>OOBU01000294.1_pt1 | contig 27352 bp, 58 predicted proteins | sample 1671501 | NCBI WGS metagenome assembly OOBU01 (sample SAMN06348163, study PRJEB24527) | human gut metagenome | biome: human gut; feature: ankylosing spondylitis patient; material: feces | host: Homo sapiens | place: China | collected 2015-10
CCACACTGGAATAATTTTGTCGCTAACACTTTCAAGAATTTTTCTCAGCTCTAAAACTTTCTCGTAGCCTATAACAGCGTCAACGTCCATTTCGAAGAATCCGAGAATCTTAGGGTGATCATTTTCTTTGATAAATTTTGCGTAACTTTCTGTATACTCATTCCAAGGAACTCTTGCCCCTTCTTGGAATGAGTGCGCCCCACTATCAACTAATACATAATCGCAAATTTGTAGACATTTCTTGAAATTGCTATATGCCTTCTTACTTTTCTGAATGTAATAGTACGACACAAGTCCGAATGGAATTCGCTTGCCTTCCGCTATGAACTGATCGAGTAGATACTCTACTTCGCTACCTTCAAGGGCTGATAAAAAGATTTTCATTTCTTGAATTCCTTCTTCGGCCCTTCATGACCACATTCTGGGCAAACGAATGTATCATCTGTTTCTTTTTCCGGTTCGACATAATCGTCGAGTGAACCATCGTCGTCCCACGATTCAGCGATAGACATATCCGTTTCGTCAAAGCCTAAAGTGCTCATGTCAATAGTGGTGATTTCAGACAATTCAGCATTCATATCAGAGAAAATCCAGTCTGCCAGTTCGCCTGTTTTATTGTCTGCCAAACGGTATGCTTTAGCTTGCTCCTCAGATAAATCGGCTACCACAATCGGCACATGTTTTAGTCCTAACTGTTTAGCTGCCTTCAATCTTGTATGGCCAGCAATAACAACCATATCTTTATCAACTACAATCGGTTGTTGCCAGCCGAACTCTTTAATACTGTTTGCCGTTGCTTCAACTGCTCCATCGTTATCACGTGGATTGTTTTCATAAGGTTTAACACTGTCGATTGGCACTTCTCGAATTTGTTCCATAATCACACCTCACAACTTTACTCTCGGCGGTTTAACACTATACCTGACCTTTTTATCAATCTTTGTCTTAACGGGCTCGTGTCGCTCATTCTCGGCCTTGTGTCGCGCTCTGCATATCTGGTCAGCATGAGCCAACATGATATACTCACCTCGGCTACTGACTAGCCCATATTTCTTTGTGATAAACATTCGTTCGCTCTCCGACTAAATAAAAAAGACGGGCCAAAACCCGTCAATTGAAACTGATGCATAAGCAGCACGCCAACGACCACTGTCAACGTACACGCTAAACTATTTATATTAAATCAACGAAAAATAGTTTTATTTTTGCCCGTAGGCAACGTATCCTGCAGGAATCGAACCCACATCTTCCGCGTAGGCGGCTGCTCGCCCATTGAGCTAAGGATACAGAACCCGCCGGCGTTGATAAGGAACACCAGTGCCGGAAGGATTCTATGCAAAGGATTATGCAACCTGTTAAATTTTGTGCCATCTCTGGCAAAGGATAGGTAGTGGACTCGCACCACTTTTGCATGCTGCTAACAGCTGGTGGATCGTTCGAATCAAAGTTAGCAGCAAGCCCGCCTGGGACCTTCCAACTATCTGTCGTGTCTTTCAGATAGTAAAACCGTAAGACGGAATCGCACCGCCTCGCGAATGATCATGTATTGGAGCGATAAACAGGTTTAAGGTTTACGGAAGTGATCATTTGCCATCTTATACGGTATAAAAAAGCAAGTTTCCTTGCTTAGTAGGTATAAAGTCGCTTTGCAATCGCGAATATTTTTTCTTGCGCATGCAAGCCTAGAAAATCAAAGTATGACTAATTTAAACAATCGTCTTGAAAGGATTTCATTTCCAACAAAATTTGAAAGACCATCGGAACAGAAAGGTTCTATGCCATCTCTGGCACAATACCAATATACCGCATTTTCAAGGGTTGTTTAATCCCCTCTTAGTACCCCGGTTGGTACTACCTTATATACCACTTTTTAAGCAGTGGCTTTTTTCAAGATTGTAAACGTTGGGAATAGCTCTTTAACTTGGTACTTTGCAATCGCTGTTTCGATTGTTTCTGAGAACTCATAGCATGCGAATTTCTCGGACTTGTGCCAGCTCTTGTTGCTACTGATATGCAGCAGCTCTTTGACGTCTTCTACTTGTTCCCGCTTCACAAACCGGTTTTTCAGAATAACACGGCTTTCTTCGCTTAAGCAATTGTTGATTGCGTCATACACCGCGTTTAACGCCCGTGAGTACTCCGTATGAGCGATAAAAGCATCTTCGTTGTGATTTCCACCATTACCACCGAAACCTCCGTCAGCAGACAATGACGGGCTTTTAATATCGCCTGACCCCGCCTTGCGCAAAATATGGCTGAACGTTCGCTTGTTGAATCCATCATCGAAAAAGAAATCACGTACCGCTTGGCGGGTTGCCTGCTCATCGATTTCGTCAAATAGTTCTGCTTGCTTAACTGCCATGCCTAACCCCTTTCGACTTCATAGCGTCCCAGATACGGCTTTTGCTGTCGTCGTTTCAAATAGTTGTGCAGCGTACGGTTTTAAAACCTAACGCCCGTTCTGCTGCTTGAATGCTGTCATAATGCATGACTTTGCCCAGCTTTAAATCTTTGATAGTGATTTTGATGCCAGGCCTATTTAATGACGGTATCTTTTTGTGCATAACCTTTAGCGCGCTGTTTCTTCGTACATGATAAAGGTAGCTGCTTCTAGAAATCGGCACGTTCTCGATAACCCAATGCCAGCTTTTACCCTGTTCTAGTGCTTCCTTTTGCTTTTCGTAAATCTCTACTTCAATCGCGAAATTATCAACACTTTGTCCGGGCTTATGATAGCTTGCTCGCATTTCTTTGATCATCTCTTGCAGCTTCTTGTACTTCGCTGTTGCCGTTTCGCCGTCTGGGCAACCGTCATCGTCCAAGAAATCATACTCTAGATATAAATCGGGGTACGTTGTTCGATACCAGTTTTCAAGCTGGCAAAACTCTTCCATGTCAATCATCTAACCAACCACCATTTTCAAGACTGCCAATGCTACTAGTGCCCAGAACAACAAACACAAAGTTAAGACAAAGTCTAATCCGTTCCAGTTTCTATTATTCATGCTGTCCCTCGCTTTCGATTACATGCCTGCCAGTCGTATATACGCTTTCCCAACCAGTTAAGATTTTCGGAAAGTGCTTTGAGTAGTAATGCCCTTCGTCGTTGTACATTTCGTCAAGCAGCACGGTTTTGTTCAGCTTGTTCAGCTCGACGATTTGATACAGCCTAAAACCGTCAATCAGCGTTACCAGCTCGTTGTTTTGGAATGCTCGCTCTACATCGTTAATCATCTTCATCAGTCCTCTCGACATAGGCTAATAGCCCAGGATTTTTAATAACGCCCATCAATGATTGTTTGAATATCTTAATATATAAGCCATCTTCAAGTTTTTTCTCGTGGTCATAAGCGCGTTTGCGGAATTTGTAGGGTCGGTCAGTGAGTTGCCGAATATCCTTATGAACAAATCCTTTTTGGTCGAATTTTTTCCAACGCCTTCTAGCTCGAACCTTGAAAAAGACATCACGCTTATGTTGTTTTGCTCGTCTAGTGCTCATGTTTTAACCTCACTTGTTTTGCTCTAAATCCTCGCTCGTCTAATACTTATACTGATCACTATCAAAGAACGCTTTCAGATACTCACCACACAACTTTATGCTATTGCCAAACAAAGCTGAATTGTCTTTATCAATCATGATCGGCTTGTCAATGACGATTGCCGGTTCTCCAGAAACAATAGTCAACGCAAAAACAGTTGCGCCATTATAGCTGATTAAAACCGTACCTTTTTCAACCGAAGTAATATAATCTTTATTAAGAATGATTTCATCATCTTCCAAAACCTCAAACTCAAGGCCACTGTCAAGCAGTTTAAGTTTCTTGCTAAACTCATTAACTAATTTTTTGTTCATAGTCAGCACCTCTTACAGTTTCCGCCCGCAGTATGGGCAATACTTGAAAATTTCACCGCAATATTGGCAATACTTTAAATCGTACAGATCTGTTAGATATTCAGAATTGCTCTCATCATCTGCTTTATCTGTGCATTGCGTTCGATCGACACCTAGCATGTAATCAATGGTTACACCATAGAATTCAGCCATTTTTACAAGCGTTTTGAGTTTTGGTGATGTTTTGCCGTTTTCGTAGTTGTTGTATGTTGCTCTTCCAATTCCAAGCTCTTCTTCAATATCATCAAGCGTTAAGCCTCTCTCTTTGCGCAACTCTCTTAATCGATTCATCGCCAACGCCTCATTTCCTTTTCTTCTTCCTTAATGAAGACACTCCATTTTGTCTTACTGCGCATGTCGCCTAGAATTGGTTGTTGGCCAAACGCTTTAAAAACTTCTTTAATGGGGATTTGATCTTCATTCCACTTAAAAATCAATGTCCCTGTCGGTTTAAGGACACGCATAATTTCCCGAAATGCTTCATGAAAATCATGTGGCCAATTCATCAAATCAATAGTTCCATACTTTTTAGCAAGCCAGCTCGTCTTACCTGCACGAACTAAATGTGGTGGGTCAAATATAACCAAATCAAAAGTTTCATCATCAAATGGGATATTCTTCCAATCAGCTTGAATGTCTGGGCTAATTTCAATCTTTCGCTCGTTGCCACGATCCATTGCTGTATAAACAGCTTTACGAATATCCATGTAGGTTGTATGCGGTTCTTGTTTGTCATACCAGAACATTCTGCTTCCGCAGCATACATCTAAGATTTTCATTCTTTCATTCACCCTGCCAGCGCCTCATTTCCTTTTCTCGCTCCGTTCGATATGCTCGCCAACGTGGGCCAGAAACACCTGGCCCGTTGGCACGATAGCAACGCTTGAATGCTTTCAATGCAATCACAAGCCCCGCATGTTCCCGTGCCCGTTTTGTCATTTAGATTGCCCCTTCCTTCAACATCTTTGCGATTCTCTTTTCTGTGCTATCAACCAGTGCAGCATATGCCTGCATGGTCTTAATCTCGTCATCGTTGTTTGCCGTCTGCTTGATATACTCGTCAAACGCAGCACTTAGTTTGCGTCCGCAGTACCAACGCCGCAGCTCAACGACTTCGCCATTTTCCTTGTTAATGCCAAACTTAACTAAAATGGCAGGATTGTAACTGTCGCTAGTGATGTAATAGCTATCGTCAATCTTGATCTTCATCTTCTTGCCCCTCTATGATGTCGATAATCTGTTCTGGTGCAATCGCAATCAGTTCGCCGTAAATTCCATCTGCTCGATATAGCGTTCCGTTTCGCCGTGCATAATCGATCTTTGCACACTCGTTCCGAAAAACACCATTGATATAGTATTTCGAATAGCTAGTCGTGGTTTGGTTTGCGGTCAAAATCAACCGCTTTGGCCGTTCGTTGTTTTCAGTCCCTTTGTAGCTTGATACCATGTTTAATCCTCCTTGACTTCTTCAGCAGCTCGCCATAAATCCATAGGGTTTAAACAGGCGCATAGATCACTTTGTGCGATTTCTTCGATTTCATCAGCCGTGAACGTTGCTTTTTGATTGCTCATCTTGGCAATTTTTAGCGATGTTACACTCCATGAATCAGTGCCTTCTACCCTTGTCAGATAGCCGTAATCGGTGTTTAACAGCTTGATATAGTATTTCTGTTTAAGCTGTTCGTCGAAATACTCGTACAGTTGGCTGATAATATCACGCAGCACTACACGATCAGTCTTGTTGCTCCGCTCTGGAACAAAATCAACCGTGAACCAACCCGGCTTATCGCCTTCGTAGATATATGAATTTGCTACCAGCTCATCGTTCAGCTGATCATATAGCCGAATTGCAAAGCTGTTTTGTGAGCTTACTTTTGCAACGGCATAGGTATAGTGAAACGTCCCGATTGCATTCTCAGTGATTTCGCTTAACTTTTCTTTAGTCAACATTTGTCATACTCCTAACTTCTATCTCGATTCTTGGTTGCTCTACATATCGTTTTTCGGCAACCAGTTTCACGATTGCGTTGTCATCTTTCCATAGAACGCCCGTGAGCGCGTCCAACGTGCCTTTGATGTAATTATCCAAGTCCGGCTTTACTGTCGGTCTATGGCGTCCTAACAGGCGCAATTTGCGTTCTTTTTTGCTTATCGACTTTTGCACTGACCGACCAAAGATAACTGTTACTTCCAGTTCGCCATCTAACGGCTTGTCGTGATAGCTTTCCTTTGCCAACTTATGCAGCTTGCGCTTAAACGTGGCAGTTTTAGGTGGGTCATACAGCCGAATTCCCTTGCCGAACCTTCTTGCTCGTGGCCTAGCCTGTGCCACCGGTTCGATCGGTAAGATCAGTTTGATCATTGGTAAGTATCTAATGAGAAAGCTACCAACATGCAAATTACCGTGCTAGCAAAACTTGTTACAACAAGTTTTAAGCCAATTAAGGTGTTAAACCAAAGCATAATAACGACTCCCACAACAATTGATACCATTGAAATAATCATTAGTGCATAAAAGACTTTCGCTAAAATTTTCAAAATCCTATGCCTCCATATCGTGCATTAAGCTTGCGTCTACATCGTTGTTGCTGTCCCAATGCCCGGAACTTTTCATCACCCTTACGATTGCCGGGTCAATACGCAGCATGCCATCGCCTTCACAAAACGGGCACTTGCGTTCAATTGTGTCCATGTAACCTGAGCCTTCACACCAAGCGCAGCTCTGCTCTGTATCTAAGATCATCTTGTCTTTCGTTAGCTTTAACATCTCTTCACCTTCTAAATCATGCTTGCTCGAACATCAACCATGCCGTTAAACGTCAAGCGATGTTCTGGGTTTCGTGTGATTAAGCGACTCAATAACTTTTCGTTATACATTTCTTGCAGCTCGCTTGTTTTGTTGTTCGTGGTAACAATCGTGGTGAACTTGCCAAACCTTGCGTCCGCTACGCTGAACAGTCCCTTTTGCATATCAACTCGGACTTGGCTTTGTTTATCGGTCCGCATACCGCCTTCCGTTCCAAAGTCGTCTAAGATTAGAACGTCCACCGGCTCAATCTTCAATCGCTTGTCGCCCTTCATATAGGCGTTCAGTTCATAAAGCCGGTTTTGAGCTTGTTTGTCGTCAAAACGCATTGCATACAGTTCTGCTAGTGCGTCGGTTGAAACAAACATAGCCGTCTTGTTTGAGTTGTTTCTGATAAAATCAACCATTGCCAACGCTAGGCTTGTCTTGCCAGTGCCTGGCTTTCCTGCTAGATAAACCCGATATGGTTTGCCTTCTGCAATCTCTTTGGCTAATAAGTACGATTGATTGCCTAAATTGCGGGCTAATTGCTCGTTTGGTTGTTTCTTTGGTTGCCAATCAGCATATGTGAATTTGATTGGCTCACCAGTCCATAGCGACTTGTTAAACACTCGGTTAAAGTTGTGCCGTGCGTTCTCTTTTCGCCATTCGTTATGCAGGGGTTCAGCTTTCTTTTTCAGGTAGTCAACCGCTGCTTGCTTATCAGTCAGATCAACATCTGGAAGCTCCCAACCTTCTTTTGCAAAGATTTTCTTTAAGTTCTTAACGCCTTCTTTAGCGCTATCTTTTACGCTTAACATGTTTTCACCTCCATTAGGTTTTCGGATTTGAAATCCGTAAACTACCAGTATTCGTTGTCCATCTGATACCGTGTCAGTCCGTTAGGGTCTGGCTGACCAGTCATCGGATTGATCCTTTCGGTATAGTAAGGGTCGTTCTTGTTCTGGTCAGGAACTCCCTTAACTTTTTCGTTCAGATACTCTTCAAACTTTGGGCCAAACAGCGTTGTCGGTCGCAGATAGTTTTTCATTTTTGAATTGTTGAACCAAGCAGCAGTTTTTTTGTCGATAACAGTTTTAAAGTCATCAACCGTAAAGCCTTCGTTTAATCGCGCTTTGATTAATCGTTTTGTTTCTCTTGTCGTTGTTCGGTAAGTGCTCTTTGTCTTTTCGTTCAGATAGCCAACGATTGTTTTAACTTCGTCAGCTATGCTGTCGGGCTTTGCCCGACTATATATCTCTGTACTATTAACTGTATTATTAATACTTGTACTATTCTCTTTAACGTTTTCTAAATACCCTTGTTTAGTATTCTTAATAGGCTGTTTAGGATATTTAATACCCCTATTTAGCTGACTAACTACCCTTATCACTCGCTGCTTGATTTGCTTTCCTTCTCGTTGATATTTGACTGTTATATATCCTTTATCTTTGAGTTGGTTAACCAGCTGTGATATACGGCCTTTGCTCAGACCGAAAAAGTTAGAAAGATAAGCATTTGAAGCAAAGCAGCCTTTATCGTTATCTAAGCTCTTAATTTCAGTTAGTAGTACAATTTCCATAATGCTTAAGTTTTCATCTAGCCAAAATTCGGCGGGAATCCAAACACCTTCAAACTTTCGATCTTGTTTAACGATTTTTCGTTCCGTCATGATAAGCTCCCTCCATGCCGATTCGTTTCAGCGTTTCGGCGTTGACTTTCACACCTAAGTTGGTTAAGCGATATTTCTTACAGAACGCTTGATTGCCTATCTGGTGCCATTCCGTATGGTGTACCCTGCAAAGCGCTGATAGTCTTGCTTGCGTATGGTTTAACTTGTTACGGTTGCGACCCATGCCGACCTCGTCAATATGATTGATGTCTGCAGCACGACCGCAGATCAAGCAACGCCTATGCTGAATGCATTTGAATTGGAAATATGCTTCATCTCTTGGCAACAATGGATAGCCGTCGTTTATCGGAACTTGATAATCGAAAATGAAATCAATCACCAGGTTTATCAGCTCTGTTGCGTCTGATACCGTGCTAACAGTATCGTTTGCCAAGCTAATCTCTTTGCCGGCTGTCTTAATCGTGTATTGCAAATAGAAATATTCTTTAAGCCATTCAGCCGGTTCGCCTGACCATCTGTGAATATCACTTAACAGCGCAAAGAATAGTCTTCTCTGCTTTGGTCTTGCCTTGCGCCTATCTGGGATTTCGTACTGCACCGGAACACCGCTTGTTTTGCCATACATCGTTTCGATATGCGACAAGTTAGGCGTTTCGTCCGGTGCAATCCACCACCCGCCCTGCTCCCAGTAAGCCTTACCGCTCCGCAGCATTAGAACGGAACATCATCGGCGCTGTTGTCAAATGGCATAGCGCTGTCGAACGGTTGCTGTTGATAGCTATCGTAGCCATTGGATTGTTGATAACCACCTTGTTGGCTTTGATCGTTGTTCTTATTGGAATCAAGAAAGGTTACGTTCTCAGCTACGACTTCGGTTACATAGACTCGCCGGCCTTGATTGTTTTCATAGTTGCGGGTTTGGATTCGGCCTTCAATTCCGATCAGTGAGCCTTTACCGCAATACTTGCAAAGCAGATCAGCAGTTAACCCCCACGCTTGGATTCCGATGAAATCAGCTTCACGATCGCCGTTAGCGTTCTTTCGCCGGCGATCAACCGCTAATGAGAAGTTGACAACTGATGTTCCTTTCCCGGTTTCGTGCTTTTCTAAGTCCTTCGTGATACGACCGGTTAAAGTTACGTTGTTAATCATTATTTTTGTTCCCCGCTTTCTAAGAGTGCTTTCACTGCGTTTACATATTCCTGACCGCTATGTTCACCTTCGCCGAGAGTGCCCTTTACAAGCTCCTCAGCCCGTTTTGAGTCTCCATTAAGCCGATTAATCAGTTCCATCATTAAACGCCGATATTCGGCTTGTAATTGGCTCATTTGGCGTTGTTTTCTACGCTGTTCTTCATGCTCTTTGTCAGCTTCGTTGATATCAGCCATTGGCAAGTCTTCACCGGCATAAATGCTTAATCCAAGACCTGCAAGGGCAAGGGCCTTAACAAGACAACGCTTTTGTGTCTTATTGATTTCTTTCATCGTTGGGTTGATAACAGCATTGTTGTTGTTATCCATGACATAAAGGCTTTCAGTATACGGTTCACCTTCGATTGTGATAGTGCATTCGACCATTGTTCCGGTCATCGTTGTTAGGTATGGAACTTCTCGATCAATCAATTCAGCACGCTTAACGACTGTTCGATATTTGGTGTACTCTTGATTGCCATACTTTACCTTGTACGGTTCTTGTGCCGTTGTTAGTGCCATTTCTTTATACTTGGTAAACTTTGGCGTTGGTGTGTCTGGATAAATTGACTTAACAAAGTTCCAGGCCCAAGACCAACTGACATAACTAAGCGCAGGGCCTTTCTTCATCTTGATAACTTCAACGTGCTTTGAAACATCGACCGCAGATAACGTTTCAAATACGGACTTCTTCTTTTCGTCTGCCATTACTTGATAACTCCCTTATAGTTAGTAGCTAGGTAAGCGCCAGGAACGTCTTTGCCGTCCTTGATAGCCTTTTTAATATCCGTCTTGCTAGGTTCTCGCTTGACGGTAACTTTCTCTTTGTAATACTGGTCAGGAATTAACGACTGATCGCTAAACTCTACCTTTTCGCTCTTGCGCTTGCTGTATACGTGCTTATCCGTTCGGACCTTTGCCGAACCAGAATTAGCAACGATATAACCGATATACTCTTGAAGGCGGTCAACACGGGCTTTTGCCTTATCCCGTTCTTTCTTGATGTCGGCCATCTTTTCCAGCTCATGGTTATAGATGGCTAAATCCTTTTCGGTGTCGTCAATCAGCCAGGCAATGGCGTCTAGCTTGTCGGCCAGTTCAAGCTGCAAGGCGTCGATCGTGTCCGTGTAGGACTGCTGATCGATTTCACCTTCGGCCCGTTTCTGGTCGATAGTTGCAATCGCCGTGATAATCTCGCTTGTGTTCATGTTTCCTCCTAGTCGTGTTTCGGTTCGTCTTCCGGTTCGTCTATCAGATAATTGTCGATCAGCGCGTCTTGGTAGCCTTCTTCGTAGCCAGACTTCCAAGCTTTAATCAGTTCGGCTTCCGTATACGTTTCTTTCATGCTATAATCACCTTGAATTTTGTTTTTCCATTGGCACTACTGGCGGGTAGTGCCTTTTTTTGTTGTCGATACAGTGATCTGCCATGCGAACATGACAATCCAAACTAAGGCAACCCAATTGGCTTTGATGAAGTGGTCAGTCATGTATAGGTAGACAAACCCACCGCTTAATGCTGACCAAACCGCAGCCTTAATTGTTCCCATGTTTGCCACCTCGATTGATTCCTGCTTGTTTTTCAAGCGCAGCAACCTTGTTGGTCAGGTCTGCAAGACCGACAAATAAGATTGCGACTAGCAAGCCCAATAGAATTAATGCAATTCCCATTACTTCACACCCCAATTAAATTCGCGATAGTGGTCGTTTACCCACAAGCTGGCATCGTAGGCGTAGATAATGGTTTTACGCCCTGTGCCCGGAAACGGGTCGACCACAAACCCTCCGTTTTCGATATAAATCTCTGGGTAGCGATCAAAGATTTCACGCTTTACCCATGCCCGGCCTTTACTGCCTAGACAATTCTTGCGGAACTCTTCAACGTCCCAGGTTTTACCTTTCAACGTTTCTTTGGGGACTAGCCCCAGCTTCTTCATCGATTTCTCGACAGAATTATCAAGAATCCAGTCATCGATTTCGATTTCCATTTGATCACCTCCCACAAGTGGATAAATTTTCACGGTTGTTAGAAATACAAGACTTCGGCTTGTTCTGATTCGCCGTTCTCGTCCTTGACATACGACACGGAAATGAAATCAACGTCCGCAAGCAGCACGTCAACCCGCAGCTCAAAATCTGCTTGAGTTTCGCCTTCTAGGCGTTCAATAATCTTTTTGTTCATGATTAATCCTCCGATAAAATGCTGTTTGGTTCGTAACGCTTTTTATTTCCATTGCTGTCAATCGTGTAAATTGGAATGTCGTTTTCCCGTGCAAATCTTTCAATGACGCTCTCGCCTGTTTGGCGTTTGTGCCAATCACTAATGACCGTCATCGCTTGAACTGCTGCATAGTTAACATCATTGTTCAGATAATTGAGAAGGAATTCAAAACCGCCATTGATTTTTTCGTCCCAACCGATTTCTTCATCAATGTACTTAGACACTGACAAATAATCCTTACAGCTCCACTTTTGACCGTCATAAGTCTTTTCAATTGGGAACACTTGATTAAATAAGCGTGGGGTTAATGCTCCGACGGTTTTATCTAATGCACCTGCCCAATTCACACGTTCTTTCCAACGCATTTCGTCAACGAAAATTGCCTCTTTTACAAGGCGATATAAAATGACTTGATTGTGAATATCTTGATTGCTTCGCATAACCTGCCTCCTATGCAATCTTGGCGAATTTGTTGACAAAGTAAATTTGGCCCTTGCCTGTTACTTTTGTCGTCTTGGTAATCTTTACGCTTCCATCACCGGAAACGTGAGTGCCTTTCTTGATCTTGAACAACCCCATCTTCATTGCTCGTTGTGTTGGTGTGTTATAGTCAGTGCCTTTACGGCTAATTAAATAACCATTTGCCCGTAACCACTTGAACAGATTGTTTGGACCCATTGCATAGGTCTTGCCGTCAATCACCAACGTGCTGATTCCGTTTTGTTTCAGAATCTTTGCTAACTCGCCAATCAGAATAGGCGTATCACTGACTGAAACCGCGTCGGCGAAAATCGCCTTTGGTTTCATCTTTTCGTTGTCCGCAGCAAGTAGATTGTTTTGCTCGCTCAGATTTTTGTTCTCGATTGTTAGTTTCAAGTTTTGGTTTTGCAGGTAAGCGTAACCTCGCTTGATAACTTCTTGCGGGTCGTTCCATCGACGCTCAACTTCAATGAAATAGCGCCGAATCCGTTTGCCTTCTTCTGTTCGCGCCATCATACAAAGCTCTTTTGCCATGTCTAACGTAATTGCATAGTCTTGCAACTCACGCTTTGCGCCGTTATTTACAAGCGTACAAACTTGTACACTTGTAAAATCAGTGCCTTCATCAAATTCACCGAAGTTTTGATTGACCCATCTGCTGAATCTTGACTTAAGCCCAATCGATTCATGTAACTCGCGGGCCGAAACAAGTTGCTGCCCGTTTTCTTCTTTGACGTTAATTGCTGGAACATTTTCCAGAATCTTTTCAGTGTTTAAATTTTCCATTTTCGCTCCTAATACAAAACTTTGTAGTTACCCTTGTTTTTGTTTGTTTTTATCAAGTTTTTTGGTATTTAATAGCAAAAAAATTTGCTCAACGCTACAATCCAAAACTGTTGCCAGCTTCTTCAAATGGCGCGGGCTAGGAATTGACTTCCCTGTTTCCCAAGAAGAAACAGTCGGGAAACTAACTCCTACTTCTTTCGCTAATTCAACTTGCGTAAGTCCTTTGCGAATACGCAAGAACTTAATGCTATCAGTCATGTTTTCAACTCCTTCAATTGGTATGTTTATATACTACAATAAAACTTTATAAAACGCAACACGATAATATAAAACTTTTTAAAATAAACAAAAAAACTTTATATCAAGTATAATAACAATATAACTATATTGTAGTATGAAAGGAGCTTGTACAATGACCACCGCCCAACGAATTAAAGATTTAAGAAAACGTCATAGAATGTCGCAGACCGAGTTATCAAAGTTCGTTAATGTTTCTCAAGCGACCGTTACAGCATGGGAAACTGGAAAAGCTGAGCCTTCTAGCAGCGCACTTAATAAACTAGCTGATTTTTTCGATGTTTCGGCTGATTACATTCTTGGTAGGACTAATATTGAGAATGTTAATAGTAGAAAAATGACCATTGATGAAGCAATGGACACTATCATGTCAGCAGACGGCAAAAAACCGACTGAACATGATAGAAAACTAATGGAAAGTATTATAAAGGCATACTTAGACAATCGGGACTAGCTAGATATGGACGTTCGTAACATCGTCAAACAACTAAATATCAACGTGTACTATATAGATATGGAAAAGCCTGGCTATGCAACGATCAGTGCAGACAAGCAGCTAAAATTTGTGTTCGTTTCTAGCCGCTACCCAGCACGAGTGCAGAAAGTTACGCTTATTCATGAACTAGAACATATCGCTAAACAGTCAGGCCAAACAGCGCTTTACAATGCCACTGTTTCTGCCAAAATGAAAATGGAAAGCGAAATTAACCGTTGCGTTGTCTATGAGCTAGTAGACGACTATATCAAACATACCGGCATTGAACCGGAAAACATCAACTATGTAAATTTCATGCAGCTTAACTATATATCGGCAGACTATGAATCGGTCGTTAAAGAAACGATCAAAAATTACAAATAATTGGGGTTAGATAATATGGAAAAAGTAGGCATTCTTTTAATCTCGCTTGTTTTAGCAGCACTCGTTGTTTGGAAACTTGTTTTGCCAGACTATCATAAAAAGAAATACGTCCGAATGATTCTGTGGTCAGTTTTAGCGCTTGGTTTAGTATCAGCCGGAAATCAAGGACCAACACCAGCCGATAAGAAAGCAGCTAGTTCTTCAAGCGCTCAATCAAGCAGCAAGAAAGAAAGTTCAGCTAAAACATCAAACAGTAAGAAAGAAAGTTCAACTAAAGCATCAAGCAGCAAGAAAAAAGCAGATTCTATCAATACTAAGCTGATGGAATCGTTGACCGAAGACCAAGGATTCGCTAACGGCACGCTTGATGAAAATGGTAATCCAACCCAGAATGGAACGAAGAATCCACAGTACAACTGGGCTACTCATGTCGAACGTTTGTTATGGCGCGATGATAATATCGAAGTTTATATTGCCGACGCTGACCAACTGAGCAATGCTCAACTAACTACCATTGCACAATCAGCACAATCAGCAGCAACTAGCGTTTTATATGACAATGGCAAGATTGACGATTCTAAAGTTAGCGACGGCGTGTTTACGACTGTTTATAGTGGGAACAAAGCTATTGGGCATTCAAAAGTATTTTCGCCAAAAGAGTTTAAATGGACTGACTAACAAAAATACCCTAGCCGTAACAGCTAGGGTTTAAAAATAGGCTTAAATCGAACATATGTTTAACTAAAAATTTTCTTGCCAAAATTGGTTTAAGCAATCTAACTTTTTCTTGTAATATTGTCGTTCTTTACCTGGTTCCATATCTTTGGCAATTTCTTCCAGCGCTACAATATCAACTTTCGGATTCGCTTTCGTGTAATCAAGCATTGAGAAATCGCGACTACGCCCGGGATCAATGTATCGCCCTACACCGGGTTTAATGCTTTCGAATTCTGTTTTAAAAGCATTAAGTGCAGCTAAATTTGCCTCGCCTAAAAGTCTATCTATTTTATCTACTGATTCAGCAGACGGTTTTATCTTTTTAGCGTGGTTTATGAAGTCAACAATAACTTCGCTCTTGGGGCTAGCATCAAAATAACCGCTCGCCGCTAGATTTCCCAACGTCATCTCAAGCATTGGCGTTATTGTTTCTTGAAATTCTTTGTACTGAACCATTGCATTGTCAACTTGACGCTTGTATTTTTCTAGCTCAATTCCTTCACTACTGATCACAAAGCGTTGTATCTCGTCCCAAAAGACAATAGTAATTACCAATTCCATGAACAACGCCATTATTACGATAAACCAGACTGGCAGCCCTTTAAAACTTGTTAACAACAGAATCATGCTACTGGGAACAATCAACGAAAAAACAGCCCAATATATCATATTTATCACTTTTTCTTTCATACACATCACCGATTTAATTATAACAAAAAAACCTAGCTAAATAGCTAGGCCGGTGATGCGTGTAATATTTTGTATTCCAATTATAACACCAATCACATCTTTATTGAACATATGTACGAAAGGATTTACTATGGCTTCTTTTACAAAACGGAATGGAAAATGGCAAGCTAGAATCAGCTGGCATGACGAAAATGGCAAACTACATCAGAAAGCGAAATCTGGTTTTGCTACCAAAGCGCAAGCCAAAGACTATGCAACGAAAATGGAAAGCGAGTTGATCAATGGCGTTGATATTGCAGCAGACCCAGTTTTTGCCGACTACTTTAAAACGTGGTATGAAACTTACCGGTTGCCAAAAATATCAAAATCAACGGCTAGCAATTACCGATACACTAGCAGCATTATATCAGACTATTTTGGCACAATGCGAATCAAACAGATTAAACGTAGCACCTACCAGACCTTTTTAAATGAACATGGTAAAAATCATTCATTGGGAACCATGAAAGAAATTACGACTAAAATTAAAGCTTGTGTAAAATCAGCAATTGCTGACGGCATTATCACGAAAGACTTTACATTTAACGCTACTCTGGTTCACGACAAGGCACGTTCTCGCAATCCGGAATATTTATCAATCAGCGAGTTAAAGCGGCTGATACGGGGCTTAAACAGTGAATTACGAGTAGATAACGTTAATCCTTATATCGTTCTCACTGCCATTTATACTGGTGCCCGTTTATCTGAGATTATCGCCCTGACTTGGAAAGATGTTGACTACCTGCACAGAACGATCAGAATCAACAAATCAATCGACTATCGATACTCAACCGGCTTTAAACCAACGAAAAACGAAAGTTCAAATAGAACGATACGGGTTAATAGTTATCTCTTAGAAATATTGTCGCAGCTAAAAGCCAATCGGACCCCGCTTGTTTTTGCTAGAACCCCAGAATCGTTTAATGCTCATTTCCCACAAACGATAAACGACTACTTAAAGTCAGTTATGCGACAATACAGAATCGTCAAGCGAGATTATACGTTCCATTCTTTGCGCCATTCTCACGTTGCGTTTTTACTAAGTCAAGGAATCGACATTTACGCAATCAGCAAGCGATTAGGTCATGCAAACATGACAACGACAAGCAATGTATATGCTTATCTGATTGATGAATACAAGCATAAACTGGACGATGAAATTGAGCGAAAATTAGCCCAATTATAGACCTTGTTGCACTAATATTGCACTAACCAATCAAGAATATTGTTATATCAATGTTTTAAAGCCGTTAGATACATTTCATATAAATATCACCCAAAAACATAATACAAAAGCCTAGCCATTATAGCTAGACTCTGAATGGGTGATATGTAGTTTAACGTCATTTCGGACAATGACGGCTCATGGATCGAACCATGACATCCCCGCCGAAAGTACAGGGATGACCATGCCGTCTGCCTTTCTGAGCCTAAATCGAAAGACAAGAGAGTGAATTGCGCTACTCTCAACGCAGATACCCGGAATCGAACCGAGATCAGAAGCTCTGCCATTGAGCTATATCTGCTGCCAATATGCGATTGATATGCAATCATACTTTTTGGCTATGCCATTTCTGGCAACGGAAGCAGCAGGATTCGAACCTGCGTAAGTCTATAAAAGGACTTTACCAATTTAGCAAACTGGCGCTTTAAACCGCTCAGCCATGCTTCCACGCTGACGGGATTCGCCCGCCACGTTGTCCTGGCAGGTATATTGTCGTTGATAGAAATTAAAGCCAGGAAATGGATAGGTAAGGGACTCGCACCCTTTTTTGCGCTGCGACATGATGTTGAAACGCAGTACCCACCTGGGACCTTCCAGCCGGTGCGATGACATATCACCGGCTATGCGCTGCTGTGTGTCAGCGCAATACCGCATGACGGAGTCGAACCGCCAGAAATCAAACCGTTTGCGGTGCCTAATTTATGGTTGGGAAAAATAAATCGGTTCCCGCATTAACGGGAAAGCATCATGTGGGAGTCGGACCCACTCGCAGCCACATTTGAAACGCACATTAATCATTCGCTTGTTTGTTCCCACAATACTTGAAAGGAGGTTCCATACGAACATATGGATTGAATTGAACTAATTGTTAGTCTTCATCGTAGTTGTTTCACTGATGTAATATCGTCTTGACATAATTGGCATAAAAGCTGCGTGCCCGGTGATGATGCATAAGCAGACGCCGTAGCGTCCGTGTAACTAATCTAAAAGTTTGGAAGAAAACCTTTGATATGATATTTCTATCACGATACCAGTTTAATCCACTTCTGCTATTGTCGTCGTCTTGTCAAAGTCCGATTTTTTGAACCAGTTTGACTTGATCATCTTCATCAAATCCATATCGACGCTCAAAGCCCTCGAATCGCTCAGCGAACTCACACATGCATCCCCGCTTAATGTACTGATACTGTGATGATGAATAGCAGAGTTTGTCGGCCATCTGCCAGTCTTTTAGGCCTTCGATATAGACGGCTGAGATGATTTGATAAGTCAAAGGCTCACAGTTTTCCAGCGTATCCCTGATGCAGTCGCACATGCGTTGTGCCTGCATCCCACTAATGAGTCTGTCCTCAGCGTGATTGCCATTTGCCCCACCACCACCTGCTAGGCTGAGTGTCGGCGATTTGAGCTGATTGCGATGCAGACCAGCTTGATATAGATACCGATTAATCCCATGCGTCCAGAATCGTCGCACATTAGCAGCGGTCTCCTTGCTGTCGATTCCCAAGCCTAAATCCATTTGCACCACGACACCACTCTCCTCTGCTATAATTGATGGTGTTGATTCATTAGAGGGTCGTGCCATCATGGTGCGGCTCTTTTTTACTGCCATGCTGATTGCCTAAAGAAAGAACAGACTCAGCATGAAGCAGATGAACCTGACTGCGGTGTTGTGGACCGTCATAATCATGACAATCGTAATTGATGCGATAGCTGCGTACTTAAATCCAACCACCAGCGTTCCCAATACCATTTCCTTACGCATATCTATCCTCCCAAAACATGTGCCAACAGTACGATTACAAACGTCCAAAACAGCACGCAGACAACTACTGCAGTACCTAAGCCGTTAAACTTTCCCATGCACTTTTTCCTCGTCTTCCTTATCAAAAATCCAATAGCGATGATGATAATGCTTTTTGGTGACGACCATCATTGATGCTGTCCCGGTAGGCCAGTCGAAATAGCGATCACAGTCAGTCCGAGAATCAAACTCGTATCGTTTGTATGTCTGCATATCAATACAGATCGTTGCTTTCGGATCGTTTACTTTCCTTTTACCGCGTTCTTTCAGCTTTTCGTGCAACATGTTGACTTCCTGACTCAGATACACGTGACGGTTATAAGTACTGTTGCTAATGCCTGCTTGTGTTTTGACCCAGCTGACGTCTCTACCTTTCCTGAGTGCTTCTCTCTGCTTTCTGGCAATTATGCGGTCTCGCGCAAACCATTGTGGTGAGCGAGTATCATGCTCACAGATGGCGTCACTGCCTCGATACAGCTTTATCTGTGCGCAGAACTCATCATAGCGTGCCTGGTCTTCAGGCTTAACCGTGCCATCAAGCAAATCCTTTGTGCGGTACTCAAACATATAGTTGTCCTTGTACCATTTCCAATTGTCGTCTAACGTGCGATATAGTGAGTCTGTCATATTGTCACCTCCTCATTGGCGTGATCTTAACGAAAACATGCGGGTCATCACTGTATCGCTTTCTGGCAACAATATCGGTGATGATGTTGTCATCAGCCCATAGCACGCCTGTGAGCGCATCTAACGTTGACTTGATAAAGTTATCAGTATCCGGTTTAACCGTTGGGAGAGTCTCATTTTTGAGCCTACGCTCGTACTCTGCGTTACTGATCGACTTCTGAATGCGTCGATAGAAGGTCAGCTCAACTTTAATGGCGTCTTTAAAAGGACTTCCGTGATACTCGCGGCTTGCCAGATCATGTAACTGTACCTTGTACGCTTTCACTTTGGCAGGATCATACAAACGAATACCTTTCCCACGATGCACCGCTCTTGGTCGCTGCTGCTCAACCGGTTCAATAGCGAATCGAAACCACATGCTAATCCCGTTCTCGTGCATCAATCAGTCACCTTGAAGCACTTGTTTTCAAGTTTGTCGTATACGTCCATATACATCTCGCCTTTATCACCGTTAAACGTGCACTCAAAATAATGATTGGTAAAGCGTGTAGCTAACAGTGCCTTGTGGTTCTGCAAAGTCTTGGCGTACCATACGACAAACACGTTTTCCGGTTTGCAGGCCGTTTCTTTTCCAACTAGCTGATTAAGATAGTCAGATACGCGCCATTTGCATTTATTGATGAATTCCTGATTAGTCACGGTCAAACACATCCTCTGCTTCTTCGGCCAGTTCCAATGCATCATCCGCAACGTCGTGTAGTCGCATAATGCAGTCGCCGTCGAAGGCAAATTGATCGTCATCGTAGTATTCGACATCCAGTTCGTCCATCTCTTTAAGCAATTGGCTAAGTTTTCCTTGATACTCTTCTTTAGTCATGGTTATTCCCCTTTGTCATGCATAATTCCACGCTTTTCTTCAATCTGGTCGTAGTACAGCCAGTCCCTAAACTCAATCCACGCGTAGATGGCGAGCATTGTCTGCACCAGAGCATCTTCTGCCGTTGCCTTCAACTCCTCACCGACCAGTTCACATCCATATCGCTTGCAGCAGTCCTCAGCCACTTTCCGCCAGTCGTTGGTGTAGCACTGCAATTCGTCAATACAATAGCCGTAGTCCGTGTACATGCCGGTTTCGGCATCCATGTAGTACATGACCCCATCGTTGTTATTGTCGATGAACTCGGTCACGTACTCGATGCTCTGCAGCTTGTCACCGCGATAATACTTGTGCTCTTCAACGGTTAGACTCATGATGTCCTCCTAATCAATCTTGAAAACAGGGATGTTGGGAATCTCCCGATGCTCCGCCTGTCGTCTTCGATCCTGTTTGCGTCTAAAATCGGCTGTTGTATAGATGCCTTGACCGAGATAGTCATCGATCACCTTCTTCAGGTAGCCGTACGTCGTGTTTGGCTTTGCCATACGTGTTTTATCGATGATCATCTGGATAACAGCATCTGACATCCCCTGCTCCTGAGCAGACAGCAGTAGCCGTGTGATTTGATCAGTCATCGCACCCAAGCTGCTTGGCCAGTGGATAAAAGACAGTTTTTCGTTTTTGTCGAGAGGTGCCTTATATACATCTCTCTCTTCTTGTATTTCATTAGTAGATGTTTCTTTAGTAAGGTATTTATTTAGTAGTGTGCGATTTTCCAAGATAGGTTTTTCCAAGATAGGATTATCCAAGATAGGAAAATCGCATTTAGGTTTCTGGACATCAGCAGGGTCATCATGCAGAACCCACACTGGCGCTCCGAACCTGCCTTTCTTATCACGCAATCTTGTCCGCTCAAGGTAGCCGTATTTTGCCAATTCCTCCAATCCACTATCTAGAGAATGGATACCGTCTTTGGCATGCTTGGCTACTTCTTTAGCATAGAAGTCCCAATCATCAGGCATTGACCAGAGATAGTTGAAGATCCCACGTGCTTTCCAAGTCAAACGCTCGTCACGGATGATTGTGTTGCTGGTGGTGGTAAACCCTTTGCTGTACTCCTTTCTGATTCTGACCATCGTTCTCGCCTCCTTATGAGATCTCGATGCTGCTAACCTCTGTAAATCCTGCCAGCTGTTTGCCTTGTCGACAGTACTCGCACTTACCGCAACGCTTAGGCTTTTCCTCGCCCATCAAGACTCGCCAGAAACGGTCTTGGTCAGCCTTGATTTTTTCAAGTGCTGACTGCATCAAAAACTGTCCATCTCCGTCAAAGCTGATCGCGATTTTGTCTGGAATTGGCTGTTTGGACACACCAAAGATATACGGCTGGCAATCAACATCAAACGTCTGTCTGATCAGCTCTTGATAGATTGCTGCCTGCATATGGTAGCCACGATCCTCGACGAAATTGACCTTTTGACGCAGTTCCGGGTTCCAGTGCCCCTTGTGGAAATCATCAACCGTCTTCAAATCGCAGAAGTAGCCACGATCTAGGCAGAGACTATCGATTTTGCCCTTCCATTGGTGGCCAAAGAGTTCGCCGGTGACGATTACCTCTTTATCGCCTGGTGCGTAAACGTAATTGAAGAAATCGTCCTCGCTAAGCGCCTTGATCATCTTGTCAGCGATCTTATATTCGGCTCGCAGATGGCCGTCGGGTTCCTTCTTGTTGGGATTGGTCATCATAGCTTTATGGTTGGCGCTGATAAAGTCCGCGTGCGCTTGTTCCGACTCAAAGTAAGAATGTACGTAGTTTCCAATCAGCAACGCCTTAGGATCACTGGTTGGCTCCCAGTCGCCTTTCAACTTGGCCAGAGTAGCCGCCTCGCACTGCTCAAAATCCTTGAACACTGAGAACGACATATACTGGAAGTCGGTATCATGACTGTAATAGTTACTTTTCGTCAGCTTGATTGTCTTCGATGTAGTCAAAGATGTCGGTTTGGCCATCTGCTTCTTGGTTGCCATCCTGTTCGCTCTCCTTTGCTGGTTCTTGTTCTGACTCTTTTACCGGTTTTTCTTGCTCTTGTTCTGGCTGTTCTTGGGGTTCCTCAGCCGTTTCTTTTTCCTCTTCGTGGTTTTGTTCTTGCTCTTGCTTAAAGCCTTCCACGAGCTTATCTGCGGTTGATTTTGGTGTTTCTGGCGTTACGTCTTTGCGTTCAGAATCGTCCTCGTACTCGTTTGCCGTAACGCTGTTGATTGAGCCGGTCAGCAGGTCGCTATCGTCGCTCGTATTGATGACCATCTTGGCAGCCCGATTGATAACCGTCCGCTTAGCCATCTCCTCAGGGAACTTATTCTGAACGTTGTGCTGACGTGACTGTGACCAACTGGCTTGGATCTGTTTCTGTGTCATAACCGTGTAGTTAACACGACCGTCAGTCATCTGGATGAACGCAAAAACCGCTTTGATCGGCTTGTCCAGGTTCTCGAACTTAGGCACGAACTTGGTGACCTTAATCCGGCCAAGCTCGTCAGCGCCAATCACGAACTCGTCGCCCTGATGAACTACTTGAGCATCAATATCCTTAACCCCTTTCAGCCGTTTGAGTGCCGTGATAGTGCCAAAGTAAGACCGTTGCATCTGTAGCTGATTGCCATAGACGATGAAATAGCACTGATTCTTAGCTGGGCTAAGCCCTTGCTCGACCATATCCAGCAAAGAGTTAGCGATTGAGGCGGGAACACACTGCAAAGCCGGCCGACCGTCACGTCCTTTGACGTTTTGGAGCGTAAAGAAAGCCGATTTTAAAGCGTTCTGCCATTTGTAGTTTGCCGGCAATGCCAGCCCTTCGTCCGTCAACTGATCGATTTTTTTCGATACTGTGTCTGTAATGTCCTTCTGCAGGATCGCCATTTGATTAGCCATTGTTTTGTTCCTCTCGTTTCTTGATTGTCTTTAGTGCATCAATCAGTGGTTCCTGTGCTCGTTCTAGCCGACTGATTGCTAAATCTAAATCAACAACTGCCACGTGGTCTCCTACGCCGTTATTGCCGGTGGCAAACGCATCTTCAATCGATTCGATTGCTTTACCGATATGTCTAAGCCCTGCGTCTACCAATGCTTTCTCGTTTGGTGATAAAGCCATATGTTATAATCTCCCTGTAAAGTTTTTTGTTTATGGCGTTACTGGTGGCGGCCAGTAACGTTTTTTTGTTGCAACATAGCCATCGTTTCTGTGCCGAACAGTTTAACGGCCAGACTAGAGTTAACAAATGGCTTCCAGAATGCCTCTGTGAGCACCAAAACGCTCAATGCAAATGCAGTAGTCAAGAATCCGTCTGCCCAGCACCAGATAGCTAGGTAGGCCAGTACGAACCAGTTAATTCGGGTAACGTTGTTCATATCGTTTCACCTCATTCTCTAATTTCGTAATGCGATTAGCTAAGATGCTGTGGTCCACTAGCAGCAAAGCTACCAGTAGGATCCCAAAAATCGGTCCGAATAAATCCATGTTGTTCCTCCTAATACTTCTGATATGCGACTAAGCGAGGGTCTTGCTTCTTATCGTGCTTCTTCTTTGCCAACCAGGTCATAAAGCGTTGATACTCTTGAATATCAACGCGACCATCTGGTAGGAAAACACGCCATCCGTCTGGATAGTCAGTGGCTTCCCGCCGCCTTCGCTGATACGTTGACTCAGACATTGGCTGACCATTGCTGTCATGCCATTCAGACATGAACTCTGCTTTGTTCAGCTGATACCGATACGGGCTCATTCCTACATCTCCTTTCTGCTACAATTGACTCATCTCCTGATGAAAGGAGGTGACAAAATGCCAAAGCAAATTTGGGTCAGCCCTCGTTCAAACGGTTGGGCTGTTAAGAGTTCCGGAAGTTCTCGTGCTTCTAAAATCTACAGCACCAAATCAGAAGCTATTAAAGCAGGTCGTCAACAAGCTATTAATAATCATGCTGAGTTGGTTAGTCAGAAGCGAAACGGTCAGATTAACTTAAAGAACTCGTATGGTAATGACCCAATGCCTCCTAAAGATAAGGACTAATCCTTATAAACCGGCATAAACCGCACCCTGAGGCCTTCTACGGTTTCGCAGTCGTCATCTGTGATCACCGCCAAGGTCTTGGGGCTTTTTTCGTCTGTCTCAACAATGATCCGTGCATACTCGCACATTGGTTTTTGGCACTTGTCTGTTGCCTTCTCAAATTCTTCAACGGTTCTCATACCCTATGCTCCTTTTTTTCAGCTGTATACTTAATTCATCTCCTAACGAGAGGAGGTGAATTAAATGTTCCGAATTAGCGTCCACTTTCGGCCTGTCAGTGATACAAACGAATTTGAGCTAGGCAATGTATTTGCGTTGCTAGTTGATGGCGTACAAATACAGCCAAAAGATTTGAAATTGAGTGAAGCCAAAACCATCACTTTTAACTACCACCGTCTTACATTTGGGGACAATCCTAAGAAACAATTAGGGACAGTTGTCTTTAATGCAGATGACATCGTTTATATCGACATGACCCAAGATGATTAATTTTTAAGCCATTGCATAAGCTTGATTAAGAGTGCCTTCTTAATCAGGCTTTTTGCTTTTACAGCCTTAATCAGCAACTCATTTTCGAGCTGTGATTTAAGCCTTTGACGATCAGATGAATCCATGCCCTATGCTCCCTCCTTTACCAATGAGTCTGATAGTGTTCAAGTAACAAACCGGCAAGTTGACGTTCATTAATCTTTGAACTATTCCGCAATCTGCTAGTGATGATAATCATTGCAGCCTTATCACGACTATTTTCGAGACTAATCAACTGTTGCAGCAGTCGATTAGTCTTTTTTTTGTTCCTTAATCAGCTTTTTACTTAGCCCCATCTTTGCCCTCCTACAGTCCTAATTAGTATCGATAGTGGTATCAATCATCACCACAATCCTAGCTTTGCTAATACGAGGAGTGTTGCGGCAGAAGCTAAGCAGCTAACCACGATTGTCACAAAGCATTCTAGAAACTCTTCTGATTTCCAGAAGGGCTTTTTTTGTTTCTTCATAGCTATGCTCCTTTCTTTTCGTCTGCGGTTTCGATTAGTGGAAGGATGCCATGCCGTTTGAGCAGTTCATACAGCCCAAGCCGTCCTTTGAAATCAAATAATTGCTGCATTTGATTACCTCCTTAAATGCTTTGCTATAATCACCTAGAAAGGTGGTGATATTATGAAATTAAATTCAGATTGTGTGCGTGACATTTTGATTGCTATTGAAGATTCAACTAATTTTCAAGAAGCGATTAACAACAATCAGCTAGAAACATTAGATGTCCTCAATCCTTATACAAGCGAAGAAATCTTATATCATCTTAGGCAGCTATCATGGGCTGGATTAATACAAGATTTTGATTGCTATGCCGATGGTGGATATTCGATTCTTGATCTTTCTCCCAAAGGACACGAATTTCTGAATAACATTCGCTCTGATGAGAATTGGAATCGTACCAAAAACTTAGCAAGTAAAGTTGGTTCTCACTCCTTATCAGCTTTACAGCAAATCGCATCTGGTGTTATATCCGCCACAATCAATCATTATTTGGGTTATTAAGTCGCAAGTCTGTTTTGAAAGTGATTCGCACAGTAGAAAGTGGTGAATCACTTTCTGTTATGGTTTCAATGTTTTTTACCATTTTCACTTCTTTACCATTCAAGTAAAGTTTTCGTCCGTTAATAATGAGATTATTTGTATCTTCTTGTTTCATTAATTGCCTCCTATAGTCATAGTCCTAAATCGTCGTCTTGAATCTCCAATGCGTTGTCCTGGAACACCTTGAGCGCTTCAGGAAAGTATCGCCAAGCTCCATCGTGATCACGGTAGCTCATGCCAGTATCACGCTTGACACCAAGCTTGTTGGCCCATTTGCCAATTGCAATCGGTGACACGCCAATCATGTTGCCAATCTCGGTCGCTGAGTATTCCCGCCGTGCACCGACCGGCAACGCTGACATGGCACGGATCGCTTCATTGCGGAAGTCTGCGGCCATACGTGGTCGTTGGTAATCGTCAGCAACTTTGCCAAGCTCCAGATACAGCTTGACGTCTTGATTGCGCAGCTCGTGTGCCTTGTTGACGTTCTGCTTACGCATTTCAATCAGCCATTCTCGCTTGTACGCAAGCTTTTCATGCTCAAGGCCGTTATCAATAGCTGCTACTTTGCCGTTATGTTCAGCTTCGTACTCGTTGAACAGGCTGACATACGTTGCGGTGAAGATCGTGCCTTTGCGACCGGTCAACTTGTTGGCAATGAACTCGCATCCCTGTTTAGTCAGCAGGTAGCAAGGAAGTTCTTTATTTTGAGCTGAGATATAGCTTGATTCGATAAAGAATTTAGGAGAGTCCAATTTTGGACTGTCCTCCATATCATTGATATATCCGCGAATGTCACGCATCAGATGGCGATGAGTTTTACCGATCATCCTTGCAACGTCACGACTATCGATGACTTGCTGTTTGGACCCGTCAACATAGCGGATCACTGTGTCAGTATTTACGTTTTGCATTGCCATTCTCCTTTACTTTTTAAATTAGTTATAAAACTTATTTTTGAAGCTTTTAACTAATTAGAATAGTTGAAAGCTTCAAAAAAAATGTCCTCTTTCGGGACACCAAAATAATCTTCTACTTTCTGCATCATTGCTGGTCTTGGTGTTGCATTACCAGTTTCCCACGACGATATAACCTTCTGGTTAGTGCCTAGCGCATCAGCTAATTCTTGCTGGGTAATGCCTCGACTAGTTCGCAGCTCTTTTAATTTTGTCAACTTATCATCCCCTAGCGAACGCAGAGCCATACGATTACTCCTACTACGACAGCAACCGGGATTAGCCCGATATTGCCATCAAACGTGTGGCTAACTTCATCGCCATGCTGTTCCTTTGTGTGGCTGAGTGAGCCAATTAAAATCTTTTTCCAGTCCATAATAATTTCGATCTGTGGTAAACTATACACCAAAGAGGAGGAGGCTAAGCCTCACTCTTTGGTTTTATATTAGATCAGCTTCATGCTGACCTTAACTTCAATCTTGATCAGATAGGGAAAGCCAAGCTTGAAGTTAATTCGCACTTCCGTAATTCGGAGGTGCTTTTTTTGTTTACTCACAAATCCTATGCTCCTTTCTTGTTAAGGTCTTGATCAACCTTACAAGTATTATATTATACTAATATAATTGGTAT
>OOBU01000297.1_pt1 | contig 27210 bp, 23 predicted proteins | sample 1671501 | NCBI WGS metagenome assembly OOBU01 (sample SAMN06348163, study PRJEB24527) | human gut metagenome | biome: human gut; feature: ankylosing spondylitis patient; material: feces | host: Homo sapiens | place: China | collected 2015-10
CCGGCGGCGTACTCACGACGCACGATGTGGCCCGGGCCCTTCGGAGCGACCATGAACACCGGGTGATCCTCGGAAGGCTTGATGTAGCCGTAGTGGATGTTGAAGCCGTGGGCGAAGGCCAAGGCAGCGCCCGGCTTCAGGTTCGGCTCGACGTCCTTCTTGTACACGGCGGCCTGGTACTGATCGGGCAGCAGGATCATGACCACGTCGGCCTCGGCGACGGCCTCGCCGACCGGCTTGACCTCAAGGCCCTGCTCCTTGGCGAACTCGACGGACTTGGAGGTCGGGCGCAGGCCGACGACCACGTCAACGCCGGAGTCGCGCAGGTTCAGCGCATGCGCGTGGCCCTGGGAGCCATAACCGAGGATGGCGACCTTCTTGCCATCGAACACGGACAGATCGGCGTCCTTCTCATACCAGATAGTTGCTGCCATAATAGGCACTCCTTTAATTGGATGTCTTGCCGCCGAACGCGCTCGCTTTCGACGGCCCTCTTGGTTGCAGACGGCTTCCACGCGGGATTGTGTCCCGCGCCAAAGTCATCCCCTCCTGTGGCTCATTTCTAGTACCACTGGAGGCGACGTGGTTGCCCACGTCCAAATATTGAATGATTGTTTTTGTGTATTGTTGTTATTTTTTGGGAGTTCAAGCGCGGCCGGGCGGTACCCGACCATCGCCGTCACTTCGTAAAGTCGACGTCCTTGGTCTCCTTGCAGGTCGCCAACGCAATCAGGCAGCAGACGGCCATCACGGCAAGATACAGACCCACCGAATGCACGCCGAAGTTCTTCGACAGCCACGTGGCGATGGTCGGCACGAAAGCAGCGCCGACGATGGCGGCGAGGTTGTAGCCGATGCCGGAGCCGGAGTAACGCACGTTCGCGTCGAACAGCTCGGGCAGGAAGGCGCCGATCGGGCCGAAGGCGATGCCCATCAGGGCGAAGCCGAGGCATAGGAACACCATGGTGGCCGCGAAGTTCTTCTGACCGACCAGGCCGCTGTCCAGCAGGAACGGGAACAGCACGGCGAACACGACCAGCGCGCAGGACGAGAACATCAGCACGCGACGACGGCCGATCCGGTCGGCATACAGGCAGGAAAGCACGATGAACAGCGCGAACACGCAGATGGAGATCATCAGCATGAGCAGGTACTCCTGGTTGGTGAAGCCGAGGTCGCCGCCGCCTTCACGCTTGATCTTGGTGCCCCATGCGAGCGACCAGGTGGCGAGCGTGTAGAACAGCGTGTAGGTCACGGCCACGAGGAACGTCGCCTGCAGCACCTGCTTCCAGGACTTGCGGAACACCTCAGTCAGCGGGGACTTGACGACTTTCTTCTGCTCCTGGGCCATGCGGAAGATCGGGGTCTCCTCCATGTGGACTCGCACGACGAGGCCGATGATCACCAGCACGGCGGACAGCAGGAACGGCACACGCCAACCCCAGGCGCACATCGCATCGGTGTCATTGAACGACTCCAGCACGAAGTAGGTGCCGTTCGACAGGAAGAAGCCGATCGGGGCGCCGAGCTCCGGGAAGGAGCCGTACAGCGCACGCTTGTCTTCGGGCGCGTTCTCGGTGGCGACCAGCGCAGCACCGGACCATTCGCCGCCAAGGCCGATGCCCTGGATGAAACGCAGCAGACACAGTACCGCGACCGCGCCGACACCGACCTGACTGTAGGTCGGCAGGCAGCCGATGAGGAACGTGCCGACGCCCATGGTCATCAGCGAGACGACCAGCGTGGTCTTGCGGCCCATGCGGTCACCGAAGTGGCCGAAGATCAGGGATCCCAGCGGACGAGCGATGAACGCGATGGCGAAGGTCAGCAGGCTCATCAGCAGCGCGACGGTGGGGTTGTCCTTCGCGGAGAAGAAGATGCGCGGGAAGTAGTTCGCTGCGGCGGTGCCGTAGGCGTAGAAGTCGTAGAATTCGATGGCGGTTCCGACCATCGAGGCGGCGATCACGGTCTTGACCGAGTCACGGACCATCGCCTTTGCTTTTCCACCCACCGAAGTGGTGCCGTCAGCTGTCAGTGTGACTGCTGTCATTGTTAGCTCCTGTTACTGCACGCGGGCGAGCCCGCGATTTTTTATTCTGTTCTCTCTCGTTTGCCGCTTTGCTGATCCGGTGACCTTGTGGGACGCATCAAAAAAGCCCCGCGACTCGTGCAGGGCTATACGATTGGTTGCTCGCTGAGCCCTGCCTTCGTTGGCGGGGTTCCAAGCAGTGATGCCGAATCAGTCCGCCAACGAAGACGGAATAATAATTCGTGCAGACAGCAGAACAACGTTAACGGTAGTTGCGTTAGCGGCGTTATCAGCAGCATATCCAGTCATCGCGGCGAACCTCCTTTCGGTATTGAACGTGTCTTTCGAGCTCTTTCGCGCTCGACTGTCCGACAACATAGGCGCGGAATTCCACGACAGCCATCAAAGGTTCACTATGTGGACGGCCGCAGCATAACAACATCGGCGGCGTCGGCACAACCTGTCTGCGTTCCGCCTGCATTACAGACAGACACATCGACGCCCCATCCCGCGAAAGTCCCATTTCAGCAGCAACGGATGGGACTAATCGCGGATAGGATGATGCCTCAATCCCAAACGAGGCGCGACAGCGGCCAATCCGGCCGGATTGCTAGCGCTTCATCGAAATCGTGACGACCGCGGACGCGAGCACACAGACGATGGCCGCCGGGAACAGCACCGAGAAACCGCCGGTGACGGCCACACCGACCGCGCCGATTATCGCGGCGAGCGCCAGACCGACGGAATTCGACAGGTTGAAGAACGCCAAATCATGGCCGGCCGAACGCGCATCCGGCAACGCGCCCATCGCAAGCAACTGGCCGAACGTATCGATCAGGCCGAACGCGAACCCTCCGATCAGGGCGAACAGCACCATGCTGACGGCGCTCGGCATGGTCATGGGCAAAGCCAACGCCACCGTGTACAGCACGCAGGAAATGACCGACAGATACCGCGGATCCTCAATGTACTCACCCACCGGACCGGCGATGAACGCGGCACCCACGGAACCGACGAGCGTCGCCAAGGCCATCGAGGCGATCAACGAGCACACCGGTACCGCGATCGGAGAGGAGTTGCCTTGCGTGAACCAATCCCGGAAGATCAGCGCCGATGCGATGAACCACAGGAACATGGTCGTCAGTCCGACACCAGCCGACACCAAGGAGCGCGAAGCGAACGCCTTCCAGAATTCGACGGCGTGCCGCGGCGCGCGGAACCGCTCCATCAGCATGTGCGCACTCATCGCCGTATGCGGCTGCTCCTCGCTCGACGGTTCCTTCGGCCACACCAGCACCGGCACGATGCCGGCCAGCAGGAACACCGCGGCGGCCGCGGCGAACGGCGTATACAGCCCGCCGAACACGACGCAGGCGACGCCGATCCACACGCCCAGCGCCTGGCCGACCATCTGGCCGATGCCACGCGCGCGCACGATGCGCGGACGGAACTTGTCGGGCACTCGCTCGCTGAACGCAGCCGCCATCGGCACGGTCAGCATCACATAACCGACCTGCACCAGACCCCACAGCAACGCGATGCCCACCACGTTCGAGCACAGTCCCAGCGCCAGCGTCATCACCGCGGAGACGACGCCTCCCGCGATGATCCACGGCGTGCGCCGGCCAGCGGCCACGCGCGTGCGATCGGACAGCGCGGAGACGACGGCCTCGGCAATCAGCGACACGACGACGCCCACGACAACAACCACGGCCAGATCAATGGCCCATGCCGACGCCACCCCGCCGTCGCCGACCGCGCCAATGCGACTGACCAGGCTCTCGGAGAGTTCCTGGCCGCCACCGGAGAACGCCGCGCGGGAGGCAACCGCGCTGGATGGTCGCGCCCACCGCGAAGCCCCACGACAGGCGGGTCACCTGACCGGGGTTCGGGCGCTGGCCGTCGGCGCTGACCACCGGGTCGCGCATGTCCACGTACGCCGAGCCCATGTCCGGGACCGCCGTGTCGACGGAGGCCGCGGCCGCCGCGGGAGATCCCTCCGAAGTCATCTGCGCGACCTGGGTCTCGGCTTGCGTCACGGACGCCTCGACCTTGCGCCGCGGCTGATGCACGGCCAAGCGGGCGACCGCGGACTTGTCTTCGGGGCTGAGCACCTTGTCGTAATCAGGCCGATCATCGATGCCGGGGCGAATGTACACGCTGCCCGGCAACGGCTTCGGAGCGGGGAATTCGTTCGGTTGCTGCTGATCATCGGTCATGATATCGGTTTACTTCTCTTCTCTTGTGCGCTCTCGTTACGGGTATACAACTATCGTAACGGTCGCATATTACACGACAACGCGGCACGGCCGATATGCCGGCCGCGTCGCGTGAAACTTTTGGGAGTGCGGAACTTGCGAGATTCGCCGCGCGGGCGGTAGATGCCGGCGAGGTCTTCTTCGGTGGCGCCGTTCGGGAATACGGAGCTCATGGTCAGGAACATCGGGTAGTACTCGGATTTCTCGCCGTTCTTCAGCACGTCCTGGAACTGCGCGGATTCCCAGCTCATGTGGTTGACAATCGCGTCGACGATGATGTCGTGGGACTTGCTGAGTTCGGCCACGTCATCCCAGGAACCCAGGCGCGGGTCCACCTTGGTGTGGTCGATCGGATCAAAGCCGGCGTCGGCGCCGTCGAGCGGCGTGAAGAACGGCAGAACGTGGACACCGTCGTACACCCCGGCGAAGCGGGTGCGCAGCACATCGGTGAGCGAGGCGATGGTGCCGTCGCCGAAGCGGTTGGCGTAGGTACCGCCTCCGGACTCGCTGGCGGAGGCGCGGCAATCAGCGCCGCGTGGTGTCGGCCTCGCGCAGGGAAACAGGGATTACGTCACCGGCGGAATCGACCGGACGCCCCTCGATGGCATCCGTCATGCGGGCGACGGCCGTGCCGGCAAGCGCATCGAAGTCCTGGCATACGGCGGTCAGACGCAACCCTGCCATGTCGGTCAGATACGTGCCATCATAGGCGACGACCTGCACGTCCTGCGGCACACGCATGCCGCGGCGAAACACCTCCTGCACGCAGCAGGCGGCACCGATATCGGAACTGACCACGGCATCCACGTCGGTAAAACGGTCGAACAGTTCGCGCATGGCCGTCGTGCAACCCTGAAAATCCGCCACTTCCCCGGCCTCGATGTACTCGCACCGAATGCCTGCACGCTGCAGTTCACGCTCCAGCGTCAGGTAATAGCGCACGGTCGGGAACGTGGTGTTCCCGGGCGATTCCGTCTGCCGCGCCTCGCCAGTCGGCGTCTGCGCCAGATCATGGAACTGCCTGCACGGGCCGCCTACTATCGCCACATGCCGGGAACCACTATGAATCAACAGGTCGGCGATCAGTCGCCCGCCCTGCTCGTGATCGGAGCCGACCGATGGGATGCCCTCGCCGAGATAACAATCGAACCCCACGATGGGCCGACCGATCGAAGTCCAGTAATCCGGAGCGTGCTCGGTGTACGCCGCCATCACGATGCCATCCATCATATGCCGGCGGAGCATGTCGACGTACTCGGCCTCGCCAGTACCCGAATCGGCCGTCGAGCACAGCATGGTACGCAGCCCCCGCTCCGACAGCTCTCGCTGCAGACCGGCCGCCAACGTGGCGAAGAACGGATGGCGGATGGTGGGCACGACGACGCCGACGGTGTTGGTGCGGTCATGATACAGGTTGCGGGCGAGCTCGTTCGGCACATAATTGAGCGCACGCATGGCTTCGGCGACGCGCTCGCGCATGTCATCGGACACGCACCCGGCACCATTCACCACCAGCGACACCGTACTCAACGACACCCCGGCCTTTTTGGCCACATCACGCATCCCGACCATGTCCCCACTCCATCGTTTGCCGTCACAATATGACTGTTCGCCTAATTGTATACAGAACGACGCTCTCAAAACTTGCAGATACAAAAACAGAACCCCTATTTTCCAACAACATCATTTTGTATCTGCGAGTTTTGAGAGCCACTCCAGCGCAGACGAGCTACCGCACCAGCGCGATCAGCCCCCAACCCAGCGCCACACACACCACCGGCACCAGCACGGTCATCATGAAGTACACGGCGGCCGCGGCGTATTTGCCGCTGCGGGCGAGCGACACCATCTCGTTGATAGCCGTGGAAAACGTAGAGAAACCGCCGAGGAAGCCGGTGACGAACAGCAGGTACGACGAATGGTCGGCCGTCTGGTAGAAGTAGGCCGCGGCGGCCACGCCGGCGAAGAACGTGGCGAGCACGTTGATGATGAACGTGGACAGCGGGAACGCGCGGTTCCACCACCGTTGAATCGACGTGTTCAGGACGAACCGCGTCACGGCGCCCAAGCCGCCGCACATACAGATCAGGGCAAACATGTCAGCGCACCTCCCCGGTTTCAGGATCAGGCCTGAGCGGAATTTCCGCGGTGATCGGATCCGGTTCGAACGACGGAAGGTGCTGTTCGTCGGATACTGGCATGTCTTGTACGCGGCCCGCAGCCGGTTCCGAACCGGCCTGACTGTCAACAGCCAAGTCTGCTCCGGACGGAGCGCCGGCGGCCTGCGACTCGCGCACCGCGCGAGCCACCACGTGCGCCTCGCGTTTTCGGCTCAGCGCAAGGCCCAGCATGGTGCCAAGCCACGCGATGATCAAACCGCAGATGAAGCTCAGCAGCGTGTAGGTCACGAATCCCACGATGTTCTCGGCGCGCAACGAGTTCAGGTCCTCGATCATCATCGCCGACAACGTGGAGAACCCGCCGCACATGCCCATGCCGACACCGCGGCTGACCAGCTGGCGGATGCGCTTGCGAATCCAAGCCGCCTGCGACATGTACGTGCTCAGGGCGGCGAAGATGAAGCACGCCAGCATGTTCGCTATGAACGTGGCGGTGTGGAACGAATGAAGGAGGCCACTTGGCGCGGCCGGATTCGGCAGGAGCAGCGAGAGCCCGTATCGTATCGCCGTGCCGAAGAACCCGCCGACGAACACCACCAAATACAGCATGCCATCGGCGAGGGGATTGAATTTCGCCTGCACGCGCTTGGCCGGGGCCAGTGGAATGGAAGGTGGTGCTACCGCGGCTGCCAGTCCGGTGGGCCGAGGCGCCGCGTATTCGATTTCGGAGGCGCTGATCTCTTGGGTCGATGGCGCCGGCTCGTCCGCGGCGAGGGCGTGAGCCTCGCTTGGAGTCGAGTCCGGCGCGGAAGTGTCGGCGACGTCGGACCCGGCAGAGACGGATTCGATGTCCCCCGCGCCGGCGGCGTCGCCGCCATCGGATTCGTCATGCGAGGAGGGCACGAACGGTACAGACTGATTCATGATCTGAAACCCTTGTAGTACGCGGATTCACTTTGTCCCGGCAGCCGTGGGTCGGCGAGGACGCCGAATGGCGACTAGTCGAGAAGCGAGTGGACGGAAATGATGTGGTCGCGCTGAGGGCCGGTGCCGATCACGGAGATGCGGCAGTTACTCAGATCTTCAAGACGCTTGACGTACGCCTGGCAGGCGGCGGGCAGCTCGTCGAACTCGTGGACCTGCGAAATGTCCTCGGTCCAGCCGGGCATGGTCTCGTAAATCGGCTTGGCAGCAGAGAAGGCGGCCTGATCCGTCGGCATATCGTCGTAACGCTCGCCATCCACGTCGTAGGCGACGCAGATCGGAATCTCCTTGAGACCGGTGAGCACGTCGAGCTTGGTGAGCACGAGGTCGGTCAGACCGTTGACCTGGCTGGCGTAGCGGTTCACGACCGCATCGAACCAGCCGCAGCGGCGCGGACGGCCGGTGGTCACGCCGAACTCGTGGCCCTGCTGGCGAAGCCATTCGCCGGATTCGTCGAACAGCTCGGTGGGGAACGGACCCTCGCCGACTCGGGTCACGTACGCCTTGGAGACGCCGACCACGCGGGTGATCTTGGTGGGGCCGACGCCGGTGCCGGTGCAGGCGCCGCCGGCGGTTGGGTTGGAGGAAGTGACGAACGGGTAAGTGCCATGATCCACGTCAAGCATCGTGGCCTGGGCGCCTTCGAACAGCACGGTCTTGCCCTCGTCGAGAGCCTTGTTCAGAATCAGGCCGGTGTTGGCGACGTACGGCTTGAGGCGTTCGCCGAGCTTGAGCAGCTCGTCAGTGGTCTGGTCCACGTCGATGGCGCGACGGTTGTACAGCTTGACCAGAATCTGGTTCTTCTGGTGCAGACTGGCTTCGACCTTGTCATGCAGGTGCTCGGCGTTGAACAGGTCGTGCACGCGGATGCCCACGCGGTTTGGTGCCGATCTTATGCTTGCCGAGAAAACGCTCGGTCACCTTGTCGAGCGTGCGATGGTAAGGCGCGATGACATGTGCAGCCTCGCTCACCAGCAGGCGGGAGCAGTCCACGCCGCGGCTTTCAAGACCATCAATCTCCTCGAACAGCACTTCCGGATCCACGACGACGCCGTTGCCGATCACGGGGGTGACGTTCGGGCTGATGATGCCGGAAGGCAGCAGGTGCAACGCATACATCTGGTCGCCGACCATCACGCTGTGGCCGGCATTGTTGCCGCCGTTGAAACGGGCCACATAGTCCACTTTGGTACCGATCAGATCGGTAGCCTTGCCTTTGCCTTCGTCGCCCCACTGAGCGCCGATCAACACGATTCCGGACATACTGCACCTCCGCATCCGCACAATTCCGCCGGGAACAGCCTACCGTATGCCCTCTACTGCGAAGGTAAGCGCTGGGGCGGCGGTTACCGTCGCATTCGTTTTGTCAACGCCCATATCAACATGGGCGCGAACGGCTGCAACTTGCCGTCCTTGCCTTGTTGAAGTTCCTGCAGTCTCTCCCTGCACTTGCGTGGGAAATCCCGCGCCGACGCATTTTTTTCAATATTCAGCCATCATATCGGAAGACCGTAACTCGACAGCTGCGGTTGCATCTACCGCGGCGACCGACGTCACTTCAGGGCTTTGCCGGCGGAACCGAGCTGCTTGCAGGCCTCCACGACGCGGGCCGCCATCGCGCTCTCGGCCTCGCGGCCCCAGGAGCGCGGATCGTACAGCTTCTTCTCGCCGACCTCGCCGTCCACCTTGAGCACGGCATCGTAGTTCGAGAACACATGATCGGCGATCGCACGGGTGAACGCGTACTGCGTGTCCGTATCGATGTTCATCTTGACGACGCCGTACCGCACCGCCTCGGCGATCTCTTCCGGGCGAGAGCCCGAACCGCCGTGGAACACCAGAGCGAACGGCTTGCCGTTCGGAAAATCGACGGCCCCGGCGGCGGACGCGATACGCCCGTCCACCACGGCCTGAGCCGCCTCGCGCTGGATGTCGCCCAACAGTTCCGGGCGCAACTTGACCACGCCGGGCTTGTAGCTGCCGTGAACGTTGCCGAACGTGAACGCGGCCATGTACCGGCCGCGCTCTCCCAGGCCGAGACGCTGGGCGACCTTCACGCCATCGGCCGGCGTGGAATACAGTTTTTCGTTGATCTCGGCGCTGTGACCGTCCTCTTCGCCGCCGACCGCGCCGATTTCGATTTCCAGGATCGTGCGCGCGGCGACGGACTTGTCGAGCAGCTGTTCGGCGATGGCGAGGTTTTCGTCCAGCGGAACCGTCGAACCGTCCCACATGTGGGACTGGAACATCGGCTCGCGGCCGTGCGCCACCTCATCGGCCTCCATGTCCAGCAGGGGACGCACCCAACCGTCCAGATACTGCTTGGCGCAATGGTCTGTGTGCAACGCGACGGTGATATGCGGGTAGCGCTTCGCCACCTCATGCGCGAACGCCGCGAACGCCAACGACCCGGTCACGCGGTCGTTCACGCCCTGACCGGAAAAATACGCGGCGCCGCCCACTGAAACCTGGATGATGCCATCCGACTCGGCATCGGCAAAACCCTGCAGCGCAGCGTTCAGCGTTTGGGAGCTCGTCACATTGATCGCCGGATAGGCATATCCGCCGCGGCGCGCGGCGTCCAGCATTTCAGCGTATCGTTCGGCAGTTGCAATCGTCATACCTGCATTATCCCGCGACCATGCAACATTTGGCACCACCGCTACTCCGGCCGGAGCCGCCGGGCGGAATCCATCGCCTCCGCACGCCACGGCCCGTTCCTCACCTTTCCCCCATCTTCACCTCCGTAAAATAAAGACGTGACAAAAGAACCGCAGTACATTGAAGAGCTGTCGTTTGGGGACAGTGTGAGCCGGGCGGGGAAGACGCGCGGGAACGAATATGGCGAGTACGGAGCCGGCCCCGATAACGGTCGGCGCGGCAGGGGACGGCATCGGCTGATTGCATTCGTCGCCATTCTGGTGATATTGGCGTTGGCCGGTGGCAGTGTCGGTGGCTGGTGGATGTGGGACCGGCATTGGCGGCAGATACCGATCACGGTAAACGGCACTTCCATGAAAGTCAGCGTCGACATGACGTTGGGACGACTGCTGCGCGACAATGGCGATTTCGACGCGCATCCGGGCAATCTGGTCGACGTGGCCGGCGACATGATCGAGAAGCATGCCGGCAAACCGATCGTCGTCAGCATCAACGGCGCTGCCGTGCGCCGGGATGCGATCGACAGCACGACGATCCCGCAGGATGGCATGGTGATGGTGACGTCAGGCGAGGATGTGACCGAAGACCATACCGTGAGCAAGGAGACCGTGCCGCACGGCGAAAGCATCGGCATCGCAGGCGGCTCGATACAGATACTCAAGCAGGCCGGGAAAGACGGCGTGCACGAATACTGGGTCGGGAAACGTTCCGGCAAGCATGTGGACAAAGGCGTCACCGTCGAGCCGCAGGACACGATCGTCGTGCCGTTGAACCCGCGCCCGGAGGGGAAGAAGGTCATCGCGCTGACGTTCGACGACGGGCCGAGCAAATACAGCGGCCCGATCCTGGACATCCTCAAGGAGAAGGGCGTCAAGGCCACGTTCTTCGACGTGGGCGAGGAGTGCCTGTCGTTCCCGGACGCCGAGAAACGCATGCTGGAGGAGGGACATCAGGTGGCGAGCCATTCCAACACACATCCGGACATGCCGACACTCAGCCGCGACGCGTTGCGCGCTGAAATCATCGCCGGGTTTTCGAACATGAAGAAGGCGTCCGGGCATGTAACGAAAGTGCTAAGGGCGCCATACGGGGCGTTCGGCAAGAAGCAGTGGCAGGAGACGTCCGACCTGATCGACATGAACGTGCTGTGGGATATCGATACGCTCGATTGGAAGCGTCCCGGAGCCAAGGCGATTCATGATGCCGTGATGACGGGCGCGCATAACGGGGCGATCGTGCTGATGCACGACGGCGGCGGCGACCGTTCGCAGGACGTCGAGGCGCTTCCCGGCATCATCGACGATCTCAAGAAGCAGGGGTACGAGTTCGTCACCATCGAGCAGCTGATTAAGATGGCCGGCGACGCGGGAGATACGGGGGACGCGGGCAACTGAGCCCCCTGCTGGAGCTGGCACGTGTAGCTATCTGATAGGTGGAAAACCACCCTCAGTCTCGCTGACGTGAGCCAGCTCCCGCCAGCGGGAGCGGAAAGTGGTGGAGCGGAAAGTGGTGGAGCGGATGACGGGAGTCGAACCCTACCTAGACAACGACGCGAAAGCGCTAAATATCAATGTCTTCCGCTCCTCGGAGCTTTATCCATAAGACCCTATGACAACACGGTGACAACAATTTTGTAGCGGAACGTTTTTATCACTTCACCGAGCACCATGCACAGAGATCTTAGCCTTTCTCGATGAACCGACTGATTTTGGATGCCACCTTCAGCAAGTAGATCGGATGTACGACGGCGACGAGAAGCATCCACCAAGTGAGCCAATGCATCGGACTGTTGGGGATCGTGGCGAGGCGGTCGGCGACAGCGAGGCTGGCGAGGATAAGTAACGTCCAGAGGACGGCGTGCACTCCGAATGTCTTCTCACGCCACCAGTCCATGACCGCCATTTTGGTGAGCGACATATAGCCGACAACTATGAGCAGTGGCACTGCGCACACGGCGACGAGAATGAGCAGCGTGAGGAGGAAGGTGAGCGGCCCATTCCACCATCCCTGGGGAATGATTTCACTAAGCCACGCGCCAACATTGCCGAGCCATTGGCCAATCGCGGCAAACTGTTGTTTGCGCGCGTGAAGCCACTCGGGCAAAGTGGCCGCGAGGATATGCCATCGGCCTGCCATGACGATGGCAAGCATGGGGACGGCGAACGAACACACGCCTACGCACAGAGCGAATAGGATGCGCTTGGCTTTCTCACACCGCCTGTCGTTGTCCTCCCCAAGCCGCTGACGCTCTCGTTCGACCTCCTGACTGACCTGTTCCGCGATGCTCTTGTACAGCTGCTCCCGCTCGCTATCAAACCGCGCTCGGTCGGACTGGAGCTTGGCTTCGCGGGATTCGAGCGCAGCCTGGCGATTAAGGATATGGTTACAACGCTCTTCTTCTTTGGCGCAAGCGCGTTCTCTCTTCTTGATTTCTCCGAGTAGTTTCGTTGTCTCGTTGAGTTCGGAGAGTCGCCTCCTGAGCGTCCGATTCGTTGACAAGAGCTGCTGATTCGTTGATTGAAGCTCTTGATTCCCTGATGAGAGCGTCGAATTCTTGCTCCGAAGCTCGCTGATTTGACGGTTGAGTTCTCGCTTCTCCTCCTCTAACCGGGCCACGTCGGTATCCGTTGTCGAGGTCATGTTCGTTGGTTCCTGCGGCTGCATCTGGTCGAACATTCGGGAGAACATGTCGCCCAACGGGTCGGTTCCCATATTGTCGTTCCGTCTCGCTGATTGATCCATCATTTCGCTCCTTGCTGGTGGTGTCCGGCAGTCTGATGCCGGAGTTCCGGGCGAGTAGACTGATTGCGTCGAGTTCGTGCCGGCATTCGAGCACCACTTGTTCACGGCGTTCAACTTCCGCGCGGGTTTCGGCCACGAGGTCGAGGTCGTTGTTGTTGATCGCATCATTCAACGCGATGACAGCGGCGCGTAGTTCGCCACGCGCCCAGTCGGCCCTGGCGTTCAGGTTTTGCAATCCCCTGACGAGGCTGTTGTCACCTTCACGCTGGATTCGGCACGCCGCGTTCAATCCGTCTGCCATCGTCTTCAGCTCGTCGAGTTTCCTTGCCTGAACCTGGTAGTAGCGGCGTTGCGCCGGGCTCGACGCATGGCGGAGAGTCGTCGTATCGACACTTCTCGCGAGTGGTTCGAGCCGCTGTTCTGGACACCCGAACGCTTCGGCCAGCATGGCCGTAGTGAGGCGCGCAGCGTACCTATTCGAGTGGTCCATAACCATGCCGGTGAACGTTTCGGGTATAAGCAGATGCCATGTGCTACCGTCGCGGCGCAGCATGTTGGCTGGCAGGTTGACCTTCCGCTGGCGCTTGGTCCCGGGCAGCCACACGCTCACCGACCGGTCGTTCTCAACGGCGACAAGCTTGTTGTTGAACGTCAGATGCAGCATGTTCCCGCCATTCGCAAGCCTCGCACCGATGGCATCGAGCGTGTACGCCGGGCCAAGTCGCGAGCCACGGAATTTGCGTCCCGTCGTCCGGTCCGTGAACGTCGCGCCCCCGCCACGCATCGCCAAACCTATGCCATGCAAATCAAGCAGCCGGGAAAATTCGCCGATGCTGGACGCTTTGGCCGCGTCGAGGTCGATCAGGATGCGCATCCGTTCCTTGATTCCCCTGCCCTTTGCCGCCACGTACAGCTCCCCCATGTCTACGCCGCGACCCGTGGATTCGATGACCGGGACGTCATATCCAGAGATCGGTTCCGTATTCTGTCCGGGCGTTCGGCGCATCGTGCCACGCATATCCACACGGTCCGCGGCGGCCTCAACATCTGGGGTCTTCAGCACGTTCAGGCCCTCGCGACGGCACAGTTCGTCGCTGATAGCACGCCATTGGTCGATGCTCCTGCGGGTAAGGCGCATCTTCCTTCCAGACCTTCGGTTCGCCGCGCAAATGACGATGTGGTTGTGCAGATGGTGCCGGTCCATGTGTGTGGAGACCACGTACTTGTAATCCCCGCCCGTGATCGCCTCGGCCAGCATGACGCCCAACTCGTGCACCTGTTCCGCCGTCACATTCTCATCGGGACTGAACGAATGCTTCAAATGCAATGCGAGCACGCCGTTCGCGCGCAACCCGTTCGCGCAGCGTTCTTAGTCGTGGATCATCGGCTCCGCAAGCATGTTCGCGTCGTGCCGCTCGTGGCTGTAGCTGGCGTACACAAGTCTGCCGCCGCCGTTCTTAATAGGGTTGATGACGTAGCGGATTGTTCCGGCGAGATTCGTCTTGACCTTGCTGCCGAGCTTGACCACAGCCATCAGTACAGCCCCTGCGCTGCGTCAATCTCCGCCTTTTCACACTCCATCAACTCCATCTTTCTGTCGATAGAGGCAAGCAAATTCAGCAGTTCGCGCACCTGCTGCGGGGCGACAGATCCGGCCAGGTTCGCGGTACGGGCGATTTGATTCACGTTCACGCCGATGCGATGCAGCTCGGCCTAGAAAGCCTCGGGATCGCTTGCCAGCGTCACCGAAACGTTCATCGATGCGCCCCGCATGAGCGTCTGCCGGGCGAAATCACCCCACCGTCGATACATCGGCAGGTTCCTTGACCATCGCTCGTGAACTTGCCTGGCCTGTTCCCATTCCTCCGGTGCGAACATGTTTTTCTTGCAGATGCTTCGCCTGCGATTGTCACGCCAGCCCATCGGGAAACGCCTCCACACGAGAGCCGGAACGACTCGTTCCACCAGCCGCGAAAACGGTCCGGAGGCTTCGCCGACCAAGGGGCACGGGTCTCCCGGCAAGCCGCCCCACACCAGTGGGGCGAGCAAGTGTGGCCACACATGCGTCGCTTGCTAACCACCATTCCGAGCATATAAACATCAAGACTTTCCCTCTACGCTTCACGACGAACATGTCAGGCTCCTTTCAACTGCCGCCGAGGAAAGGCAACCACGCTCCAAGCCAGGTTGCGTGCGTGTCATGGAAACAATCCGAATTCGACGCACCAGTTATCATCTCAACGCTATAAAGCAGCAGAGCTTCCTAGTTTGGACATTAACCCCGCTGCGACCGAATTGGGTTAGACGTAAAAGTAAGAGAAAAGCGTCACAAAATTTTCTGCGCTGCTTCACATCCGGTCGGCTCAGCCTTTACTCATTCACGTCTGCTTTCTATGTGTCAGTCGAACAAGTCCCACAAACGCCATATGCACTGTGTGATTTCTCCGCGCCCGACATTGCGCGCCGGCATGTCACGCGTCCTTCACCGTACGCAATCTAAACTGGAACTGAACTCGACTCTAGTGTTCACAGCTCAAGGATGTGCTTAGTTAGGAGCGGACGATGGCGTTCGATGTCAAGAAGGAATACAAGGACCTGTACCAGCCGGCGGCCACGCCGTCAATCATCGAAGTGCCGCGAATGCGGTTCGTCGCGGTCGAAGGCTCCGGCGACCCCAACGAGGAGGACGGCGACTACCAGACGGCGTTGCAACTGCTGTACGGCGTCTCGTTCACCATCAAGATGAGTCGGAAGTCCAAGGATCCGGCCGAGCACATCGAGGGCTACTACGACTACGTGGTGCCGCCGCTGGAGGGCCTGTGGCACATGGACACGAATGATAACGAAACCGGCGCCATCGATTATTCGCGCAAGACGGATTTCCAGTGGACCTCGATGATCCGCCTGCCCGAATTCGTCACCGACGAGGCCTTCGACGCCTGCGTCTCACGGTTCGCCGCCAAACACCCCGAAATGGATGTGAGCCGCGTGTTCCTGCTGGACTGGACCGAGGGCTTGGCCGGACAGGTCATGCACAAAGGCTCCTATGATAACGAGCCCGCGACCATCGCCACACTCGACCAACACATCGCCGAATCAGGGCACCATCTCGATTTCGATTCCGCGAACCGGCGACTCCATCACGAGATCTATCTGGGTGATCCGCGCAAGAGCAAGCCCGAGAACCTTCGCACCGTCATCCGCCACCCCATCGTGTGACGAAACGGACATAGAACCCATGACGCGATCAACCATCAAAGCCATCCTCCAGCACGACGTTCAAACGGTCTGGAGCATCGTGACCAATGTCGATGACTACGGGTGGCGCTCGGACCTGAGCAAAACCGAGATCGTGAACGACAGCCGGTTCGTGGAGTATACCAACGATGGTTATGCCACCACATTCACCGTCACTTGTTGCGAACCATGCGAACGCTGGGAATTTGACATGGAAAACGGCAATATGACGGGCCATTGGATCGGAACCTTCAGTCCAATGGGCGACGCGACGGCAGTTGAGTTCACGGAGCAGGTGACCGCAAAGAAACTGGTGCTGAGGCCATTCGTCAAAGCCTATCTGAAACGACAGCAAACACGATACATCAAGGATTTGGAAAGAACACTGGAGCGACGATGACAACAACGGAACAAGTACCGGATGCTGTGCCGACTCCCACAGATATCACAATCACGGCGATGGAACCAGAGGAGTATCCATTGCTCGCCGAGTTCCTGTACCAGGCAATCCATGTGCCGCCGGGAACCCCGACACCAGACAGGAGCGTTGTCGAGCTGCCGGAACTTCGACGATATATCGAGGGATTCGGGCGGCCCGACGACGCCTGCATGGTTGCCCGCAACGGGCTGCCGAATGGTTCGCAGGTCGTGGGTGCTGCATGGGCCAGAATCTTCCCGAACAACGCCGCAGGCTACGGCACCATCGATACGGCAACGCCAGAAGTCTCCATATCCTTGCTTCCCGACTGGCGAGACCAAGGCATAGGTCGGTGCCTAATGACGGTGTTACTAGCCCAGCTGCGGACCGACGGTCACACCGCAGCCAGTCTTTCGGTTCAGCGCACCAACATCAACGCCCTCCACCTTTATGAGTCGCTTGGTTTTACCACCATCAGCGAACACGACGGAGAGCTGGTCATGCGCAAGAGTCTTGCGGTGTAATGCATTACCCAAAAGCGCTCAGAGCCTTATGACGCTAAGCCCTTCTCAGTAAGACGACGCCGGCCAATCTCAGATGGCCGACAGGGTTTGCATAATGGCTGAGCACCATTGCTGCAATGCTGAGTAATCCCCTTCTCGGGCTTCACCGGGGTCGATGCTGTGCGCAAGCAGCATGCGTTCCGATGGATCCTCCAGAGCAGCAAGCAGTTCGCGTTTGATCGGGACGAACACGCCGGTGCGAACGGCGTGGACGATCTGCAAGGAGAAGAAGAACCCCTTGAGCATGGCGCGCAAAGCGTCCAGACGGGCATCCGCAGGCAGCTCCCGCGTCGTCAGATACGTGTGGTTGGTCATGTGATAGAGGTTCGCCACACTTACCCTCGCACCAAGCCGGACATCGGCCTGCCCATAGACGGGAAGCAAAGCATGCAGGTCGCCATGCCAGACCTGGGTGCCGTGCTCGAACTGCGCGAGCTCATAGGCGGGCCACGCGGCCAGTTCGTCACGTCCGCAGGTGAAACCGACGGCCTTTCCGCCTTCCGGCACCGCGCGCATCGCCTCGTGGAAGCGGTCAAGATCGGTCAGCTCCACATGGTCGAACACCACCAGCAAATCGATGTCGCTGTCCGGCCGGGCCTCGCCACGCAAATAGCTGCCCTGCAATCCCACGCACAGCAAACGTTCGCCGAATGTCTCCCGCAATGCCGCCATCGCCAGCGGCCTCCACTCATCCAAATCAATCATCATCATTCTCCATACGCATTAGAGTTCAAAAACACCCAGCCTAGCAAATCCGTAGTGGCAGCAGAGCCACAGTGAAAACAAGTCCAGCCTAGGAAAACAACAGCCGCATCATTAGGCCCCGCCGAACTCTCTGACACCATCAGCCGGCTAGATTGGAGTCATTCATAGTCTTCTCGACCCCTTCGATCATCCAAGTGACCTACCGACCTACCAACCTACCCATTGGAATCACTGGGATTCGACCGCCTACCAATCCAGCCTATCGACCTACCTAGGGGAGGTTGATAGGTTCAATAGGTAGGTCGCGAAAACCCTTACGGCAGTAGTAAGTAGGTCGGTAGGCTGGTAGGTCGACTAGATAAGCGAATATCGATCCCCGCCTCGCCTGCCTTTGCCGCATTTAATCACTCCTGAAGCTGTCAGGTTTTCCAATGCCTCATCCATGAATAGTTTTTGCCGTTTCGATAGAGACCGTGATATCTCTGCCCTAGAGACAGACTCTTGGGTCGAGCTTTCCAGCAGCTCGACGATGCGGTTTTCGGTGGCACGGAGGGCGCGCATATCAACCTGCTCACGAACCAACTCGTCCTCCTCTTTGCAATCGGCGCGACGATTGAGATTCTCGTTCTTGTATTCCCGCAGGTTCTCCTCGTAACACTTGCGCGAGCACTGCATCATCATGTCTGCAAGATCCCAATCTTCCTGCGTGATTGCAGACGACTGCGGGTCTTCGAGCAGGCGGAACGCCGCCGCCAGCTTTGTTTGCAGATACATACCGTGCGCCCTGCGCGGATTCCCTCCTCGCTCCCTGTTGACACGTATTTTATCTGCGATGATCTCGCGTTCCACAGCGGACGGCAATCTCATGGCTCGCATTCTCAGATGGCTGGTTTCTGGCGTGGATTCGTTAGCTCTGGCATAGCTTCCGCACTCGTAGAGCCGGTTCATTTGCTCAATGGGATAATCTTCAGGCAATAGCTTTGTGTCATAGGGAAACTTCCTCAATGAGGAAAGCATGACCGCTTCCTCGTCGATGGCACGGACATTGAGCCTGTCACTGTATGCGGAGACGTAGAGGAATCGCTGTTGGAAGCCCACGCCGACACCGGCCTCGAACATTCCCATCATCGACGGCTGCGCGGAGATCACCACTACCGCCCTGTACCCATGTTCAGGAATGGTCACGGACAGCTCTCTGTTCTTGGTGTAGTCGCCAATCTGCTGCCCCGAGAACAGCGATAGCACCTCCGGCTGGAGATTGCTTTCCCTTGCACTCGACAGCGCCCTGAAATTAGACGCTTCGGAATACCTGAGCATGGCGCGAGGGGACTTGCACTCCAATCTGAACCTGCCATCCTCCTGCACACGCTGTCCGAACAAAGCGCTGATAGCCTGCCCGCTCGCCACGCTGGTCACCGGAGCGTCACGTATGTCCGGCACCAGCGCCTTCGCCGCGCCGAAGGCCGCATCCTTGCCCGACCCCGGATTGCCGAAAATCACCACGCCGAAATTTAACGAACCGTAATCCGAACCGATGGTCGGAGGCAGCACCACATGGGGAGGCGTCGCCACAATGATGCGACAGAGCGTCACGGCAAGCACCGCATCTGGAGACACAAGCCTGCTGACCGCGTAATCCTTGATCTCCCGTAGGCTCGTCCTTGAATTCCAGAACCCATCGTCGGGGAATGTCACATTGTCATCGGCCTCCGGATTGTATGGGATCCCTCCGGCGGTCGTCTACGCGAGCAGTCCGCGAAAAACCACGGCTGGTACGCAAGAGCACTGCGCGATTCCGGCGTCCCGACGCTGACCTGCCATGATCTTCGCCACACAGCAGCCTCCATCGCCATCAGCTCCGGAGCCAACGTCAAGGCCGTCCAGCGCATGCTCGGGCACAAGAACGCAGCCATGACGCTGGACACCTATGCAGACCTATTCGACACCGATCTCGACGACGTAGCCACGTCCATCAGCAACAGAATCGCAGCAGCAGAGACCTTGAACGCGGAAGATGACTTTTGAGCTGAATAACGTCCTCCGAATTCCCTTTAGGACGCCGCCATTCCACCTAAACAAAGTCCATCGCGCCGAGGACCCGCAAACATGCTCTGTCATCTGTCATCCAATCGCTCCAATCGGCACGCATTGCCCATATCATGGAACCATATGCGAAACACGGAAAAACAAGTGGTTTTGAAAAGAAGGTAACGATGACGGACACATCCATATCCATGAAATCAATCGAGGATCTTCAACATAATCCCGAGGACAGCAACAAGCCATACAGGTTCTTCGTCCCGTCATATCAACGCGGCTATCGATGGGGCAAAGAGGAGGTCTCCGCGCTCATGGACGACCTGAGCGTGTTCTTCGACACCCAAACCATCCATCACGACTACTGCCTTCAGCCAATCGTCGTGAAACCGAGGGAAGACGGGTCATACGAGGTTATCGACGGACAACAGCGACTAACGACGCTGCTGCTCCTGATGCAATATTCCGATCCTTTCAAAAGCGGCGGCAATTATTCCATTGCCTATGCGACCAGGCCAGATTCACGGGAATTCCTGCATTCCCTGAACGCGGATTCCCCAGCAACATCGGAACATGCGGAAGACAACCCGGATTTCCACCACATGGCCCTCGCCCTTGAGACCATGAGGAATTGGGCCAGAGAACATGGGAAAGACCGCCCAGACATGTTCAATTTTCTGAGCGTTTTCCGCAGGCGCACGAAGGTCATCTGGTACGAGATAACGTCCGGCAAGGACGAATCCATAGATCTTTTCCGCAAAATCAACGTGGGCAAGATCCCCCTGACCAACGCGGAGCTGGTCAAGGGTCTGCTGCTATCCGACGATGGCTTCGACGCCAACGAGAAACGCGCCGTAGCCAACGAATGGGACCGCATGGAGCATCGGCTGCAGGACGACGCACTATGGTGCTTCCTGACCAATGACATCGAAGGCGAATACCAAACACGGATCGACCTCATTCTGGACATATGGCTCAAAGCCCAGGACGACGCCCCAGCCATCGATCACACGCACAACCGTTACGCTGTGTTCAACCATGTGTACGGCGGCGAGCATGACAATGGATGTCAAACGCTTCTGCGTGACATGTGGCGTTCATGCAAGGAGATCTTCGCCAACCTTGAATACTGGTTCGAGAACCGCGAGCTTTACCACCTCATCGGCTATCTTGTCGCAAGACGCAAAACAGACAAGAAAACCGACGTGCTGGACCTGTACGCGCAACTGTCCAATTGCGACAAGTCTGAACTACGCGGACGGCTCCGCACACTCATTGGCAAGGACATTGACCTTGAGCAGATACCCGACCTCACGTACAACGACAGCGACAAAACCAGGAATGCGCTGCTTCTGTTCAACCTGCTTACGCTCAACGCGTCAACGGGAGCCCTCATGAGATTCCCATTCGACCGCTATAAGAGGGAACGATGGGATCTGGAACACGTTCATGCGACGGCGGGTGGACCGCCCACGGACAAGGAGGTGAACGGCAACGGTTCCCGAATCACATCGCCCTCAGAGAGCCGAAGGATGTTCTTCGAAGGTGTGCTGGGCCTGCTTTCCAACGCCACGAGGGGAGAGGAAAGCGGGGACGGCGCCAACGAGGTCGATGCCATCCGAGAATTCCTCGACCGCAAGGATTTCAGCGAAAAGACATGCGACGATTTCTGGACACGGCGCCAGACTCTCATCGAGAACAAACTGGGCGACCAGGACAGCATCGACAATATGGTCCTTCTGTCAAGCAAGCTCAACCGCGGATACGGCAACGCCAGCTTCATCGAAAAACGCCGTTGGATCATCGATGCCGATAGAGACACCACTTTCGTGCCCCCATGCACGAAAAACGTTTTCCTCAAATACTACACTGACAATCCCAACGACTTCACCTTCTGGAGCCATGAGGACCGCGAAGGCTATCTCGACGGCCCCCACGGCATCATCGCCACGTTGAAATCCTATCTGGAGGAAGAGGAGACGAAATGAACGCGGGAATCGACAATGGCGGGAACACCATGAGCTTCTGGCGTCTGCTCAAGCACTACTCCATTCGCATCCCCGCGATACAGCGCGACTATGTGCAGGGACGCGGCGACGTCCAATCGGCGAATGCCCGCACCGGTATGCTTGATGACATCCAGACCCACATTTCGGACCGCACCCCGATGAGCCTGAACTTCATCTACGGGCAGATCGAGGGAAGTGATGATTGTGACGTTGAGCTGTTCGTTCCGCTCGATGGTCAGCAGCGCCTGACCACCCTATACCTCATCCATTGGCTTGCCCTGGTCATGGCCGTCGCCAATGCCGGTGACGGCGAACGCGCGCCGGAGCTCGACGGCGACGCGCAAACCCTAGGCAGGTTCTCCTATCAGACCAGACAGACGTCCTCCGATTTCTTCGCCAGAATCGGCGAACCCGACGTCATCCAGCAGATTGCACAATGGGCAGCCGACCGAACGCCCATGTGCAAACTGTCGGAGTACCTTCGGGACAAGCGCTGGTTCCGCCCGGACTTCATGTATGATCCCACGATCCTCTCCGCGCTCGAAGTGCTCGACGACATCGACGAACGCAGGATGACACGGCATGGGGTCTGGGATCTGCTGACCGGCGACGATTGCCCGATCCGATTCGAATGGCTCGACGTGAACGACATTGGCAACGGCGACGACCTGTATATCAAGATGAACGCCCGAGGCAAGCAACTGAGCGATTTCGAGAACATCAAGGCGGAACTGGAGCAGAAAGCCCAGGCAGAATTCTCTCCCGAGCACTACGAGGAGTTCTGTCGGAAATTCGACCAGGAATGGACCGATTTCTTCTGGAGCTTCAAGGGAAGTGTCCCAACCGAGAAACGTGACGAATACGACATGCGGTTTATGGGTTTCCTCAATTGGTTCCTCTGGAACCAATGGGCGGGAAAGGCGAAGAAATCGCCAAGGATCAACACCGAATACTCGATGAAGGGCGTGGACCTGGCGGATACTCGGCATCGAAGCTTGGACGAATACAACAAGGACCTGAGAACAGAGGGAGGCTCCGTCTGCGACAGTCGTACTCTAGTCCGCCTCGAACGCATCCTCGATCACGTGTCCGGCGACGACGCATTGCCCGGAATCCCGGAAATTGTAATGGCCTCGAGCTCCATAGACGGGAAAGCGGAGAGCTACAGCACGCGCATGAGGCTCGAAGCCGCCGTCGCATACCTCGACGGCGTTATGAACCAAGGCAAAAGGCCCGAGGAACAATCTTGGACCGAGTGGATACGGGTGATTCGGCACCTTTCCAATGCCGCGACGATGTGGCAGGGTTACAACACGCTTGGCCTGTACGCACAGGCCGTCGGCATGGTCGAACGTTACTCCGACCATGCCGACGATCTGACCTCATACCTCGCGACGTTCCCCGGCGACACGGGATTCACGCCAAAGGACCAGATTGACGAGGAGGAATTGAAGGCATGGCTTCGGGCCAATGCCCCGCAATGGTCCGAACCGTTGCACAAGGCCGAGGAAATCCCATATTTCGAGGGGAAAATCGACTTCCTGCTCTCTTTCGCCGGCATCACAAGAGACAACGTCGAAACCATGTCCCATGATCCGGATGTCCTCGATGCATTCGACAAGTACTTGGAGCTCACGAAAATGGCGTTCGAACGGCAGGACACCAATCTGCCGGACACGTCTCTGCTCATCGATGTCCGAAGAGCCCTGCTGACCAAGGGGGATTACTCGATGAGGGAAGGCAACCTCAGCTACCTCGTCGATTCAAGAAACCATGCGCGAACCCTTGGCTGGAGGAATATGCTAAGGGCTTCCTCAGGGAAACGCGAGTTATTCCATAGGCTATGCGATGACGTTCTTGACCGCATCGGGGACAAGCAGCTGGGACGCCAAGACGTCGTCGACGCTCTCACCGCGATCGCCGACGAGTACGTATGGGACGAGGAACGCACCGACGTCCATGCCAAGTCTCTCATCAAGGAAAAGGGATTGTGGTCCCATGAATACTTCGGGTCTCTTTGGCAATTCCGTGTCGTGGACGGCATCTGCTACCTACCCTCAGGCGAAAAGACCCAGCTGAACGGCATCAACCGCGAGCTTGCCTCCTGCGTGATATGCGAGGAACTGAAAAACGTGATCCCCGACGTCCAACGCACATTGAAGACAAGGGTAGGCAGACTATATCTCGAGTGGAAACCAGCCGAACCCCAATACCTCACACTGCAAAAGGACGGCAAGATCATCCATATCGGCAGAAAATACGTTTCCGGAATCGATGGGAACGGCGATTCCCTCATGAGCACGGTGATTACCGTGCTGGACGGCGACCATGAGGAACAGTTCTCGGACGTCGAGGATACAATCGCGCGCATCGTCGATATATACGCATAACGCTCATACAAAAAGCAATCTATGGCCCATCGTGTCCCACGTCTGCATCACAGCCGGCAACACGATGGGCCATCCATACCGGACACATTTTGACACCCGGGTCTCGATGCCCAGCGCCGGAAAAGCGGCATGTGAAAACTGTGAGTGGAAGTCATGCCGACAGGAGCGAGGGCAATAGTATGGCCGACGCCCATCCGCATAACTCAGCGCTCACCACACGCTCACATTGTCCAAGTAGCCATACCCTAAGTCCAATGGGCGGCCTCATGACAGTCCGGGCCAATGGAGATGCCGTCAAACAGGACGTCATTACGGGTTCGAGATCCCTTCGGACGTTTGGCGGAGCAACTGGCCTCCGACACGCCGAACGGGCCATAACGTGGTGTAACCCCCAACTATTTCTGACATCACTTTCTTCAGTCATTTTTGCTGATGCAACTCATGTCGTTCCCTCTAAATCCCCTTCATGCGCCCCGTGACAACACGGTGACAACATTCCAGCAGCATCTATGTGATTGAGCAGGTATTCACATAATCAAGAATCGTTGGAATGATTAGGACTCGCAGCCTCGACATTGAGGGAAGTGGAGCGGATGACGGGAGTCGAACCCGCCTTTAAAGCTTGGGAAGCTTTCGTTCTACCGATGAACTACATCCGCAGTGCTTTGTGCACAAGTCGTCAGTGTATCACATGACGGCGATGCCCGCGAACCTTGCGCAACGAAGCTAGTACAAGTACTGCGGGCTGCTGCCGCCGCCGATGCCGGAATTGCGCATCTCCTGCGACATCTGCATGAGCCGGCTGATGCGCTCGTCGGTAGGTGGGTGCGTGGAGAACAGCTTCGAGAATCCGCGCGCGGAGAACGGGTTGGCGATCATCATGGATGACACCGACTGCGTGCCCGCGGTTTTCGGCATCGGATTGGTCTGAGCACCGTAGGAGATCTTGTTCAGGGCGGAGGCGAGCGCTTCGGGGTCGCCGGTCAGGCGGCTGCCGTCCTCGTCGGCGTCGAATTCGCGGGTGCGGGAGATGGCCATCTGGATCAGAGAGGCGCCGATCGGCACGAGAATCGCGCTCAACAGCGCGCCGATCAGACCGAAGGCGCCGGAGGAGTTGTCACGGTCGTTGCTGCGACCGCCGCCGAAATACATGAGCGAGTATCCCAGATACGTGATGATGGTCGCCAGTGCGGAGGCTATGGCGGAGGTGAGGATGTCGTGGTTGTACACGTGCATGAGCTCGTGGCCGAGGACGCCGCGAATCTCGCGCTCGTTGAGTATGTTGAGGATGCCTTGCGTGCAGCATACGGCTGCGTGGCGCTCGTTGCGGCCCGTTGCGAACGCGTTGGGGCTCATGGTCGGGGCGACGTAGATGCGAGGCATCGGCTTGCCGGCCTTGGCGCTGAGTTCGCGCACGATGCGGTACAGTGCGGGAGCTTCCTGCTCGGTGACCGCGTGGGCGCCCATCGAGGCGATGGCGAGTTTGTCGGAGAACCAGTACGTGCTGAACGTGGAGACCAGACCGATGACGATATATACGCCCAGCGTGCCGCGGTCACCGCCGGTGGCCCACCAGATCAACATGACGATGGCCCACATCAACGCAAAGAGCAGCGTCGTTTTCAGGCCGTTGAAGTGGCCGCGCACATGCAATTTACCGTCCATAGCCCACACACTAAATTCACTGTCTGACAGTTGGCTGGATATGCGCCTTGAGCACAATGAAATGATTCCGGAGGCACGGGATGATACAAGTACGGGCAAAAACAAGCCGCCGCCCGCAATGTCACGCGGGAGGCGGCTTGATCGATGTATACGAGTCGCGCTACAGGTCGCTCAGGCGTGAGCAAGCTCACGCATCTGATCCGGCTCGACGACCTTCTTGTGCTCGCGGCCTTCCTTCGCGCCCTCGGAGCGTTCGAAGGCGTCGACCTTCTTCCAACCGGCGAAGTCAATCGGCTTGACACCGCGCTCGGCGAGCAGGCGGTCGATGGACTCGGGGTCGCGGTCGGCGGCCACACGGCCGCCTTCGGCCGCCTTGGCGAGGTCTTCCAGCATGTTGGTGACGATCATCAACGCGTCGGACTTGGTGGAGCCGATCAGGCCGACCGGCCCGCGCTTGGCCCACCCGGTGGCATACAGGCGTTCGCGCACGTCACCGCCGGCGGCCTCGGTGGTGATGCGGCCATCGCCGTTCGCGTTGGCCAGGTGGGCGCCCTTCTCGTCATAGGTGATGCCGGGCGCTTCGGCGGGCTTGTAGCCGATTGCGTGGTACACGGCCTCGACCGGGTAGTCTTCGAATTCGCCGGTGCGGTGCATCTTGCCGTCGGCGCCGGTCTCGGTCTTCTCCACGCGGATGCCCGCGACCTTGCCGTCCTTGCCGAGGATCTCGGTGGGAGCGGAGTTGAAGTGCACGTAATACTTGCGATTTGCGGGGTTGCCCTCGTAATCGACGTCGCCGTCGTCTTCCATGTCTTCGGCCATCTCGCGGATGGTGAACAGCTCCTCGACCATCTGGCGCGTCAGCTTGTCCTTGCCGGCCTCTTCGATCGTGTCGTCATCCAGCTCGAAGTCGTCCTCGTTGATGATGAGCTGCACGCCGGGCAGCTTCTCCATCTCACGCAGTTCCTGCACGCTGAACTTGGCCTGGGCGACGCCACGGCGGATGAACAGATGCAGCACCTTGGCCTTGTTGCCCTGGATGCCTTCGTAGACGTTGTCGGGGATGTCGGTCTTGGCCTTGAGGTCGTCGGCGTTGCGCATGAGCTCGCGCGCGACGTCCATCGCCACGTTGCCGCCACCGATCACGGCGACGTTCTCGGCCGAAAGTGGCCATTCGCGCGCACCCGTGGGGTATCCGTCATACCATTCGACGAACTTGGCGGCGCCGTACACGCCGTCGAGGTCGGCGCCCGGCAGGTTCAGCGGTTTGTCCTTGACGGCGCCGGTGGCGAACAGCACGGCGTCGTAACGCGCCAGCAGGTCGTCCAGGGTCACGTCCTTGCCGAATTCCACGTCGCAGTAGAGGTGGATGTCGGGGTTGTCGAGCGTCTTCTC
>OOBU01000311.1_pt1 | contig 26169 bp, 11 predicted proteins | sample 1671501 | NCBI WGS metagenome assembly OOBU01 (sample SAMN06348163, study PRJEB24527) | human gut metagenome | biome: human gut; feature: ankylosing spondylitis patient; material: feces | host: Homo sapiens | place: China | collected 2015-10
TTTATATTTATATAATATTTATCGTCAATACCTAAGGAACAAAAATTTTCCTCTAGGCGACTAAAACTATTTTCAAGCAAATCTCTTGTAATTTTTTCAGATTTATGAGCGATTTTTACTGGACCAATCTCATGAAATTTGTTATCTTCATCTGTCCAATAAAGCTCAAATAACGTCTCATATCCATAATCATTCCACCCATCCGATTCCAGATAAAAGACCCTTTTCCCCTTCTTACGCTCTGCCGATTCCTTAAGGGCAAGCTCTTTTTTCGTATAAAACATAGAGACATTACTAGCCATTTCGTTATTCCTTTCATCCAACCTGTGCCGAGACGCCAGTCAGCAGCACACCCTTTTTAGCACGTGTCATGGCTACGTAAATGAGGCTTCGTTCCTCCCTGTAGATTTCGTTCAACGCAGCCGAATCGGCACCAGCAGATTGCAACACGGGCTTCGGTGGGCATACCCCATCGTTCACGTCGACTACCACCACATAGTCGAATTCCAGTCCTTTGACTCGATGCATGGTGGCGACGCGAATTCCTTGCCTTTGCCTGTTTTCTGCATCCCTACCAAGCTGGTACACGCCATACGGCAAGCCATTATTCAGAGCTTCACGCCACTGGTCGATGCAGTAGCGACTCCTCGCCACCACGCACACATTACGCGGATCCACACGCTCACCGTCGAACTCATCGCCGGCCATATTTTCCGCCGTGCCGCACAATCCATAAATCCATTCCCTAACGGCATCCATCTCATCCGACTGGGATGCAAACCGCCGCGTTTCGGGAACGGGACCGCTCATCAACGATCTGCTATCGCCGGTCGAGCTCTCCCCTCCGTCCAGGTCATCGAACGTCGTGGCCGGCGAAGCATCTCCGATACCACGAACATCCGCAAACACCGAATCCGCGACATCGGCACCGGAACTACGGAAAATGGAGTCGGCGGCGCTACGAATCTGTTCGGTGGTGCGATAATTGATCCGTAATTTGCGGGCACGCCCCTGGATACGGATGCCGCATTTCGATAGCACCGCGGTATGCCCGTAGATGCGCTGCTGTGCATCGCCGACAATGAAGATATCATTGTCTCCCTCATCCACCAGAGCACGAATCACACGGTATGTCGGCGTGGAGAAGTCCTGCCCTTCATCGACCACCACATGCGCATATTTCCTTGGCATATCGCCCTGTATGAGCAATGACACAACGTTCTGCATGGCCGTGTCCACATCGTACGCGTTGTTTGTCTGCATGATACGACGATACGTTTCCACGACCTGCCATACGGCCAGTTTCTGGGCTCGGTTCAATCTCGTACCGCGCCCCTTGCGCAGCACGCGCATGTAATCGGCAGCATTCCGCACCTGTTGCGGCACAATTACCTGGCTGAGCTCGCTTTTGAAGAAGGAAACCGTGAGTTTCGGATCGTTCACACCGATGGATGCGATAGCCTTACGCCACGCGTTGTCAAGATCGGTGCCATGATCGGGGCTGCCGTCATACCAGATTTCGCCGGAATAACCATGGCTCGTCAGTAGGTCTTTCACGAGTTTGTCGAGATTGACCACGTCGATGGCATTGAATTCGTCCGCCGTGCAGATGAGTTTCAGGTTCGAAGCAATATCGGTGGCAAGATTACGCGAGTATGTGGTGAACAGCACTTTCTGATGACTGCCGTTTCTCAGCAATCTCGCGGCGAGACGCTTCGCGCGATGCATGGCCACCACGGTCTTCCCTGTGCCGGCGCCACCGAGCAGACGGAACGGACCATGGTAGTCGTGTTCCACATAAAGCCGTTGCGACGGATGCAGGAACACGCGCCACTGCTCCAATGGCGCGTCCAGAATACGCTTGAGATCCGCCTCTCCCTGCACGACCACGAAAGACTGCTGCGAGGCGTAGCTTGACAAGGCGGCACGGAAATCCTCCGGATCGGCCTCTTCACCAGAGTCGATGGACGAAGTGGGCAGCTGCTGTTCCAATCCCAGCCTGTCGCTGATCTTGCCTTCGGTCTCATCGAACAAGCCGAAGACCTCAGATTTGGAAAGCCCTTCGGCAACAAGGGTGAGGTACGTGAAAACATCCTTCGGGAGCATTGACCCCCACCGGTCGAATTCCTGCCAGGTCTTTCTCGTGCACATGACCGGCACGTACATATCCGGCACACCGAACCGACGCATATCATTGTCCGTCAATGCCCGGTAAGTGTCGGGAAGCGGACCGGTATGAGGTTCGGGAGCTTGCCGTGGTGCCTGCGGCGTCTTGGCCGCCACGGCTGAAGTTGCACTAGCTGAAGCTGTTCCGTGATTTGTGCCGTCATGGTCTTCCATGGGAGGAGAAACGGATTCCGGTACAGTGGAATTCGGTTGGGGCACGTTTGCGGCAACGCTCCCCCATCCGACTTCGTTTTGGGAATCTTCACGCATTGCCGTGTCGATTTCCTCTTGAGAAACCATATCGTACAGCTGGATGGCCCTCGTGTTCGGGTTGACGTCGAGTTTCTTTGTTTCCGCCCATTTGTAGGCGTCATCGTGGTCGCCAACGTACAGCAGGACGTACACATTGCTGCTTTTCTGGAAAGCGATGATAGCGCGATACCGTTGGTCGATGCGCGCGGAATACAGTTTTTCGTCCGCCGCATTGGCGATTCGTTCCAGATTGATTCCGGATGATCGAGGATTCACCTGGAATTTTGTCAGAAACGTCGTGGCATGTTTCTGCGCTTTCTTAGGCAGCTCGAGCAGGCTGCGCATGAGATCGCTGCCGAGTGCGACCACGGGTTTGTTCATCGTACGTATATCTGCCATCAGCGTTCCATGCCTTCCGTCAGTGAAGCGAACACCTTGTCAAGGTCATCGTTGTTTTCCGTAATGATAGTCCAGCCGCGCTTGACGAATTCGTCGGCGTTCTCTCGGTCGGATTGCAAGTCGTAGGACGGGAAAAACACGATCTTCCCATCCTCCCATGCGAGCTCTGCCTGAGCAATGATTTCCTCGTTCTCGTCCAGCAGCTCATATCCGAGTGCATCCGGTGCCGGTATGTCAGACTCAATAAACCGTTTGACGGCCTCCTTGGTTTCATCCGCGCAATACACGTAGGTCGGATCCGCCAGAATATCGTTCCATTCGGAATCATTGTCTTTCTGCAGATCAGGAGCGTTCCGCAGGCCGTTGCGAAGCGGCTCGTACATGGATTCGTCACGTAGCGCAGCATCACCGATAGCATGGAAGTATTCCGAGAATTGCATCACGTTCGCAAAATGCCAGAAGGCTGCCCACTGCGTTTTGAACGCCTCTGCCTCGTTCTCGTCCAAAGCATCCAACGGATTATAATCATCGTTCTTTGCTTTCGCGGCATCACGTTGAATGTCCGAGAACACCATGCCGACGTGGGGTTCGGTGGTCCGCATATCCTCTCCAATGCACAAACCGGATTGGAATTTCAGTCTCGTGCAGTTCGAAGGATTCCAGGACGAGCAAATCATGAATGTCGATTCGTTCTCGCCGTGCAACGCTTCATTCCGATGCAGCATATCCACGGCCTGAGGTTCAACGTTCTTGTTTCGCGGATTCAGAGCATAGCTCATTGCCAGCGCTTGGATGGCGAATATCCGTTCGGCATCCGGTTCCGCGAGATAATATTCCAGCATGGCCATTGCCGAAACTTCGCTGGGGTTGAATTCGTCAGTCCTCTTGCCAATCGTGCTCTTGTAAGCCACCGGAGACGGCATGGACTTGGGTGCCAGCATCGGATCGGCGAGCTGCGCCGCATCCTTGCCCTGCACGTATCCGATCACATCGTCATAATCCAAAGACCATATGCGATAGCCTGCCTGACGAAGCGCTTCCCTCTTCAGGGAATCCTGGGCGACGATGCCTGCATGGTATTGCAGACCATCGGTGAAGATGGCAACCGGCTTTCTTCCGTCATGTTCGACCACGTCACCGGATTCGTCGATATTGCTGACCGTCAGCACGAAATCAGGCTTGCAGGGAATCGCGACCCCATCGGCCGGCCCCAACGCGACTTGTGGCTCGACGCTCCACACGCTTCCGTTCACGGTGATGGAATATCCGGGTTTGCTATTGATGAATTCGTCCTTGACGATGGCACGACGTCCCTTGGCATCGTCGGATTCCGCGAAGGGATGGGCATGCATGCACCGAAGAGCTTCGATGAACTGCTGTTCGAGTCCACTGTCGAACAGTTTGTTCGTGTTGATCTTCGAAACGGTCTTCACACGACTGCGTTTGTTGGACGGGTCGAGGATGCCCGTGAGCATTGCCAACGCTGTCTTACGGGAAATAAGTTTCAGGTCCTGGCTTTGTCTGTATGCATACAGGCATCTGTAGCACCCGTCGCCGCCGTTCTTTGCACATTCGCAATGCTCCATGACTTCCTTTGCCCTGGAAAACACCTCGAACATCGTATCCGGATCGGACAGCTGCTTAAGATAGCCAGTTCCTCCGGGCACTGTGTCGTATAGTGCAAGATAGGTTTTGCGCAGTCCGGAGTTATCCGGCAACGGCTCGTTCATGAGTGTCGCCTGTAGATGTTCCACATTGCCGAAGCGTTCACGCAGCCCAAGCATCACTGCGGCGGTCAACGACTCCGCAGCACCATCCGCACCTTGGGCATCGGCAAGCCCTGGCACGAGCATACGCAGCACTTCCGATTTGACCTCACGGTATAGGAACAGGCATGTGCCGTTCCGCTCCGATTGCTCCAACTGCTGTTCCTGCGCCTTCTTGCGTTCCGGACAGAAGTAGGCGTGCCGTGATTCGCGCTCGCCGAGCAACGCGCCGCATTTCAGGCACACGTTGAAACCGTTACGTATCTCCTTGCTACCAGCGATTTCCACCGAGGCTCCCCTATCAGAAACCTGTCCGAAGTTGATTTCACGGACTGTGCCCTGCGGCGTGTAGTCGAATCCGAAGTTCGTGATTCCCTTGAACTGCCATCCCGATTGGATGTCTGCCGGATCAATGTCCACCATCGTATTCTTCAGGAACTGGGTCTTGGGTCTGCTGTCGGAGGTGTCCTCAATCAGGCTTTCGCTGTAGGTCTCATCGGATATGACGGTGTCGATGCGCAGCATCGGCCTTTTCTGGCCGTTATCGGCCCACTGCATTGACCCACAGGAGGGACAGCTGGCGAGGTTCTCGGTGCTGGAGGCGGGTTCCGCGTGCGAACAGTTCGGGCATAGGCGCCACATTGCCAGTTCGTCGTCGGCACCGCCTTTCGAACATAGCACGCGGCTGATTTTGTATTTGCGTCCGCCCGCGAAGAACGTGTTTCCCGGCGCCAGTTCCGTGATGGCCGTGGCCGCCGGGCGCACGAAATCACGCGTGGCCTTCCCCCTGCGTTTCGTCTTGTCCTGCGCGGCAGGCTCGATTCCGTGTGCCGCATCGGACGGTTCCTTGTCCTCTTTGAGGATGGTGTGGAGGGTCACACCGGTTTCCGGGAACGCATAATTGGGCAGGATGCCTTCGTCGGAAAGGTAGTTGAACGTGTTGGTGTTGAGAATGCTTGTGACGATGCGGCCAAGATTGTGAATCTCATCTTCGCATTCGCGCTGCTGCTCTTCGAACGATGAGTCGGAGGGCTTCTTCTTGAGCTCGTCGAGCAGCTGCCTCGCAGCACTCTTCTGCGATTCCAGCGTTCTGACGGTATCGTTGGTTTTTTGGAACACATCGTAGACGCGTCTGGCCATGGTGCTGCCATCTTCCGTACCGCGTACGAATCCGTCGAGCTGCGTTCGGAGTTCCTCAGAGAATGAGAACATTCTTCCGAATCCGTCGAGCAGTTCGCCGGAATGTTGGCCTGTCCAGTTCAGGAAATTCACCGGGAACCCGCTGGAGCCGCTGCCATTGACATTATCCAAACAGTTTTTCAATTTGTCGGGTACCACATCGGCCGGTTCGCTGCCGGCATCCAGCATGGCATGCACCCAACGATCCAATGCGTAGGCGGTGAGCTGACGCTCCAACACTGCGGTCGCGTCGAGGAAGATGTGCGGCGGGTTCACCGCGCCTCCAAGCATATCTTTCGGCCGCTGGTAGAAGTACGTGTCGTGTTCCTTGGTATTGGCCACCGCCAGCACCAAGGAGTTGCCGTCACGTCGCCCTGCACGACCGGCACGTTGGATGTACTGGGCTTGGGTAGGCGGAATCGACGAGAGAATCACTGTGGAGAGGTCTCCGATATCGATGCCCATCTCCAGGGTCGGCGTACAGGCGAGCACGTTCACGTCGCCGGGCTTGCGATTCTTGCGCTTGAATTCCTCTTCGACCTTGGCACGGTCGTCGCCGTTGAGCAGTCCCGTGTGTTCGGCAGCGTGGATGCGATCGGCTGGCTCCCCGCAGTACAGCTTGCCATAGTAGCGCAATTCCAAGGCTTCGGCTTCGGGAGTGCCGGATACCAGTCTGCCCGGGCATTTGCGGATACGGCAACGTGCTCCGTTCCATGCGTCAAGGTTCTGTGTGGCGCACGAATAGCTCCGTCCACACGTGTCGCAGATCAGCTGCGTTACCTTGCCGCTGACCGTGCAGCCGGACTCGTTGAGCCCGTACACGGTGCGTTCCATTTTCATGCTTGGATAACGTTGCTGTGTGATGAATTCTGCTGCTATGCACTCTTCGAGCACGATTCTCAACAGCTCGTGGTGGATGTCGCCTTCAAGGGCGCCGTCGGTGAGGTACCGGTCGACGATCTGACGGTATGCCGGCGAATTCAGGGTATTGAAAACGCCTTTGCGCACTGGTTCCTTGTCCGACAGGAAATAGGGCATACCATCCGCGTACATGCCGGGCATCCATTTGACGTTCGCATTGGAGAGCAGGAACTTGTTGCCGTCGTTTTGCAGGAACTGGTCGTAGGTTACGTCGAAGAATGCGCCTTTCATGCGCAGCTGGTCGAGGAACGCCATGATCAGTCGGAGCCAGTCGGCCTCCATGATGGAATTCTCGTGCAGTCCGATCTCGTTATGGCAACGTTCCGCAACGGCCTGTGCCACACGTTTCAGGAGACTCTGGTCGAATGCTATTGCGGCGCAACCGGATTTCTCCAACGTGCGTCCGGTACGGGAGCGCATGCCGAATTCCAGCAGCGATTCCAGTCGGAGTCTGCGCTTGATCCAATCGAGCAGCTGACGCCGGCCGGGCCCTGCGGGATTGCCTTGCAATACGGCTTCGTATTCGCGCATCCATGTCATGTTCGGCGCGATGAATCGCACGATGTATTCGTTTTCGTCCGGATAGCGGCGATGGTAGTAGCTGTTCTGCTTGTTGAGATATTCGGCGAAGGAGACGCCTTCCTCGCACTCCTCGCGCATGTAGTCCATGGCGGAGTTGCGCAGGGCGAATCGCCAGGTGCGGGAGTTAAACACGCTGGCTCGGTAGGAGGCGTCCTGCACGCTGTCGGAGAACACGATGGCCTTGCTGTCGTCGTTGAAGGAGTCTCCGGAAAGTTGGGTGAGCATCACGCTGACTTGCGTGGTGGTTCTCACGCCGACCATGGCGATGTCCTGTTCGCTGCCGCAGAACGGACACTGATAGTGTTTGCGGTTGCCGGATACAAGCTCCATGCCCCTGGCGACCATGGGTATGCGTTGCTCTCCACATGCTGGGCATTCACGTTCCGTGGATTCGAAACGTTCTACGGCCTGTTCCTTCATGCATGCATTGCAGAACCAGACCATGGCTCCGTTGTCGGCATGACCGTCAAGAACATAATCCATGGTGCAGGGCTGCAGGGTCACCAACGCATTATCGGCATGGTAGGCGAAATACTCGTTGTAGAACGTTCGGGGGTCGCCCATGCTGATACCGCCGTCTTTGCCGGCGAGTCCGATCCATGCGGTTCCTCCGCAATCACGGCAGTTGATCACCGGCATGCGGGTCTTGAGGTCGTCTTTGGACAGTTCGACGACCGGACGGTAGTCGATGCTCCCCTCCTGCGAGGTGATGTTGGCGACCACGCGGCCGAGTTCCTTGACCCATAGTTGTACCTGTACGTTCAGGAATGGACGTGTGTGGCCTTCCGAACCGGTGCGCGCGTGGGAGACGAGTGCTATCAGCGCGTCCATGCAGGCCTTCTGTTGGCGTGGATGCAAGGCGTTGAACCTTGCATCCATGATGGCGAGTCTGTCCAGCAGTTTGCGATCGATTTGCTGGGGTTCGTCGCAGATGAACGAGGACAGGCTGGCCAGGAACCTTGAATGGCGGAGGGATTCGGCGAGCCGGATGCGTGCCTTATCTGTGGAGCTTGGCTCTGTGGGAGCTTCGTCAAGCCATGCTTGAGCCGCAAGGGCAAGATATTCGCTGGGGTCGACGTCCTCTTCGAGTTCGATGAGCCGGTCAGCTTGCGCGGCAGTGGGCATGGTGTCGTCGTAGTCGCTGGTGACGAAGAATTCGTCGACGCGAAGACGATCCTCGGTCACCACGGATTCCGGTGTGAACGTGGTGTTGAAGATTTGGCTGGCGTACGCGCAGACGTCGCGTACTGTCTCTTCGGTGCCCATGGTGGCCGACGTGCCGACGAAGCACATGTTGTCGCTGGTGGTGTTCAGCCTGTCGGTGAGCCTGCGCAGCAGGCAGGCTAGGTCGGTGCCCTGTGCGCCGTCGAAGGTGTGCAATTCGTCCACGACGAAGTATTTGAGCGTGTCCGGATCGTTGCTGTCCCAGATCCGGGAGTCTTTGGGGCGTACCAGCAGGTAGTCGAGCATCTTGTAGTTGGTGAGCAGGATGTCCGGCGGGTTCTTGAGCAGTTCCTCATGACTGGTCACGATGTTGGTGGCGGTCATGGCATGATTGTCCTTGTCGCTGCCGCCTTGGCTCATCTGGCCCACATACATGCCCGCGGTCACGTTGTTGCGTAGTTCCGGACTGTCGTGGATGAGTTCGGCCAATCGTTTCGCCTGGTCGGTGGCGAGGGCGTTCATCGGGTAGACGAGGATGGCCTTGATGCCCTTGCGTCCAAGTCTACGCTGCCGGTAGCAGTAGTCGAGGATTGGGTACAGGAAGCATTCGGTCTTGCCTGATCCGGTGCCGGTGGCCACCAGTGTGGATTCACCGGCGGAGATGCGTTCGAATGCGCGCATCTGGTGCGCATATGGCCGGTACGTGGGGTGCAGGCACGGGAATGGGAATTCCGCATGTTTGCCGACCACACGGAACGGCAGTTTGACCGATACGAACGGCTCCTGGGAAAGCATGCCCTCCTGATAGGCGAGTTTGCGGATGGAGCCGCGGAACGGCATATTGGTCATGGGGAACGTGGTCTCCACGTAATCGGCGAGTCCAGACTGGATATGCCGTGCAAGCACCATGGGAATCATCGGTTATCTCCATACTTCTGCGTGAAGAACTTCCATACGGTTTTGTAATCCTCTACGCGATCGCATTTGTCGAACGGCGCCACATATTCGATGGTCCGCTCACGTGGCCCACCCGGCTGGGTGTCGTCCATGATGGTGCGGGTGAACACCTTGCCCGCAGGCGCGTTCTTGATCTTCTCGAAATCAGGACGTTTGAAAGTCAAATCACCGTAATTCTTCTTGGAGAACACGATACGACCATTCGCGTCGTACCAAGTGTCGTCCTCGTAGCCGCTCAGCACGGTGAAGGTCAGACGGTAGATGTCGATGAGCTCGTCCAAGGTGATGCCGAGCGCCATGGATGCCAGCACATCCAGCTCCACCAATGCCTGCCGGCGTTCGTAGTCCGTACGCAATGGCGTATGCCAGTCCCACTCGTCCGTCAATGAGGTGAACGTATCGGCGGTAAGTCGAGGATCATCCTTCGCCCAGCTCATGGACGTGTACGTCTCGTCCCAACAGGATTGCCACAGGTCTGCATATGGCTTGGTCAGACAGTTGAGCAACAGACCGCGGAGACGAATTTCGGGAGCAAGATTCGTCTCAGGGACTGGTTGCAGACTCAATGTTGTCGCGTTGATATTCATCTTACCGATTGAACGAATGAAGAAATCATATGGCAGAGCGGCCTCGAGGCCGCTCATGAGCGCGAGCAACGCGTAGCGCTCTGGGTGCACGCCATAGCCCGCTATGGCGTTCACCCAGGCTACGCCTGGGTGAACGCAGGACACTTGCAGTGTCCTCTCACCGGTTAATGGGACCATTCCTCGGCAACAGAGCCTATAAACAGCATCGAATCGGCTGACGGCACCGTCTTCTTGATTCGGATCAGCCATTTTTTGCACACGCGACTTATATTCCACGTCCGTGCATGCCTGCGAGTATTTCACGCGCGGCATATAGTCCGCTGGAATGTCGGTCAGGTCGATTGGGTCGTAGTCGCTATTGACTCTGTAGTTTCTGCGGGTGGATTGCATCAATGGATTGGCAACGCCAATGAACGGGCTGGAATAAATCAACGCTTTCGCTGAAGTCGGGAAATGAATATCATCCTTAATGGTGCCATCCTTACGGGAATTGGTTTCATTCCACATCGGAGAATAGGTGATCTCGTTAGCGTAGGTTCTCAGCGATCGAGGAATATCTGCCATCTGTTCCAAAGCATGCAATAGCTCTGCGGCATGGATACCGACCATCGGGGTCTGCTTCCATCCATCCTTCTGACTATCCCCCACGAGTTTGGAAAACATTAACAGTTCGCCCTTGGCGATGGAAATGACACGGCTCTTATGCCCTCGCGTATTCCATTCACCTAGTTCGTTCTTGACTCCGGGAATGGCACCAACGCCATCGGACGCATAGCATTCATCAATGGTCTTGGGATCGTAAAGATTCCAGATGGAATCAAACTGAGGAAGCTTGTCATTCGTCTCCGGATTCCGGTACACGTTCAAACTGAACATCGTCTCGTGATGAACCCCAGAGAAAAGTTTCTTTTCATTGATGAACTGGAAATGGTACCGAAGTCTGCGGTACATCTGCTCACGCAGTACGCCTGCTCTCGTGTCACCATACAGTTCATCGGGATGCACGAATGCACTCACACCATCATGTTTACGTGTGTAATCCCAAGCGTTTGGCAGGAAGCAGCGGAATAAGTTAATCCGCCCCTGCAACAGCGGGTAATTACCTGTTGAACCATAGAATGCCAAAGCACCGGCAATATTCACATACTCACGAAGATACATAGTTCGTATACGTGCGTTCTTTAGAAGTTCACCCATACGCTTACTCAAATCGGAAGCCGTAAGCTTATGAATCGCAAAATAAGGATTCGCATCGGAAACGGCATCCGTCTCACTCCACTGCACGTTCACCCACGGCGGGTTACCAACCATGAAGTCGAAGCCGCCGTCTTTGAACACGTCGGCGAATTCAAGCTCCCAGTGGAAGAAACGCTGTTTCTTGGCGATTTCTTTCACCAGTCGAAGCCTTTGTGCGGGTTCCCCATCACCTTTGCACAGCTCATCGAGATCCACAGCATGGTCATACATGTAGTCGCGTTCATGACTATCGTCCATGGTGTCCATAAGCGTGGGCTGATCGTTATCCATCGGAATCAGCGTGAATCCCTCTTCCTGCGGGACTTCGTCGGTAAGGATCAGCGACATTTCCGTGAGGTACTGCGATCTTGTGGGGAGCAGATTAGCCTGATCGATGGGCCAGAACCACAGCGAGCACCAATAGTCCATGGCGAGTTTCAAACGAGCGTATTCACTGGCGTTCTCGGCCTTTTCCGAGTGGTAGGCGATGCAGAGCATCTCATCCTTTTCACGGATGGTGAGGTTGTTGCCGCGGAAATAGTCGTTTTCGATGCCGAGCAAGCCCTGCCCCCGCTTCTGCTGGCTTTCCAAAGTCTTCGCGGTCTTTTTGGAAACGTTCGTATCGAAACCGTAGATGATCAGATCGTCTTGGGTCGCCTTCTCCAATTGCCTGCGCGCCTTGATCTGCCCACGCCACAATTCGTCGATGGTCTTCGACAACGACCTCATCAGGCCAATCTCCGTCTGGGAATAAGGCTTCTTGGCGAAATTCTTCTTCCAAGCCTTGATGGTTTCCAGATGTTCGGATTCGATGCTTTTGACGGTCTTGTCATCGTACTTGCACATGTCTGGGTCCCCGGTCAGGAACTGGTAGACGCGCTTGACGGATGACGAGCTCCGGTCGAATCCGATGCGCTTGGGTTCGACCTCATACCAATGACGGTTCTTGGTCGTACTAGACAGATCCGATTCCAAGTATCCGACGCGGCGGCCGCCAATCAGCGAATTGCCGCATTGCAGCTGGGTTCCGAACCATGGCACGAAGGATCCTTCACAGATGGTGTTAAGCCATAGGGACACCTCTCCAAGTTCCACTGCAACGGGGTTCAGGTCGATGCCGTAGATGTTGTGGTCGGCGATGTACATCTTGACCTTCTGCAGTTCCGCCTGCCTGCGTTCCGCGGGAATCGCCGCCTTCTGGCCTTCCTCGGCAACCCGCTCCTTCTCCCTGCGGTTCAGATACATGGTGGCCAGCTGGTTGATGGTCTCGTTCAGGAAGGTCGCGGAACCCATGGCCGGTTCGCAGATTTTCAGACTCAGAATATCGGTGGCTTGGTGAATACGTGGCTCGATCTCCTTGAGCGCATATTTCACCAGGCATTGCGCGAGGCTGTCGGGCGTATAGAAGGAGGCCGAAGTCTCGCGTTCCCGGCCTGCAAGCCGGTAAATGAACGTGCCGGGCTCGTAGGTGCGCAATTCGCCGGCATGCGGGCTTTTGTCCGGGTAGCGGACGCGTTCGCTCTCCGAATAGTTGTCGAGTTCGCGTTCCGGCACGAAGTAGCCGACTTTCAAAGGGTCGTAGGAATCCTTGGCGCGTTTGACCTCGTAGAGTTTCTCCTTGGCGATGAAACCACGGTAGGACAGCAATGCCTCATACACGGCACCCATCTGGCTGATGCCAAGGGCCGCATAAGAGATGCGCTGCCTGCGTTTGACTCCCTTACCCGTCTTGGTGACGCTCATCAGGTCGATGATGCGCAGCATCACGCTGTCGCGGAGTGCGGCATGTTCAATCAGCGCGGTCCGCTCCGGATCGAAAATGTGTGCCTTGAGCGGCGGAACCATGAACACCGCATTGATGGCTTCCTTGCCAGCCAGCCCCTTGAAATCCTCATCCGTCTTCGGGTAACCGTTGAACACCAGATCGTCGAGTCGGCGCAATGTGTCCGCTAGATAGGTGGAATCGCCAGCCTCATCCATGCGACCACGCATCTGTTCCGCAATATCTCGCAAGCTGTCCAGTGAATAGCCGGTACGGTAGATGTCGGATTTCATCGGCGCATAGCCGAGCGACGGCTTCGCCTCGATGAACAGGAGGAACAGTAGACGGTACATGTAGCGTAACGCCTGCACTGTCAGGTCGCCTGCGTCGATTTCATCGATGCTCCGACCCTTATTGCAGGTCCAGTCGTGGATGACCTCGTTGCCAAGGATCTCCACACATTCACGTAACGCGGAACGCAGATTGTCAGACACCTCAACCGCGTTCTTCGCAGACGTGTCATCAAACGTGTCAAGCAGACTGTCACCTTTGTTCGGGCAGAGACTATCGCGACGCAACAGCACAGCCATCGCCGTATACACATGATCCTGATGGCGGCTGAAGATCTCGTCCAGGTCGAACAGCATGCATTTCTTGTCATTCCATTTACGGCGGTCGATCAACGCTATCTGATGCAACCCCATGAGAAGAATCCACCGTGCCGGCTCGTCGAAATCGGCGAGCAGCATGCGTGCATATTCCTCACAGGAGGTGCCGTCCTTGCCAGAACCGTCTTCGATGGGGTTTTCCAGAACGCCTGCCTCCGCACTATCGGACAGGCTCACCAGAACTTGCAAGCGCGGAGCCCCATCGGAATCATTGACCTGATAGTGGACAGGAACAGACTTCCCTGAAATCCGGTCAGGCAATCCCTCGTCTTTGGTTTGATTCCCCTCCTGCGTATAGCCGAGTGCGGCGAGCATGCCGTCGATGAAATTCCGTACCCGTTCAGCTGGAAACAGATCGTTCTCGTTGTTGTTGATGACTTCGGTGAACGACTGTCGCATGTCCTTCAGCAGTCGCGCTGGGCGTTCCTCAGGAGGAAGCTGTTTCCAAGGTGCGGAGGCATTCTTCACTTCATCCGGAAAATATTCCTTCATGTAGTACGGCGTGTAGAAGTCATTGACCGCCTCGATGCCTGGGAATGTCTCGTTCAGTTCCTTCGCCATGGTCTCCCCCTCTATTCCTTACCTACGAATGCGGCCGCAATGCGGATCACTGGTTCGCCGGAGGCGTCCAATGTGTCCTGAACCCAGTCGGCATATTGTTCGAGCATCCGATCAACCTGTTTTGTGTTTTCCTTGGTGTTTTTGCCTTGGGATTGCAACAGTGCCTTGCGTGCATGGGACCAATGCTCGATGCGGTCCATTTGCCGAGTCACCTCTTCATCTGCCTGCGCACGATATTGTTCACCGCAATCGCTGAGCATGCTCTTGCCGCGCGATACCGCATCCTCCAACAGCAGTTGTGCCGCATCTATCTGTTCGGAGCTGGCCGCGGAATCCTCTCGATTCACATAACGACGTTCAGTGGTTCCCGGAATCAAGTTCCCACGATATCCGGTGATACGCCACACTTCCTCAAGTGGCAGTATGCCCATGCATTCGCCATCGAGATACCGTACACCGAACCATTCATCGATCACTGGGGATGCGTGCTTGTTGGCGACCATGCCGTTCATCAGCATAATCGTCTCATCCGCATGCAGGTTTCCGTTGGTCACGCCAATAATCGGGGCCTCGTCACGTTGGTACAGCAGTGAGGAAGCCTTCAACCCGACCCATTCCGTGATTGGATTCAATTCCCACAGGTATTGGACCCGACTCCATGACTCGTCGTTGATACGGGCCAGCAGACCGTTGGCTTGGTCTTCGCAGTATTTCGCGTCATCACTCCATTCGGCGATGTTGTCTCGCAACACCTGCATGTTCGGCACACGTCTGCGCAGCCACGCGCGCAACGGGCTATCCCCTTGGAACTCCACCGCGAATCCATGAGCATCACGCAACTGACGTTTCGACTTAAGACCAGCCGACTGCCGGAACTCCTCGCAGGAGAGCCCCTCATCCACATACTCGTAATCCGACATCAGCGTAGAGGAATCGACTATGCCGCCATCGTCGGCGCTCCCAGTCACGCTCTCCCCTGCGGACTCGTTTTCCTCAGTGCTCGTAGTATCGGAACCATCCGGCGTAGTGAGGTTGAAAAAACTCAATGGATCGAAAACATCGTCATCCGCCACAGTCTCAACGTCTCCGGAACGTTCGTCCGAATGATCGATGTCCTCATCAGGAATACAAAGTCTGGCTGCGAAATTCTCCGCTGATTCGCCGGATTCAATCGCTTTGCGGGTGAAATCTTCCTCCTGATCGACGTCGAATTTGCCCATGAGCAAGGACGGATCGCCGATATCCTTACGTGCCTGGTCTTCCTTCTGCTGCAGGATCTCGAGAATATGCGTGTCACCTTGAATCTTTGCGTTACGCGAGTTAATCATCATGAAACGAATATCAGGCTGTTTGCGCTGCCCGTAACGGTCGATGCGTCCGTTACGCTGCTGGAATACCATCAACGACCATGGAGTGTCGAAATGGATGAGTCTGTGGCTCAGATAGTGCAGGTTCAGACCTTCAGAGGCCACGTCGGAGGCCACGAGAATACGTACAGACGAGGACTTCGTACCGAAATCCTCGACGATTTTCTGCTGCTCCACATCGCTCATGCCTCCATCCATGGAGACGATAGCCTTCTTCGGTAGTTTGAGATCCTGCCGCAAGTGCTCCTCGAGATAGTTCTTCGTCTCGATGCGTTCCGTGAAGATCACGATACGGTCGTCGGCGTCTTCACCGTTATGCCAACCGTAATCGGCACTGCGCAGAAGCTGCAGCAGTCTCTGGTATCGGGAAAACTGCATCGGACCGATTTTCTCCAAAGCGGCCTTGAGCCCTTCAAGCCTGTCGATGTCTCCGGTCCGATCGGACGCATCTTTTTTGGCAAGCCGCTTCACTCGCTCGTCGATGGTCTTGATGCACGCTGCCGGCGATGAAAACAGACTCTTCTCAAGCATCGTCTTGAACAAGAAGGAATTGCTTCTCTTCTGATGCATATCCATGACGAGTTTCATATCGGTCAGATAATCGAACGCCTCTTCCTCGGCCGCGGTGGCCATGCAATTCTCCTGCGTCACCTTGCGCTCCGGGAAGCTGCCTGACACCTCGGCCATCACGTCCTTCTTGAAACGGCGGACGTACAGGTGTTCGACATCCTTCTTGTCGTACCGCTCCGGATCGGGCAGAGTGGTTGGGTCAAGCATGTTCATCAACGAAGCGAAACTGCGGGCGCGGCCGTCATGAGGCGTGGCGGACAGCATAATCAACGTGTCGGAACGGGAGGCAAGTCGTTTGGCGAGCTTGGCACGCTGTGCGCTACGGCCGTTGACGGCACGGTCGGCGACATTCTGGGCCTCATCGATCACGATAATGTCCCAATACGAGGCATCGAGTGCCGCGCCATATTGGATGTCCCGTTTCAACGTATCAATGGAGATGATCACCTTGTCGTAGTAGGAGAACGGGTTGGCGTTCGCAGGAATCTCGGAACGAATCTGCTGGATACGCGAGGAATCCAGACTAATCAGCGGGATGGTGAACCGTTCCCACATCTCCTTCTGGAACTGGACCATCATGCTTTTCGCCGTCACCACGAGAATGCGGCGACCTTTGCGGCGTTTGATGAGTTCCGACATCAGGATGCCGGCCTCCAAGGTCTTGCCAAGGCCGACGGCGTCAGCGATGAGAATTCGCTGACGAGGTTGGGCGAGCGCCTTCTTCGCCGGAACAAGCTGGTATGGCAGAGAGTCCATAGCGGCCTTGTTGCCGACATGAATCCTCGCATCGGTCGGCGCAGTGGCACGTAACAGACTCTCGATGAACAGATGCGACTTCGCAGCTCTTGCCGAGGTGTCGGGAATGAAGCGGGTCTTCACCGGATCGACAGGCGTGATTGTGTCCAAATCATCAAGGAACGTGGCCGTCATGTCCCGCACCAGAGCGGAGATACCGGTGCATGAAACGGCATGGTTGCCAAGACTGTTCGGCTCGACTTTATCGACAAGCCACTCCTGGCCGCGGATCAGCACTCTCATGCCGGGAGAAAGCAGTTCTCGTTCCGAATGTGCGCCATGCCTCATTGCCGTGTGCTCCCCATATGCTCTCAATCCCAATGTTTTCGCATATATTGTATGTCATTAGGGGTGCGCTTCATCAATTTGCCGCATGAATGCTAGATACGCACACGCTTTTATGATTGATACTCAGAATTATCTATATCTTTCGATTATTACTTTGCTTGAATCGTCAGAGCAAGTGCAACACCGTTGAATGGTGGACTTCCCAGGGCGTCCGGTATCCATGGTGTTTGCGTGGTCTGTGATTGATGGCATCGTACACGGCCCGGACCTCCTGCTCGCCGACGGCGGGGAAGCCGGCGCCCTTGGGGAAACACTCACGAATCAGCCCGTCGGCGTTCCCGTTGCCGCCGCGCCGCCATGGATGGCGGGGCAGGGCGAAGCAGAACACCGCGCCGGTGGCCTGTACGACCTTCTCGAAGTCGGCGGACTCCATACCCCGGTCCAGGGTCACGGTCCGGCTCTCCGGATGCCTTCGGAGCGCGTCGATCCCCGCATCGGCAACGTCGCGTCTGGCATGCGTGGCGCAGCGTCCTCCGGAGGGCAGACCGCTTCTGCGGTCCACGAGCGTGACGAGGCACGCCCCGGCGCCTTTGCCGACGACGGCGTCGCCTTCCCGGTCGCCGAGCCCGGAACGTTCCTCCACGATCTCGGGACGTTGCCCGATGGGACGGGCGCCCGGGATCTTGCCACGCCGTTCCTCCGGCCCGCCCCTCCCGTGCCGGCGTTTGCCTTTATGACGCGGACGCGCCCTGATTCCACGGCGGGTACGCGTCAGGCCGGGTGGATCAAGCCGCCGCTCGTTGATCGCCCGGTGGATCGCGGACGCAAAGACCATCAGTCCCGGCCGTTCGACCGCGATCCTGCCCGCGATCCGCCCGGGCGACCGATGCTCCCGCACGACAAGACGCCGCACAAGCCCCGCCCCTCGCCCGCCGTCGAGGACCCCGGGCCGCACGCAGGAACCCCTTCGGGACTCGCAGCCACGCTGAGCGGCCGATGCACGATAGCACCGCCCCGAGCCAACGGCGAACGAGTCTCCGGCCATCTCCCCGCTGACGGTCGCTTTGTCCCCGCCCGCCGCTCCGGCCATCCCGCCGCAGCTTCCCCCGCGCCTCGGCAACACGGTTTCCTCGCGCTCGGCCAAGGCAAGACGGGCGTACCGGCCCATGAGACCTCCCGATACCCGGTTGTCGCAGGCAAACACCATCGTATCGGGAACCCATGGGCCCACATCATCCACAAGCGTTGCACCAGCAATGACAATTCAAGGCACAACGTCGCAACCTGAACCGCACCTCCGATCATCGAATCTGAATTTCTTCAGTCCAACAATCGGGGTGCGGTTCAGGTTGCGACGTTGTGCACTTTTATGCTGTCCATATAGTGCGATCACTGCGGAATCTTTGGAACTGGAATCTTCGAACTCGAAATTCCCGGAATCAATCGGCGGTGATCAGCTCGCTCGAATCCATGTCGAAGTCGGACATGGCAAACGAGCGGATCGCCGGATCCTCATACGTGTTCATGTAATACGTGTTAGTCTTTCCGGAATAACCGCTGGTGAACAGCGTGCGCTCGAACTGGCCGTTGCCCATCTTGGACATGCCTTCAACCATCTGTACGGAGGCCAGCGTGTGGAACAGACGAGACACATTGGCGGCCTCGTTGTCCTGCTGTGGATAGTGCGTGTTGGTGTAGGCGACGCGTACGAAACGCGACGGCGAACTCACGTCACCGGGAATGCCGTGCATGCTCACGCCGGCACCCCATGCGCTCAGTTCCGCCTTGCCCCAAGTGGTCGGCTCCGCCATTTCGTTGCTCACACACATGTAGTTGCGCAGGTTTTCCATATGAAAGTCGAAGGTCGGCTGGTTGGTAAGCACGTCCACATCGTCATGATGAATGTGCATGCCGTCAGCCATCTGCTCGACGACGATGCTGCGGGTGCCGTCACCAATGAACCAGTGCAGCAGGGATTCCTGCTGGCCGGGCACGACCTGCGAAACGAGCGTCACATTCTTCAACGCCTCTTCGACTTCGTCGACAGTATCGAAATTGCGCGCCACCCACAGCGGGAATTCGAAGGTAGCGACGTTTTCGGTTCCTTCGACCGGCTCGTGCGCAAAGGAGGCGTACCCAGGGAAGTTCAGTCCGGCAATGGCCAGGCCATGCTCGTTGGCGCAGTCGAAATACATGGGGCGGTCGACCATGACCACGCCCACGCCGATCACCGCATTCGGTTCGCTTTTACCTTCGACCCCATACACATAGTCGTACTGGTAGCCTCGCGGAGTGACCAGAATGGTCTCGCCGTAGGAGAAGCTCCAGTCGAGATTACGGCCGAAATACATGTTTCCCTCATCGTCGGAGAAACGAACACCAGTGCACATATGGACTCCTTTCCATGATTTGCCGTGGTTTTCTTGCTTGCGTGTTCATGGTAAGCGTCACTTGCTGGGAAAATCTTAAGTTTTGCCCGCGGAAGAATCTGCTTTGACTACCTCATCCATAGTATCGTCCTCCTCAATCATGTATTTCGTGTAAAATGCGCCTGCCGCAATATCCGTCACACATGTACGCCCGCAGGAACATGTCGAGCGCCTTCGCATGATCAGCCGCACAGCCTCTGCCCTCAGCCAGCATGTCTCCCAGCTTGTAGCAGCCCTCCGCGATCTCCGCTTCGGCCGCATGACGAAAGCACTCGTATGTCAAAACGTCCGTATCCGGTTTTGGCGGAACTTCGCCGAAATTGTTGTAATACGAGCGGAAGTACCTACCCTCGCAGCGGTCGTACGCGTACACGTACCCCAGGCACAGCCATCCGATCGCATTGCCGCGGCCGGCCGCGTGCCGGTAAAGGATCTCGGCGGCTCTGAAACAGTCGACCCGCTTCTGCCGTTCCGATGCGGCGGTATAGTGCATGCCCTCCTCGTAGTACATGCCGCCGAGGCCCAGAGCAATCGACCCGTCCGGATCGCTGATGTCGGCCGTGGTGCATTCGTCGTCCTCATCGAAGGTATCGTCGTAGTACGGCACGCCCGCTTCCGCCTCGTTCGCATGACCGATGCCGACCGGGCTGATTCGCGCGATTTGCGCTTCCGACAAGCGCGACACGCCCGGATTGCTCAGCACAATCGTCAGGGGATCACTGAAGTACAACGGTGCACTTTGACATTCGTGCAGCGCAATCCGGGCGTGTCGCGCGATGAGTGTGGCCGATTCCCGGGCCGCATGCGCGTCATACGGGAAAATCGTGTCAATCCCGCAATTGCGGGTCTGCGAAGCGTCGGTTCTCCAGAACCGGCAGCGTGCGTCGCGCGGATTCGAGAACTTCTCGGCGCAGCCGGGAAATCAGCATTCCGGCCTGTCCGCCCGCCTCGCCCCGACCGCATAGCCCGCCCTGTCCGTCACCCGCCTGCGCGATGACCTCGCCCAGCGGGTCAATGACACGGCTGCAGCCGATGTTGCGCGCGCTCACCTCGCTGCATGCCAGTACGTAGCACGTGTTTTCCAGCGCACGCGCGGCGGTCATCAGCTTCCAATGTCGCTCCTTCAAACGCCCGCGCACCCATGCCGCACTGACGATGATCACATCGGCGCCGCGCACGGCCAGCGACCGCGCGACTTCGGGAAATCTCACGTCATAGCAGGTCATGACGCCGACATGCCAGCCGTCGATCTCGACGATTGGCGGCAGCTCGGTACCGGGGCGAACCGTATCGGACTCCCGCGCGGCGAATGCATCATAGAGATGCAGCTTCCGATAGATCGCGATAAGAGCCCCGTCACGGATGACGACGAAAACGTTGGAGACCCGGGAATCCGTTGCGCAAGACGCCGGCTTGTCCAGCACCGCATCAGCCGCGCCGGACACAGCATGAACCGCGCCCATCAGCGTAATATGACGCTCTTCGCTGATCCGTCTCAGGCCGGTGACGAACGGCCCGTCCAGTGGTTGCGCGTGTGCGGCCGCGAACATGTCATCATCGCCGTCACGCGCGATCAGCCCTTCCGGAAGCACCAGCAAGCGGGCACCGGCATCCGCGGCCTGCCAGGCATATCCGTCGATAATGTCAAGGTTCCATTCCGGCTCCCGGCGAACCGTGAACTGAGCTACGGCGACCTTCAGCTCTTGCGTGCCATTCATGGCTACCGTTATATCAGATGCGCGGGCATAGTTCCTCATGAATCCCGCCCGCGACCGATATGCCTCGGTCTCACACCGCGAACGCCGACCAGCGCCCGTGCGTGTGTTGCACCTCGATCGGCATGCCGAACAGCTCCGACAGCCGCTCGTCGGTCAGGCCGGCCTCCAGTGGACCGGTGTAGACGATGGTGCCGGCGGACGGGTTGCCCATCGCGTCAATGCCGTCGTTGGTGGCGTCCTCGGCGGAGACCGGCTTGCGTCCCATGATGGCGATGTGGTCGAAGCCCGCGGGAATCTCCTCAAGTCGATGGGTGACCAGCACCACGGCACACCGCGAATCCTCTTCGCCGATACGGCTCAGGGTGCGCATCACCTGCTCGCGGCCGCCCAGGTCAAGGCCAGTGGTCGGCTCATCCATGATGAGCAGTTCGGGGTCGCCCATCAACGCGCGGGCGATGAGCACGCGGGTGCGCTCGCCCTCGGAGAGCCGCCACATCTCCTTGCCTTCGAGATAGGAGACGCGGAAGTCGCGCAGCAGCTGTCGCGCCCGCGCATACTCCTCGTCAGTATAGGTGTCGCGCCACCGTCCGGTCACGGCGCTCAGGCCCGTGACGACGGCGTCCAGCGGATCCTCGAATTCGGGAAACTGCCGGCCGAGGTCGGCCGAAGCCAGACCGATGCGCGTGCGCAGTTTGAATACGTCGTATTTGCCGAGCTGATGGCCGAGGATGAATACGCGACCGTCCGAGGGGAACGTGCGCGTGGCGAGCATGCCGACCGCGGTGGATTTGCCGATGCCGTTCGGCCCGAACAGCACCCATCGCTCCCCCGCGTGGATGATGAGGTTCACGTCTGTGATGATGACGCGCCGGTTGCGGCGGAATTCGACGTTGTCGAGCTTGAGGACTTCGTTGTCGGCGGTGTCGGTCGTGGGCATGTTGTGGTTCCTTGTCGTGGGGAGGTTTGCCGGCAGTGCGGGTTTGGAATGGTTGCGGTAATTCGCGAAGCCGTGCCATCCGGTCATGCCGCGCATTACGACCCCGCAGGCGGGGGCATCATTCCTTGCCCCCGCCTGCGTCGGATCGCCGTTACCTGTTCTGCTCGTCGAGGACGGACTGGTAGACGGCCACGGTCTTGTCGGCGATGGACTCCCAGCTGAAATGGTCGCGGGCGCGCTCGTAGCCCGCCTGGCCCATCTTCCTGGCGAGTTCGGGGTCGGCCATGATCTTGTCGATGGCGGCGGCCATGTCGTGCACGAACTTGTCGGGATCGGTGGGCGTGCCGGTACCGTCGCGCAGCTGGTCGATCGGCACCAGATAGCCGGTCTCGCCGTCGACGACGACCTCGGGAATGCCGCCGGTGGCGGAGGCGACTACGGGCAGGCCACAGGCCATGGCTTCCAGATTCACGATGCCCAGCGGCTCGTAGATGCTCGGGCAGATGAACGCGTCACAGCCATGCTCCAGCGCGTTGAGCTCCGGACGAGGCAGCATCTCCTCGATCCAGATGATGTTGCCGCGTTCCTCGTCGAGCTTGGCGAACGCGGTCTTGACCTCCTCGGCGATCTCCGGGGTGTCCGGGGCGCCGGCGCACAGCACCACCTGAATGTCCTTGGAGATCAGGTGCAGCGCCTTGAGCAGGTATGGCAGGCCCTTCTGACGGGTGATGCGGCCGACGAACAGCAGCGTAGGCTTGCTGCGGTCGATGTGGTAACGGTCGAACACGGCCCAGCCCGGGTCGTCGTCGGCCGGCGTGGCGAAGTCGCTCATGGTGATGCCGTTATGCACCACGACGACCTTGTCGGGGTCGAGGTTCGGGTACGCGGCGAGGATGTCCTCGCGCATGCCGCCGGAGACGGCGATGACGCGGTCGGCGTGCTCGTAGGCGTCCTTTTCGGCCCAGGAGCTCAGATTATAACCGCCGCCGAGCTGCTCGCGCTTCCACGGGCGGAACGGTTCCAGCGAATGTGCGGTGATGACCAGCGGCGTACCGTGCAGCATCTTGGCGAGGTATCCGGCCAGGCACGCATACCAGGTGTGCGCGTGGGCGATGTCGGCGTCGACGTCGTTGGCTATCTGCAGATCAACGCCGAAGGTCTTCAGCGCCGGATTCGCGTCGGCCAGCTCAGAGGGTGTTCCATAGCCCACGACCTTCAGGCTGCCCTTCGCCGAGCCATCTCCGGGGATGGCGGGTACATCGGCTTCGGTGCGCGGTCCGTCGAACGCACGGACGGTCACGTCGACCCGCTCGGCCAGCACCTTCGAGAGCTCTTCCGCGTGCACGCCTGCGCCACCATAGACATACGGCGGGTATTCGCGGGTGAGGATATCAACTTTCACGATTAAGGCCTCCTTCGTCGGTAACCTTGTTTGCGGCTACTGCCATATATAACTTTAGGGCATTGCACGTCGAAAAAACGCACAATGCCCATGTTCGTGTTGGCGAAAAACCACGCCATAATACCAGGTAACTACCGGATACCAGGCTCTCACACCGCGGTGCCGTTGGCGTCCAGGTTCGGGTTGTTGCGGTAGTTGCCGGCCGTGAAGAACAGGCTGAGCACGCCGACGACGAACACGACGGACACGGTCAGGATCAGCCACAGCGGATGCGTGGGCAGCCACATCACCACGAAGAACGCGATGACCGACAGCGCGATCAGCGTCCAGCTGCCGACACGGAACCACTGCCGCACGGAGTGCGGTGCCTTGAACGCCTTGGGATCCTGATAGTTCGGGTTGGCCTCGAACACCGACTCCACTTCCTCATCGACCTCGGTGCGAGCGCTGGGCTTCCACACGCCGCTGTCATCCACGCCCTCCTGAATACGGCGGGACTTCTCCTGAAGCGCGTACTCGTCGAGCATGCCGGATCGGGCACGGCCACGGGTCTGGTCGTACTGCGACGGGACTCCCCGACGCTGATCTTTTGCTGCTTTGCGGCGTTCGGCACGGTTAGGCATCGTTACTTCTCCTGCTCGTTTGTGGATAACACTCCTATGTACTGTACTCCAAGCCGTGCCGTAGCGGCGGTTCGACTCGCACGACGAGACAGATCCGCAATCGTTGGCAATCACGACGTCCGAGCCGTGGCCGCGACACGTACCACCCCGCACATAGCCGGCCTCCTTCTGCGGCTCACCCACACATGAGCGGGCCATTCCTCCGGCGAAAACCCACCGGCACACAACGGGACGGGACTTTCGCCAGAAATGGGGAACGCCCGATATGCGACTGGGGCCGGAAGTCCCTTGAAGAGACTTCCGGCCCCAGTAGGTGTCGGTACGGCGAACCGCCGGACTATCGAATCATCGCGGCAGCATCATCGGACGCTGGGATGCGGTGATCGGCGCGGGCAGCTCGGTGACGCCGGTGAGGTACTCATCAACGGCGGCCGCGCAGGAGCGGCCCTCCGAAATGGCCCACACGACCAGGCTCTGGCCGCGGCCCGCGTCGCCGGCAACGAACACGCCATCCTGAGAGGTGGCGAACTTGTCGTTGCGGGCCACGTTGCCGCGCTTGTCCAATTCGACAGGCAGCTGGTCGAGCAGCGTGGAGGTGTCCGGGTGCAGGAAGCCGACCGAGATGAGCACCAGATCCGCGGGCAGCACGCGTTCGGTACCGGGCTGGCGGGTGAACGGACCGTTCTCCCCCGGTGCCACATCCACGACCTTCAGACCGGTGACGTGGCCGTTCTCGTCGGCCACGAATCCTTCGGACGCGGTGGAATCCTCAATGTGCACACGGGCCTGTTCCTCGTCGGAGCCGACGAAGTTGACAGAATCGGTGCTGTACACGTAAGTGCCGCCCTCCTCCATCGAGGAGGTCTTCTGGTAGAGACGCGCGAACGTCGGCCACGGCTGGTTGTCCGGGCGCTCGTCCGGCTCCTTCGGCATGATCTGCAGCACGGTCACGTCCTTCGCGCCTTGACGGATGGAGGTGCCGAGGCAGTCGGAACCGGTGTCGCCACCACCGATGATGATGACGTGCTTGTCCTTGGCGGTGATGTCGTGCACGGGCTTTACGCCGTACACGCGTCGGGTCGCATCGGGCAGGAACTCCATCGCGAAGTGAATGCCCTTGAGCTCGCGGCCGGGAATCTTCATGTCACGCGGCACGGTGGATCCGATAGCGACGACCATGGCGTCATAGCGGTCGCGCAAATCGTCCCAGCTGATGTCCTTGCCGATCTCCACGCCCGTGCGGAAGCGGGTGCCTTCGGCCTCCATCTGCTTGATACGACGGTCGATCAGTCGCTTGTCGAGCTTGAAGTTCGGGATGCCGTAGCGCATCAGACCGCCGATGGCGTCATCGCGCTCATAGACGACGACCGTGTGGCCGGCTCGGGTGAGCTGCTGGGCGCATGCCAGACCGGCGGGGCCGGATCCGACGACCGCCACGGTCTGGTCGGTCAGACGCTGCGGAGGCATGGGCTTGACGATATCCAGACCCCATGCCTGGTCGATGATCGTCTGCTCGTCGAGCTTGATCATCGTCGGCGGCTGGTGGATGCCGAGCACGCACGCCTTCTCGCACAGTGCCGGGCAGATGCGTCCGGTCACTTCGGGGAAGTTGTTGGTGGTGGACAGACGATTGTAGGCGTCCTCCCACTTCTCCTGACGAACCAGATCGTTGAACTCGGGGATGATGTTGCCGAGCGGGCATCCGGTCATGCAGAAAGGAGTGCCGCAATCCATGCAGCGGGCGGCCTGCTCGGTGGTCCACGGCTGCAAGCCGGACTCAGCATGGACGTCAAGCCAGTCCTTGATGCGCTCCTCGACGGGGCGTTCGGCCAGTTCGCGA
>OOBU01000320.1_pt1 | contig 25430 bp, 20 predicted proteins | sample 1671501 | NCBI WGS metagenome assembly OOBU01 (sample SAMN06348163, study PRJEB24527) | human gut metagenome | biome: human gut; feature: ankylosing spondylitis patient; material: feces | host: Homo sapiens | place: China | collected 2015-10
ACCCTACCGCCGGCATCCCTCCCCCGGGTATTCGCCAGCGAACGGCACCGGCTCCACCATGACCGCCAAGGAGAAGACATGCACCCCGAACCCATCCGCCGCAAAGGCAGGAAAACACTCGCCAAGATATACGACTCCCTAACCGACCCGGAAGAGGCCGCGGACAGGTCGCGCATCATCGGGCCGCCCACCAAGAAGGAGGCGCGCGACATCCGGGACGAATTGACGGCGGCGGCGTGGGCCGGCGGCAAATCGGTGTCGCGCATACGGACGGCCAAGGAATACATCAGCATCGCCGAATCATTCTTCCGCAAGCTGCGGGCCATCAAAAACACGGAGACACGAACCCCGCAGACGGGTACCCCGACCCTGCGGGAACTGCTGAAGGACACCCGCGTAACCAACCTCGACGAGTATGAAAGAATGATCGAGACCGCAAGAGCGGACACGGCGAAATCCACTTAACAAATTCAACCAATTTCTACCAGAAGCCAACAAACTCCAAGACCACTGGACTCAACCAAGGCAAACGGGCTCATCAAAGGCAACATGCCATAAGCCAATCTCATTGTAACCAACAAAGCCTATTCGTCTTATTCTGACCACCTTATTTCACCGCAGAATCACTTGTTTTCGTTGAAATTCCAACGATTTCACGGCTACACATCTAGTTCAAGCTTCAGCCGTTTTCAACCTTTGCGCTCCTTGGAATAACGTCATATTCTGAATTCCAGCTTCCCGGGGGCCGGCAAAAACCTGGGGAACATGCACCGGTGCAGTCAACAACCACAACAGAACCATCTAGGGCGAAGTGCGTCCGAATTCGGCGGAAGCACTTCGCTCCTCAGGCTCTGTTCCGCACGAGAGCAAGGAAACATATGGCTGCAATTCCAACGAAGAATGACTACCCGCGCCTCACCGCCAAGCCAGCGCAAGTGGCGGAGAGGCTGGGCTACAAGGACGTGAGAAGCGCTTACGGATTGATCAGAACCGGAAAGATTCGCGCTCGCAAGGTAGGCAACACGTTTCTGGTGAATCTCACCAGCGTGCGCGAATCCGCAGGTGAGGAGTGAGCATGGCAACCTCATACGAGCGAGTGCTCGAAGCCGCGAGACGCTATTCTCGAGATCTCAGGCTCCAAGAGCTTCCGCGCGACACCTCCGGAAGACAACACGCTCAGTGCAGCTGCCCCGCCCATGACGGAGACGACGGCACTTCGCTGCACATCACCTACGACCAGTCCGACGGCAAAACCATGCTGCACTGCTTCGGAGCAGAACACTGCGATGCCGCTTCCATTGCCGGTGCACTTGGATTGAAAATCATCGACCCGTTCGATCAACAAAGCGGACCTCAAGGCCATGCCGATTACAGCGGCTACAACAGTTACAGCTGCGATAGCCGGCTCACCGCCGCCGATTTGGCGGCCATACGGCATGCGAATGTCACGAACGCTCCGCTTCTCAGCAGAAATGAGACAACGACGATTACACCTGCATACACGGAAAACTCTGCGGAAATCAGACAGCAGTACGAGATGCCCGAACCATACTTGGAACCATTGGCCCTAGGCCGATCCCCTATGTTCGCCGCCATCTGCGCAGCTATTGCAGTTCAGCCAAACACCGGCCTGCTGCACGGCACTTGCCCAAACTGCGGCGCAGCTGACTCGCTCACTGTGCTGTATTCCCCGCTGGAAAGCGCCACATTGCTCCGCTGCAGCACTTGCCAAGCCGACGATGTGCTCAACGCGCTGAACGCTCCCGCTACGCTGGCTCGTTCCAATGGCTATGAAGCAATGATCTACGACAGCGAGCGCGGCACAGCATATGAATATGCGGACAGTCTGATTGTTCGTCGCTCTCCCACCAAGCGAATCTCGCAAAGCGGCAACACCGCCGGCAAGCACCCGTTGTGGATGGCCGCCGACGCGAAACGTGCCGTGGCATCGGGCAAGCCAGTGTATCTGATAGAGGGAGAAAAAGATGCCGGCACATTGCGAGCGCTCGGCTATGCCGCTGTAACCGCATCGGGAGGCGGCGGCAACTTCGCCGCGAAACTGGATCTTGATTCAGCGCGCTTAGCCCTTAGTGGAGCTGATGTGGTTGCCATTATGGATAAGGACGACACCGGCACTCGCTGGAAGGAGCAAGTGGCGCAGACGCTGACACCGTTCGTGCGGTCGTTGACGTTTATCCAGGCGGCTGGTGAGGCTCACGACGCTTCCGACGCGGCGATGAGCGGCTTGGAGTTTGAGATTTTGCCAAGCGAAAGCAGCCAGCCTGAGTCTGAGCTTAAGACTGAACTGACGCCCCACGCCTATTCGCTGACCCGTTTAGCTGATGTGGAACCGGAGCGACCGTTGTGGTTGTGGCCGGGCCATCATCCAAGACTACTTCGACCACAACAAGGAGCTCACACCGGATGGCTTGTATTGGGGTGTGCCGTCGTACAGAGTAATCAACGAAGCGAAAGGCGAGTTCAGCAAGCAGCAAGTTCTGGACGGCAGACGACGCCCAAAGCCACTGCTGGCAAGCAAGAAGTACGGCGACATGTGGTGGTGGCTGTCGCCGGATTATGCGGATCATCCGAATCAGGAAAGCTCTGAAGATTTGAGTGCGGAAGCCACGGACACCCTCAGCGGTGAACAAACTGAGGCTTCAGAAGCAACTGTGCCGGATCCGGTCGCTGTCACAAGAGCTACTGCCATCTTGCCGCCTTCGTCAAAACCAAGCTATTGCAACGTTCCGCACGAACCAGACAAGACGGCGTTTCCCACCTTGTCCGACGATGCCGATCCGTGGGCGATCCCGGAGAAAACGCAAGATTTGCAAGGCCTTACGGCAAACGAACCGACATCTGAACTGGCAAGACGGCAAGACGGCGCGAGCGAGAACGCCACTCATCATCCCGCAACAGGCGAAACCGACGGTTCCGTCACAGACATTGCCGGATGGAAGGCGAGTCTCCCTCCCTACGCAACAGACCTGCACTACCAACAGCTCAACGCCACGCAATTGAATGAGCTCATCGGCAAGGGAGGCCTGTGGGCCAGCAAGGCCCGCCGCGAAATGACCCGGCGGAAGTACAAATAATAGCGGCTTCCAAGACCATGGCCGTGGATGTGATAAGTTCACAGCAAATTGAGCATAGCGACAACACTCCATGCTTGACATGCGCTATTTCGCACTGTAAGCTTGTGGCTGATTGAACAAAAGGCCTTGATTTTATGTCAGGGGTCCTACCAGATGGGGCGGCGCTCTTGTAGCGTGCGCCCCATTGGTTATTGTGAGGTACTATGCGGCGTCCGAAATACAGCGTAAGTCAGCAGATCGAATCTCTGAAATCGCATGGCGTCACATTTAATCTGTACACGGAAGCAGACGCGCAAGAGTTCCTAACCAGCCGTACGTATTTCTTCAAGCTCAAAGCCTTCGAAAACAATTTCGAGCGAGATAACGGCCGGTACCGTGGACTGGATTTCGCATATCTCGCAGATCTATCCACCATCGACTGCCACCTGCGAACGCTACTAAGCTACCTTTGTCTCAACCTCGAACACGCCTTGAAAGTGCGTTTCAATCAACTCATCATGGAAGACGCCACTGAAGATGGCTACAACATCGTGCACAACTTCGACGAAGCCGGTGAATTCTCATTCCATGGAGACTATGCGAACTCACGTTATCATCACTCCAATTACACCGAAGGCTTGCTGAACAAGTATTTCGAAGATCCTTCAATTTGGAATCTTTGGGAAGTGATTGACTTCAGTACACTATGCAAACTCTACAAGGCATACTTAAACCAGCGGAGCTACAAAGACAACGCGACGAATCTGTTCCAATCCATCCGGATTATGCGCAATGCCTCTTCGCACAACAACTGCCTAATGATCGGTATCGAAAAACAGATTAAACCGACCTTGTATGTGAAAAACTGCGTCAAAGAGCTCAACCATGGAGAAAACCCCAAACAACTATTCGACGCATTCCGCACTTACCCTTTGACACATGATTTTGCGGCAACGATCTGCGGATTCCTCATCCTTGTCGATAGCCCCGGCGTGCGGAATACCGCCAAACTGAAAACACAGGACTTCCTACATCGCCTAACGAAAATGTACGATTATTCGGCAATGTCTTATCAAGACTGCCCGAAACTGATCGAGACGATAAATGCACTACAGTCAATCTGCAAGATGGCAATTGACTATTTTGACCAGCACCCCGAGGATTTTCGTACCAATAAGATACTCCACACGAGGCCGGAGCCAATCAGCCCCGCAAAAGGACGCGCTCAGATCAACCATATGGTTAAGGCTATGGGACTATAAACCAGCTCACGGCATAATGCTTGAGACATATGCACCCTAATGAATGCACTCCTAATCTGATTTGGTCCTACCCGCTACGGGGAGGAACCAAATCAGTTACTTCATTTGTCGAGAATCTGTTCAACGACAGCCGGCACATCATGGGTCAACTGATACTTCCAGAATTCATCACCCGATTCTCCCCGAGTTTTGGGAGCCATATCCGGCAGACACCTGAGAGCGCGGCTAATTCCTTTTCCGCTGACCCTTAGCTCGTCTCCCTCCAGCTTTGTCGTTATACCCGTTTCGAACTTCAACACTTCTCGGACTTGAGAGAAGGCCTCTTCCACATCACCTGCCGTTACTGATGACTTAAACGTTCCGCATATTGCGTATTCGAGTAAATCCAGTCCAGCGAAACGATCGAGCTTGCTGTGCGTTAACTTGTTGTTGAAATGCTTCAGACAAGAGAAACATGCATCTTGGCAGTTGCAATTCGTCAAAATATCCTTTGTCTTGTTAAAAAGCTGTTTCAGTATATGCTCAGAAGCCAGCTCAGAGGAATAACCAGCACCGCTTGAGAGAGAGTCGAATAGAAAAACGTCAACGAACGCCCCGCTATTCCCCAGCCTGTTGCGGCTGCCAACGCACAGCTCATTGAAATCAATGTCGAGTATATCGACGGCCGCAAGTCGCATGGCTTCCGCCAAAGAAATTCGAGCACGAGACAGCCAGGTATTATCTGAGTCATAGACGCTGACTTCTTTTGGATCAAGGCTAAGCTCGAAAATAGTCATATCCGTCGAGAATACGTCACCAATATACAATCCATTTTCAAACTCGTGGAAGCACCTAGATCGGCTGTTCCTATCGTCTCGCCCATAGGGAGGCGTGATATTCCTAAGAGCTTTTTCTCCATCTTTGCCGGGGACAGCCGCACCACACTTTCGGCAAACGCTGAAACCATCACCCCCTGGACCTTTGTTAATGACGACGAGGGAGCAATCTCTTCTTGCATTGAACTTGGCATGAGCATATCCGCTGTCTTTCATAGCCTCGTCTGGCGTTGCCGAATAGAAAGGAGGCTCCGCATAGGACATCTCCACCTGTTCCCTGCCTGATTCATCGCTTTCTCCGCCCTTGGGCGCAAAGCCCCAAGGCTTGAGAAATTGGTTTCTTTTCAGCTCCTTCTCTCCACAGAAGGGACAACAATCAGATACTTGCAGCTCAGACTCGAAACCAAACCACTTACAAGTCGGATTCGAGCACAGAAGCAGTTCCTTGAAATAATCATTGCTGGCAAAATACTTCTTTGCCGGCTGAAACGATTCCGTCCCCTCATCTCGTTTCGCATATTTTGAAGCATGCGAATAGATTCCACCCGAGACATATCTTTTCTTGTTTACAACAAGATCTCGGCCCGGAGCATATTCGCTAATGGCCATATCCAGCGAACGTTCGGGGCGCTGTTCCAATTCTCCCCTGCCATATGGTTTTTCAATATCAAAGCCAACCACATTCCTCGGGAACGAATACGTCGGCAGAATGGCGTTCTCCAACAGGCAGTCCAGAAGGCTCTTATCTTCCTTCCCACCAACTTTGAGATAGTTTTCCCGGTTCTGAAAATAATCATTCCGGAAAGACTCTAGTTCACGCTTCAGCCTATCTTTGAACAAAGCTTGATCAAAGAGGAGCCCCTTGGGGATAAGGTCGCTTCTTTGTGCTTCTGCGAAATTATATTCATCAAGGAATTGCGCGAAATCATTCCATCTTTCCTCAACGAACTCCGTCACTGGAAGCCGCTCGATTGAACAGCCAACGGCATCGCCATAGTCCGTGAACACAATCGTAGCCAGATGCCGTCGAAGCAGTTTTGAGTTATTGACATCGATATTCGGCTCTCGGAGCTCCCCTCGAACTATTTTCTCTGGATGTTCAAAGTAGTGCACGTCGAATGGCCTCGAATCGACATATGTAAGAATCGTTGAAATCGATGAACCCCTGCGCCCAGCACGTCCTGCACGTTGCTGATAGTTCTCCCTCATCGGAGGTATGTTGCGCAAACCGACCGCAGTCAAGGACCCGATATCTATGCCGACCTCCATGGTTGTCGTGCAGCTGAGTACATCCACTGGCTCGGACATGTCCTTCACAAAGATGTCTTGGAAGCGCATTTCGTATTCTTCGGTCGTGGACCAACTATCTCCCTCTTGGTCTTTGTGGGACAACTGGGCGGTATGTTCCTCCGTGTTAATTCTTGAACGAAGAGAATCATCATCACCATGAAGAATACCGAGAATGGGCTGGCGCCAGAAATCAACGGAATCGAAAGAGACAATGGGCTTCATATCACCCAGATGGCATCGAGGACACTTACCCCACAAATCATAAGGCGCATTCTTTCCACACCTTTGGCAAGTCTTCCACTCTGTATCCGGCTCGATGCGTAAGAAAATTTTGGCGGGGTCGAGGAATTTAAAACCACCTGCGCTGGAAGACTCTAAGAATTTCCCAAGCTGCTCGGAGAGCGCGAGGAACTTGTCTTCTCCAAGTCTGTCAACGAGAAGCTTCTGCAATGGAGCATGCCCGCTCCTTTGCCCCTGGAACGGATTATCTTCCTTTACGCCATAGTCAGACACGTACGGCACTGCTTTGTCTCGCAGCCTTTTGGGTATGCTTACGTCCAGTGCAACTCGCCGCACCAAGAGATACTCGCTCCACGCATAGAACACAGACTCAAATTCCTCTGGGGAAAGAATACCCTTTAACGCCTTCGCCGCCCTTCGCTTCGCAGCTCTCGTGGGAGCTATCCAGCCGATAGTCATGTCGCTCAATGATCTGTATCTGTCGCAAAGAACGGCAAGAAGGAGCCATCGATATTCGTCAGGAATCTCCCCACCGATTGAATCAGAGCTGTAATCGTAATCGCCGTCTTCAAGCTCATCTTTTACATCATGGATGCGATCATCAACTTGTCGACGTGAATCACCATAGAATATGTGAGCACGGTGCTCGTAAACGGTCTTTAAGAACGCCGGGTAAAGCATTTTCAGATTGACTCGTTCGTCCTCTTCTTCACCCCACGTCTGCAGATCATAGGCCGCTCGGCACACCAGTTTTCGCATGAGATCTCTATCGGAGGAATCAGTAAGATCCAATGCGATTCTCGCGGCACTTTGACGACTATCGGAAAAAAGAATGACCTTCTTACCCGCATTAGGATTACGGCTCAGCTTCTCCTTATCAGTAGACAAGGGCTGCATGGCATATTGCTCAGCGACAACGTTATAGAACGGTTCGTTTCCTCTCGTCTCGAACGTACTGGCTGTCAATTTGCCGCCACACTTGGGACAACTCGCAAAACCCATCCCTGTCCCCTCGGGATCCCGGCTTGAATCGAACGCCACATGCAGGAAATGTGGCTGTCCATTATGGTCATCCCTGAATACCTTGCCTGAGATCGCATCCAACCATCCGCTGTCGAGGTCATCTGGCCTTTCATCATCTCCGATCGGGAACAGATCCATCTCTTGGAAAGATTTTTCTTCAGCCGGAAGAGAGTTCCAGAAATAGAAGTCTCCATCGACCGTGCGAACGTATCCACGCAGGAAAAGTGCTCCGCAGTTTCTATCCGTGACAAGCTCATACGTCTTAGCGCCACAATTACAAGTCTCCGGCGCATGATTGATGTATACGGCACCAAAAGGAAGGTCGTTTTGTTTCTTCCGGCGGCAGGCTGGATCGGCACATGCCGTCAACGATTGGACACCTCTGATGAACATATGCATTCTCGTTGGAAGCAACGGCTTCCCAGCATCTAGAGCAAGCGCCGCGAGGTTCAATACTATGTCCGTGGCTTCTTTGGCCTTTGCTTCCCCGGGGAACGCCTCATCAGCTAGTTCTTCGAGCGTCATCGTTCGCGCTTGGAGAGCCACATCGATGCGTGAATAAGGCACCAATGCGCGTAGGCACTTGCCTAATTGTTCGCGAATCTCCTCATAGGTAATTTCCGGAGCGGGACTAACACCGCACAGTTGAAGAAAGGCGGCAATCTGCGCAATCTGAAACGATTCTCCGCCGCAAAGTTCTAAAAGACTTACAGAGTCGGCTATATCGCTTGCAAGCATCGGAATCGTCCCTACCGGAATAATCTTGCGCTCGCCAGTAGTGATGCGAAGATGCTCTGACGATTTTCCGGTCAAATCTTCGTAGAATCGCTCTACAGGCGCATGATCATCGGGAATCGACGCGGATGTGAGGATGAACTGGATCCTATCCATTCCTACGTGCAATTTCGCCGCCAGACGCCTAAGTAATAGCGCTACTTCTCCACCAGCTGCGCCTTTGTACATGTGCGCTTCATCGAGCACCACAAGTACACGTTCCTGCGGATTGTCTTTGAGCCATTTGCTCGTATTGTTCCAAATGGAGGATTCCGTTCGGCGAATGAGCATGTATTGAAGCATGGAATAATTTGTCACCAAGATGTCCGGGGTGTGCGCCTGCATCTCGAACCGCATGAGCATTTCTGCATCATCCGGTTCCCACCCATCATCGTGGGCTCCGACATTAGCGGCATAAGCCGCAAGATTCGCCTTTTCAGGATACTTCCCCGAGCTGATGAGGCTTACGGCATCGGCTTCGGCTAGGTCAACGAAATCACGGTTCAGGGTCTTCGCATACTCCCTATCTCGGCTGGAGCTCCTACCATCGCCGGCGTAGGGAGTTCGTCCCGTGTACATACCGAATTGAGGTCTTCTCACATGACCCGTGTAACGCCTCCATATTGTGGAGAAGCTCCCATTATGATCACCGATCATTTTGCGGAGACGTCCCATCTGGTCTGAGACCAAGGCATTCATGGGATAGAGGACCAAGACCCTGACCGCACGCTGACTCCAGCTTGTGGATACGGCCGCCTCATGTTCCAGCTTGGCCACCATTGGCCACATGAAACATTCTGTCTTACCCGATCCCGTTCCTGTGGAGATCAAGGCATCCTTACTTGACCAGAAATCCTCCAAAGCCTTGATCTGATGAACATAGGGATGGTCAAACACGCCCTTCCCAGCCTCGGCCATGCTTCGCAGAAAGCTGTTTACGTCTTGCGGAACGGAAGCAGCCGACAAACCGCCTGCCGCAATTTTGTAAGCAGGCGTCGCCTCGAGGTATGGGTGCTGGTACAACACCCCAGGCTGCTCAAGGTCCTGCTTGCATGCGGCCAGCAGTTCCGGGGTCTTTCCCAGATACTCAGTCTCAACGTAACGGATGATTCTTTGAGACAGTCCCTGCGCGGTGGCTGCAATGCTTCTTTGCACGGCCATTCAGCTCTCCTTTATCTCCAACTCACATACTTTCAGCATATGGATTGCCGATTCCAAAAGTTCTCTGCGTATTATCCGATATACCCTATCCTCTAGTCCTCTGACGGGCCATGTCATGTAGTCCATCCAACGTGACGTTTCTGCGGGGAGTAGTCCGAACGGAGCCCTAATTTTCGCATGCTTATCATCCAGCAATTCGATGGTCGCTTGCAGGGGCTTGCCATATGATTTCCGGACATGCAGGGAAAGGTTCAGCGCCTTATCTGTGTCAACTTGTAGCGCCCATTGACCGTTTTTTCTTAACTTAACGAAGTAATAGTCGTTGGAGTATGCACCCTGGGTTCTTGCCAAGACGTGTTCTGCATGCTCTGGGAAATCAGGCCGCCATGAAGAGGGCTCCCGCAGACGCCACTTCCTGGCAGACGGATCGAAGTACTCAACATCCGGCAAATCGGCCAGAGGAACCCACGCACTATACGCGTCGGGAAGATCCCACCACTTAGGGTTATACGTTTCCTCGTTGAAGAAATGCCCGGAATCGCTGGGATACGATATTGAAATCATCATTCCGGACAAAATCCCTTGATTCCGTATTGCCTGACTGGAAACATCACATAGTCCGATGAGTGCACAGGCGTTATTCGCATACGGCACTTTATGCAGACGAGCACAGCGGTATGTCCGCCCCTGATTCTCCGAGATAATATCCCCTACCATGATGGTCTGCTCGTAAAGAGGTTTGACGATAAGGTTATCTTCACCGCCATTCTGCTTTCCGAACCATTCCAGAATCCCAGGGTAGATTTCGGATACTTCCACAAGCCATGCTCGCAGTCTTCTGGCAATGAGTTGTCTGCGTATTCCCTCGTTTCCGCCATATCCATCATCAAGACAAAACGCCTCAACCCAGAATCGACAAGCGGAGTACAGGCAGCGAATCACGAATGGACGTTCCCCCTCGCCTTTAATTCGCTTGATGCCTAGGCTTTCAGCCATCACGTCAACCAGTCGGACCTCATCGAACATTGCGATTCCCCACCAGTCTCCGCATAAAACTATCCACATTCCAGCGGGAATCGCTCATCGAATCCCGAAAATCGTCAATCGATTTTTGATCGCCGCTGCCATATGCGACCAGCAGCAAATGAAGGCAGAGCCATTCATCTGCAGACAACAATTCCGACGAGTCATCCGTCTCACTGGTTTTCTCAATCACATCAGCGATTGCCAGCGGAATATACCACGATGCAATGGGAACAATCTGCGATACGGACTCAATTGCAGAGAGATCATCGTACAAAGCTTTACTTGGCTTGACCGGCTCCCAACCCGCGCTGCTCTTATAATACATTTTTAGCTTCTCCAGACCCCGAACTGGTATACATGCAAAGTTCTCGGTCGGCACATAAAATACATGCTCCCAAGCTTCCGGGGCGAGTAAACGAAGATTACCCCTCGCCCCAATCGGAAGAATGAAGATTATCTGCGTGCTTAATCTAGAAAGGGCAAATATCATCCCCTCGTTTAATGTGTCTAGCACATTGTCCAACACCAACACATGATAGGTATTCGATTCGCATTGCCTTGCAATCGCTTCGGCATCTGAATAGGCCTCTGGGATAGAGACATGCATCGCCGCTTGACCATTGAGCGCTACAGACAAGGCGTTCGCCACTGCAACAGCAAACGAGGAGTCAATAGCTAGCATATTCGTTGCCGATAACGAAGACAGCACTCCGCTAGCGAAAGCCTTAATGCCAATGCTTTGACCGTTAGCATCTTTGTATCCCAACTGTTTCAAGTTTGCCGCGAATGCCTCAGACACAGTATTCTTAACTACCAGTGAAGGCCCGTCGATGGCGGCATACGCGCACGCAGAGGGCATCAAAGCCGTAGAGTTATCCACTGTAATGCTTTGAGGCGCCTTATTCGACACCACCGCCTGTAAACCCAACCTCAGCGCCACATCATCATTGAGGCGCTGCAGCAATTGGTCTTTCTGCTCCTCAATGTTATGTAATTCAGCTTCGGCAGAAGACTTGGCCTTCTTGCACTCGTCGATTTTAAGACGGGTCACGTCCCGCTCATGTAGAAGCACGTTCAAGGACGATTGAGCATCATCTCGTTCTTTAGAGAGCCTGGTTGTTTCGGCACGAAGCGACATCATTTCAGGATCATTCCCGGAAAGAAGCTTTTGCCGGCACTCATTCCTGAACGTTTCATCATTCTCCAGAACCGATGCAACCAGTTTTGACATTGTGTCGGACTCAGGATGCACAATACGTTGAACTGAATCAACAATGTCTGCTAGTTCTTCTCTGGGAAGCGTAGCTCCGATGAAATCCTCCAACCTCTCCGGAACCTTAAAAGCCCCTTCCACGAAGGAGGAAATTTCACGACGCTGCACTCGCGTCAAGCCTTCGCCAGCCCTATCGTAAAACCATTTCACATAGTCCGCTGCATAATCCTCAAATGATCTGATTGACATTTTCCCAACCGGATTAGGAAGCGTTGAAGACATATACAAATATCTATCATCCTGCGTTGGCTGCAGAGGCAGACTATATATATCGTCGTAATCAAGCTGATAAATGTCAACACTTGGGGAACTTCCAGGCGTTCGCGACTTCAGCGAAAATAGCCTCCCGTCATATTTCAAATCACTAGATCGGAGAAGTACCGCCTCAGCCGATCTTTTATCATCATTGCTTGAGTAGACAAACAGAATTCGCGCTGTGGATTTACCTGCAAATGGAATCCCATCCTGCATTTTTGCTCGCAATTCTGCTTGTCCCCTCACATCACGGCAGTCAACAACCTCAAATAATTCATACTTCTTAAGCCTTTGCTGCATAGAAAATGACAAATCACGGACACGCGGCTTACTCTTGCCATCAGAGAAATTGGGCAGCCAATCTAAAATGATGAAATCTGAATCCAGCAGATCAACTTTATCTATCAGAGCATGGCTATAGAGTGTCCACGGGTCCTCGAACCGATCTCCTCGATTTTCCTCATCAATCCACGAAAGTATGAAGCTCCCGTCGTCTTGCTCTTCATAATCAGCAAGCCGATAGAAATTATCAGGATCGCCATTGTCTTTGTACTGGACCATACATAGTGATGGTCTCCACTCATCATTGCTATACCAAGCCATTCCACTCCCTTTCCTTCACGAGCAACGTGAAGCGTTTCTCAAATCCGCAGGGCCAGTCTTTCCCTTCTAATCGATTGACCGCGATTCGATAGCCGAGACTAAACTCCGTGATAAGTCTGCGTTCCGATATAGCTCGATTGACCTCCGAGGTACAATTCACATCAGCAACATGCGCAGTCGATGCATCCAACATCGTCAATTGCCATTCCTTAGGAAACGCCAGTGCTGAAGCGAGTATCCGTATTATCTGCCGATAATCAAGCGGAATGATGTTCTTTTCGGAATTAAGATCAACAGTCAATCGTTTCGAAAGATTATGCCTCGTAAGGATCTCTGCCTGTATAGGATATCTTCCGTTTATTTCAACATATGGCTTGCCCCCATCTGTATTGGACTCGCTTAAATTCACAGTGCACTCATCCAAGTCAGATAGTTCTAACGATTGGATAATTGAATTATCTGAGGCAAAGGGCGACCACGGGTGAAATCTGTCAAGCTTGACGAAGAAGCAGCCGGCCTCGCAATCCGTCTGAAGTTCCCTGCCGGTATCTCCAATCACTCCAACGTCAGACGCAGTCAACCCATATTGTTCCCCAACGGAATGAAGCGAAACCTCATCATCTTCTTGTTCGTCATTTGTTCGGAACTGAGGCTTATATACGATTGGCGAATCACGAAGTATTGGGCTATCGACTCCATACAAGTTAGCAGATGGAGGCCATATAAGTTTTGCGGATCTATCATAGTCTGTCAGGCAATAGCCGAATGAAGCAAGAACCTGCTCAGCTAGCTCACGCCTTCTAGAATCCGCTAGAATGCAGACTCGGGTTACATCGAACAGTTCTCCATCGCCTTGGACTGTACCGACATGTTCCACTTTGCTAAACGCTCTTTTGAGCTGCTTACCGACAGCCTTCGCTGCAACGACGTAGTAATCTCTGTCAGATTTGATGGAATCCTGAAATCGAACTCGCTTACCTCCATCACCATCGAAATCATCATTAAAGACGAATGCCTGCTTGGCATTCTCGACTATTCCAATGCTCGTTTTCGAGGACATACCCTGAAACTGGATTTCATCACTTACCGCAAGATGTAGTTTTTGAATACGTATTTTGAAGTTGGGATTAGCAAATTGCCAAAGGGGATATTCCCTCTCCTCAACAGTCACCCACGAATCAGAGCCAAGCATAGACTTTCGAAAAGTCTCACCAGAACGCCAAAACCCAATCTCAACTACAAATCTTTCTGCCGATTCGCTAGACCGTCGCAAGAACAGGGGAATAACTGGCTCGCGGTAATCATTTTCCGTGGAACCACTGCCGCTCATGTAGTTCTCGCAGAACTGCGCAAGATCATCGTTTCTTCTATGCCTAAAGTGAGGCTCCACTTTATAGCCATCGCCGAATGCCGCTGGCATCACTTCCCGCATGCAACAAGGACACGCAAAGCGCAAGCCCGGCGGGAGTTCTTTCCCGCCGAAGCGTTCCTCCACCTCGGAAGCGCTCACTAGCTTCGCACCGCCAGTCATTCGTTCGACCACTAGCTGAACAGCCCTGTCCATCTTCCTCACGCTCCCGTCTTTAGATTGAGCACCATTTTAGCGGGTAGTGTCCGAAAGGTCGCGCACTTTGGATCATGCCCGTCCATGGCGCGATGACCGGTTCGCTTCCACGAGGTTGTCATCGAGCCGGGACGTGTCGAGGTAACGCCGGTTGGGCCATTCGTTCGCGGTGACGTACCTGATGCGCGCGCAGACGAGCATGAGGGCGCTGTTGGAATCGGGGAAGCCGCCCACGACCCGGGTGCGCCGGCGGATCTCCTTGTTCAATCGCTCGATCATGTTGTTCTATTCTTCCCGCCTATCTTTTTCTTGTGGGGGCGTTGGAAAACCGCCGTTTTCGCGGGCCGGTCGCGCTGGTGGTCTGACTTGTGGTGCAACTATGGCGCGACTCGGGCCGCGATATGGTTCGGGAAGGTTTTCGCTTCGCGCAACCTCGTCGCGGGTGGAGGGTGATGGGCTGGCGGGGACGGGCGCAGCGCCCATGGTGTCGTTCCCCGTGTGTGCTCCGCGCAGTTTTTTTCGTTTTGGTTCGCAACAATCCCAGCCTCCGTATCGCAAGCGCATCGCAGCGAATACCGGTCGGCCCAGCGCGAAGGTTCCCCCTGACCCCCTCCGACAAACGCCACACGAACGCATACGGGTGCCATAACAGCCCATTCGAACCGTCAATCAACTCCTTCATACATAGACAGGAAGCCGAGGAACGTCCGTCGGTCGGATGGGTTCGAGGAGAAACCGGCAGACCCTACCGCCGGCATCCCTCCCCCGGGTATTCGCCAGCGAACGGCACCGGCTCCGCCATGATCGGCCAAGGAGAAGACATGTGCCCAGACCCCATCCGCCGCAAAGGCAGGAAAACACTCGCCAAGGTATACGATTCCCTATCCGGCCCGGAAAAGGCCCCGGACAGGTCGCGCATCATCGGGCTGCCCACCAAGAAGGAGGCGCGCGACATTCGGAACGAATTGACGGCGGCGGCGTGGGTGGGCGGCAGATCGGTGTCGCGCATACGGACGGCCAAGGAATACATCAGCGTCGTCGAATCATTCTTCCGCAAGCTGCGGGCCATCAAAAACGCGGAGCCGCGAACCCCGCAGACGGGTATTCCGTCCCTGCGGGAGCTGCTGAGGGATACCCGCGTGACCAGCCTTGACGAGTATGAAAGAATGCTTGAGATCACAAGCGCGGATACGGTAATCCTGCTTGTCGGCAGGAAAGACCGCCGAGGCAGAGGAGCCCGGATGCTGCTGGCCTTGAACGAGATGCGACTGAAAATGGGGAAGGCGACGATCCTCCTGGCCCACGGGGCGGAAAAAGACCACAAAGCCGTCCTGCCCGCGTACAAGCCCAGGTTCTACCGGCGATAGGCAAAGGCGTGAGGCGGCGTTCCGGCGGCTCCCCTTCGCCCCGGTCGCGCACGCGCCCGGCTGGCCGCCGTTCCCTCTTCCGCCTTACCCTTGAATCGTTTTTGTCGCCATCGCGCACCCACGGGCCGGATTCGGCTCGATTCAGCCCGATTCAGCTCGTACCACACTCCTTTTCCGCCGCCCCATGAGTGTTTTACTGCCCGTATCGCCATTCACGGCATTCCACCTAAAATAGCCTTCACCAGAGCTGCAACAGCGCAAGAACGCAACTCATTCGGCACCAGTTGGCTTTATGGCCTCTTAAGTAGGAATCCACCAATTCCGCTACATTAACTCAGATCTTTACGAATAGAACCTTCATCCTGTACTTTTGAACGCCTCAATACAAAGCAGCAGTCCCTGATCACCACGGGTATTAATCGTACAAAGCTGTTCTAATAGCAGCCTCATAAACATTAGGCTCCGGCAAACCAACATTTGAGAAAGCGGCAGACACTTTTTCAACAGTTGTGCAACCCTCTCCAGCAACTTTAAGCGGAACAGGCCTGCCCTCCACAGCTTTATCGAAATCGTAGTCATAGCGCAGGAAGTGGATGGCTCCGGGCTGTGAGGGAAAACCGAAAGAAAGATTGTGCTCTCCTCCAAGTCGCCTCATAATGCGGTCATAAACGGGAACGGGAGTGACAAACCAAAGACCCGTCTTATTAAGACGTTCACGTTGCAACACTTGCCCTTTGTAGACAATCTGAGGAATAATTCGTTTATTAACGTTCTCCCAGTTCAAGCCCACTGTGGATTTAACGATTCGACGTTCTGGCTCAAATAACGCAAGACGAGACAAACGATAATTCCCCGTGGTATCGATAGTCTGCACCTCAATAGCAGTGAACTCCACCAAATTGCCTTCTCCGTCGAGACGGGCGAGAATCCAATCAACAAAGTAATTCCCAACCCCATCACGTTTTGGAAGCTTTAATTCACCGCCCCAGTCGTGTCCATATACGGCGACTGCACCACCTTCTTCTTTCGCTTTGTAGAGAGCGAGCTTATTCTTACCAGAATAAAGGTTGAGATCAACCCCGAAAGACTTATATGCAATAATCTTAAGCATTTTGTAATCGTCTGCATATAGACGAATAGGACAACAAATAGTAGGTGTTGCGTCCTTAATCTGCGCTACAGCGCAGGCTCCGCTGATACCACCAGCATCATCTTCCGCTACAGGCTTAGTACATTGTTTGCCTAGAAAAGGACACTGTCTACGTGCAGATGCCAATTTTGCCGCATCCGTTTTATCTGTTGAGAGGTATCCGAAGAAGTCAACTATTGTTCCGGCCATGTTCATGCCTCCTTTAGCACTGCTGATAACGACGTACCTACAGCAAGAGCAAGTAGTGGCGGCACTGCATTGCCTACCTGCGCATATTGTTCAGCCTGAGAACCTGTAAATACATAGTGGTCAGGAAAGGATTGAATACGCGCTGCTTCTCTAACTGTAAATGCCCTGTTCTGGTCAGGGTGGAAAAAAGCACCCCAGTGGGGGTCGCACTTGGTGAGGATCGTGGAAGATAACCCATCCCACATAGGACGTCCATAACGCTTTGTGTGATCAGATTTCCTAGCTTTACGCATGCCTTTTGGCAATAATTCATCCGGAATGTCTGTCCAATTTCCCCCCTGCTGAATGTAGTTTAGGCGCTGCATGTTAATTGCAGAGAGTCTAGGAGCTTCATGGTTCAGAACACCTATGGAGCCGCGCCTAAGCGCACGCTGATAATCACACTGCGGCCTTACCGGGTATTCTTTGACCGCTTCGCCGCGTTCACCGTTCTGTAATGAAGGCAAATCTCCAATGGCTTCGCGAAGCGTAGTGAATGGCGCATCTGTTTCGGGGCTAGGCTGCTTAACAATTTGTCGCCCATCAAAAGTGGTAGTGAAGTTCGCTCGCACAGGAGCATGACGAGTGGGTTCAGGCCAAGCGGATTGCGGTATAACCGCGCCACGAAGGCCAAGAATGATAGTACGCCAACGCATCTGTGGCACACCGTAGTAAGGGGCACCCAGAATATGCACATCAGCACCGTAACCGAGATCTGCCAATGCATCGAGAATCGCATGCAAAGTTCCGCCGTGCTCAAAAGAGACGAGTCCCGGCACGTTCTCGATTAGAATTGCACGCGGCTGAAAGGCATCCACATAGCGTAGATATTCACGGAACAAATGGTTGCGGGGATCCTCATTGGAACGAACAGGCGCATTAATGGAGAACCCTTGGCAGGGCGGGCCACCAGCCACTAAATCAAGTTGACCTTTCTCTAGGCCCAATTCCCGGCGAACGCGCTCCGGGTCAGTTTTACGGATATCTTCAACACATACCTTAGCGCTGGGATGATTCCTAGCGTAGGTCTCTGCATATTGGGGAACAATCTCCGAGGCGAAAAGGGTGTGAAACCCAGCCTCCTCAAGGCCTTCCGAAAGACCTCCAGCGCCAGCAAACAAGTCAATGGAAATCAGGTCGGATGATGGCGTAAGAGTCAACGCATTTCACCTGCCTTCACGCACTTCATGACTGCTCCTCACATGTAGGTCCGCTATAGGCACAGGCGTCATAAGCTCACACAAGTAGCAGATGTTCCAATAAGCGGCACATGCCTACAGACCAGCGTATGAAGTTTACCAGTGGGCACGTACCGACATGCCGACCATCGGTCTTCCGACTAATCGTCTTGGGACATCTACCTCTGTCTCATTTTTGTACTTTCCAAGAGTTTCCGCGGAGGAACGACTTCAATCTACATCAGCAGATTCCACCGTTGCTTCGAAACAATTCATCCAACCGCTTTCACATCTTGCGTCGCTATTCATGGGTATATTCCCGAACGGTCACCTCAGTGTCATCGGCATGTTGTTCGTCGTTTGAAACTGGCAGCCTTCGCGGAAGCGAGCTGCCACGCCAGCCACTCGCCCGGCTGGTCCTCGGGGACGCCCTTGAGCGCCTTCGCCTTCCCGATGGCGTCGTCGAGCTTGTCCAGCAGCTTCGGCTCCTTGAGCTGATCCGCCTTGTATGTGGTGGCGGTGGCCTCGTCCACGGCCTTCATGAGCGCCTTGTCGGCCTTCCCGGCCTGTTCGACCGCCGCGTGGTATCCGGTCGATTCGTGGTGCGTCCAGTAGGCGTAGCCGCCGCCGATGCCCGACAGCGCCACGGCCACCGCCGCGATGATGATGGCGGTGAGGTTGGCGGGCTTAATACCCTTGGGCTTGCTCTCCTCTGGAGTGGCGTCATCCATGGTTTCCACTCCCTCTGATGGCTTCGTCATTACTCTTCCCTATGTCCTTATGCGCCGACACGTCGATTCGCCCATCGACATGGATATAACGGCGCGGAGGCCGTCAGGCCGAAGCTCCTTATCCCGTGGAGACGTCAGAGACAACCGCGCTTCCATATCATGCGAATTCAATACTACATTCGACCAAGAAATACAACCGAAGAAAGCGCCTTCGTTGAAGAGCTAATTCAAACGATTGCTGAACGTCAAAGGCATGGTCGTCGAGGACGTGTCGGTGGACGATTCCCCGTTGCGTCCCGCTCCCGCGCTGGTGGTCCGGCTGCGGTGCCGGAAGGCGGCACTCAGGTGTTCGCGCTGCGGGCGCAAGTGCCCTTTCTGCCTACGGATAGAATCTGGTCAAATCAAGCAACGATGCTGTCCTCACTTTGCAAAAGCGCCGACCATAAGGCGCGAATTGATGCATCGTGTTCAATGGCGGACAGCCGATACCGCACCTCGCCATCAGCCGCCCGCCATCGTCCGCCACCGCCGCAGCCACTCACCGCTCACCCGAGCAGGCCAAGCTCCTTGAGCTTGTTCTGGATGTCCACGACGGACGGCTCGACCTGGAACGACCCGTCGCCATAGAGCACGACCGGGATGTGCTTTTGGCCGCTGATCTCAACGGCACGGTCGGCCGCGCCCTCCTCCTGCTCGATGTCGTGCCACGTGTAAGCGGCGCCGAACCGGTCGAGCGCGTTCTTGGCACGGTGGCAGTCGCCGCACCATGTTGCACCATATACATCAATCGCCATGGGAACTCCCCTCTCGTCATATGCTCTACGGCACATCTCATGAAAGACATGCACCTTGCGACCTGCGATGAAGCTCGCAGCCGTCTCATACGATATCGTATCCGGCAATGCTTGGTGCCAGTTACCCTGTCGGCTGACAGCGGATGTAGCTAGCTCCGGCTCTCCCCGCCCCCCCCGGCACTCGGCGATGAACGCCGCGCAGATCATAATCACCTGCGCCACCAAGTTGAACCAGATGAGCACGCCGATGATGGCTGCGAACGGCGCCAGCATCGGGTTGCGCGACGCACCCGTCAACAGACGAGCGCCCAGCAGCTGCATCACCGCGACCGCCAGAGCCCCAAGCGCCGCCCCCACCAACGTGAATTTGCCCGCGCGTATGTGCGCGACCACGCGCAGCAGCAGCATGAACAACGCGAAATTCAGCAACACGCCGGTAGCGAAACCGGTCGATTCCAGCAACAGCGCGCCCGGCAGCGAATCGTCGGCGATGCCAAGCGCCCGCAACACCAGTCTCATCAGGCCGCCAGAGACGACGCCCGCCGCGGTCGACAATATGAACAGTACCGCCACCATGATCGCAGCGACCGTATCGCGCAATCGCGCCTTGACCACGTTCAGCTCCTGCGTGCAATCGTCGAACATGGTCGTCACTGCATTGCGTAGGGAATTCATCCAACCGGTGACCGTCCACCAGAACACCGCCAGCGTCACCAGACCGGTCCATGTCAGCGTATGCGAGATTCCACTCAGCGTCGACGCGGAGAACAGCGAATCGGAAACGCTCGGAATCACCGTGCGCAGCATCGCGAGCAACGCCTTCTGCATCTCCTCGCTCCCGGTCACCACCAGTCCGAGCGCGCTGACCACGATCCATACGCCGGCGAAGAACGCGAACAGTAGCCCATATGCCAGCCCGTTCGCCAGCAGCGGCCCGCGCCGCGACACATACCGATCAATCACCCGCCCGATCAGCGAGCGCCGCCACCATGCAACCAGCGAATCAATCGCCTCGCCTATCCTGTGCAGCCATTGCATGATTCGACTATACGCGGTCGCGCGACTGTCCACCACGACGGCGATAGTGGTGGCACACATGGGCATCGAGGTAAAGGAGCACGCATCATGACAGAAAATCACGCAAGCGACCAATCACCGCAGCCCGGCCTTCCCACGCGACTCACCCCCGGCCAGCCCGCTCCCGATTTCACCCTGCCTGCGGTCAACCCGGACGGCGGTGAAACCTCCGTCACGCTGTCGCGGCTGCTGGCGCAGGGCAAGCGCGTGGTGCTGTACTTCTATCCGGCCGCGATGACGCCGGGCTGCACCACCGAGGCATGCGACTTCCGCGACAACATTGCCCGGCTCACCGCACTCGGTTTCACTGTGCTGGGCGTCTCCAAGGACCCAATCGACAAGCTGCAGCGTTTCCGCGAGCGCGACCACCTGTCGTTCCCGCTGCTGTCGGACGCGGACCTGACCGTGCATCGGCTTTACGGCGCGTACGGCGAAAAGAAGCTCTACGGGCGCACGCACATAGGCGTGATCCGCTCGACATTCGTCATCAGCGTGTCTGTTACAGGCGCAGCCGGCACGATAGAAATCGCCCGTTACAACGTCCGGGCAAAGGGTCATGTGGCTTCTTTGATGAAGGCTCTGCAATAGGCGCTCTCAGAACTCGCAGGTATAACGATTGACGCTCGAAAAAGCCTTGTATCTGCGAGTTTTGAAGCGCGATTATACGCGCATGGCCTCTTTGGTGGCCTCAACCTGTGCAGGACCGCCTTCGCCGGTGGCGATGAAGCGCCCGGAGGCCGGCACATAGTAGCGATCCGCCCGTTCGACGGCGAATTCCTTGAGCACCGGGAACATCGTCACGGCCTCGTCGTACCGCGCTTTCGCCTCGGACCCGTACCGGTCGGCGACCACATGCAGGTTCTCGTCGACGGTCATCGTGCCGAACGACTGCTGCCCCTGCGGCACGAACGCCATGCCTTTGCGGATGCGCTGGTTCGGCGCGGCCTTGGTGATGTCGTCGCCGTCGAAACCGCCTTCGGCTCCTGCAGTCCGACCTCACTGCACATCTTGACCACTACGCCACATAAGCAACACGCTGCGTCCATCCAGAATGTGAGATAACCGGGTACGCTGGTACTCATGGAACTTCACGTACTCGACCACCCGCTGGTGGAACACAAGCTCACCGTCCTGCGCGACAAAAACACCTCATCCGCCACTTTCCGCGAGCTCGTCACCGAACTCGTCATGCTCGAAGCCTACGAGGCGACCCGCAACCTCGACATCGTCGACAAGCCCATCGAAACCCCCGTCGCCCCCATGGTCGGCAAGCACATCGCCAGCCCCGCCCCCATCATCGTTCCCGTCCTTCGCGCCGGACTCGGCATGCTCGACGGCATGACCAAAATGATCCCCACCGCCGAAGTCGGCTTCCTCGGCATGAAGCGCGACGAAGAGCACCCCACCCAGCAGATCACTTACGCCAACCGTCTTCCCGAAGACCTCACCGGCCGTCAGTGCTTCCTCATCGACCCCATGCTCGCCACCGGCGGCACCCTCGTCACCGCCACCCACTACCTCGCCGAGCGCGGTGCCAAAGACGTCACCGCCATCAACATCATCGCCGCCCCCGAAGGCATCCAATACGTCCAAGACCACATCGACCCCTCCATCGCCTTCAAGGTCGTCGTCTGCGCCGTCGATGAAAAACTCAACGAAAAGGCGTACATCGTGCCGGGGCTTGGCGACGCCGGCGACCGCCTCTACGGCGTCATTGATTGATGGAGCGTATACGGCCTTTCCTCAGCGCTCGACGTACGAAATACGCCTTCGGCTTCGAACGGCCGTATCCGCACACATCAACCAATGCCCTCGGTGGGGGATTGACTGTCGGAGCGTCAGCCAATCCCCCACCGAGGGACTCTGAGAGTCGCGGTATCGTCGTGCCGTGACTCTCGGAGCAGTACGACGGCGTATCTTCCGTAATCCTCCGGGCAGATAGAAAGCAGGATAATGCGTATTAGCGTCATTTGCGTCGGCAAGGTCAAAGAGCAGTATCTGCGCGACGCCATCGCCGAATACAGCAAACGGCTCGGCCGCTACTGCAAGCTCGACATCATCGAGGTCGCCGACGAGAAGACCCCCGAACATGCCAGCGAAGGCGTGGAACGGCAGATTCGCGCCAAGGAAGGCGGGCGCATCGCCAAGCACATCCGTCCCGACGCCTATGTGATCGCGCTGGCGATCGACGGCACGATGCTCTCCTCCGAAGGGCTCGCCGCGCACATCAACCAGCTCGGATTGCACGGCGAAAGCCACATACAGCTCATCATCGGCGGCTCGATCGGCCTGGACGACGCGATCCTGCGCCGCGCCGACTACAGGCTCAGCTTCTCGAAGATGACGTTCCCGCATCAGCTGATGCGCGTGATCCTACTGGAGCAGCTGTACCGCGCCTACAAAATCAACACCGGCGAGCCATACCACAAGTAGGGCGGTGGCGGGCGGCTCACTCCACGGACTTGAGCGAGCTGACCGGATCGATGCGGTCGAGCACCGGATTGGTGAGCAGCTGCACGAGCAGCGCGAACGCCATCGTCGCCGCGGCGGCGATCACATAGCTGTACCAGTGCACGCTCACCTCGAAATACAACGCGGGCATGTTGAGCGCCGCCGTAAGCAGCCCGCCGACCGCGCGCCCGAGCGGCAGACCGACGACGATGCCCATGCCGGCCAGTATCAGCATCTCCTTGTTGACATACCGGTGCACCTCGCGGTCGTAGAAGCCCAGTACCTTCAGCGTGGCCATTTCCCGCACGCGCTCAGACACGTTCGTGTTCGCCAGCGTGAACAGCACGACGAGCGCCAGCCCGCCCGCGAGCGCGATGATGAGCGCCACGACGGCGCTCATCAGGTCGAACGAGAAGCTGCGCTCGAGATCGTCGGTGCTGGTGGCGCTCACGACCGACGGATCGCGTGCGAGCCGATCCGCGTACGCGATGTTCTGGTCGGCGGTTCCGTTCAGTGTGGCGATCACGGCGTTGTGCGTCACCGCCGTCGACACGCCGAATGTTTTCTTGTACAGACTTTCGCTGACATACACGTTCGAGCCGATGAGGTTTCGCGTCACCGCGGAGACCTTCACTTCGCCGTGACGCATACTGCCGTCGCGTAGCGTGACGGTGTCGCCGGCCTTGACGCCGAGCGAGTTCGCCGCGGATTGCGCGACGATTATGCCATCGCCCCCAAGCTGCAGCTTGCCATGCCCACCGCTCGCGGACCGCAGCGTAATCATGTCTCCGAGCGCCCCTGCTGAATCATCCGGCACGATCATGAGCTGAATCGTCTCGCCTGCGTCGCCCGCGTCCATCTCGCCGCTGTCGAGCCGCAGATCGAGCGAACGTTCCACGCGCCCGTCCTTGTCGAGCCGAGCGCGCATCGCATCGACGCTGTCGTCGCCGCTGACGACGAGCAGGTCGTAATGGTAGATGTCCTCGTACTGCTTGGGTCCGAGCGTGGCGACGGTGTCGTTGATGGCGAAGCCGCACACAATCAGCGCCGTGCAGCCCGCCACCCCGCCGACGGTCATCAACAGGCGGCTTTTGAAGCGGAATATGTTGCGCGCGGTGACCTTGTTGAGGAAGCTGAGCCGCCGCCACAGCGGGCGGATGCGTTCGAGCAAGATGCGCGCGCCGGCCTTCGGCGCTTTCGGCTGCATGAGTTGCGCCGGGCTTTGCCGCAGAGCCCCGGCGCAGGCGACGACCGTTGCGACGACCACGCCGACGACGAACAGCGCGATGCCTGTCGACCCGTACAGCCAATCGTATTCGAGCTGTATGCCGGGCACCGTGTACAGTCCCTCGATCACCAGCAGCAGGAACGACGGAATGCCGAGGAAGCCGACCATCAGTCCCAGTCCGCCGCCGATTAGGCAGGCGAGCGCGGCGAACAGCACGTATCGCATCGCGATGGCCGCGTTCCCGTAACCGAGCCCGGTGTAGGTGCCAATCAGACCGCGTTCCTCCTCGACCATGCGGGTCATCGCGGTCAGGCTCATCAGCACCGCAACAATCAGGAATACGACCGGGAAGGCGTAGCCGATTGATTCGATTGAGCTGATGTCGGATTTGAGCGAGCTGAAGCCGCCGATTGACGAGCGCGTCTGCACGTACCAGCGGGCTGCGGCGATGTCGTCGACGCGTTGCTGCTGCTTGGCGAACTGACTGTCGGCATCCTTGCGCTTGGCGTCAAGCCGGTCTTGCGCGTCCTTGAGCTGCCGTTCGCCGGTGTCCATCTGCTCTTCGCCGGCGGCTATCTGCTTGAGTCCGTCGCGGATCTGCTGGCGACCGCCGCGCAGCTGCTCGGTTTGCCGCTGCAAGGTGGCCGATTGCGCTTCAAGTTGGGCTATGGTGGCGTTGACCTGGCTCAGCTGGGATTGCAGTTGCGTGAGCCGTGCCGCGGATTCATCGGCTTTGGACCGTGCCTGTGTGGCGAGGTCGTGCGCGGCTTTCGCTGCCTTGCGCAATGGTTCGAGTACCGTCTCGGGCAGACCTTGCGCGCCGGCGACCGCCTGGTCTGCCGCGTCCGCGGCCTGCTCTGCGGCCC
>OOBU01000327.1_pt1 | contig 24945 bp, 20 predicted proteins | sample 1671501 | NCBI WGS metagenome assembly OOBU01 (sample SAMN06348163, study PRJEB24527) | human gut metagenome | biome: human gut; feature: ankylosing spondylitis patient; material: feces | host: Homo sapiens | place: China | collected 2015-10
TTCATCGTAGCACCAGGATTCCCTACCCATCAAGGTGGGCAATGGAAGTATTTAACTTCATGCCCTACACTTACTATACGAGAATGACTGCGTCCGGCGGTCAATCCCGTAACGCTGTCTTTATACTCATCGCCCGCCAGGGCGATACCATAACCCTTGGGCCCGCAGGGCCCATCAAACCTAAGAACCATAAGAACCTTCGGGGCGGAGCCCCGTCAACCTTCCCCTTTGAACCCTCTGAACCCTCTGAACCCTCTGAACCCTCTGAACCCTCACGCCCAAAGGGCGTGTCCATAAGGATATCATTATTTTTCTAAACAGGCTGTCTTTGTGTCATAAAGTATCTTGACTTTTGTAGTATAAAGGTATACTATAAGTTTGCTGATGCGAAATAGTGTACAAGAAAGTCAAGTTCATATTTCTTATCTTCATACCTTAAGGAGGGCTATGATGGACGCAAGAGAAAATGCTTATGTTTTATGGTTTGATGAACTGCACAGGAAGGACGTGGCACTGGTTGGCGGGAAGTCTTCTTCCCTGGGTGAACTGACCACCTCCACCGGCGTACCCGTTCCCTATGGCTACGCTACCACAGCTCATGCATACCGCTATTTCATGGAAACCACCGGACAGAACAAGAAAATCCATGAAATGCTGCAGGATCTGAAGGATGTGGAAGATTCCGTGGAACTCCACGAAGTCTGCACCAAGATCCGCGAAAGCATCGTTTCCGCTGAAATGCCGGAAGACCTGGCCAAGGCCATCGGCGACGCCTATGAAGAGCTGGCTAAGAAAGTGAATGAGGAAAATCCCTATGTGGCAGTCCGCTCTTCCGCCACCGCCGAAGACCTGCCGGATGCTTCCTTTGCAGGCCAGCAGGATACGTACCTCAACGTCACCGGCCGTGACATGGTGATTCGCAAGGTAAAGGAATGCTACGCATCCACTTTCACCGACCGTGCTGTATACTATCGCGCAAAGAAACATTTCGACCATGAAAATGTGGCCCTCTCTGCAGCAGTGCAGATGATGGCCGATTCCAAGGTGGCCGGCGTTATGTTCACCGTGAACATTGCCAACGGCGACGATTCCTGCGTCATGATCGAAGGTTCCTGGGGCCTTGGGGAATACGTGGTACAGGGCACTGTGACACCGGATAATTTCATCGTCAACAAAGCAGACCTCACCATCAAATCCCGCATTGTGAATGAAAAATCCATCGAACTGGTTCGCAAACCCGGCGGCGATGTGGAAGAAAGAAAGGTTCCGGAAGAACTGGCTAAATCCCAGGCTCTCACCGACGACCAGGTGGTGAAACTGGCAAGCTATGCCAAGGCCATTGAAAAACACTACGGCTGCTACATGGATATGGAATGGGCTGTGGACCATCAGGACCGCATCTGGATTCTCCAGGCTCGCCCTGAAACCGTATGGTCCAAGAAGAATAAAGAAAAGAAAGCTGGAAATGGAGAAGTGAAAATGACAACTGATCACAAGGTACTGGTTAAAGGTCTTCCTGCAAGCCCGGGAATGGCAGCAGGCAAATGCCATGTAATTACAGATCCGAAGGATATTGATGAATTCCAGGAAGGCGAAGTCCTCGTTACCACCATGACCTCCCCGGACTGGGTACCGGCCATGAAGAAAGCCGTTGCCATTGTTACCGATGCCGGCGGCATGACCTGCCACGCATCCATCGTTTCCCGCGAACTGGGCATTCCCTGCGTTGTCGGCACCAAGAGCCGCAGCGTGGAAGCCACCAAAGTTCTGAAATCCGGCCAGGACATCACCATTGATGCTCAGAACGGCGTCGTTTACGAAGGCATTGTGGAAGACCTGGTGAAGAAGGATGAACCGAAGCAGGCAGCAGGCGCAGCAGGCACCACCGTTGTGGCCGCTGAATACTTTGCACCCACCGGCACCGGCGTCATGATGAACCTGGGGGACCCGGACCTGGCTGACAAATATGCAAGCCTCCCCTGCGACGGCATCGGCCTCATGCGTGAAGAATTCATCTGGACCACCTTCATCCATGAACATCCGCTGTACCTCATCGAACAGGGCAAACCGGAAAAAGTAATCGACATGCTGGCAGAAGGCATCTCCAAAGTATGCCGTGCCCTCGCTCCGCGGCCGGTGGTACTCCGTTTCTCCGACTTCAAGTCCGGCGAATACAGAAACCTCAAGGGCGGCGACAAATACGAACCGGTAGAACCGGCTGACCTCCTGGGCTGGAGAGGCGCTTCCCGCTACTACGATCCCAAATACACCGCCGCTTTCCGTCTCGAACTGAAAGCTGTAAAGAAAGTCCGTGAAGAATACGGCCTGAAGAACCTGAACTGCATGATCCCGTTCTGCCGCACCGTAGCAGAAGCAGCCAAAGTCACCGCCATCATGAAAGAAGAAGGACTGGAAAGAGGTCCGGACTTCAAACTCTTCCTCATGGCTGAAATCCCGTCCAACATCATCCTGGCTGACAAATTCAACCAGTACATCGACGGCTACTCCATCGGCTCCAACGATCTCACCATGCTCATCCTGGGCTGCGACAGAAACAACGACACCGTTTCCGCCCTCTTCGATGAAAGAAACCTGGCCATCAAGAGAGCTGTCCGCCACCTCATCGCCACCGCCCACAAAGACGGCAAGACCGTTTCCATCTGCGGCCAGGCACCGTCCGTATATCCTGATTTCACCGAATTCCTGGTGAAGAGCGGCATCGACTATGTATCCGTCAACCCGGATATGGTGAAAGCTACCAAGAGAAACGTAGCCCGCATTGAACAGAGACTCATGCTGGACGCTGCTACCGGAAGAGGACTCAAGGATGTAGAAGACTACACCTGGTAATCAGGGGTATTTTGCAGCCTGACCATTGAAGATTCTGTAAACCGGGGCTGCCCTGCAGTCCCGGTTTCATACTACAGCGAAAAGCAAGAAAGGAGTCAACATGCAGCTCACCAGCCGCCAGAAAGAAATTACCCGCATCGTCCGGGAAAACGGCCCCATCACCGGTGAAATGATAGCAGAACGGCTTCATGTGACCAGAAGCGCCCTCCGCGGCGACCTGGCAGTCCTCCTCTCCGGAGAAGTGATTGCCGCCAGGCGCCGGCTGGGATACTACTACCTGGGCGGCGGAGAGGATCCTGCAGCCGCAGAAATCCGCTCCTGCACCGCCGAAGCCTGTATGTCCCGCCCTGTCCTTGTAAATGCCGACTCCAATGCCTATGACGCCGCCGTCCTCCTTTTCACAGAGGACATCGGCACCCTCTTCGTAGGGAAAGAAGACGACGTACTGGGCGTTGTATCCCGGAAAGACCTTTTGAAATCTGCCATGGGCAGGGAAGACCTGGCCAAAGTGCCCATTTCCATGGTCATGACATCCCGTTCCAAAATGATTTACGCAGAGCCCGACGAAGACATGGTTTCCATTGCGCAGAAACTCATCGATTATGAAATCGACTGCCTCCCCGTAGGCACCTTTAGAGATGTGGACGGAGAAAGGAAATTCCAGCTCAAAGGCCGGATTTCCAAAACCAATATTACCCGCCTCTTCCTTGAACTGGGACGGGGCAGAAGATAAGGAGGAAAGCCCTTGAATAAAATACCGGAAGTCTACGTTGTTTCCGATTCTCTGGGCGATACGGCGGAAAGCGTGGCCAAAGCCACCATCAGCCAGTTTGATGAAGACATCGACATTGTGCGGGTGCCCTTCATCCGCCATGCGGAACAGATTCAGAAAGTCATAGAAGAAGCAGCCCAGCATGGCGCCGTGGTCTGCCATACCCTGGTGAGCCCGGAACTTCGGCAGACCTTTGAAAAAATGGCGGACGCCAAGAACGTGCGGTACGTGGACATCCTGGGACCCATGATGGACATGGTGGGATCCATTTCCACCACCAAGCCCAGAATGAAACCGGGCATTATCCACAAACTGGACGAAGAATACTTCCGCAAAGTGGAAGCCATCGAATTCGCCGTGAAATACGACGACGGCAAAAATCCCGCCGGCTTCTCCAAGGCCGACGTGGTCTTAATCGGCGTGTCCCGTACATCCAAGACACCGCTGTCCATGTACATGGCCCACAAAAAATACAAAGTAGCCAACCTTCCCCTGGTTCCGGAAGTGCCGCTGCCGGAAGAAATCTTCCACATTCCGCCTTACCGCATCATCGGCCTCATCATCGATCCCTACAAACTCAACACCATCAGAAGCGAACGAATGAAAGCCCTGGGCTTCTCCGGCACCGCCAACTACACCGACATTGCCCGCATAGAAGACGAACTCTCCTACGCCAAGGAAGTCATGCGCCAGCTCCACTGCATGGTCATCGACGTATCCAATAAGGCCATCGAAGAAACGGCCAGCCGCATCATGGCCATCGTCCAGAGAAATAAAGAACTCTACGGAGATAAATACTGAAAGAAAAAGACTGCAGAACGTAAAACTCTGCAGTTTTTCTTTCCCTCTGAACCCTTTTCAGCAGCCCGCGGCGAAGCCGTGCCCTCCTTTTTATTTGCGGCGTCAGCCGCCACCATAACCCTCGGCCCGAAGGGCCGTCAAACCTAAGAACCCTCCGGCCAAAGGCCGGTCAAGCTTAAGAACCATTAGCGCCCAAGGGCGCTAACTCCTACTGGCAAAAGGCGCCGGAATATGATATGATTAAAAAGTACCTAATTGCGGGTGTAGTTCATCGGTAGAACGCCAGCTTCCCAAGCTGGACAGGAGGGTTCGACTCCCTTCATCCGCTCCAGACGATGAGAAGAACCTTGCAGAAGGTTCTTTTTTTTATTTTCAATATTTACAATATTTACTTATGTCAAGTTTATAAAAAATATATATTTCTATTTACAATAATTACCTGAAGTAATATAATACTCTAAACAGCCAGTTCATTGACTGCATGAAAGGAGTAGATAGGAATGAAAAAAGTAACCATGGCTCTCGCAGCTGCAGGAATTGCGCTTTCCTGCATTTCCATGGGCGTTCAGGCCGCTGACGGCACCGCCGCAGGGGATCCGGGAAGGGACTGGCGCATTGCTCTTTACAATGCAGAAAAGAAAGGCCAGCCTGACCAAAACCAGGACATCCACCTCACCGCCCAGGAAAAGGCAGATGTGGAATCCAATAAGGACGCTGTACAGAAAGCTGATGTGAATGACGTACACCAGCAGGGCAGGGATTGGAGAATTGCCCTGAAAAACGCAGGCAAATAATTGATATTTCTTATTTCTATACCCTGACTGAAAAGGAGCCATGAAAAATGGGAATCATTTTTCATGGCTCCTTTTTCTTTTAAATATTTTCAAAATGACAGCAGGGCGGGGGGCCTGCGCCTTTTCTCGTCTTTTCCTGCCGCCTTTTTTGCTTTGGACAAGGCTTGTTTACGTATTCCTTGAAGTGTATAATGAAATCATAATAGTCATATAACAAACTGTTTTTACTGAAAGGCCGGAATCATGATGATGAGCAGAATCAGGGAAATGATACAATCACTGAGCTTACCCATCATGATAGTCGGTCTTTTTTTGACGCTCTGCCTTGACTTTTTCCTCTATGACAACCATCGCCGCATGGATGGGGAAGTATTTACGCCCTATGCCATCCATCGTCTGGAAGGCATTGACAACCTGGTGAACTGGTGGGATGTGGTGACCAGGCTCATGGCATCCAAGCTGGAGCATAATGCGCCGGCCTACATGACCTATCCCCTGGAAGCACAGATGGTGATGGCCATGAATCCCATGATTCGCAGTATCCAAATACTGCCGGAAAAGGGGGATCCCCTTATTATTACAGCGGAAGATACAAGAAAGGTGGATATTGAAGGCCTCCTGAAGGGACATCTGAAAGAGGCGGCGGACACGGCCCGTCGGGAAAATCGGCTGGTGCTTCTTGACTCCGTGGACGTGGGGCTTTCCCACAAGATGATGGTGCTTGTGCGCCCCGTATTCCGGCATGGAGTGCCGGAGGAGGGCAGCTTCTGGGGGTACATCGTCTTTGCCGTGGACCAGCGGGAAGTGATGAGCCGTGCCAATATTTCCAACCTGGGAAAACAGAAGCTTGATTATACCCTTTATCATAAAAACAGCTGGGAAGAAGAACCCCATCTGGTGAAGGAGCTGGGCCGTACGGAAGAAGGAAATCCCCATGCGGAACGGGTCATTGCAGGGGACATGTGGACCATCATCCTTCGGCCCCAGGGAAGCAATGTGAACTGGATGCTTCTCTTCTTCGCCACTGTGTCGGGCCTTTCCCTCTCTGCCATGATTTCCTTCCTCTTCCGTAAAAACGGCATCCTCAAGAAGGCAAATGGCGCCCTGAAGTTAAGCGGCGGCAGGGATCCATTAACCGGCGTGTACAACCGTAAAGGCGGCGACGGGGCAGTGGCGGACTACCTGAAGGCCCATGCCGGAAAGAAGGCCATGGTCATCGCCCTGGATATCGACAATTTCAAACTGGTAAACGATGTATACGGCCACAGCGTAGGCGATGAAGCCCTGAAAACCCTGGTGAGGGACATGAAAGAAATCTTCGGGGAAAAATCCATTATCACCCGAAACGGCGGCGACGAATTCGTCCTCTTCCATCCCTACGAAGACTTCAGCCTGGTGACGAAGGCCATGGATGATTTCACCGGAAATCCCCATACCTTCAAGGCCGGAGACAGGGAAGTGAAATTCTACGCCTCCCTTGGCTGTGCCGCCTATCCGGAGCAGGGCGACTCCTACGGCAGCCTCTGCATCCGCGCCGACTATGCCCTCTACGGAGCCAAGCTGAACGGCAAGGCAGGCTGGCGGCAGTTTGACAACACCATTTCCGTCACCGACAAAAGAAGCCAGTTCGGCTTCAACCTCACCGACGTGGCGGACCACCTCCCCGGCGGCATTCTGGTCCTGAGAGCCACGGAAAAAGAAGAAATCCTCTTTGCCAACAAGGTGATGGTGGACATTCTGGAATGCGACGACTACGAAGACTTCATGAAATATACCGGCGGCAATATCCTTTCCGTCATCCACCCCGGCGACGCAGGTCCCATGAAAAAGGAATTCCACCGCCAGCTGGACGAAAAGGACAATGCAGAACACATCGACTTCCTCTCCTTCCGCATGATAACAAAAAAAGGAAATATCATCGAAGTAGACGACAGTGCCAGAAAGTTCAGCAATCCCTTCTACGGAGAACTGTACTACGTCTACCTCTATAAAAGAGGGGACCGGCTGAAAATGATGGGGAATTAGTGAGCTGTAAAATCCTGCGGGTTGTAGTCCCAACGCTTGCCACCCCACTTCGCGGTGGGACTAGGAATATTGAACAGTTGTGTCGTATGTCTCTGCAGGAAAGCATAGAGAGACTTTATTCTGCCCCCTGAATAGGGGTGGCAAAGGAACTGGAGTTACACCAGCGAACTGGATTCGTAGGGGAGCAGGAGCGACCTGAGAATCCAGTGAGTCGGTGATAGCCGTGCTGTAGGGGAGAGAAGCGACCCGAAAATCCAGTGACATGCTTCCCCTTAGGAGAAGTCCGGCGAAGCCGAATAGGGGGTGGCCGCCGTAGGCGGCCAATCACCGAAATGGTAAATATCGAAAATAACACAAACCTCAAAACTGCCCGCCGAAAGGCGGCCTATAAAACCGCGGCGACAGCCGCCACCACAACCCTCTGAACCCTTTGAACCTTATGAACCCTCTGGACCCTCACGCCTGCCAAGGCGCGTCCAAAGGCCACCACCACCCTCGGCCCAAAGGGCCGTCGCCCCCTGAGCGAAGCGAACACAACCCTTCTACACAACCTGCGGCGAAGCCGCGCTCCTTTATTATTTGCGGCGACAGCCGCCACCACAACCCCCTGAACCCTTCGAACCTTATAAACCCTCTGAACCCTCACGCCTGCCAAGGCGTGTCAAATGGGCGCCACCACAACCCTCTGAACCCTTTGAACCCCAAAGGTTCTTTTTTATTGCCCGAAAAGAGCATAAACCCCACGGTTACTACTCCCTCACCAGGTGAGAATTCTGCATTTTCCGTTTTTCGTATATCCTATGAATAAAGGGTAAAATTGATTTCAATGTCCAGCAGGCATTGATTTTCATAATTTATAACTATTAGATATTTAAAATTATCTATATTACAATACAGGCAGAAAAGAGAATGATTTCCCGGCACCGGAGACGTGCCGGAAAGGAGAGGGACATGAAGAAAGTAAAGATTTGCCTGGCAGTGGGGCTGCTGCTGGCGGCCATTCCGCTGGTGATGAATGCGGAGAAGCCGCTGCTCCATTATGGAATGAGCAGGTACGATACGGTTTCCTACGGTACCAAAGGAAGCGATTCTGCCCATTCCGGCCTGTTTCTTCTTTCCTGGGAGGAAAATCCTGACGCCGTAGGGTATGAGCTGGAAATTGCGGAGGACGAGGGAACCTGGGAGGCTGATGTGCCTTCAGGAAAGGCGGTATACCGCATTCCGAAGCTCTATGTGCCGGGGACGGTGATTTCTGCATCCTCCCTTCCGGCAGAGGCAGAGAAAAATGACCATCTCTACTGGCGGGTGCGACCCTTTGATTTAGATGGAAATCCTATGGGGCCTTTCTCTGCACCGAAGCCGCTGAAGGGGGCGCTCCGGCCGATGGAGCGCCATGCACCGCTTCCCCGTCCCTATGATGATAAGGCCCAGGGGAGCGCCCTCCTGTATCCGGTCTATTCCTACATAGGTATTCCCGGTGCCGAGTCCTACGAAGTGGAAGTAACCAGCCGGTATCCGGAAAATGTGGATGATTTCCGTCCATCCCGCTACCGGGTGTATGCAGGGGTTACCACTCTCACCGACCTCTATGACCCTTCCTCACGAAAGGGCACCTACTACTGGCGGGTGCGGGGGTTGGACCGGGAGGGACATCCTGTGGGTATCTGGAGCCTTCCCCAAAAGCGTGAACTGGATGACCATGCCTGGAGCGTGGGCGTCTTCGGAGACAGCATCAGCCATGGCGGCGGGCATTTGTCATTCAGTCCCGCAGACAGGGCCTACAGCTATGAATCTTACCTCTCCTTCCCGGTGGTGAACCTGTCCCGGAGCGGTGACACCAGCGCCATGATGGCAGAGCGCTTTGAAAAGGATGTGGTTCCCTTCCACCTGCGCACCGTCCTCATCATGGGCGGCACCAACAGCCTCCGCGCCGGCGCTGCTGCGGAAGAGGTGATTCACGACCTGGAAGCTATGGAGAAAATGAGCTATGCCCATGGCATAACGCCCATATTCCTCACCCTTCCTCCCATCAATCCTGCCTCCATTGAAAAGGCGTTTCAGGAACCGACAGCAGAAAACTGGCAGGAATCTTTCAGAAAGGTGAATGATTTCATCAGGACCAGAAAGCACATCGACGTGGCCTCTTCCTTTGCAGGCTTGGAGGAAATCCCGCCATCCCTGGCCCTGGACGGCCTGCACGGCGACTGGCGGGAAAAGCAGGAAATGGCGAGGGTCATCAATGAGGCCTGGAAGAATGGGAACTGGTAAGAGGGAGGTGCAGTCATGGAATTTCGCGTATTAAAGTATTTCCTCATGGTAGCCAGACTGGGCAATATGACCAGGGCGGCGGAGCGGCTTCACATCACCCAGCCCACCCTGTCCCGCCAGATTGCGGAGCTGGAGGAGGAAACGGGGGTCCGTCTCTTTGATCGGGAAAACCGGCGTCTCACGCTGACGGAGGAGGGGCAGCTTCTCCGGCGGCGGGCGGAGGAAATGGCGGAGCTCATGGAAAAAACGGAGGAAGAGCTTTCCTCCCATGAAAGAAAGCTGGAAGGAAATATTATGGTAGGCGGCGGGGAGCTTCTGGTGACAGAGCGCTTCGCGTCCCTTATCTTTGAGTTCCAGAAGAATCATCCCCTGGTTCACTTCCATTATTTCACCGCCGTCACCGATGAAATCAATGAGCGCATGGACCGGGGCCTTATGGACGCAGCCATCCTGGTGAGGCCTTTCGATACGGAAACCTACGATTACGTGCCTATCGGCCCTGATGCCCGGTGGGGTATCTTCGTAAGGCCTGACGATGAACTGGCAGAAAAAGAAAGGATAGGCTCCGATGATTTAAGGGGCAGGGCCCTTATTCTTCCGGAAAGAAAAAAGCTGAGCGGGGAAATTGTGAGCTGGCTGGGCAGTGCCTTCAAGGAGGTCACTGTGCCCTTTACGGAAAATTTGGGCAGCAACGCCGGCCTTCTGGCTGCTGTGTCGGGGCTTTGCGCCATTACCACCGAAGGGGCGGTGCCGGTGCAGGACAGGGAGAAACTGAAATTCATCCCTCTCTATCCCGAGCGGAGGATACAGACCGCCGTGGCCTGGAAGAGGGATGTACCTCATGCGCCGGTGGTGAAGGAATTCATCCGGTTCATCAAGGAAAAGCTGCAGGAAAGCAATATTTAATGCTTCTGAGGCATGAAATTTCATAAAAACAGAGTATTGGATATGAACAGGAGATGTTTCTATACTATTTTTGAAATGGGAGGATAGGAGGAAATCATGAAAGCCAAAATCATCATAGCCCTGTTCCTGCTGCTGGTGGGACTGGGAGATCTGAATGAGCACCATCTGGTCTGTGCATCATCGGGAGCAGAAGTCCTTCCTGTTTCCTATACCGATGAGGAAATAGGAAGAAAGAAGAAGCCCGATAAGGAGCTGCTTCCTATTTCCTACACCGACGAGGAAATAGGGAAGAAGGAAAAAACGAAACCGAAGGCAGAACCGGAAGGCAGACAGCCTCAGACAGCCTGCCAAAAATAAATGGTGAAAGAAGGAGTATCTATGAAGGAAAAAATCGGGATTCTTTACTATTCCCTGAGCGGTCATACAAAGAAAATTGCAGAAGAAATCAAGGCAGTCACCGGCGGTGACCTGATTCCTATAAGCACAGCCAAGGTCTACCCCTCCGATTATGAAGAGCTGGTGGAAAAAGGACAGGAGGAAGTGGAAAAGAACATCATGCCTGCCCTGGTCCATGTGCCCAGTCTTTCTGCCTACACCTTCCTCTTCGCCGGAAGTCCCACCTGGTGGTATACCATGGCTCCTGCCATGAGAAGCTTCCTTGCCGGTGGCAATCTGGCAGGGAAGAAAATGGCCTTCTTCACTACCCACGAAGGCTGGCCGGGGAGGGGACCTTCCCGCATGGCCTCCCTGGCAGGGAAAGGAAAGGCACTGATACAGGGCGAGGGGCTGGCAGTCCGCTTTTCCGGCTCCCATCAGTTGACTTCGGCAGACGAAATCCGCTCCTGGGCAGGAGCAGTCCTGACGGCAGGAAAACAAAAAACTTGACTAAAGTAAACTTTAACTTTTTACAATAAAGAAAAAATTTGGAAATATGGATTTTTACAGGAGGTTTACTATGTGGAAAAAAGCAATGATGGGAATTACCGCTGCCGCAGCAGCATTGACACTGAGCGCCTGCGGAGGGGCCTCTGCCGGAAACAGCTCTGCACCGGCGGCAGCACCGGAAGGAAAGTCCATCGTGGTGTACTACTCCGCCACCGGCAATACGAAGAGGGCCGCAGAAACCATTGCCAAGGAGACGGGCAGCGATATTTACGCCATTACGCCGAAGGTTCCCTACACGGAAGCGGACCTGGACTACAACAACAGCACGAGCCGGGTTTCCAAAGAGCACAGGGACAGTTCCATCCGTCCGGAATATACGGGGGATGTGTCAAACTGGGACGATTACAAGGTGGTGTACCTGGGCTACCCCATCTGGTGGGGCGAAGCGCCGGCCATTGTGTATACCTTCACGGAACATCACAATTTTGACGGCAAGACGGTGATTCCCTTTGCCACTTCCTACAGCAGTCCCCTGGGAGACAGCGGCGACAACCTCTCCCGGGCCGCCAAGACAGGCACCTGGCTTCCCGGTGAATGCTTCACCGGAGGCGGGAAGACGGACGATGTATTGAACTGGATCCATTCTGTTAAGAAATAAGAAAGGTGAATTATCTATGAACGCAGAAGAAATCAAAAAATCACTGGAAGGAAAAGGGGCAGTCATGGAAGTGGGCAGCCCCAACGACGGCTTTGCCAAATTTTTCACCGGGAAGAGCTGGCTTGCCAGCCTTTCTAAAGACAAGGACATTCCAGTGTACAATGTGACCTTTGAAAACGGCGCCCACACCCACTGGCACATCCACCACGGCACCAGCCAGGTGCTCATCGTGGAATCCGGCAAAGGGTATCTCCAGTACGAAGGGAAAGAGCCCCAGGTCCTTCATCCCGGCGATGTGGTCACCATTCCGCCGGAAGTCAAGCACTGGCACGGGGCAGCGCCTGGATGCAATTTCCAGCACATCTCCCTCTCCAAAGAAGGAGAAGGCGTATCCAATGAATGGCTGGAAGCGGTGGACGAAAAGGAATTTGAAAAATTATGAAATTAAAGAAAGCGCTTATCACCGCTGCTGCCACGCTCCTGCTTTTCTGAGCAGCCATGGAAGCATCGGCTGAAACGCCGCAAGGAGAACCTATGACAAAGAAAATTCTGCAGACCGCAGGCAGGGACGTGCTGGGAAAGATGGCCCCCGACTTTGCCCGCTACAATGATGACATCCTCTTCGGAGAAGTGTGGAACAAACAGGACGCCCTGTCCGTGAAACAGCGCTCCATGATTACCGTGGTATCCCTGGTGAGCCAGGGCATTACCGACTCTTCTTTGAAATATCACATCCAAAACGCTAAAAACAACGGCGTCACCCTGGAAGAAATGGCGGACACCATCACCCAGGTGGCATTCTACGCCGGCTGGCCCAAGGCCTGGGCGGCCTTCCGCCTGGTGAAGGAAGTGTATGAAATCCAGTAAGCTTCTTATGATAACCCTTAGGCATGATATATTATAGAACATAGATATTTTACATGAAGAGCACGCCGCTTTATGATATAGACAGAAAATCACTTGTAAGCAGGGGAGATTATAGATATCTTCCCATGAGAAGGAGACTGAAATGTTAGATAATTTTTCTTATTGCAACCCCACCGCCCTCTACTTTGGTAAAGATGCCCTGTCCTATCTTCCGGAAGAACTGGCAAAGCAGGGAACTCATGTGGCCCTGGTCTATGGCGGCGGCTCCATTAAAAGGAACGGCATTTATGACAAGGTCATGGACATCCTGAAAGCAGCAGGCAAAGAAGTGACAGAAATCTCCGGCGTCATGTCCAACCCCACCTCCGACAAGCTGGCGGAAGGGATAGAAATCGCAAGGAAAGGCCATGTGGACTTCATCCTGGCCGTAGGCGGCGGTTCCTGCTGCGACTATGCCAAGGCCCTTTCCGTATCCATCCACTACGACGGCGACCCCTGGGACAAATATTTCCTGAAGATGGAAGAACCGGACTGTGAAATCGTTCCGGTGGGCTGCGTCCTCACCATGGTGGGCACAGGCTCTGAAATGAACGGCGGCTCCGTCATTACCAACCACGCCCAGAAGCTGAAAATCGGTCACGTCTTCGGCACGGAAGTGATGCCCCGTTTCTCCATCATGAACCCCGAATTTACCATGACCGTACCCCATTACCAGATGATTTCCGGCATTTACGATATGTTCAATCACATCTGCGAACAGTACTTCTCCGGCACCGATGACAACACCAGCGACTACCTGGCTGAAGGCCTCATGCGCTCCGTCATCCACGCCTCCCTCATAGCCGCCGAAAACCCGAAGGACTATGAAGCCAGAAGCAACCTCATGTGGGATGCCACCTGGGCTCTCAACACCTTAATCGGCAAAGGCAAGACCCAAGACTGGATGGTCCATATGCTGGGACAGGCCGTAGGTGCTCTCACCAACGCCGCCCACGGCATGACCCTTGCTGCCGTATCCCTACACTACTATCACCACATCCTGCCCTACGGTCTTCCCAAATTCAAGCGCTTCGCCCTTACCGTATGGAATGTGAACCCCGAAGGAAAGACTGACGAAGAAATCGCCAAAGAAGGTCTTGCTGCCATGGAAAACTGGATGAAGAAACTGGGCCTGGTCATGAATATCACCGACCTTGGCGCCACAAAGGACATGATTCCGGACCTGGTGAAGGGCACCCTCATCCTGGAGGGCGGCTACAAGAAACTTACCCCCTCTGAAATCGAAGAAATCTTCAAAGAAAGCTTTTAAAAGAAGCCTTCCATTTCATAAGAGCTGATTTCCCCTTTCCTCCCATGAAGAATTTTTTCCGGGAAGAAATGATATAATACAGGAGAAAGGCGTCGGCTGACAGCCGGCGCCTTATTTATGGCGGCAAAGGAGGATACATGATGAAGAAAATGGACATGCTGCATGGTTCCATTGCAGATAAAACATGGACCTTTGCCCTCCTGCTGGCGGTGACAGGCATATGCCAGCAGCTTTTTAATGCGGCGGACATCCTCATCATGGGCCGCTTCGTAGGAAAGACCGCCATGGCGGCGGTGGGGAGCAATGCGCCGGTGGTAGGTATCATCGTCACCTTCTTCATCGGCATCTCCCTGGGCGCCAACGTGGTCATTTCCCAGCTCACCGGCAGAAGGGACAGGGAAGGCGTCACCAGGGCAGTGCACACCGCCATTCTCTCCGCCCTTTTCGGCGGCCTCATCATGACCGTGCTGGGGGAGCTTGCGGCAGCGCCTTTGATGGACATCCTCTCGGTGCCGGAAGAAGTGAAGCCCATGTCCCTCCGGTACCTTCGTATCATGTTCCTCGCCCTGCCGGGCATCCTCATGTACAACTTCACCTCCGCCATCTACCGGAGCCAGGGCGATACCAGGACACCCTTCCTATGCCTTATCACCTCCGGCATGGTGAAAGTGGCATCCAGCCTTTTCTTCGTACTTGGCATGGATATGGACGTAGGCGGCGTGGCGGCTTCCTCCGTCTGCGCTACCCTTTTAAGCTCCCTCATGCTGCTCACCCTTCTCTCCCATACCACCCTTTCCGTCCACGTATCCCTGAAAGAAGCGGTCTTTGACAGGATGATGCTGAAGGAAATCTTATCCGTGGGGCTGCCGGCAGGCCTGCAGGGCGCCGTTTTCAGCCTCTCCAATATCGTTATCCAGTCCGCCATCAATAGTCTGGGTGAAGAAGTGATGGCGGCGTCGGCGGCAGCCTTCAACCTGGAAATCATTGCGTACTACGTCATCAATGCCTTCGGCCAGGCCTGCACCACCTTCACCGGCCAGAACTATGGTGCCCGCCTTTTCAGCCGCTGCCGGAAAATCTTTTGCATCACCTTCCTCCAGGGCTTCGGTGCCATGGCGGCAGTCTGCGGCGTGGTCCTCTTCTTCGGCACGCCCCTCCTTACCCTCTTCAGTACAGACAGCGAAGTCATCGACTACGGCTATATCCGCCTGGAATACATCCTGGGTGCCGAAGTGCTGAACCTCATCATCGAAATGGTATCCGGCTTCCTGCGGGCCTTCGGTAAATCCCTCCTCCCCGCCATCATCGTCACCGCCGGCATCTGCGGCTCCCGTATCCTCTACGTGGCCACCATCTTCCAATGGAAAGCCGACTTCCACACCCTCATGGCCGTCTATCCCTTAAGCTGGCTCCTCACGGACCTGGGCATGGCCGCCGTCCTCCTCTACTACAGGAAAATATATATGGCAGAAGATGGGAAATAGAAAAAGGCACCCTCAGAAGGGGGCGCCTTTTTGACTGGGGAACGACAAAGCTCTGTAAGCCTATTATCTCATAAGGGTCACAAAGCACAGCACGGGTTGTTCTGCCCCCGCTTGCGGGGGAAGTCCCGCGTAGCGGGCAAGGGGGGGCCATCGCAGGTGGCCAATCACCGAAACAGTAAATATCGAAAATGACACAAACCTCAAAACTGCCCGCCGAAAGGCGGCCTATAAAACTGCGGCGGCAGCCGCCACAGCAACCCTCGGTCCGAAGGGCCGTCGCCCCCTGAGCGAAGCGAACACAACCCTTCTACACAACCCGCGGCGAAGCCGCGCCCCCTTATATTTATATTTGCGCCGAAGGCGCCACCACACCCTCTGAACCCTTTGAACCTTCTGAACCCTCTGAACCTTTTCGTCACGTGCTATAATAAATCCAAAAAGGAGGAAAACTGCCATGGATATAACAAGACGGCCCATGCGGCGGAAGGACAGGCTGGTGACGGAAGAGGCGGACATCTGCCGTATTCTGGATGCCTGCGGTATTGTGCACCTGGGACTCTACGACGAAGGACGGATTTACGTGGTGCCGGTGAACTATTCCTATACCTACGAGGACGGAAAACTCTCCCTCTTCTTCCACGGCGCCACAGCGGGACTGAAAAAGGAACTCATCGAAAAGGACAGCCGGGCGGGCTTTGAAATGGACACCGGAGAAAAGGTCATTCCCCACGCCACAAACCCCGCCCTCTACACCAATGCCTACATGAGCATCATCGGCAGCGGTCGTATTTCCATCATTATGGGAAATGAAGAAAAAAAGGAAATCCTCACATCCTTCATGAAGCAGATTTCCGGAAAAGACTGGACCATCACCGATAGCATGCTGAGGGGCTGCGAAGTCTACCGTCTGGACGCCGACGAATTCCAGGCCAAGAAGAACTCGCCGGTGAAAAGAAAGTGAAAAAGAAAATCAAAAGGACGCCCTGTAAAAGGCGTCCTTTTGTAAAGTCTTCATTCTACCAGCCGGATGGGGCAGGGCAGCAGGCACATGAAAAAAGCCTACCCAGGCTTGAGGAGGCTTTCTTCAAATTACAACATTGAGGGGGCCGTTTCCTCCGGCAAGGAAAATCATATAAACGGCTGTCTCACTGCCATTATTATACCATAGGAATGCAAGAGAAAGGAATGCAAGAGAAAACAAGGCACTGCGAATGGAAAGGTGCTTTGTTTTTTTTTATTTCTCATATGCTGCCGGCTGGCCGTGCAGAGGCGGCCTATAATACTGCGCCGAAGGCGCCACAGCAACCTTCGGCCCAAAGGGCCGTCAAACTTAAGAACCCTCAGGCCGAAGTCCTGTCAATCCTAAGAACCCTCACGCCTGCCAAGGCGTGTCAAATGGCGCCACCACAACCCTCAGGCCGAAGTCCTGTCAATCCTAAAACCCTTAAGAACCCTCGGGGCGAAGCCCCGTCCAACTTATTAATATTTACCCAAGATTTCACTGCCCCAAGGTGGTATAATAAAAATGTGTGAGTATGTGTAAAAGCGATTCACCTATATATATTTCTTACTTTTTTTACTTTTTACATTTCCCGTGATTCATCACCAAGGAGGCAGATGGAGTGGAAACGAAACGTGATTTTATTTGGAAAATGGGCGGACAGCAGGGACAGGGCGTAGAGTCCTGCGGCGAGATCCTGGGCCGTGTACTGGCGCAGGAAGGCTATTCCCTGTTCAGCCAGCGCCTTTTTGCATCCCGCATTAAGGGCGGCCATACAACCATTGCCCTTCGCATTGCCACAAAGGAAGTGGCTACCATCGGCGAGCATGTGGACTGCCTGGTGGCCCTGGACCAGGAGACTATTGATCTCCATGGCAAAGAAGTACCGGAAGGGGGCGTCATCATCGCCGACGATGCCTTCCATCCGAAGTTTGAAGCCCACAGCGGCCGCATTATGCTGGCCCTTCCCATTACGGAACTGGCAAAGAAATACGGCAGCCTGCAGATGAAAAACATTGCAGCCCTGGGCATGAGCGCCGGTGTTTTGGGATTCCCGGAAAATCCCTTCTACGGCTTCATTGCAGACCGTTTCGCTAAGAAGGGCGAAGAAATCATTACCAAGAACAAGGAAATTTTCAAGGAAGGCTATGACACTGCCATTGCTGCCATGCACGGCGTGGAACTGGGCCATCTGGCGACTCCGCCGAAGAAAGACCAGCTTTACCTTCTGGGCAACGAAGCCGCCGCTTTGGGCGCCATTTCCGCCGGCTCCCGCTTCATGGCTTCCTACCCCATTACCCCGGCCTCTGAAATCATGGAATACATGATTAAAGTGGTTCACAAAATCCACGGCACCGTGGTGCAGACGGAAGACGAACTGTCTTCCTGCATGATGGCCATGGGCGCCGGCTATGCAGGGGTGCGTGCCTTCACCGCCACCTCCGGCCCCGGGCTCTCCCTTATGGCCGAATCCATTTCCATGGCAGCCATGGCTGAAATCCCGGTGGTCATCATCGACGTCATGCGTGCTGGCCCCTCCACCGGCATGGCTACGAAAGTAGAACAGAGCGACATCCGCTACGCCATTGCCTCGGGCCACGGCGATGCGGAAAAAATCGTGCTGGCCGCTTCCTCCATTGAAGACTGCTACTACATCACCCAGGAAGCCTTCAACCTGGCCGAAGAATTCCAGACCCCCGTCATTGTCCTCTCGGACCTCCAGTTCGGCATGTGCAAACAGTCCGTACCGGCCTTCGACCTGAACCGCGTAGGAATCAACCGCGGCAAACTTCTGACCGATGGTCTGCCGGAACTGGACACCAAGAAAAAAGCCTACTTCCACCGCTTTGAAGACAGCGAAGACGGCATTTCCCCAAGAACCATCCCCGGCGTGAAGAACGGCATGTTCCTCTCCACCGGCCTGGAACACAACGTATTCGGCAAGCCCGCCGAAGGCCAGGCCGACCGCGTCATGGAAATGGAAAAACGGCACCGGAAATTTGCAGCCGTACCTAATGCCATGAAACCATTCTATGTGACCCATGAAGACACAGACACGGACCTTCTCCTCGTAGGCATTACCTCCACCAACGGAGCCCTGGAAGAAGCGGTGGAAGAACTGGAAGCGGAAGGAAAGAAAGTCAACCACCTCCAGCTCCGTCTCCTTTCTCCGTTCCCCACAGAAGCCCTCCGTCCCTACATCGAAGGCGCCAAGAAAGTTCTCATCGTAGAAGAAGACCTGACAGCCCAGCTCCGCGAACTCTTCGCCATCCACTTCGACTGCCATGACAAACTGCTGTCGCTCCTCCAGTACGACGGCACACCATTTACCACTTCTACCATTGTGAACAAAGCCAAGGAGGTCTTCTGATTATGGCTTCACCGAGAGACTATAAAAATACAATCGTACCGAACTGGTGCCCCGGCTGCGGCGACTACGGCATCCAGAACGCCATTTCCGCCGTCTGCGCCAAAAAAGGATGGGCCAATGAAGAAATCACCCTGATTTCCGGCATCGGATGCTCCTCCCGTATCGGCGGCTACCAGTACTGCTACGGCGCCCACACCACCCACGGCAGGGCCCTTCCCTTCGCCCAGGGTATCAAATGCGCCAACAAAGACACCCACCTCATCGTATGCTCCGGCGACGGCGACTCCTACGCCATCGGCCTCGGCCACGCCATGCATGCCATGAAGAGAAATATGGACATTACCTACCTGGTCTTCGACAACCAGGTCTACGGACTCACCAAAGGCCAGACATCACCGGCTTCCTCCAAAGGCTTCGTCACCAAGACAACCCCCGACGGAAACCCATTGACCCCGCTGGCCGTACCGGCCATGGCCATTGCCGCCGGCGCCACCTTCGTAGCCCAGGCCTACGCCATCGACGGCAGAAACCTGGTGGACATCATCGAAAAAGCAGTGGACCACAAAGGATTCTCCTACGTGAACATCTTCACCCCCTGCGTCACCTTCAACCACATGAACACCGTCCAGTGGTACAACGAACACCTGAAAAAGATTTCCGACCTCCGCGAAAACTATGACCCCACCAGCAAAGCCGAAGCCTTCCACCTCCTGGCGGAAACAGACAGCCTTGTCACCGGTGTCATCTACGAAGAAAAAGAAGGAATCCCCTTCGGCGACATCGTTCCGTCCAAAGACGTACGGCTCATTGACCACGTAGAAAAGCCCTCCGAAGCACTCTTCGAAGACCTCTGCAAAGAATTCAGATAATCTTCACGAAAGGGCAAGCCTTTCTGGAGAAATTTCAAAAAGGAGCAGGACTATTATGGCATCTGATCGAATGATGGAATATTACTACTCCATGGGGCAGGACTGCCTTCATATGGGGGATATGGACGAGGCAGTAGCATACTTCAGAAAGGCAGCCAATATGGGCGCCAGAGAAGCAGCCTATGAAATCTACGTCCTGGGCCGCCAATGGGAAAAAGGCGACGGCGTGGACAAAGACGAAAACAAAGCGGAAAACTGCTACAAAATCAGCGTAGAATACGGCATCGAAGACGCAGGCCTGCAGCTGGGCAAACTCTACCTCCGCGGCATTAACGGGAACAAACCGAACCCAAGAAAAGCCAGGAGAATGCTGGAGCACTGCTCCGACGACGGCAGCGCCGAAGCCGCCTCCCTTCTGGGAAAAATCTACGACGAAGGCATCATGGGCAAAGTCAACTACGACAAAGCCTTCCGCTACTACCTCCTCGCCGCAGAACGCGGCGACAGCGGCGCCATGCTTATGACCGGCATGTTCTACGCCTCCGGCACCAGCACCCAGAAAGACCTCTCCGCCGCCGAAATGTGGATACGGAAAGGAAGAGACGCCGGCGACCCCGACGGCGACATGACCCTCCGCGGCTTCCTCTCCGTGGCCTGCGGAGAATACATTACCGGTGCCGCCGGCAGCACAGACCCCGGAAAAGCCTGGCACATGGCAGAAGAAGCCGAAACCCTGGGAGACAAAGAAGCCTTCCTTCGCCTGGGCCTCGCCTTCAGCCACAGCACAGACAAAGACCACGCAGCCAAAGCCTTCGAATGCTACAAACGGGCCGCAAGGAATGAAATTCCCGCAGCCTGGTCCGCCCTGGGCCTCTGCTACGAAGCAGGCATCGGCGTGGACGAAGACATCGAAGAGGCAGTGAAACTCTACAAAAAAGCCGCCGAAAAAGGAGACCCCTTCGGCATGGCCCACTACGGCTATGCCCTCTCCAGCGGCGAAGGCGTAGAAAAAGACGAAAAAGCCGCCATGCAGTGGCTCATCAAAGCAGCCATGAAAGGCGACATGGGCGCCATCCACATCCTCAAAGAAGACTACAACTACGAACTCCGATAAAATGGGCACAAAAAAAGACCGGCCGCTGCCGGTCTTTTTTGATGGGGAGAGTTAGTAAAAGAATTATATGATAAATTACTCTATGTGCACCTCGGAGGGGGATTTTAGAGGCTTATCTGCGGTTTATTGTGCCCCCGCACAGCGGGGAAAAGGTGGTGCCGACAGGCACCAAAGGGGGAAAAGCCGCCGCAGGCGGCTGATTCATTAGAATGGTACATGGAGAAGTGATAGAAATCGCTTTATCGCCGCTAGCTCCTGCGCTCCCCCTTTTATGCAGAGAGGGCCACTTATGTACCTTCAACCTGCCTCCCCCTGCCTGCAGGGGGAGGGGGACCGCGTGAGCGGTGGAAGGGGTTGGTAAGCAGCTAAAATGACACGCATGCCAAAGCAGACCCAAGGGCGGCCTATAAAACTGCGCCGAAGGCGCCACCGCAGCCCTCGGCCCGAAGGGCCGTCGCCCTCTGAGCGAAGCGATGCACAGCGAACACATTTTGAAGGAGCGCCAGCGACGCACAAAATGTAGTGAGTCGTTTCCCCTTTGGGGACACAACCCTTCTACACAACCCGCGGCGAAGCCGCGCCCCTTTTTTATTTGCGGCGCCAGCCGCCACCGCAACCCTCAGCCCGAAGGGACGTCAAACCTAAGAACCCTCCGGCCCAAGGCCGGTCAATCTTAAGAACCTTTTCCCGCCCCTGAGCGAAGCGAACACAACCCTTCTACACAGCCCACGGCGAAGCCGCGCGCCCCTTTTTTATTTGCGGCGCCAGCCGCCACCACAACCCTTTGAACCCTCTGAACCCTCTGAACCTTCTGAACCCTTTGAACCCGGGGGCGCTTTGCGCCCCCCCTTATTTCTTTTCGTTCCTTGTAAAGAACTTCCTCATTTCCTCAGGAATATCCTTTTTCAGGATAGTGAGGGGCAGGTCATTTTCCGTTTCCCCTGCCTTCAGCCGGTCCGCCAGGAGGTTGTTCATGAAGGAGGCGGCGGAGAGTTTCTCTTCTTTGCTCTTCACATCCTCCTTCAGCTGCTCGATATGCTTCCTGTAAAGCTCCATGCGCTGGGGACGGGTGGCGGCACCCTGCATGTAGAGGGAAATGAACAGGCTGATTTCCTGGATAGGCATATCCACGTTCCGAAGGAACTGGATCATGCGGAGCATGGCGATGTCATGGTCCGTGAAGATACGCACGCCGCCCACGCTTCTCCGGACGAACTGGAGAAGCCCCTTCTTGTCGTAAAACCGAAGAGTGGTGGATGGAATGCCTGTGAGCTCCACCACATCCTTCATGGTATATAAACGTTCTGCCATAAAATTTACTCCTGTTAAGAATTAAAATAAAGTTCCAATTTCTACATGAAAGAAATCCCTGCTTTGCGAAGAAACAGGGGATTCCAAGCCATGGAAACTGCGGAGTTCTGTCCATAAACTTAGCCATAAGTATAAGGCGCGCAGTAAAGAACCTGTCAATAGTACATCGGGGGGGGGTAGAGAGCATATACATATAGCCAAAAAACTGAAAAAGTGTATCCATAGATTCCGTATTCTCAGGAAAGGCCATGAAAATCGGATAAAATTTTTCTATATCTCGGGGAAGCATATTTTATAGCAAAGACAGAAAGACCCAAATCACGGACAAAAATAGATACTTAGAGTAAGGTACATAGTGCTTGACCATGGCACGGAGCAGGGTAATTGCGGATTTTTTCGAGAAATGGTACCGTAAATACAGCCGCGGGAAGGAGGCCCCCTTCCCATGGCGGACGGACAGTAAGAGAAAAAAGCAGGCAGAGGAAACACGGTCACTCGCGCTGAGGCTTTCTATCTGAACTCCTGAAAAACAAAGGGCTCCGTTTTCTCTATTGTTTATTTCAAAGGAGCGAAGAACTATGAAAAAGATTCTCGCAATCGCAGCTGCAGCTGCACTCACCGCTGGCGTTTCCGCATTCGCCGCAAATCCTTTTTCCGATGTTTCCACCGATGACTGGGCTTACCAGGCAGTATCCGACCTCTCCGACCAGGGCGTTGTAGAAGGCTATCCGGACGGCACCTTCAAAGGCGAAAGAAACATTACCCGTTATGAACTGGCTCAGATCATTGCCCGCCTCATGGCTAAAGAAGACCAGCTGAACGCTGAACAGCGTGCAACCCTGGACAAACTGGCTGGCGAATACGCTGACGAACTGGCTAACCTGGGCGTTCGCGTTTCCAACCTGGAAAAGAAAGTCGGCAACATTTACTGGTCCGGCGACGCTCGTATGCGTTACCAGGATAAAGGCAACAACAAGGAATCCTGGAATGGCCGTATGCGTATCAACGTAAAGGGTCAGGTTAATGATTCCACCTATGTTCAGGGCCGTTTCCTGAATGAAATGAACTTCAAAGATAGTAAAACTTCTGATTCTTCCATGGATCAGTTATATGTAAACCACAACTTCGGCAAAGACTTTGCAGTACGTCTTGGCCGTCAGCCTATCGTATTTGGTGACCAGACCGGTTGGCTCGCAAATACACATGATGGCTATGATGGTGCTCAGGCTGCTTACAACAATGGCAAGCTGTCCCTTGCTACTGGCTTTGGTCAGTTCAATAACTCCACTGCTGAAGGTGGTGCTTATGAAGGCTTCTTCGGCTTTAATCAGAAGGACGACAACAGAGCAGACTTCTACTTCGCTCGCGGCGCTTATGATTTCGACTTCGCTAAACTGGGCGTAGACTACATCTCCTTCCAGGACAAGGTTGCTGATCTTGATTTCAAACCGGAACTCCTCGGCGTTAACCTGAACATTCCTGTTCAGCAGTTCAACGTATTCGGTGAATATTGGAAAGATACCACTGCTCCAAGTGACGATGAAATTGAAGACAGCGCATGGAATGCTGGCCTCTCCTATGGCGCAGCTAACTGGAAGAAACCGGGTACCTGGGATCTCTCCGTTGCTTACAACAAAGTAGGTAATGGTGTATACTTCGGCGGCACTGGTCTCCAGACCTCTGCTCTGGGCTATCTGGCTAATGCCAAGAAGGTAACCTATTGGAACGCACTGGCTAATGTAACTCTCCAGAAGAACGTACAGCTCCATGCTGAATATGCATTCGACGTTGACGCTCACGACAGCGACGTAAAGGATGACGATTCCTGGACCGTTTCCCTGAACTACAAATTCTAATTTCTGAAAAGAAAAGAGAATATAGTTTCATAAACAAAGAAGAAGCTCTCGAAGGAGGGCTTCTTTTTTTGCGCCGCTTTCTGTGGAGTCTTGGGAGGCGGGGAACACATAGGGAAAATTGTAAATGGTAAATTGTAAATGGTAAATGAAGGTGGGCGCCTGCGGCGCCAGTATGAATAAAAGGGGAACGGCTCAAACCCTTGCGTCCCTCAAGGGGAAACGAGGAATGGAGGCAGGAGATAGTGAGCCATATGCTCTTTGCACCATCCTTTGAACTCTCTGAACCCTTGTGAACACTTTTCACTAAAATGAGATAACTTGTCCCACCCACGGATTATATAAGCAGAGAGGCGAAAAGGCCTGGCAAAAGTCCTTCATCATCCCGCGAAGCGCTCTGTCCATGGAAGCGGGAAAGAAAGGAACGGAGCCATTCATGAATTTCACCTCTCCGGCGCGCCGAAAAACTCTATAAAAACTCCTGAAGATGACCTGCTAGACATCCTGGTGGCAATATAGCGTACTTTTTCTTCTTTGACGACACAGGCATTCCGTCTCAGCGGCTACCCCTGGCCGATTCACTGAAGAAGGTAACCTTGAGGCCCTACCGCGCATCAGCATGGGACGAATCAGGAGTTTTTGTGATGAATGAAAAGGAAAAAGGGGCTGTGAAGAAATGATTGATTTCTCCTCGGATAGTTAGACATTGGGCGGCAGACGCCTTATCATAGGTCTGCAAGGAACAAATTGACGCAAACACTCACCCCGCTTCATTGTCATTTCGACCGAAGCGAAGCGGAGTGGAGAA
>OOBU01000345.1_pt1 | contig 23882 bp, 8 predicted proteins | sample 1671501 | NCBI WGS metagenome assembly OOBU01 (sample SAMN06348163, study PRJEB24527) | human gut metagenome | biome: human gut; feature: ankylosing spondylitis patient; material: feces | host: Homo sapiens | place: China | collected 2015-10
TTCACCCAGTTGGCCTTGCCGATCTGCAGCACGCCGCCGTCTGCGCCGAGAATATCGGTGAGCTGAGCGAAGCTCGCGCCATCAGCCGGGGCTACGGTTGCGGCCTGCTCACCGTCAATGTACAGCGTGGAAGCGGCCTTGTCGATGACCAAATCGACGTGACGCCACTGGCTGGCGAGACCATCCTTGCTCACATTGCCGGTGGTGTCGCGCTTACCAGCGTTGTTGTAACGCTCAACGTTCACCGAAGTGGTGCGATCCATCACGCCGAGGTAACGCTCTTGCTGATAGGTCTGCGCATTCGTATTCGGTGCCGCAAATACCGACCAGCCCTGATTGGTGCTGGCGGACTTGGAATCATACGAAATCGTGACCGCATCCAGGCCCTTGAGCACAGCCGAATCATCCGACTTAGTCACATTCAGCCAGAAGCCAGAACCGAGCTGAGCTGCGGTAGTGCCGTCTTTACTGGCAGTTACTGCGGCGGCACCGTTGATGGTTGCCTTGGTGCCGGTTGCCTCATCGGTGAAGGTACCAGTGGCACTTGCCGTGACGTTGTTGAAGTCAAGGCTGGCAAGCAAATCACTGTCTGCCGATGCCTTGGCATTTGATTTCAGGGCTGCTGCCAGCGCCCGCTGTGCGGCCGATGAATCGGTGGTATCCGATTCAACCGCATTTGCTGCTGGCGCCAGCGCCATCAGCATCGGGACAGCTGCAAGAGCTGCCACCGCTTTCTTCCACTTACCCATATGTCTCCTCTGATTGTGGGTTTTGGTTTTGTGTTCAGTTATGGATTGAAGATTGAAGTTATGGTGATACTAGGTGCTCCCTCTCCGTCCGCCAGAAGCCGACTGAGAGGGAGCATTTGGATCCGCTCAGGCGCGACGCTTGCGCCAGATAGTGAGAGAGAAGCCGGCAACGGCGAGCACAACCACGGCACCACCAAGGCCGAGCACGGCGGCACCAGAGGACGGCAGACCGGAGTCTGCTCCCGTACCAGCGTTACCGTTATCGCTGCCTGCACCATCGCCGGAACCGTCGCCCGAACCGGGCTTACCGGGCTCGGTCTTGGCACTCACGGTCACCACGAACGACGTGGTGAGCTGATCGTTGGCCTTGAGCGTGACGGTGACGGTCTTGGTGCCCACAGCGGACATGTCCACGTCGCCGACCGTGTAGTCGGCGGCATCGAGCGTCTTCACCGTGCCGTCCGACATCGTCGCCTCGATCACAAGACCATCGGCGGAGAACTGCTCGCCCACCGTGTACTTGGTCTTTGTCGGCTCGCTCTTGACGCGGATGCCGGTGATGGACGGCTCAACCGGCGTATCAGGCTCGCCGACGGTCACCGTAATGGTCACCGTGCGGTTGGCCGGAGCAACCTCCTGATCCTTGGTCAGCGACATGTCGAGCATGCCGTTGGCGCGCACGTTCACGGCCTTGACCCACGTATTGCGGTCCTGATCGAACAGGCCACCCGCTGCGGAACCGGAGTGAATTTCCGGGTAGGGGCGTGCGTGGTAGGCCATGACGATGTTGCCGGCCTCATCATGTGCAAGCGAGATGTGGCCGGGGCCGGCCTGCTTGCGCTCGTACGAGGCCTCATCCGCACCGTAGGCACCGGTGTAGGTGTCGTTGGTGTCGAACGACGGGAAGTCGGCCGTGGTCCAGCTCGACAGATCCTGCAGGTCGGCATTCTTGGCGGCACGCATCACGTTGGTGTTGTAATACTTATCCACCGTGGCACCCGCATAGGCAATGTAGACGTAGTCGCCATGTTCGAACATGAACGGTGCCTCTACGATTGCCTGATCAGAACCTTCAGAGTTGTCTCCGGGGGTAGGCGCATACTTGCCGTACTCGAACTGCTGGCTGGCCTGATAGATGTGCTCAAGGCTGCCATCCACCAGCGGAGTGACGCCATCGCCCATCTTTGCCTTGGCAAGGTACAGGCCTGCGCTCTTCGGGAAGAGCCAGTAGCCCTGGGCCTTGCCGTTCTCCTCGCGCTCGAAGTACGTCACGTCGAATGCGGCGCCTTCCAGCACGGTCGGCTCGCCCCAGTTTTCGGCCTCGAGGAATCCGCCATCCTTGATGGACCGCTCGTCGCCGGTGTACGGGATGAGGATGGTGTTGTTGCACCAGGCTCGTCGCCGGTGTACGGGATGAGGATGGTGTTGTTGCACCAGCCACCGTTCGCGGACGAGGCACCCTTGTGGAAGCCGGCCACAATCCACCACTTGCCGTTAATCTTGTGGAACTCCTGGGCCCAAATGAACGCGCTCCAACCGTAGAACGAGTTGGGGTACTGGTCTTCGTGGCCCGGAGTGCCGTTCTCCGGCTTGATGATGATGTGTTCCTCAGCATCCTTCAGACCGTTGATGGTCTTGGCGCGCTTGAGGCCGATGGAACGGTAGCTGTCCTTCTGGTTGTTGGTCGAATCAGTGGACTTTACCTCATAGGTGGAACCGGTGAGGTAGTAGTAGCCATCGTCTTCGTTGTAGAAGATGTCCGGATCGGCGCGAGCGTCGTTGTACATGGCCTCGGTGGTCTGCTGAACAGTGCCCTTGACCTCATGCGTGCCGGCCTTTGAGGTGTCCACGGCGGCCAGATCATCGGCGTTCCAGTCGACGTTGAAGGTCTTCGTGGAGCCGTCGTTGTAGGTCATTGTGGCCTGCGTTCCGGAAACCGCTGCGGTGACGTCCTCGGCGGAAGCACCGTTCTCCACGGTTGCGCCGCCCAGAGCTTTAACGCCGGTGTTCTGCAGATCGACATAGTTCTTGTAGAACGCATCGAATTCAGAGGAGCTCACAGCGAATGCGCGGGTCTGGCCTTCGCCGGCCCATGCGGGCAGACCTTCGGTCACGTCGCCCACACCCATCGCAACCGCGTCGGCCTTGAGCGTCTCGCCGACCGTTGCCTTGGCAGTCAGGTCGGAGAGCGTGGCCATACGGCCTTCGCCGCTCAGGCCATCGGCCCAGAAGACCTTGTAGCCCTTGGAGGCGGCATCATAGACGATGCGCGGGTTGGTGACCATGGAGCTGTCGGTCACGGTGATGGCGCGCTCGTTGGTGAACGTGGCACCGTCGCCCTTGCCATCCCACACGTAAATCGCACCGGTGGCGTTGTTCTGCGAGGAAACCACACCAAGGGTACCGTCCTCCGCACGGAAGAAAGCGGGCGAGCCCATCTGCGCATTCGGCTTGGCAGACTGCGAGCCGTCCCACTTGACCGACAGAATCGACTGCGAACGGTTCAGGGGCTCCCATTTGCTGCCATCGGCGGCCTTGGCGGCCACGTACAGCGAGTCGGCGCGACGATCGTCGTTGTAGGCGAGCGGGTCGTACTTGGCACCGTTCTGGTCGGAGCGATCGACATCCTTGACGTAGGAAGCGATTTCGCCGCCGTTGTTGAGGATTTCGGATTCGGCGGTGATGGCCTTATCCACGCCGTCGATGGTGGCGGTGAGCTTGACCTTCACGGCCTTCTCGCCGGACTTCGGCTGCGTGACCTTGCCGTCTGCGGCTACGAGCTTCGCACCGTCGCCGGTCGCGGACCAAGTAACCGTCTTGCCCAGCACAGTGCTCGGCAGGTCGCCGGTGATTTGCGCCGGGATGGCGAGCGCGGCGGCGTAGTCGGTCTTCGCGCTTTCCACGCCAAGCTCGTCGTCGCTCAGGGCCTTGCCCCAGATCTTGAAGTTGTCGAGCAGACCGGAGAAGTACTCGCCGTTGCTCCAGTTGGCCTTGCCGATCTGCAGCACGCCGCCATCAGCACCGAGGATGTCGGCGAGCTTCTGGCCGTTGTTGTTCACGGCTACCAGCTTGGAGTCGATGTACAGCTTGGCGGTTGCGCCGGAAATCACGATATCGACGTGCTTCCAGTCGGCGTTCGTCTTGGTGTATGAGACGTTGCCGGAGGAATCGCGCTTGCCATCGTTGTTGTTGTAGCGTTCGACGGTAATACCGGTGGTCTTGTCGAGCACGCCGACGTAGTGTTCCTTGCCGTACTCCTGCTTGGTGGCGTTGGAGGCGGCGAAGAAGGTCCAGCCAGTGTTGTTGGAGGCATCGGGCTTGACGTCGTAGCTGATGGTCACGTCGTTCTTGCCCTTGAGCAGAGCGTCGCCGTTCTTGGCGGTGACGTTGAGCCAGAAGTTCTTGCTGAGCTTCGCGGCCTTGCCGTCCTTGCCGTCGGCGAGCGTGGCGGTGCCCTGCGTGGTGCCCGTCGCGTTGCCGCCGTCAAAGGTCTTATCGCCATCATCGAACGTGAAGTCGGCAAGCAGATCCGGGTCGGTCGGCTCGGTTTCGCCGGTCACGGTCACCTTAGCGGTCACGGTGATGGCGGTGGAGCTGTATAGCGTGCGGTTCTTGTTGGCGGTTTCATTGTCCACAAAGCCACCGGTCTGCTTCCAGCTGTTGTTCGCGTTCGCACCGGAGTTGATGAGGTCGTCCTCGTCGGTCTTCGACTCGCCGGCGGCGTTCGTCCACTTCCAATGGTTCTCGTTGGCACCGATGGTGTCGACCGTGCCGGTGACGGTGTATTCGCCGGGCTTGGAGGTGTCGACGTTGGAAACGTCCCACGTCACGTCGCGCTTGGCAGTGCCGTAACCGTTGGCAAGAGTGACCTGCTGCGTCTTCGGCAGCTTGGCAGTGATGTCCGTATCGGCAGCACCCTTATCCACCGTCACATCCTCGGCCTTCAGGTCGGCGTTGTCGGAAGCCTTGGCGTCAGCCGCGCGGATCGCGTCGTACTGGGCCTTGGTGAGCGAGACCACGCCACCGTGCTTGGTGTTGGCGGTGAGGAAGTAATCGTCGGCCTTCAGGACGCTCCACGGATTCTCGGAATCGAGGTTGTCGGCTTCGAGTAGGTTGTAGCCGTAGCGGGCACCGGAGGCGACAGATCCATAGTTGTCGACGAACATGTACCACTTGTTTTCGCCGTTGACCTTGAAACCGTTGGCACCTTCCTGCGCGCTGCCGAGCGTGTGTCCGATGTTGGTCTGGCGCAACACCCAGCCCTTGGCCGGGTCGGTCGCGTACTGGCCCTGGTCGTTGGCACGCCACCAATCGGCACGATCGGTGTATTCCATGAAGATCACGCCGGAACCGGTGGTGCGGTATGTGCGGGAACCGTTCTGCAGCATCGTGGTGTCGATGGTGTTGCCACGGTTGTACTTGCTGTTAGGCACGAAGACGCCGCCAAACATGTAGGTCTCATTGGTGAAGTCCTTGGTGGCGGCCCACAGCACGTGAGTCACCTTCTTGCCGGGCTGACTGTTCTCGCCATCGTATTTGGCGGAGACAGACCAATACACAACGAATGCGCCGCCCTGCTGGTTCTTCGGGTTGTCCTTATCGGAACCGTTGAGCTGACCGTCGTCGTTGAGATCATAGAAGTTCGGCACCCACGTAGCCTCAGGAGCCCATGCCATGCCGATCTCGGAGATGGTCTTGCCGGTCACGGAATCGGTGAGCGTCTGGCTCTTGTTCGGATTGGCAGTGTACTTGTCGGCGGTGGCGGTCTCCAGTTCCGTCATGTCGTTGAAGTGAATGAGATCTTTGGACGACCACACATGCAACTTGGTGCTGTAACCTGTAGCCCACGTGCCCCAACCGGCATTATCGCTGCCGAACACACGCAAATCGGTGGCCAGCACGTAGTAGGTCTTCGACTCGGGGTTGTAGGCGATGAACGGATCGCGCACGCCGGTGGTGGATTCGTTGCTCACAAGAATCGGCTCGCCGCCGTTGAGCGTGTCCCACTGGGTGGCGTCATCACCGCGTGAGATGTCGAGGTAGACCTTTTCGGCGTAGCCCTTGTTGTTTTCGATGAAGTGGACCATCACGTAGCCGTAGGCGTCATCGGCCTTGACCTCGGTGACGGTGACCTTGAGCTCGGCGGTCTTGGCGGCGTCAGCTTCGGAAGCCGCTGTAATGGTGGCGGTGCCGGCCTTCACGCCGGTGACCTTGCCGTTGGCATCCACAGTAGCCACAGCAGGATTGTTGGATTCCCACGTCACTGTGGGATCGGCACCTTCAGGGGTGACGGTTGCGGACAGGGATGCGGAGTTGCCTTCCTTGAGACTCAGCTCGCCGTCCTTCACATTGGAACCGGAAATCTCGATTGCAGTAGGCGATGCGATGCCGAGATCGGCTGCGGAAAGCGCGGAGCCATAAATCATGAAATTATCAAGCAAACCGGTGAAGTATTCACCGTTGCCCCAGTTGCCTTTGCCGATTTGCAGCACACCACCTGAGCCGCCAAGAATACTCTTAAGATCCTCGCCGTTCACGTTGCTCGCCACGAACTTCTTATCGACATAGAGCTTCGCGGTCTTGCCGGAGATGACGAGATCGACATGCTTCCAAGCATCCTTCGTACCGGTGTTCTTGTCGATGGTGGCGATGTCGGATGCGCGGCCGTTGAGATAGCGTTCCACACGGGTCTTGTCGGTGCGGTCGAGCACACCGACGTAGGTGGGGGCGCTGCCGTTCACCGCACCGGCGGTCGGCGCGGCAAACACAGTCCACTGGCCACCGGTCGCAGCCGCCTTGCTGTCGTAGCTGATCGTCACATCATCAAGACCGTTGAGCAGTGCACTGCCATCGGACTTGGTCACGTTCAGCCAAAAACCGCTGCCGAGCTGGGCGGCCTTGCCGTTGTCGTCATCTTTTCCGTTGACGAGATCCACCGTGCCTTGCACGGTGGCCTTAGCGTCACCCTGAGCACTGGCGAATGCACCATCGTCCGGGTCGCTATTGAAATCGAAGCTGGCAATCGGGTCAGCCGTCGCTGTATTGGCCGCCGCCCTGACGTTCGCACTGGTCGTGGTCATCTGCACCGCAGGCGTCGCGTCGTCGGCCACGGCGGTGATCGGCATGATCAACCCCGCGCCCAACGTCGACACCGCCGTCAGGCAGGCCGCCAATCGTGTAACTCTCCTCACTGAGTTTCCTTCCTTGGGTCCTTGCTTCTTTGCAATACTGTGATGGATCATCGTTGCGCCATCGCAATATTTGTTATCGAATTGTTATCAAGTGACACCCGGTCGCTCCTTTATCGACCGCTTCTCGCTCCTGCTTCCGCTTCGCCGGAGCCTCTTCGTTCGCCAGCGCGACCCACTTCCGCCCGAACGACGGCCACCGGAAATCCCTACGAACGACACCGTTCGTGAACAGGAGCACCGATGTGCAATCGCACAGGTTTCTGTAAGCACTCACAATTCTAATGTGAGCGTTCACCTAAATTTGAGCACGCTTTGAGCGACGACGCGAAAGCGGTAACGCACATGCTGATTCCTTGCCATACCTGAAATACCCGGCACCCCTCTTAAAACCGGTTTCATCTCCCCGAATGAACATTTACCCCTTCTCAGCACCCCACAACAAACAAAATCGCACATCATCTGTGTGCAATATTGGCTTGTTGAGCCGCGTGGCCTGCATGTCCGCGTTATCCAGTTCACGGGATCACGCTGGTAAATCCCGTGAACTGAAGACATGTGCAATCGCACACGCAAAAGATTGGAATCAAGCCGAACTCGATGGCCGGCCATGTGCATTTCTGTAAGTTTCTGGTTCACGGGATTTTCAGCCGAAATCCCGTGAACCAGAAACGGCTCCGTACCGAGCGTATTTCCGAGTTGTAGGGCACGCGCCCGGGTACTCGCCACTCCCAGAGCCGATCAACCACCCGAAAATGGCGGAATACCAACGGGCTCTCATCGGCCGCAACGGCCAATACTTCAGCCATTGCCCTACAACTCGGAAATACACCTCCACACGGGCCGATTTCGCGATTGGAGGCTTACGCCGCTCAGGCCTGGCGCTTGCGCTGGAGGGTCAGGGCGATGCCGGCGGCAGCGAGCGCCACGGCCACGCCGCTGAGGCCGAGTACGGCGGCACCGGTCTTAGACAGACCGAGCTTGTTGCCCGTCTTATCACCAGTAGCACCAGCGTCAATGCTCGAGCCGTCGCCCGGCTTAGTCGAATCGCTCGAGCCATCGCCCGAATCGGAACCGTCGACCTTCACCAACGCGGCCTGCGCCTTGTTCAACGCGGCGGTTGCGTCGTCGACGTCCTTCTGCGAAGCGTTCTCGTCGGCATAAACCTTCTCGGCGGAGGCCAACGCTGCGGCGAACGCCTTCCACGAGGCGGCGGTGTAGTCGGACTCGCGCAGCTGCTTGGCGGACGCGAGCGCCTTGGACAAGTCGGTCTTGTCGACCGTAACCGTGTCGTCGACCACCTTCACTGTCACGGAAACGGTCTTGGAGGCCAGCTCCTCGGAAGAGCTCATGTCGAACACCGGCATGCCGTCGGCGGCCCAGTGCACACGGCGCACGAACATGTCGCGGCCGGCAGCATTCACGGATCCGAGATTCTTCGTGGCATAGGCGTGGAACACGTAGATCTGGTTGCCGTCTTCGTCCTCGCTCCACATGCCGTGACCGGTGCCGAGCTGCATCTCACCGTTGAACGGACCGGACTTCTGAATCGGGTAGTTGAGCACCGTCCAACTGGCCGGGTCGGTCAGGTCAGTACCGGAGGCATCCGCTACGGCCAGCCCAGTGGTGTATGTCTTACCCACGCCGGAACCGGAGAACATGAGGTACAGCTTGCCGTCGCGCAGGGTCACGTTCGGACCTTCGGCTATGGCGGCGTTCCACGCATACTCCGGGGTGACGATGCGCACCGGGGAGCTGGTCACATGGGCCGGGTCCTTCGGATCCATCGTGGCGATGTAGGTGGCGCCGAGCTGCTGCCAGGCGTAGTAGGACCTGCCGTCGGCATCCTGGAAATAGGTCATGTCGAGCGACATGCCCACTCCGCCGGACGCTGTGGCTGCGAGCTGCTTGTTACCGTTGAGCAGCGAGGCGTCATTGCGGTAGATCGGTGTCGGCACAGTCCAGTTATCGGGGTCGGCCGGGTCGAGGTCGTGACCGTCGGCATCCTGCTTGAGCTGCATGTACACCGACTTGCCGTTGGACCATGTGTTGCCGTATCCGGCCATGAACAGAATCGTGAGCCTACCATCAATCTCATGAATTTCTGGAGCCCAGAAGCTGTGCATGATGGCATTACCCTCGGAGTCCTTGTCGCCAGCCTTGAGCAGCGACACCTCCTTGTTGTTGTAGCCGTTCGACTGAATCAGGGCATTCGGGTTGCCCGGCTCGTCGGCGAGACCGGAAATCGTGTCGGCCATGCGGAACGGCATGTGGGGCGAACCATGCTGCCAAGTGACGTCACCTTGGATGTCATTGGAAGCGATCATCAGGAACTTGGTTTCGGTGACTTCCTTGCCGTCGGCCTCATGCGTCCACTGCCACTTATACACCGATGGATCGGCGCGGTCCTCAGCGAACGGAATCTGGTATTCGGTCTGCTTGACGGTGCCGGTGACAGTGTAATCACCCACCTTCGTCAGATCTATGCCCTCAGTGTTCCATGAGGAAATCGGCAGGGAGCCGGTAGAACCGTCGGAGTAAGTGAGGTCCACGTTCTTCGGCAGTTGCGCGGTCACCTCATCGATTGAGGCGCCCTTCTTGACGGTGATGTCAGTGAGATTGCTCGTGCCGGTGTTCTCAGAGCGGCCGTAACGGGTGTTGAGCGCCTTCACCGTGGCCTCGTCCACCGCGATGGTGGCACCGGAGCGGAAGTTCGCGATGCCCTGTACACCGTCGGCGGCGAGTACGCCGGACTTGGCGACGGAACCGTACAGTACGCTGCCGTGCTTGGATGTGGAGCCCTTGAGCGAATCGAACGTGGTGTACTTGGCCACGCCGTTGTCATCGGCCCAGCCGACAACATACTGCTTGCTGGCGGTGTCGTACACGGCGTACGGAGCGTTGACGCCGTTGGTCTCGCCAAGGTCGACGATGGAACCGGAGTTCTCCTGTTCGCTATAGGTGAGCAGGTCTTCGGAGGTGGCGATGAGCACGCTGGACTTCGCGGTGGAGTCACCGGTGGCGGTGCCGCGGTTGGTACGCACGGAAATCACGCCATAGGTGCCGTCGGCCATGCGGAACAGGCTCGGATCCTTGAGACTGCGATAGTCATTGCCGTCGAGGTTCTCGTTGAGCTTCTGCGCCTTCGGCGAGCGTGCGAAGAAAATGCCGTAATTCTCGTTGTACGGGGTGTACGAGCCGTCGGCGTTCTGCAGCGCGAGGTGCATGCTGTAGGCGACGTCGCCGTTGTTGGCCTCATTCTCGCCGGTGGCGTTGCGATCGTAGGCGGCGATGGTCGCGGACTTCGCGGCGGGCAGCACCTTTACGGTGAAGGCCTTGGTAATGGGCTCGATGCCGGCGAGACCGTTCTTGGAGAACTCGACGGTGATGGTACCGGTCGTGGCCTCGTCGCCATCGATGGTGATCTTGCCATCCTCGACGGCTACGTCCTTAGTGGACGTAACCGTGGCGGTAGTGCCATTCACAGCCGCCGGGAGGGCGTCTCCGGAACGCACGACGGACGGGATCACGTAGCCGGCCGCGACTTCCTTGAGCTGTTCAGCGGCAGTTTTCGTGGTCGGGTTGACCGTGACCGTGAATTCCTTCGTAGCGGTCTGGCCACGGACCGTGACGGCGGCGGTCAGCGTGACAGTCTTGGCTGCCTCGCCCTTGGCGGGCTGGTTGACCGTGCCGTCAGTCGCGATGACGCTGCTATCGGAGGACGCCCACGTCACGCCGTTCGCAGTGGGCAGCGAAATGAACGGATCGTCGACCGTCGTGGGGACGATGATGCCGTTCAGCACGGAACCGGTGAGTTCACCGGCATGAATTGAGGCATCGGCAGTGCTGATCGCGGCGACCTGATCGGCGGTGAGCGCGGCATCGTATACGCGGAAGTTCGAGACCGCGCCCTTGAACAGGTTGTCGGGCCACGGCGAACGGCCGATGGTGTTGAGCGACTGGTCCTTGACGCTGGACAGTTTGGCCGGCACGGTGCCGGATGCCACCTGCGTGCCGTCGATGTACAGTTTCGCGGCGGTGCCATCAATGGTGGCGGTCACCGACAACCATTGGTCGGCCTTGGCCACGCAGGAGCTGGACTGCACGAGCGTCTCCGTACCGCCCGATTTCAGGCCGACGAGCGGGTTACGCGAACTGCCGCAGTTGAGCGTGGCGAAGAAATACTCCGTATCGGAGCTGTCGTTACCGATGTTCCACAGGAAATGGAAAGCATTGAGCATGCTGGAATCCGCTTTGACCTCCAACTGCACCGTGGCGGCGTCCTTGCCGGACAGCAGATTCGAGGGCAGCTTGACCCAGTCGCCGGTGCCGGTCTTGGCACCGCCGGAAAGGGTGAGGGCATCATCGGCCCAAAGCGAGTCGGCGGAGTTCTGTACTTCGGCCGCGCCAAGCGTAGCGTTCGGCGCACTGTTGGCCACGGTCTTGCCGTCACTTGGCTTCGTGGTGAAGTCGTAGGCGGCGATGAGATTATTGGTCGGAACGGTATCGGCCGCGACCGCCGTGGTCGCGCCGATTCCCATGCCGGCGAGCGCCATCGGCACTGCCAGCATCGCGCCGAGCAGGCGTTTGCCTATCGATGGTTTGGTTGTCATTGGTTTCCTCCTTGCGCGCGGTGATACTGCTTGTCGCGCAGCAGATCTAGATGTTGAGTGGTGAAGTTCGGTAATGGCTATTGGAGCTATGGGGCTATAGAGCCTATGCGTCCGACAGCGTCGTCGGACGAACGTGCGATACGCCCCTCTGATGGGGCCGCGCCATGAAGCAAACAATCCAGTAGGCTGCTTGCTTCACAGCTCGACTCATCCAGAAGGGGCTTGGTCTACGCTGCAAACAGTTCAGGCGCGGCGCTTGCGGAAGGCGTAGGCGGCGCCGGCGGCGGCGAGCAGTATGACCGCGGTGATACCCACACCGAACACCGAGGCGCCGGTGTTGGACAGAGCGCTGCCCGGCTTGGCGGCGGGCTTTTGCGTGCCGTCATCCTTGCCATCGGTCTTGCCGGAATCGCCGGACTTCTTGACCAGCTTGTCGACGGCGGACTGGAGCCGAGACAGCGCCTTGTCCACTTCCTGCTGGTCGGTGGAGTTCTGCAACACCTGCTGCGCGTCGGCGAGCGCGACGGCGAAAGCATCCCAACCAGACTGGTAATCAGCCTTGTTATAGCCCTTCACCTTATCGACAAGCGCCTGCAACTTGGACTTGTCCAGCGTGGAGCCGGGCTCGGCGGCCTTGATGGTGAACGTTGCCGAGACAGTACCGGAGTACTTGCCAGCGCCGGTTACGGTCACTGTGGCAGTGCCAGGTTCGACGTTGTTCGTATAGGCCACCGTGTAGTCGGCGCCTTCCTTGAGCGTCGCGCCATCGAGTACAACGGTCACGGCTGGTTCCTTGGCAGCGCCGTCTGCGGTGAACTCGTTGGGTTCGACGGTGACGGTCGCCTTGGAGAGGTCGATGCCGTTCACAATGACGGTAGCCTCAACCGGCATACGGGAATCGTCTTGGGTGATGCCCTTGACGGTGAAGGTGCCGGTCTTGGCGTAGAAAGATGCGTCAATGGCATCCCACTCAACTGCAACGTCAGAAACGGAACCGTCCGCATGAGTCAGATGCGCGGTCTCCGGCAGCGTCGGAGCCACACCAACCGTTGTCTCGGCAGACAGCGCGTCAACGGACTTCACAGCCACAGCCGGGGCGTATGCCTCCAGCACCTTCTGGTACTGGGCGCGGGTCACGGGCAGCACGGTTCCGTGGCGCGGCTTGCCGCCATCGGAATTGGTCGGGAAGTTCGCCTCAGGCATCTTATTGCCGATAACGGTCCACTGACCGCTGGCGATATCCTCAGTCGCCATCGGCACATAGTGGTTTGGACCTTGATGATAGCTCGGCTGGTCGGCGAACAGGTAGTACTGGTAGCCGTTCACATCGCCATCGTTGGCCTTGAATAGCGATGGACCTTCGCCGGAAGTGAAGGTTTTACCGTAACCGTTAGCCTGGCCTTTACCGATGTTCGTGGCAACTTCGCTCCATGCACTACCCTTAAGCGCATCGGCGTAGTTCTTCACGCCGGCACCACCAATTGCGGCAGTCAAATCTGTGGACTTCTCCTGACGCAAAGACATCGTGTTTTCATCTTTGTAGATGCGGTAGTAGGTATCCCCTACCTTTTGCACGGTCACATCGATGGATCCACTGCCTGCACCACCTCGGCGATCAACGTCAATCCACACTGTCGGGTCGGAGAAGTTGACGAAGTCATCGGTGGTGACGTACACCATGCGGTTGTAGGTCAGCTGCTTGCGGCTGTTCTCGTCGGTGTTGTCGTACAGGTTCGAGGCCCAATAGACCACGTACTTGCCGATTTCCTCGTCGTAGTAGGCCTCAGGCGCCCAAGTGTTGCCTGCGTAATCAGAGCTCACCTTGACGTGGCTTTGCTTGGACCAGTTGACCAGATCGTCGGACTTCCAAATCTCAATGTACTTGGAACCGTTAGCCTGTGCACCAGCAAAGCCATTCAGCCCGTTGAGGGGAGCACGACCGTCAATCTTCAGATCGGTAGCAAGCATGTAGAACTTGTCACCATCCTTGGACTTCATGATGAACGGATCGCGCAAACCCTTCTCGCCAAACTCGGAAGTGAACAGCGGAGTGCCATTGTTCAGCGTGTTCCAGTCGAGCGCATCGTTGCCCTTGGAAGCCGCGAGGCTGATTTTCTCGCCGCCCACGCCCTCGCCGGTGAAGAACGCCCACACGTAGGCCTCGTCCTTCTCTTCGGCGGCAGGCATCGGCTGAATGGTGACGGTGAAGGTCTTCGTTTCGGTGGCGGTACCGTACTTGGCAATGGCTTTGAGCGTCACAGTGACGGCATCGCTACCGGCGGCAGGGCGCTTAACAGTGACCGTTCGAGATTTGTCGTTCACGCCTTCGCCTAGTGTGGCGATATCCTTGCCACCGGTCACTTCCCACGAGATGGTCGAACCATTGTTGCCCTTGGTGGGCACGGAGAAGTTGCTACGGATGTCGTCGGAGTCCTCGATGGTGACGACGTCAAGGTCGGCCTTGGCTTGCTCGGCATCGGAGAGCTGCTTCGGCACGAGGACCGTGTAGTCGGCGGTTTTGGCGTTGTTGCCAAACGTGGCGGTGAGGATCACCTCGGCATCAGCTGCGGTTGCGGCCGGACGAGTGACTGTGGCCTTGCCGGTAGCGTTGTCAACGGCGATGGCTGCGTTGTCCGACTTCCACGCGATGCTCACGCCAGCGGCGCTGGTCGGCAGCGCGAAGTCCTCGGTAGCGGATGCGGGCACAGCGGCCTTGACAGCGGCCTCGGCCTTGTCGAGCACCTGAGCGTCATACAGCTTGGTCACGTCTGCGGCGCTGATGGCAGTGTCGTATACGGCGTAATCGTCCACGTCGAGCTTGGAGTTCGGGTCAGCGTAGGAGGACTTGCCAATGTAGGCGACGAGGCCGCCGTAATTGGTCAGGCCACCGGCCGGAATGGTGTAGGTGGCGTCTCCAACCTGCTTGCCGTTGAGGTAGAAGCTCATGGTGCTGTTGGTGCCGCTGATGACGGTGGTGTACAGAGCCAAATCGCTGGTGGCCTTGGTGCCGGTGGTGGCGGCGTTCGTCGATCCAGGGCCGACTTCGGTGCCCCACGGGCTGTTATTCGGGTCGGCCGCAGTGGCATTGGTCATTACGGATTTCGCGTAGCCACTCGGGTTGGCCGGGTTGAGCAGCCAGTAGCCGTTGGCCGGATAATTGCCGGTCTTGGCCGCGCCGATGTACGCGGCGGCGGTATTGCCGTTGCCGTAATTGTTCTTGAGCCAGATGGAGACGGTAACGTCCTTCTTACCGGCGATGGCCGTGGTCGGCACGCTAATGGTTTGCGAGCCGGTCAGGTTGATCTGGCCATTGGCCACCGTGGCGTCGCCGGATAGGGTGGCATCGCTGTTGGCCGCGCTGCCCTCGTTGGCGATGGTCTTGGACGTCAGTGCGTTATCGAATGAATAGTGGATGATCGGACTGGCATCGATTGGCGATGCGCTCTCGGCACTGGCCGTCATCGGCAGCAACAGACCAGCGAGCAGTGTTGCCATGCCGACCGTGAGTCCGGTTGCCTTTCGTATCAGCTTTCCCATGTTTCTCCTCATTGATAGGGTTGATTGTGGTTGCGCCTTCAGTTATGGAGCGAAGTTTTGTGGCCGCCCTCTGATGAGCTGAGCCGTGAAGAAAACGCCAGAGTCGTTTTTAGGCGAAGGCGAACGACAGTGAGCAAATATGAAGCCAGCTGAAAGCTGGTCCTTAATTGCGTTCGAGGTGGCCGCCGTTAGGCAGTCGGGGGAGAGACCTGCGGTTCGCCGCGGTCTCTCCCCCAGTCAGCCTTCGGCTGACAGCCCCCCCTCGTCAGAGGGGGGCTTGGTTGCCGTAGCAGCTCAGGCGCGACGCTTGCGCCAGAGGGTTAGGGAGATGCCGGCGATGGCGAGTGCTACCACGGCACCACCCAGGCCGAGCACGGCCGTACCGGTATTGCTCAGCGCGCTGCCGGGCTTGTTGACGTTGGTCTTGTCGCCGATGGTCGGGGTAGTCGGCTTATTGCCGTCGCCCTTATCTCCGTCACCTTCGCCCGGATTGGTCGGAGCCTTCTGCAGGGCTTCGATTGCGGTCTTAAGGTCGGCTGCGGCGGTATCGACCTCGCCCTGATTCTCAGCGGCGAGCGCGGCCTTGGCAGTCTTCAGCGCGGCGGCAAGCTTGGCCCAGGAATCGGCCGTGTAGTCGGATTCCTTGAGCGCTTCGGCGGCGGCGATCTGCTTGTTGAGCTCAGCCAAATCGACCTTGCCCTGTTCAATGCCGTCAACCGTAGTATCGGATGGATTGACCAAACCATCGGTGTAGCCGTCGTAAGCAACCGCAACAGTGCCAGAGACGCTGGCCGGGAGGGTCACAGTGGCCTTGCCTTCGGCGTCGAGCTTCACGGTCTTGGACCAGTCGCCAGCAGAGAACTTCACCGAACCGGCGAGCGTGCCCTTATCGGCGGCGGTCACCGTGGCGGTGAGCTCGCGGGTGCCGGCGTTGTACACGGCCTTGGTGGTGGAGTCAACAGCCTCGATGTGCGTCGGGTTGGCAGCGGTCCAGGACTTCGTCACCTTGAGCACAGACTCAGGCACGTTCACGAACGCACCGTGACGCACCTTGTCCGGCAGACCGCCGTTAGCACCCTGAGTGATGTAGCCCTGAGCGCCCGGCTCGGCTTTGACCGGCTTCTTTTCGTTGTTGAAGTCCGGGTAACGCTTGGTCATCGGGTTGTCCCACGTGGTCTTGGAAAGCTCGGCACCCGTGGTCATAAATGCACGGTAGGCGAAGTTGTCGGACAGCAGAATGTAGCCGTCGTCGTCCTTCGTGTTGAGTTCGTCATCCTTGTTGAGCTTGATGGTCTCTGGTCCTTCGAACGGCAGCAACGCCTGCTCGAGCAGCTGCCAACCGGTGTTCGGGTCCTGACCCGGAGATGCCTCGGTGGTCGGTGCAGTCAGCACCTTGGAACGCTCAAGGAAGATGCTCTTACCAGTGGTGATGTAATCGCCAGCGGCACCGCCCTGCTCATTCTTGGTGAATCGGTAGTAGTAGCCACCGATCTTACGCACGGTGGAATCAATGCGCGAGTAGCCGGTGTCCTGCCACATCTGCGGCTCGGTGAAGTTCACGAAGTCGCGGGTGATGGCGTAACGCACCTGAGCATAGGAGCTATTGCCGGTTTTGTCGTTCTTGACCGGAGTGGTACGGGTGTCATCAGTGAACATGCGGGAAGAGAAGAACACCACGTAAGCGTTCAGGTCATCATCCCAGTAAGCTTCCGGCGCCCAGGTCATACCGGCGTTCGGCGTGTTGATGGTGATGCCGCCGTTGCCGTCGCCGTTGGTACGGGTCCAGTTCATCATATCGGTGGACTCGTAGACCTCAACTTTCCGAGAACCGTTAACCTGGTTCTGGCTCCAGCCCATTGACGAGACCTTGAGATCAGTGGCAATCAGGTAGTACTTGTCGCCTTCGTGGGAACGCAGCACGAACATGTCACGCAAGCCACCCGTGTCTGCATCATTGGTAAGTACCGCCTGGCCATTGTTGCGAGTCTTAAACGTGAAGAAATCGTTCTTCTCAGTGGAAGCCACCCAGGCCTTTTCTCCACCGTTGCTGTCGCTCTCAAAAGTGACGGCCGCATAGCCGGTGTCAGGCGCGATGCGGGTCTTCTCCTTGACAGTGACCTCGATGGTCTTGGTGACCTTCTCACCGCCGTTGTAGGAAGCGGTGGCGGTCAGCGTAACCGGCTTGGAATCACCGTCGCCGTAGGCCGGACGATTGATGATGCCAGCACCACGATACGGGTCATCGGCACCAGTGGTCCTGTTTTCGTACTTCTCGTTAGTGGACGTAATGAGCTTCTCGTCCGAGGACTTCCACGTAATCGCCGAGCCGTTCTTGGTGCCCTTGGCGACTAGCGGCAGATTCTCGGCCGCCGGAACTTTCAGCGCAGCAATCGCGGCATCGAGGTCGGCTGCGGCGGCGTTCTGGGCGTTCATCGGCTCAACGGTGACGGGCAGTTCGGCCTTCACACCACCCAGCTCAGTGGTGGCGGTGATGGTGGCAGTACCAGCCTTGACGCCGGTTACAGTACCGTCTGCGGCGACCTTGGCCACGGACTCATCGGAGGAGGACCAGGTGACGTTCTTGCTCACGGCGTCGTCCGGAGTGACGGTGGCGGTGAGCTTGGTGGAGTCCTTCTCAATCAGGGTGAGCTTGTTGTTCACCACACCGGTACCGGAAATCGCAACGGCGGTCGGCATGGTCAGGTCAGCGCCCCTGTAGACCTTGATATCATCCATTGCACCATTCCAGTACTCATCGACGGAGTAGAACGACTTGCCGATGTAGGCGGTGGTCGCACCGAGATCGCTCATCTTGATGCCGGTGTTGGCCTTGAAAATGATCAGGGCATTGTTGCGGAACACGGCAAGGTTGGTGCCGTCCACGACAATCTTGTAATCGGCCCAGCTGTTGTCGTTGCCGGAAACGGTGACCTTGGATCCCTGTTCGTTACCCCAGTTGTTGTTGGAGATAACGCCCTTGATGGCGGTCTTGCTGTTGTAGAACATCAGGTACTTGTTGGCGTTGGCCTGATCGGTGGTGTTGGCGTCGTTCGAGCCGTCCTTGCCGACGATGAACGAGAAGAACTTGCCGCTGTCGTCGTGACGAGTCTTGGACGCGAACTCCAGAGTGAAGGAGTCGCCGGCGTCCTTGAACAGCTGGTCATCGATCTGGGCGTACTGGCCATCGCCGCGCAGTGAGAGCGCCTCGTTGTTGCTGCGGTCACCGTACTGTTCGATCTTGGCGCCGTCCTTCAGCGTCAGGTTGTACTTGCCGGTCGAATCGGCAATCGCGCTGTTCGTGGTGCCGTTTTTGCCCGTGAAGTCCCAGCTGGCGAGCAGCGTCGGTTCAGCAGCCTTAGTAGTCTGCACTGTCGCGGTATCGGTTGTCTGTGGTTGGGAATCTTCCGATTCCATGGCATACGTCGTCGGAACTACTGCCACCATCGTTGATATTGCAATCAACGATGCTGCCATCTTCTTCCAATGCTTCACCGCATCTCTCCTTGTCCTTTGCCTCGACCCACTTGTCGAGTGTCTCGTTCGCCTCTACGTGAACGCAAACATTATTTGCGATGATACCATTACGGCACTGAGACTCAGTGTGCCAGATTCCTTATGTATATAAGCACTTACGGGGGGCAACCGCCCAGCCCGAACACTCCCCGTATGCCAAAAGCCCCCTTCCAAGCCAATCACTAATACCCCTCAATCGGCACCCCGCTCCGCCAGCCGCCCCAAACTGTTATTAATTTGTTATCTTTACCGCGCTTGCGTGGACAGAGAGCGCTCAGACCTCGAAGATCGCCGCATATTCGTGAGAACCCGCCTAGTCAATGAGATATGGCTTGAAGACACGCTCGGCGACGGGGATATGGAGCATCAGCATGGTGCCGTAACCAAGGATCACCAGCAGGAACAGTCCACCGGGCATGTGGAACCAGCTGGCCGCCAGCAGTGCCACGAACACGGCATCCACGATGACCAGGGCCACGGTCATCGCGATGTGGGAGATGCCGAAGATGAAGGCGTTCTTCAAGGTGCCGGCCACGGTGTTCTCGAAGCGTGCCTGAAGCGCGAACACCCATTCGAAACCGATAAGCCAGAGGATGGTCAGCGCGAATTTGATGATGAGCAGCGGCGTGATCTGCAGGACGATCCATGACCAGACCAGTGCAATCAGCGCCACCAAGAACGGCAGCCACAGCAGTGTGGCTTTGATGAAGTTGGTTTTGAATGACTTGAAGTAGTTGGAGGTTACGCCTTTGCCCTCGCCCTCGATGGAGCGGCGGCAAGCATCATGGCCGGCAGTCAGGGCCGCACCGATGGTGATGATCGGAATCGAAGTGACCAGCATCAGAATGTTGATCCATACGCCGTCAACAAGATTGCTCCACGCGCGCATGAATTTCGAGTCCGGTGCCAGCCAGTTCATCAACTACTCCTTGTACAGCTTTTGGCTCCCCTCAGGGAGGGGAGCCAAATTGTCGGGCTCAACCCTTGACCGCTCCGCCTTCGGCCCTGCAATTACGGACTCGCCTACGACGAGGCTCATCATTAGCTTCGCCGCTGTCGCGGCTCAGCCTGGAGCCTGCTGGAAGCCCACTGGGCTTCCAGCCATGGGCCCGCCATGACACCAGAGACTATATACTTCTGGCATACCAAGTAGAAGACGATGATGGGGATGATGGCCAGCACCAGGCAGGCCATCATGGCGCCCATATCCACGGAACCGTAGCCGCCCTTGAGGTATTGCACGGCGACCGAGACGGTCTTGTACTTGCCGAGGTCGAGCGTCAGGTACGGCAGCAGGTAGTCGTTCCAGATCCACATGGCTTCGAGGATGGCCACCGAGACGATCGACGGCTTCATAATCGGCACCACGATCTGGAAGAAGATGCGCGGTACGGACGCGCCATCGATCATGGCGGACTCCTCAAGCTCCTGCGGGATGCCCTTGATCACGCCGGTGAAGATGAACACGGCCAGACCGGCACCGAAACCGAGGTACACGATGCACAGGCCCCACGGGGTATTGAGCTTCAGCATGTCGGCGATCTTGGAGAGGGTGAACATCACCATCTGGAACGGCACGATCATATTGAACAGGAACAGGGTGTAGAGCAGCTTCGCGGCCCAGTTGTTCACGCGCACGATCCACCATGCGCACATCGAGGTGCACACCAGAATCAGCACCACCGAGCCGACGGTGATAAGCAACGTCCAGCCGAAGGAGGCGAAGAACTGCGTGGTCTCGATGCCGCGCACATAGTTCTCAAGTCCCACGAACGCCTTGCCGGCAGGCAGGGAGAACGCGTTCTTGGAGATGTACGCCTTCTGCTTGAAGGAGTTGATCAGCACCAGGACGATCGGGAAAATCCAGAACAGGGAGACAACGGCAAACAGCACGGTCCATAATGCGCCATGCTTCACAGGCTTGTTCTCGTTCATCAGGCTGCCACCTCCTTGCTCGTGGTGAGCTTGTTCTGAATCAGGGCGATGACCGCGACCAGGATGAAGAACAGCACGGCCTTCGCCTGGCCGACGCCTTCCCAGCCCATACGGCCGTAGAAGGTGCGGGTGATGTTCAGCGCCAGACCTTCAGACATGTTGCTCGGCGCACCGTTGGTCAATGCGAGGTTCTGATCGTAGAGCTTGAAACCGTTGGTCACGGTCAGGAAGGAGCACACGGTGATGGACGGCATCATCAGCGGGATGATGATGCGGAACATGGTCTGCCGTCCGTTGGCGCCGTCCACGGCCGCGGCCTCCAGCACATCGGTGGGCAGGGCTTGCAGGCCGGCGATGTAGATGATCATCATGTAGCCGATCTGCTGCCAGCACACCAGGATGACCAAGCCCCAGAACCCGTAGGACGCCTTATAGGTCAGGGCGCGGCCCCAGTGGGCTAGCACGCCGTTCAGGAGCAGCAGCCAGATGTAGCCCAGGATGATGCCGCCGATAAGGTTCGGCATGAAGAATACCGAGCGGAACAGCGTGGAGCCCTTGATCGCCTTGGTCAGCATGTAGGCGATGGCGAAGGCGATCACGTTGATCACGATGGTGGTCACGATGGTGAACGCGGTGGAGAAGCCGAGCGCGTGCAGGAATTCCTTGTCCTTCAACGCTTTGCCATAGTTCTTAAGCCCCACCCATTCACCGTCGGTAACGGTGGTGAATTCGCAGAAGCTTAAGTAGACGCCCATGATGAAGGGCACCAGGAACCCGATGATGAATGCGGCGAATGTGGGGAGCGCGAACAGCGCCCACCATCTGCGTATCGCCTTGCCAGCCATGCTGATCATGACTTTTCCTCCTCCTTGAGTCCGCTGCGTTGTGACACTGCATCGTGCGCCGGCTGCGGAGTTCAACTCAATGCGAGCTTGCCGATCGAGAACCGCATGCACGGCCTGTTCTCGTTCAAGCCTATGTTCATAGTAAACGTCGAATCATTATATGTCAAACGTTGTCATTTTAGGCGTTTCAAGTTCGAGCACACTCCGGCTCCAGCAATCTTCTTTCACCTAAGATAATGGCTATATAAAGCCAATCTAACGCCGACATAGACACTTTGCAAACGTTTGTAATACAATCGTTGTCATCGCCGCAGATCAATCAATCAGCATGTACACTGGAGTCAGTTGTGCATGTGTATTGCGATTTTCCATTCAACGCAAGGGGGCTGCAATGGCTACGAGCATTCAGGATGTCGCCCGCGAGGCCGGCGTCTCCATCTCCACCGTCTCACGTTCCTTCACCAGGCCGGATCTGGTGTCGGCCAAGACCCGCGAGCGCGTGCTCGCCATCGCCGACAAACTCAATTTCTCACTCTCCCGCTCGGCTGCGGCCCTGAAATCCGGCCGCTCCCTGCGCATCGCAGTACTGATGAGCGGCCATATCCGCCTGTGGTTCACCGCCTCGGTCATCGAGGGGCTCAACGAGGTGCTGCACACGCAGGGCTACGATATTTCGGTATTCCAGATTTCCAGCATCGAGGAGCGCAAGGAATTCTTCGAGATGTTGCCGGTACGCCGTAACGCCGATGCCGTGATTGTGGCGTCTTTCGATATCGACAACAACGAAATCGCGCAACTGGCTTCGGTCGGCGTGCCGATCGTCGGCATCAATTCAGTCGAACCCGAAGCCCGCGGCTTTACCGCCGCCGTCAATATCGACGATGTGCAGGGCTCCACGCTGGCCGCCCGCCATCTTATCAATCTCGGACATCGCCGCATCACCTACATCAGCACCAATCGCGAGGTGTCGCTGAGCTTCTCCGTGCAAAGCCGATTCGACTCATTCACCGCCTGCTGCCGCAGGGAAGGCATCGAGCCGCAGGTTATCGTCTGCAAGGTCGATGACGATGGACGTTATGAAATCAGCGACGTGGTCAACCAACTCATAAGCCAAGACGAGATGCCCACCGCCATCGCATGCCAAGAGGATGGCATTGCTTTGCCGCTTATGTTCCAGCTGGAGCGCAATGGATTCTCCGTGCCCGGCGACGTCTCGTTGATCGGCTACGACGATAGTTTCTACACCGGCGATATCGGCCTGACCACCATCCGCCAGGATCCGGTGGAAATGGCCCGCGTGGCAGCCCGCATGACGCTCGATCTCATTGACGAAAAGCCGATTGAGCAACCCTACATCGTGTTCCCGGCCCAGCTGAAGGTCCGCTCCTCCACCTCCCGCGTTAAGTAGGCTCACACAACAAAGCCCACCATAGAAAAAGTGTGAGGCAACCGCACAATAACGCTCAATCGCACATTGTGGGAAATGGCGAAAAATCGCCAATCTATGGACACACAGTGTGTGATTGAGCGGGTGCGTGCCTCACACTTTTTTGCGGCGGACGATTTTGTGCGAGACTCAGCAATACAAAGCGGCGCCCCCGGAGAAGGAAATGGCAGGGGCGCCGCGGATTGTTACTTATCGGCTATGGGACTCTATGAGACTCAGTGCGAAGCCTCGTATTCGGAAGCCCAACCGTCCACGAAGGCGGTCTTGACGGCATCCCACTTGCCGGTGCCCTGCGCGTACTCGAGCAGTGCCTGGCCGACCTTGTTCTTCCACTCTTCGGACGGCATCATGGTGAAGTTCCAAGAAACCTGGGTCTTGCCGGACTTCTGATCCTCAACAGCGGCTTCAGTCAGCGGGTTGTCAAACTTGACATCATCGAAGGTCTTGAACGGGGTGGTGAAGCCCATGTCCTGAGAGATGGCCTTCTTGCCGGTGTCGGAGGTGATCACCCAGGAGAGGAAGTCCTCGGTGGCCTTCTTGTCGGCGTCGGAGGCCTTGTCGTTGATGCACCAGTAGTTCTCGGAACCAGTGGCCAAGCCCTGCTTCTCTTCACCCTTGACACCGGTGTAGATTGGCATCATGCCCACGGATTCGGCCTTCATGCCGGCCTTCTGCAGGTCGGTCCAGGCCCAGGTACCGTTCTGGTAGAAGGCGGCCTCGCCGAGCGCGAACTCGGAGTTCGCATCATCTCCGGTCTTGGCGCTCAGCTGGGTGGGGTCGGTGGTGGAGTCGGCGATGTACAGGTCGAAGATCTTCTTGTAGTTCGGCAGGTAGGTGCCCTTGATCTTGGCCGGCTGCTCGGTGACGTTGTCATCCTTGAACTCGTAGTAAAGCGGCAGATTGGCCAGGTGGGTCTTGAAGCGCCAGTCGGAGCTGGAGTCGAAGCCGGCGGAGGTGAACGCGCCCTTGATGCCGAGCTCGTCCTTGCGGGCCTGCATGTCGTCGGCCACGGCCTTCAGGGTGTCGAAGTTGTCGATTTCGTCCATGGACGTGGC
>OOBU01000354.1_pt1 | contig 23554 bp, 19 predicted proteins | sample 1671501 | NCBI WGS metagenome assembly OOBU01 (sample SAMN06348163, study PRJEB24527) | human gut metagenome | biome: human gut; feature: ankylosing spondylitis patient; material: feces | host: Homo sapiens | place: China | collected 2015-10
CTTTCCCTACACGACGCTCTTCCGATCTGATGAAGTTGTACTGCCAGTAGAACGGCCCGCCGTCGAAATCGAGCTTGCCGCCCTGGATCACGTCATGGTCGCGACCCCATTTCGCGAGCTTCTCGATGCCGTCAGGCAGTACGGCGACGTCGTCGTCCATCACCCAGAACCATTCCGCCCCGAGATCGTACGCGACTTTTACTCCGACGGAAAACCCACCGGCACCGCCAAGATTGTCGGTTTGCGGAGCGTACACCACACGGCTCGTGCCACCTTTGCGGTCGGCGTCCGTCGTCCCCCACAGACCGTCGGCCTTCTCCCGGAATTCGTCGACCATGTCCTGCGTCTCGTCGGAGTGTTCGTTGTCGACGATGACGATGCGCCATGGCGCGACCGTCAGCTGCGCGAATGAGGCCAGGAGTTCCTCCAGCAACTGCTGGCGCTTATATGTCACCACGATGATGGCGAGCTTGTCGAACACCGCACGGGCATCACAGGTGTGCTCGACCGTGGCTTCCCCAGTTTTGTCGTTCCTGTAAGTCATACCTTTCATTGTGACACCGTTTATGTGAAGGAAAGTGATAGTCACAGGATTGCCACCAGACAACGCCATAATGTCATGCCGATGTTTCCGGCCGTGCAGCTACCGTTCAGAGAGTATGGAGGTGGGTCATGAGGGCGGCACCGCCCGGCGCGTGGTCAGTCGCCGGAGCTGCTTTCACCGGCGCTGCCGTCGCCGCTGCTCGACCCGCTGCCGTCGGACGAGTCCGGGGCCGGCTCGCCGGGCGCCTGCCCGCGCGTGACCGTCACCGTGTTCTCGGAGCCATCCCTCCACATAATCCAGTCCACGGCCGTATGGTCGTAGTCGTCCGCGTCATCGCCCGACGGGGTCAACGTGTAGCTGCCGACCGTCTCGCCCTTCTCGTCGACGATGATGTTCTCGTCCGTGGTTTTGACGTAGAACTGCTTCAGCAGATAGTTGGCTCCTTCGAACTCACCGGAGTTCAGCATCAGGCGGGCCCACCGCCCGCCGTCCAGCACCTCGGTGACCTTCAGGTCGCGCGAGAGGATAAACACACGCTTGCTGTCGCTCGACTCATCCCACTGGAAATACAGGGAACCGTCCGAGAACTGGCCGAAGTCCGTGAAGTTCACGTACTGGTCATCCTTCGTGTTGATGTTCAGCAGGTCGGTGACTTTTTTGGTCTTGCCCGTGCCTGCATCCAGAATCAGCAGCTTGTTGCCGTTATAGCTTTCAGAGGGATTGAGCACGTACTGATTCGCGCCGAACCGATACAGGCCCTGCAAGTCGCATCGGTAGGTGTCGCCAGGCGAGCAGTAGTCCGAAGGAAGCTTCACGATTTCCTTGTTGCTGTCGATGGAATACAGGTGGTATGCGCTGTCCTTGACCACATATGTGTCGAACACGTGGTAATCGTCCACATCGACTTCAGTAGTGTTCAACGACTGGTATCCGCCGCTGTCCTTGCTGATGCTCACGCTGTCCTTGAACGTCTGCAAGGTCTCGGCCTGCTTCGCGCCGCCGCTCAATCCCATGATCTGCTTGTGGCCGATTTCGACCTCACGCTGATCGTCGTTGACAGTCCTCTTCTCTGTCGTCTTCCAGCTTTTCTCGATGGCGACGCGATTGTTGGATTGCGCGAGCACATCGAATTCGTAATCCTGCTGCAGGTTGATCAGATTGTCTTCCTCGGTGCGCAGATCGATACGATCGGACAATTCGCCGGATTTCAAATCGACCTGATGGGCGAACAGGTGCACGGTTTCCGGCGTGGTGCCGACCGCCTTGGTCTTGACCGCGTAGATCACGAACACGGCCGGGTTGGGACCGTATGTGGCGGCGACGACCGGATCGGAGTACATCTTCTCCCCGGATTTCAGAGCCGAGAAGTAGATCACCTTCGATTCGTCCATTGCCGGCGTCCAGACGCCGAACGCATATTGCCCGTCATCGGCGGATTGGCTGGAACTGCCATAGTCGGAATCACTGCTGGAGCTCGCATCGCCGTTGGCGCAGGGCATTACGTCGGAAACCACTGCGCCGCCGTCCCACCCCCAGTCGGAGGTGTCGTAGTTGCAGACGAAGTTGGTCATGGTGACTTCGCTGACCGCTTTTTTGCCTTCGACCTGCGTCGGGGATTGCTTTTGCGTTTTCTTCGGCGTTGCATCAGTCGTGTCGATGGTCTGCGCGGGGCCCGCGGCCGCGTTCTTCTTACCGTGAAGGATGAGGAATGCGGCAACTCCGCCGACGACGATCGCCACGACGACGATGGCCGCGATGATGGCGATGATGATCTTGCGCTTCTTGCGTTGCGCGGGCGTAAGTGGTGGCTTCTTGCCGGGTTGGGATTGCGACCCGGGCTGACCTTGGGGTGCGCTGCCGCCGTTATCCGCGGGGCCCGCTGGCTGCGGGACAGGCGGCAACGTCCCCGTACCGGGTACTGTGTTCGGAGCGAAGCCGGACGCGGCTGTACCAGGTTGAGGCATCTGCGCCCCGCTACCGGGCGCTGCGGCGGCACCGCTTGCGACCGGAATGCCGCAGTATGTGCAGAACACCTATCCCGCTGGAATTTCATTACCACATCGAGCGCATCTGGCCATCATCATTCCCTGTCTCTTCGTTACGACAATCATAACCAATTCGAGGGATTTTGAAAGGCCGCGAAGCCCTGCGTCCGGGCGCGATGTCACGCGGTCTGGGCTATGATGAAGGCGCAACCGAACGGGAGCCGCAAGGCTGAGAGGAAGCGACGCTTCGACCGTCAACTTGATGCGGGTAATGCCGCCGTAGGGACGAGTTGTCCAGTCGCAGCGCAGCAACAATCGGCATCCGCCAACCGATGGCGGACGGTTCCCAGCCAAACGCACCGGGCATCCCGGCATATAACAGAACAGGCATAACGAAAAAACGCATGATTCGGGTCATGGAGGGGCGCACCACCTCACAGGGTACGGCTTGCTCCAGCGACCCGTTTTTCATATCGGCGGACGCCGGCGCACCCGATCGGAGATCGACCGGCAACGGCCGGCAGCACAATGTCGCCGATATGGGAATCACGCCAGCGACCGAGGAGGGACACATGATCATCAACGGGCAGCCGGAGGACATCGCCACGCCGCTCAGCGTCGACGAACTCATCGCGCGCAAGGGCCTTAACGCGGGACGCGTGGCGGTCGAGGTGAACGGTGCCATCGTGCCGCGCGACAAGCGTGCACAGACCATGCTGAGCGGCACCGACACCGTCGAAATCGTCACGTTCGTGCAGGGCGGCTGAGAGCCCGGCAAACACGCGGCAAGGCATCGGCACGGGCTCATGCCGATGCCGGCCAGCGAACCGCACTCCGACCCGAATACCGCACGCATCAAGCGTCATATACCTCAAAGAAAGGTACCATCATGACCATCGCATCAACCACACCGGCCGCCCAATCGGACGACCCGGTGCTCGACGAACTCATCGGCACGGCGACGAACACCGCGCTGCTCCCCGAACCGGACGCGCACGCCTACGACGACATTGCGACCGGCGACGCCGACCCGCTGGTGCTCGGCGGGCACAAGTTCACCAGCCGCTTCATCCTCGGCTCGGGGCGCTACGACCTGAACCTCATCAAGGCGACCATAAAGAACGCCGGCACACAGATCGTGACGATGGCGTTGCGTCGCTGCCGCACGACCGAGAACAACCTGCTCGACTACATCCCCAAGGGCATCACGATGCTGCCGAACACGTCCGGCGCGCGTAACGCGGAGGAGGCCGTGCGCATTGCGCGTCTCGCCCGCGAGGTCTGCCAGACGGACTTCGTCAAGGTCGAGATCGAGCACGAGACGAAGTACCTGCTGCCCGACAACGAGGAGACGATTCGCGCCACCGAGATGCTCGCCAAGGAGGGCTTCGTGGTGATGCCGTACATGTTCCCCGATCCGATCGCGGCCAAGCGGCTTGAGGAGGCCGGCGCCGCCTGCGTGATGCCGCTCGGCTCGCTTATCGGCTCCAACAAGGGGCTGCGCATGCGCGACTTCATCGAGGTTATCATCGCGAACACGCACGTGCCGGTGATCATCGACGCGGGCATCGGGCGTCCCAGCCAGGCCGCCGAGGCCATGGAGATGGGCGCGGACGCGGTGATGGCGTACACGGCCATCGCGAGCGCCGGCAACATCCCGCTGATGGCCCGCGCGTTCAAGCACGCCATCGAATCCGGCCGCGAGGCATACCTGTCCGGCCTGGGTACGGTGACGGAGGGCCACGCCGTGCCGTCCAGCCCGACGAACGCCGCCGACTACCTGCACTGAGCCACCCGTACTGAGTCGCCTACTCACGTCGCCGCCCGGCAGCGTGCACCCATACGTGGGGCACGATGCCGGGTGTACCTTAATCTCGCGATGACGCCCAGCCCGCGGCCCGAGACCCCGCGATCACAGGTCAACGGCCATCGCCAGCTCCAGGTCGTCGTCCAGTTCCTCGACATCGAAGTCGAGCTTCCTGAGCACGTCGTCATTGGGAACATCGCCAAGGGGCGCATCATCACCGTCGCCGGGGCCCATGTCACCGGGATCGTCATCAGGGCGCATCAGCATCGATTCCACGACCTCATCATATTGGTCCGGATTGCCGCGGAACAACGCCAAAGCGCACCCCCGCGCCAGGCGCTCATCCGGGAACCGTGCCAATACGATGTTCGCCAAGGACTCGCCCAAATGTGCCTTCGCGTTCATTTCCTCCTCGCTCAGCTTGTCGAGACGCTTCTGCATGCGGCGTGTGAGACGCTGTATGTCCGCCTCGGACGTACTGTAAAGCGTGCCGTCCGTCGCGTAGTCGTCATCAAGTCCCCGTGAGAATTCATCGAATCCATTCATGAACGCGATTATCGGCAATGACAGAAGACCGAACCGGACGAGCGTCTCCGTAAGCAGTTCCAGCTGCTCGACGCCTCGGTCGAACCGCTTGCGGTCTCGCCGCTCGAATCCGAGGATAAGGTCATGGGCCATCACGTCGCCCATCAGCGAGTATGCCAGATCGTTCAGGAACGCCACATCCTGCCATAGTGGTTCTCCCGGCACATCCCGATTGTGTTCCAGCGCGAGCATGCGGTCATCGACATCTATTGGTTCATCGTCCCACATCTTCTCGTATGCATCAATCAGCCGGACGACATCGTACATGTATCGCCGCTCGCATTTCAGCAGATCCAGCCTATCCTCCATGTCGATGCGGGCGCAGCTCTCGCAGTCGCACAGCGACTCATCGCCCACCTCGGCATATCCGCGAACGCCATCTCGCTTCGACGAGCATCCGCCCGCGTCGCTATCTGCCGTCGCAATCTCTCCGACAGCCGGTTCCTCATCGTCATGACGACCCATATACTCACTCATCCACTGATTGCCATGCAGCTCGTATTCCGCATCGGCCTGCGCCCGCCGCTCGTGCAGATAGTCGACCACGCGCCGATACCGCATGTCCGGCGCCGCACCGAAGCGCAACACGTCTCCGTCCTCGCGCAGCATGCACATGCCGATGCCGGGGTACAGCAGCAGCATCCGAGCGATGTCGAGGCTGCGCCGCTCATCGGCACCCCAATTGAGCAGGGTGTATGCCGCCAGCCGGTGCATCTGCGTCGAATGCTCCTCCATGGCGAGCCCGCGCTGCTTGCGGTTGCCGAACCGCTTCCTGCCGCGAGGCCGTCGCATCAGTTCCTCGACGGTCGTCATACGAATCAGCGACGGCATGTAATCGGACGGGTCGTCGCGAAACAGAGCCAGCGTGGAATCGTTCAGCAGCTCGTACAGCCACACCGAGATGCCGTACTTGCGCACCGTTTCGGAGCAGCCGTGAAGAAACCTCCGGCACTCGCCCACCAGCCGCCCGTTGAATGACATCGCCGCCGCGCACAGGTTCGTCGTCCAACTGCCGCACGCGAACACGTCGCGCGCCAGCGCGTACAACCGGTGATCCCATGGCGTGGGCGTGCCGTCCCTGTCATAGTCTTCGCACACCTTGCGCATAGTCTCCGGAGAGACGAGTTCCTCGAATCGCCGCTCCAACTTGTTGATAGCCTGCAGAAATCCGATGGTATCCATCGAGAATGATGTCGCCATGATCGCTCCTTTTCGTATGCGCCACTGCCGTCACGGTCCCTCCGCGTCCTCGCGCATAGGCACACCATGGCACACCCAAGGCTCCCGGCGCCACCCACCCTCGAAAATCTGTGGATAAGTGGATAACTCACCCCTTATCCACAGTTGTCCACATTGCCGGCGGAACCGGCCAGCCCGGCCATCAGACCGGTGAAACCATACGAAAATGCCAGAATGGAACACCACGCGCATAATCGACTTCCACTATCATGGCTAGCGGAAGTCGATTACATGCCGCAGGCCGTCACACCAGATCAGGCATCAACGGGAAGAGACAACGAACGAAAACAAACGCACCGTGACGATTCTCATACCCTGTTACAACGAGGAGGAGTCGCTGCCGATGCTGTTCGCCCGGCTCACCACGCTCTCTGAGAACGCCTAGCTGGCACCGGACGATGACGATCGCATCGACTATCGCTTCCTGTTCGTGGACGACGGGTCGAAGGATTCGACCCGCGACGAAATCCGCGAGTTCGCCAGCAACCGTCATCCTACGTAAGGTGTCCGCGCGGACACGCACAGCTGTGCCCGCGCGGCCGTCCGTGGCTACATGAATTTCTTCAGATCCACCGGACAGCTCAGGCCATCCTTGATGCTGCTGAGCTTGTCCAGCGCACCTCCATTGGAGGAGTCGGCGGAGTTCTTGTTCTCGTCGGCGGGCTTCGATGAGGTCTTGCCGGAGGATTTACCACCGTCGGTGCCGTTCGAGCTGCCGTCACCGTTCGCGGAACCGTCGCTGCCAGTTCCCGCCCACTGGTCCTCCACCGCATCCGGCACATCAGCGCCGCACGTGTCGGTGACCTTGCCGTTGGTGCCCGTGTAGATGCCCTTCTCGTTGATAATCGGCGTGGTGACGACGTCCAGCGTCGACTTCGCCTTCTCCGCCGCCCGCACGGTGAACGCGATGGTCACCGTCTCACCCGGCTTGATGCCCTGGGTCAGACGCAGGTTGATGAACTGGCGGTCCTCCACGGTGCCATTCGACACCATTTCGCCGGATTCGTAGGCGAGCGACGTGATCGCGCCGCCTTCGGGCGCCATCAGGAACAGTCGCGGCTGCATCGTGCCCTTCTCCGTATTGCCGGTAATGAACGCCGGCAATGACTTCGCCTGCTCCTCGGTCATCGTGTTCTTCAACCGTACCGTCACCGTGTATTCGTCGCCGAGGCCGGCGTTCGCGATGGTCATGGGGTTGGTAGCTCGGGCGGGCGCGTCCACTTCGTCGCTGATGCGGTACGAGTTCGCGGCGAAATCGCTGCCGCACGTCTTCTTGACGGTGATGCTCGGCTCAAGATACCAGCTGAGCTTGCTGGGCTTCGCCTCGGTCACGTAGACGCCGGCCTTCGGCTGTTCCACACTGCCGGGAATCATGCCCGCGACGTTCGCGTCGAAGACCTTGGTCTGTACGAGCGCCGCCAGCTCCTCCTCCTGCGCCATCCACAGCTTGAAATGGCCGTTCGCGGACGTCTGCCGCAGCGCCTTGAGCATCGGCGACAGCGTCGACGTGCCCGCGCCCGAGAACACGTGGGTCATGATCGTCTTCGACGCCTTGTTGGTGTAGGCGTTCTGCTCCTTGTAGATCGGGTGGTCCACGTACAGCTCGTTGAGGAAGAACTTGACCGTGTTCGTGCCGTCCAACACCTTGCCGTCACTGAGCTTGACCGATCCCGTCGCACCGATCAGCGACTGCAGGAACACGGGGTCAAGCGCGAACACACCGGCGATCTCCTGGTTCTCGTTGCCCGGCTGCGCGAGCCACATGTTCTTCAATGTGACCGCAGCCCGCTGGAAGTTCGGGTTGACGGTGGTCGTCTGTGGGTATTTCCACACCTGGTCGCCGAACACCACGGCTTCCTTGACGTTCTCGGCATCGTACGGCTGCGTTCCGTAGGTGATGTCGGTGGTGGCGATGAAGTCGCCGATCGTGACCTTGCCGTGGTCGGCAGTCACCGGCGCGATGTTGCCGACCATGCCGCCGCCGGACCGCAGCTCGGCCGGATTGTAGATCGCGACCAGATACGTGCGCTCACCGTTCTCGCCCAGCAGCTGTGGCAGCAGGTTGATCAGCTCGTCGTATTCGTTGAGCATCTTGTCCACGGATTTCAGGCCGGAGACGCCGGTCTTCACCATGGAGGCGATGCTCGAGCTCTTCGGAGGCGCCAGCTTCTCCAGCCGCCGCGTCTCGACTTTGATGTCGGCTCGGGCCTGCTTGACGATGCCCGGCATGGCCGTCACCGCGCTCAGGTCGACGGATTTGTCTTTCATGGAGAAGCCAGACAGCTGCTTGCTCAGGTCCATCAAATCGGTGAACGGCCCGTCCACCAGGTTTCCCATGGCGTCCAGCATCGTGCGCGCGGCGGTGATGTCGTTCCCGTACGCCGTATGGTCGCGCAGGAACGTCCACTGCGGCTTGTCCAGTTCGTCGCGCAGCGCCCGCGTGGACGTCACCATCTCACGTGCGGACGTGCCGATGTTACCTCCGCCACCGCAGCCGAGCGCGGTGTTGGCGAGGTTTTCGGAAGCGGAGATGAAGCGGTTCGCCTCCGTGTACAGTTTGAGCGCGGAGATTCCGTAGATGCCGACGACCGACAACACGGCTCCCAGTAGCACGAACACCACATACAGCACGATGCGCCGCGGACGCAGCGCTTGAGACAGGAATTGATGTCCTTTTCGTCCGATGTGCTGGGGGGATCGGCGCATGGGTTAACCTCGTTTGCTTCGTGTTACATTCCGTTTTGTCGCGTCCGTCGTTCCACGCGACGACCGTTATCGTTCCGTCGGGTTCGATGGTCTGCCGTCACACCGTCTTTTCGGGTGAACCGGCTCTCGACGCTACGTAATACAACCTCAGATGATACCGCGCGATGCTTACCGCACGCTAAGTCTTCTTTCTGAACCGTTGTATTTCGACGTTTTTTTCACCATTGCCCGGGACAGGCGGAAGGATGGCCCGGCACAACACCCGCGACCTTGTCAGACTGCTTTCAGACTTCATTGAGGGGTATAACAGTATGGAGCAAGATAACATACACATAGCGCGACCATAGTGTCGCCTACGGGATGCCATGCTTTTACGGGGCCTTTCGGGGTTCTTCGGGTGGCGTCCCGGCCGCTGTCACGAAAACGCGGGCGCACGGTTGCCATGATCGCAGCCCCCGCTGGGAAGAACTGGAGAAGTACACGCATGTTCGTTCTCAAGAACGCATGGTCATCCATAGTCCGCCGCAAATGGCGCACGCTGTTGACCATGTTCACCGCCATCATCGTCACATTCGGGACATTGTTCGGTTTCTCCGTCCTGCACGCCGATGAATCGGCCACCGATGGCTACAACCCCCAGCTGGTCAGCGCCGTCATCCGCCCGGATGCGAAGACCAAGGCAACCTACAACGGCGCCGATTCTTCCTATACGAAGAACTACCTGGCGTTCGACGCATACGACAACTACGCGTCTGCGCTGCAGGCCGCCGGACTGACGTACAGCTATGCGCTCACCATCACCGTGCCGGTGCGGCAGAGCGGCGACGTCAAGGCCATCGCCGGCACCGACGACCAGAGCGCCGACAAGACCGGCGGCGAGATGCTGTACCGCAGCTTCTCTTCGCTGGAGGCCGCGCATGAGAACGAGCTCGGCCGGTACAAGATCGTCAAGGGCAAGCAACTGGACTACTCGAGCCAGTCGAAGACAGGCGTGCTGATTTCACAGGCGTTCGCGAAGAAGAACGGCCTGGACGTGGGCGACAAGTTCACCGTCGCGTTCCCGAACGACGCGAAGAAGACCATCGAGCAGACCGTCCGCGGCATTTACGAGTACACGGAGCCGGCCGCCGCGGGGCAGGGTTCGGACGCCAAGCTCGCCAAGGACAACCGCGACAACGTCATCTACACCGCGTACTACACCTTCGCGATGGACGGCCTGTATGCGGCCGACGGCAAAGGCTGGCTGATTCCCGACCTGAACATCTCGTTCCTGCTCGACAGCATGTCGACCTATCGGAAGTTCGAGAAAGTCATCAAGAAGGCAAAGCTGCCCGCGAACCATGAGCTCACCTCGCCGACGCTAATCGAGCACGAGAAGCAGATCGCGCCGCTGCGCTCCCTGGCGAGCTCGATGAAGCCTATGCTCGCCGCCCTCTGGATTGTGGGCGCGGTGCTGTTGCTGCTTTCGTGGGGGTCGAGCCTGCTGGTCGGCCGTCGGCGTGAAATCGGCAACCAGATCGTCATCGGCGTCTCGCGTGGGCGTATCGCCTGGCAGTTCATGCTGGAGACGCTGTTGCTGAACCTTGTCGGATTCGCCGTAGGCATGGTCGTCGGCGCGTTCGCGGTCAAGCCGCTGGCCACGAAGCTCGCCGACGGCAATGCGGTCAGTGTGCCGGGCAACCTGATCTGGACTGTCATCTGGAGCGGTCTCGGCACGATTGTGGTTCTGATGGTGATCGCCATGATCCGCGTGCTGCTGTTCCGTGTCAGGACGCTGTTTGCGGCCCGTTCCTCGAATGAGGTCGAGGTTGTGGATGACGGCGGGACGGACGACACCGCAACAAGCGACAACGCAGCGAACGACAGTGATACGGCAGACGCCGACGATACGGCGGAATCGGCACAGGAGCAGGCATGAACGACACGAACACGAATAAGGCGGACGACATGAACGAGGACGACGTCACACTGACCGGTTCCGAAGGCGAGAACGCGGCGGTCGAATCAGACGCGGCAGCCGACGCCACGGCCGACACGGCAACCGAATCCCCGGATGCCGCCGGAGCGAACGATTCGACGACGGTACCGGACAGCGTGCAGTTCTCCATCGTCTTCGACGACGACGGTGACGACTCCGACGCCATTGTGATCGACGCTGCCGACGCGGAAATCGACACTACCGCGGAAGCCGATACGACGGTCGCGATGGATGGCTCCGCCGAGGAGGCACCGGCCGACGACGAGAAGCCCGGAGATGATACGCAGGATGCCGCCACACAGGAGCCGCCCATCGCCGACAGCATCGCCGATAACACCAGTGCCGATACCGGCGATGCTGATACCGGCACCACGACGGCGGACACCGCCGACGAGAACTTGGACGTGGCAGCGGCCAACGCCAGCAAGGTCAACGAAACACTCAAGCTGAGCACCAGGGGCAAGACGGCCGGTGATGGCCAGAAGAAGACCAAGGCCGGCAAGGTCACCGTGGCATCGGCCAGCGTCGACCCTGCAATGCGCCTGTCATCGCGCATCGACAAGGAGCTCAAGCGCAGCAAGGCGGCCAGCATCCATCTCAAGTCCTACCCGACGTTCTCGATGAACAAGGTCACAGTGACCGACAAGAAGTCCGGCCGTCACGTGCTCGACCGCATGACCCAGGCGTTCTACGCCGGGCATGTGTACTCGGTGCTGCTGCCCGACAACGACCGCGTGCTGCACGAGACCCTGATGGGCGTGATGAGCGGCATCATCCGGCCGCATGACGGCAATGTGATGAACAAAAGCGCGAACCTGCTGGAGCTTGAGCCCGGCGAAGTCCGTGGACATCGACTGGGACTGGTGCCGCAGCAGTATGCGGTACGAGACGACATGAGCGCCGAACGCAACCTGGTGTATGCGATGGATGCCTCCGGGCGCACGTTCCTCAAGCCGAAGACGGTGATCGCACGCGAGCTGCTGCACAAGGTCCATTTCGATGTGGATACCCCGAACGCTCCGGTTGGCAAGCTGGACGTGGTGGAGCAGCGTCGCGTGGCGATCGCACGCGCCATCGCCTGCGAGGCCGAGGTGCTGATCGCCGATGAGCCCACGGGCGGGCTGAACGATGACGACAGCGTGGAGATCCTGCAGCTGCTCACGTCGCTCACCCACGGCGACCCCAAGCGCTGCGTGATCATCCTCACCGAATCAGAAGCCGTTGCCAACATAGCCGAAACCATCATCAAGCTATAAACGGCCTCATCTGATACGCCCTCGCTGGGTGGGCAGTCCACCGGACTATCCACCCAGCGGGGGCGTATTGATTCCACCTAGATCATGCGCATGTGGAACCTCGCGGCCAGGGCCGGCACGTCGGGGACGCCGTACTGGTCGACCAGATCCAGCCAGCGCCGCTTGTTCGCCTCCCCATAGCGCTCCGCACGCTTGGCGTAGGCTTGCGCGGTCAGGAACTTCGGCGGTATCGACTTGCTGTTGTATTTGTCGGCGACCATCACGATTTCCTGTTCCAGATTGACCGGCATGTAATCGACCGGAGGCAGCGGCAGGTTCTGCGCGATGACCATCTGCTGGGTCAGGCCGACCCCAGTATGATTGCGCGCGAACTGGGCGATGGACTCGTCCACGCCCTGCTCCAGCAAGTACTCGTAGCCGAGCAGGCCATGCAGGATGTAACGTTTCCCGTCGAATTGCAGCGGTTCGCCATCACTGCCGTCATGCTTGAGCACGCGATACGTGCCGATGTCGTGCAGCAGGCCGCCGATCGTCACCAGATGCTCGTCGATCAGGCGTTTCGGTACACGGCCACCGGTGATGCCGTCCGACGGCAGGTCGGCTTGCTCAGCTGCCCCGGCGGAATCGTCAAGCGCGTTGCCGCTGCCCTGGCCCAGCTTGTTGGTGAACAGCGCGTTCTGATGGCGGGCGAGCTGGCGGGCGATGGTCGCCACGACAACGCAATGCGTGTGCACCAGGTCATAGGCGGCCTGGGAAGGGGCGATTTTCTTGTGCAGCTCGTCAATCTGGTCGAGTGTGGGGATATAACCGGTCATACGGCTCATTGTAGTCATCGCGACACGCCGATAACATCACACAATCGCAAGGTGCATTTCCACAGATCAGCCATTTTCCGGCCTTCATCATAAACAGCGACGTCGATTGTGCTGCGCAATCCGGGCGTGTCGCGCCGGTGAGGAGGAAAAGAGGAGAGCGTTGCGAGCAAGTTACAGATGCCGGGTGCCATCAATCGCCCGGTAGACGCCTCTCAGATGGAGCGCACGTGGTATTCGCCGGTACGGTTGGACGCCACGATCATCTGATCGTTCTCCAGCACCTTCCAGCCATCGGACTCGTTCTGCTCGAAGCCGGAACTCGCCACGACCACACCGGACGGCTTGCCGTCACGGTCCTGCACGTCACGGTACCTCATCACACGGTAATCGTGAGCCTTCTCGCCCTTGCCGTACTCGTCGTAAATCTCGACGATGCGCGGCGACGTCTTCTCGCGGCCGGCGGCGCACAAAGCCACGAGCTGGTCCTGGCTTTGGATCATGCAGTTGTAGCTGGACTTGGGGTACGCCTGACGCAGCTGGCGTACCGCCTGCGCCACGGCCTCGTCCAGCGCGAAGCCGAACGCGATGTATTCGAGGATGACCGAGAAGAAGATCGCGGAGTCGGAACGGCCGCCGGTCGACAGGAACGCACCCTGATTGATCGGGTACGCACGGTTGAGCACGATGTTGATGCCGCGGTCGTCGGAGATGTCGCCGTTGTGGATGAAGCTCAGCCCGTTCGCGAAGAACGGCTGCTGGTTCTCCAGAATCAGCGGCAGGTTGGAGCTGGCGAGACGCAGGTGCCACAGGCCACCGCGTGCGGGGTCGTCCGCAAAGTCACGGAAAATCGGGTCATGGCGGGCGGCCAGTGTGCTCTTGTACAGTTTCGTGCCGGTCTCGGGCTTGCGTACCTCGCCGGCGGCAAACGGCAGCTCAGTGGGGTTCGACAGCAACGCGACACCCCAACCGTCATTGTGGATCTCGCTGAGATCCCGGAAATCCGTCACCTCGTGCATGCCCAGGACGTCGTTGAGGCTCAGGTTGAATCCCGATGTCGCGTATCCCAGTAATCTGCACATGCTTGGTACTGTATCGTGCCGCGGCGGCTGACAAGCGGGCGTGGCTATAGGAGTTCCTTATAGCGTGCGCACGGCCGCGATGCGCATGCGGTCCGGCACCCGGCAGACACATGCCGATACGACCAATACGGCCACACAAACGGCCGATTGACGGGCAAGCGTCATCATCAGGGGAAACTGCCAGAAGAACAAGCGTCCACCTGCCCGCTCGCCAATCGCACAACAGACGAACAGGTATGAGGCAGGTGCCGCCGCGCCAACTCTCAGTCCGCACAGGCGGCCACATATCACCCCGAAGCAGCCAAGTCCGCCCACAGATAGCGCCTGCGCGACCCCGGCCGTGCCATATACCGGTATCATCACCGCACCCAGTGCCATCATTCCCGCAATCAACACCAGCAACGCCGCACGATCCATCAGCCACGTATTCCTGACGGCAGCCACATCAGCCGCAGACATGCCAGGCAGCGACCACGCAATCATCGTCGCAGGCACAAGCGCCGCCAACGTCGCAAGAGGCAGACTCACGCCGGAACCGACCAGCGCAGGCAATCCAACCGTCATGGACGCCAATGGCAGCGTAACAAGCTGCGCGGCCAAACACAGTATCGGCAGCTGGGCCATCCTCGCCGTCTTCATGCAAGCCGGCAGCGTTCGTCATCCATAATTCAGCGACCTGATAATCACGTGCCTGCGTGTCCAATATCTCGCATCCGTTCTGTGTGGTGTCATACGTCAGCAGACCGGACAGCAGGTACGAGGCAATCTCATCGCCGGACAACTGTTCACTGTCTTCAGCGCTGAACAGCCATGCAGTATGATCCGCCGGGGATTCGGACAACTTGGCAGGCGTCACATATCCATTTCGACCAAGTTTCCCGGACAAGTCGGCAGCCGGCTGACCGGCCAAACGCAGACCGTGATGCCATCTCGCCGGTCACAGACAGTAGAGGTCGTCCTTGCGATAACCGGATATGCGCCGAACGGCAGTACCAGCGGGACGGCTACCGCGACGGTGGCGCATAGAGCGACTATTGCGCAGACGGAACAGCCGGCAACGGTCCTGTCATGGCTGCGCCATCCGACGACCATCGCCCGTACTGAGGCGGTGGCTGGCGCAAATACGCGGCACCCAGGCCGTAACGCATGGGCGGTTTGCCTCCGCAGTCCATCAGTCCATCAGGAGCGCACGCGAGCCGGCAGTGCGGCCCGTGTGCGTCTACTGCTTAGCGAGTTTCGCCGAATCGTCGACCTTCACGGCATCATTTTTCGTCGCGTCGACCTTCGCGCCTCCCTTGGCATCTGCGGCTGCAGGCTTCGCAGCGCCGTCCTTCGCAGCGGCGGCCTTCTGCGCCGAGCCCGCAGGCTTCGTCTTGCTTCCGTCCCTCGCCGCGGACGCAGCCTTCGTGCTGCCCGAGCCACCGTTCTTCGCGGTCGGTTTCGCAGCCGGCCGTTCTTCCGGTTTGCTGACGGTCACGATATCGTTGACGCGCGGCGTGCGCGAACGCAACGCGACGCGCTTCAGACGCGGCGGTCGGCGAGTGGAGATGAACAGCGGCTGAACCTCGACCAACGGGTTGAACGGCGCCAGGCCGAACCATTTGATCGGGGAGCCGGCGACGTGACGAATCGCGTACTTGGCCTGCAACGACATCGCGCCTCGCGTGGAGATCTTGGATTCCGGCATCAGGTCCTTGTGAATCAGCACGTAACGGATGGTGCCGATCTCCGGGTCGGCGTCCACCTTCGGGTAGACGGACTTCTGCTGCGGCAGGTCACCGGAATCCGACAGGTCGTGCATGATCTGGTGCAGGTACACCGGAATAGACTGCGACACCTTGAATCCCAGACGGATACGCACTCGGAACAGGTAGCTCGTGCCGAAATTCTGCACGGAGTACTCGCGCGTGAACGGTTCGTCGGTGGTCTGCACCGACACCGCCCACCACGCACGGGCGCGCTTGGGATGATCCGCGAAGATCGAGAAGAAGATGTCCGTATCCAGTCGTCGCATATCCGAATCGCTGGTCAGATACACGATGTTGTCGGCGAAATACGGGATGCGGAAGTCGCCGTGCAGGCGGTCAAGCGCCGGCAGGAAGTCCTTCGGCATCATGTGGCGGCGCTGCGCGCGTTCCAGACGCGTGCCCTCGTTCCACGTGTACATGATGAACAGGATCGCCAACGTCAGCAGCATCGTGAACCAGCCGCCGTGCAGGAACTTCGCCATCGACGCGATGAAGAACATCAGCTGGATGGCGAGGAACACGATGGTGAACACGACCGCCAGCACCCGCTTGCGGTCGTACCACATGTACACCGCCAGCAGGATCGTGGTAGTGATCATCGTGATCGTCAGCGCAAGGCCGTAAGCCGCCGAAATATGCTCGGAATCCCGGAATATGCCCAGCACGATGAGCGTGGCCACGCACAGTACCCAGTTGATGACGGGAATGTACAGCTGGCCGCGGGTGCGCGCCGGATACCGCACCTGAAGATGAGGCATCCAATTGAGGCCGGTCGCCTCTGACACCATCGTGAACGCGCCGGTGATCAGCGCCTGCGAGGCGATGATGCCGGCCGTGACCGACAGGATGACGGCCACATAGCGCACGTTCGGATCCATCATCTGGAAGAACGGGTTCAGTCCCTCCATGTGCTGGTACTCGGGATTGTTCTGGTTCTTGAGGATCCACGCGCCCTGACCGAAGTAGTTGAACACCAGGGCGACCTTGATGAACGGCCACGTGAAGTAGATGTTGCCGCGTCCCACGTGTCCCATGTCGGAGTACAGCGCCTCGGCGCCGGTGGTCGACAGGAACACGGTGCCCATGACGGCGATGCCGGCCGCGTTGTGCGGGCTGAACAGGAATTTCACGCCGTACACGGGGTTGAGCGCCGCGAGCACGGACCAATCGCCGGAGAGGTTCACCGCGCCGACCACGGCGAGGAACGTGAACCACACCAGCACCACGGAGCCGAACACGCGGCCGATGCTTTCGGTGCCGCGCGATTGCACGGAGAACAGCACGACGATGATGACCACGGTGATCATCAGCGTCAGGTTGCCGTTTTCCTTGAACAGCGCCTCCAATGGCGGCAGCGTCTTCAGGCCTTCGACCGCGGAGCTGATCGACACGGCCGGGGTGAGCACGGAATCGGCGAGGAACGCCGCGCCGCCGAGCATGGCGGGGATGGCGAGCCATGCGCCATGCCTGCGAATCAGCGAATACAGGGCGAAGATGCCACCTTCGCCCTTGTTGTCGATACGCATGGCGATGAGCACGTATTTGACGGTGGTGATCAGCGTTATCGACCAGAACACCAGCGACAGCATGCCGAGCACGGCCTCACGGTCAGTGTTGGCGATGCCGCCCTGGCCGGAAAGGAACGTCTGCGCGGTGTACAGGGGCGATGTTCCGATGTCGCCGTAGACCACGCCGAGCGCGACGATGGCCATGCCGAGCGAGATCTTGTTGGGGCCGGACTGCAATCTGCGCCACCAGCGGCCGATCGCTCCCTTGCTTGCGGTCTTGGCGAGTTTTTCCGCTTCCTTGGTTTCTGCCGCCTGCTGCTTTGCAAGCTCTTCGCGCTCCTCTTTCGTCAGTGTGCGACGGGAGACTTTCGGGACGTTGGTGAACGTGTCGGCACGTAACAACGTTTCATCGGGCTTTTGAGCCATGATGCTTCCTCCATCGACGGGGATAATCCGCACATGATATCCGCATATTCTAGGTACAGCTACTAACGGAAACCTTGGTATTTCAAATTCAAGCGGTCAGTATATGCCCCTTTTCGGTTTTTTCCAACTTGGGGAGGACGCCGGCCGCCCTTGCCGCCCCTCGTCACACCCCGTATACCGTGCGTGTCGTGCGCCGCGTCGCACGCGCGACTTCGGCGACGGGCAGGTCGAACACGTCGGCGAGCGCCGTCAGCGTGTACGGGATCATGTACGGCGCGTTGGTGCGCCCGCGGTATGGCATCGGCGTAAGATACGGCGCGTCCGTCTCGACCATGATGTGGTCCAGTCCGACCAGCCGGGCTGATTCGCGGATACCGTCGTTGCCCTTGTAGCTGACCGTGCCGGAGAAGCTCAGATACCAGCCGTTGTCGCGCGCGATCGCGCCCATTTCGGCGTCGCCGGAGTAGCTGTGGAACACGGTTCGCTCTGGGCTGCCGTCTGCGAGCAGCGTCTCGATGACCTCCCGGTGCGAGTCGCGGTCGTGGATCTGCATGGGCAGGTTCAGCTCCTTGGCGAGCGCGATATGCTCGCGGAAGGCGTCTCGCTGCAGTTCCTTCGCGCCTTCCCCGGTGCGAAACAGGTCCATGCCGGTCTCGCCGATGGCGACCACCTGATGCGGGTATGCGAGGGCCAGGCGATGCACTTCGGCGAGCGCGTCGTCGAAGCTCACGTCATGGTGGGGCTTGTATTTCAGCGACAGACCGTCCGGCCCGGGGACGCCGCGGTGACCGTGGAGCACGGCTTCATTGGGGTGGATTGCGATGGCGGCATGAACGGAGTCGGGATGGTCGACGGCCATCTGGATGGCGGTCATGAGGTTCGGCAGCTCGCACCCGCAGTCGATGATGCCGGTGACGCCGACTGCCGCGGCTTGGGCGAGCAGCTGCTCCACGTCGTACACCGGTACTTCCGGCTGTCCTTTTTCGACGGCTTCGTGGCTCATGGCCCGCGCAAACGGAATGACGGATGCCACATGCGTATGGTTGTCGATGACGTGCGCGTCGTCGGGCAGCGGCGACGGCGCGGGCGCCCAGCTGCGGTCACGATGATGATGCTTGCTCATGTCTCACCAGTGTAGCGAGCGGCACGGCATTGCTGCGCGGCCGTTCATGAGTCTCGCCTCGCCGGCTACCGCCAGCAGTTCTCGTAGGGCAGACCGGTCAGGCGTTCCACCACATGACGGGTTTCGGGCGTGACGTCGGCCTTGTCGCCGCCGTTGCGCAGGCGGGTGATCTCTGTCAATACGATGCCGTCCGCACGCTTGTTGATGGCGAGATGGGCGGACACAATCCAGCAGATGACCATCGCGACGGTAAGACGGTAAACCAGCCCAGCAGCACGGCTCCCAATCCAATGCCCGCCACCGTCGTCTGCCGTGCGCGCGTCGCGTCGAAGCCGACCTCGCCCAGCACCAGGCCGACGGCAATCGTCGCTATTCCCGAGCCCAGCTGACGGAACGATGCCTGAATGCCGGAGAACGTGGCGGAACGGTACCGGCGAGTCACGATCTGGTCGATGTCCGCGATGTACGGGAACACCGCCCACGGTTCCGGCAGCGTGCCGACCAGCATCCACGCCGCGAACAGCCAGGCCGTACCAAGCCAGCCGATGAAATTGATCGCGTACAGTCGTTTCGGGCCTATCTTGGTCATCGCCCAGCCGAACACCGGCATCAGCGGCAGCGAGACGGCGGTGCATCCCGGCAGCAGCGACGCGAACGCCGCCGTATGGTTCCAGTCGTGCACCACGAAGAACACGAACGTCTGGCCGAACACGTCCATCGTCACCTGCACCAGAAGGTAGATGGCCAGATGCTTGCGGAACTCCTTGACGCGCAGCGTGCTCGCATACTCGCGCAACACCAGCCGTGCGCGCCGCAGCCAGCCCGCCATGCCGACGTGCCCGTCACGCTTCTCGCCCCGCGCGTGCGCGCCGAATCCGGCAGTCTCAGGCGTCATCTCCCAGGTACACCGCCAGCAGGCGAACACGTATATGCCGAACGGCATCCCCGGAATCCACAGGAACACCCTCAGCAGGATCATCGGCGATATCATCATCAGCAGCAGACGGCGTACGGCCACCTGCCCCAGCTGGGCGCGCGGAATGCGGATCGAGGTGATCGGCGGCGTGACCACCGGGGCGATCAGCGTGTTGTCGAATCCGATCACCGACACGTCACCAGGCACGTTCACGCCGTCGGCGGTGAACCGCAGCACGGTGCCACCGCGATCAGATCGTTGTAGGTGATGATGGCGGTGGTGTCCCCGCCCTCCAATGCGAGCGCGGCCTGATAGCCGCCCTCGACTGTGGGGTGCACCGGGCCTATCTGATTGACCTTGAATCCCATGCGGTTCCCGATGTCATGCACCGCGGCCCACCTCGACTGATTGGCCCATGACGCGGCCGGGCCGGCGACGTACGTGACCGCGGTGTGATGGTAGCGTTTCAGCGCGCACGGTGCCGATGCGCGGATCGGGCACAACGCTGGCCACGCCTTCGAGAGGACGGTTCAGCACGACCAGCGGCACGCGCTTCGCATAGTCGCGGATGAAACTGATGCCGGGCGCGTCGGTGGACAGGATGACGCCGTTCACCTTGTCGCGAGATGGTCGAGCATCTGCTGTGTGCGCTGCCCGGACGACCCCGTTTCGATGACGCTCACCGCGCTGTCCGATTCCATGGCCGTGACCTGCGTCCCTTTGAAGATCTGCGACGAGACGCCGTCGGCACCACCAGCGCGATGATGCTGCCGGGGAGGCCCCGAACGGGGAGAACGGAGGCGGTGCGCTCGCACTGCCGACCGGCACAGACGACCGCGAGGCCAAGGCCGCCTACACGTTCGCGCACGGCGACGGTGTGAAGGTGAATCTTGCGCAGGAGGGCATTCCTCCGCTGAAATCGACGCTCGGCGACCCGCGGCCCAGACCGATGATTTCTTCGGAGGGCAGAAGCCCCACGCCGTCATCGCCCAGGCGTCCAAGGACGTGCGCACCGACTTCACGTATCTGTCGTACACGGCGTACGCGAACTCGATCGCCGTGGATTCCATCGGCCAGTCATACCACGGCAAACTCACCTTGCACGAGGCCCTGCAGCAGTGGGGCGAATCGCTCAAGAAATATGGGGAAGAGGAAGGCTTCACCGTACGGTAGGCCGGGTGCCGACCCGGCTCCGACCCGAACAATGAAAGGAACATCATGCAACTGATGTGATCGTGCCGCCCGCACGATCGAAATCCCTTCATAATCCGCCGTGCGCGGCAGTCCGACATCCAACCCCTGATGCGACACGCCCGGATTGCTTCGCACAATTGAAGCACGGCATTCCGGAGAATGGCGGAATGCCGCGACCCTGTGAACGCAGATAGACGATTGTGCTACGCAATCCGGGCGTGTCGCATCAGGGGTTGGATGAAAGGCCCTCACGCTCCTATCCGATAGGCGCAACCACACACCGGAAAAGAAGAACCCGGCGGGGAAGCCGCCGGGTGAGAGAAGAGAGAGAAGAAGGGGTTCAATTATGGGGTTTCAACAACCTCGCCAACGTTGTAACAACCGCTGACATGTTCTATATAACCGCATCATGCTTGGAGGAATGATGCATGTTCCTCGGAATTATCTGTGAGATGTGTGCCCGACTTGTGAGCATGTAGTCACATCCCGACACAATGTACGGAAAACCGGCCAATAGGCAAGGAACATGGCCGTTCTTCACCGGTAACAACCCTCCGTCACTTTGCGGCGGGCTGAGCAAACGGCAGAGCTGTTTGTAGACGAAGGCGATCCGACAGGCGAGCAAGTGGGCTGCGGCCGAAGGCCGTCCCCAATTGCAGGGCCCGAATGGCTGTCGCGTAGCGACTGTACCGTTTTGCCCCCCGCTGGCGGGGGCTGTCGCGTAGCGACTGGGGGTGGTCACCGGTCGTCGCAATCATCCTCTGCGGACCCACCGCATCCACATCCTCCCCAACTACCGCAGCCGGGTTCGATGGCAGCAGCGACCACGCATACGACACCTGATACTCATAATCGCTGCCGCGCCGATGCTCGCTCAGCCGCAGGTATTCGTCCAGCAGGCCATTGATACGCTGCTGCACGTCCATGAGCTCGTCACGGGTCAGCAGCAGCGTCCCGGTGGTCATCGGCGTGAAGGGGAATTGCCGACGTCTCTCAGCGAGGGGTATGGCCGCGCTAGCTTCCATGACACCATTGATGCGCATGCGCAGCGCCTTGAGCACCCCCGTCCATGACCCTCATGCGCATGGCAGAGTCACGTTGCTCGTTAACGGCCATGCTGAAGGATTCCGCGGCGGGCGCGAACGACTGTTTGGCACCAGAGGGTGCCACATCGGTCAGATCGACTTGCCCGCCGGCCATGAAACCGGTACCGGTGGCGGCCGACGCCGCCGGTACTTGCATGATGCCGGTCATCGCAACACATGCGATAGCCGCCAAAGCGCGGAACCATTATTTGTGCGCCATGCTTCTCCTTGTTATTCTTCAATCCCCATATATGAAAGACGCCATATCACGGCGTCACTTCCTTGCATGGCTGTCAGTTGAGCATGATATACGGAAAATATTTCCTATTTTCTACCATTGCTCACGTATCGGACGAAAAATCCCCCTGACATTCATATGTCAGGGGGATTACAACAAAGCCTCAGCAGTCAACGGCCCTTGTCAGCGCCTAGATTTCACTGCTTGAGTTCGGCTTGGGCCGCGGCGAACCGCTCAGCCTCGGCCTTCTTGCGGGCGGCGAGCTCGGTGTCGAAGCGGGTGAGCTCCTCGGCCACAGCCTCAGGCGGAATTTTCGCGAAAATCGGATGCGGCTTCGGCACCGGAGTGCCGGCCACCAGACGCTCGCTCTCCCACGGGTGCACGGTCTCACCGAGCTTGTAGTCGCCGGTGATGATCGGGTACGTGAAGCCCGGCTTGTCGAGGTCTTCGACCTCTTCAAGGCGCGGCAGCGGCGAGAATACGCCTGAGCCGCCCAGCGCCTCGTAGACCTTCTGCGACGCGTGCGGCAGGAACGGCGCCAGAAGGTGGTTCGCGTCGTACACCGCCTGCGCTGCCACATGCAGCACCGTGCCCAGACGAGCCTCGTCGTCCTTGATCTTCCACGGCTCCTCGGCGGAGATGTACTTGTTGATGTCGCCGACCACGCGCATCGCGGCGACCAGAGCGTTCTTCTGGTGATGCTTCTCGATCAGCGCGCCGATCTCGTCGAACGCGTCCGAGGTCTCCTTGAGCAGCGCACGGTCCTCGTTGGTCATCGAGTCCTCGTCGAGCGCCGGGATCTCGCCGAAGTTCTTGTTGATCAGGTTGGCGACGCGATTGACCAGATTGCCCCAGCTCGCGGCCAGCTCCTCGTTGTTGTGGCGCACGAACTCGGCCCACGTGAAGTCGGCGTCGGAGGTCTCCGGGCCGGCGATCGAGATGTAGTAGCGCACGGCGTCCACGGGGTAGCGAGCGAGGATGTCCTTGACGTAGATGACGATGCCGCGCGACGAGCTGAACTTCTTGCCCTCCATCGTCATGAACTCGCTGGCCACCACCTGCTCAGGCAGGTTCAGCGGGCCGAGTTCACCGGTCTCTCCGCCCTTGGAACCCTTGCCGTTGTAGGCAAGCATCTCGGAGGGCCAGATCTGGGAGTGGAAGGTGATGTTGTCCTTGCCCATGAAGTAGTAGGCCGGGCAGCTCGGGTCGTTCCACCACTCGCGCCACTTCTCCGGGTCGCCTTGGCGGCGGGCCCATTCGATGGAGGCCGACAGGTAGCCGATCACCGCGTCGAACCACACGTACAGCTTCTTGTTCGGATT
>OOBU01000362.1_pt1 | contig 23055 bp, 19 predicted proteins | sample 1671501 | NCBI WGS metagenome assembly OOBU01 (sample SAMN06348163, study PRJEB24527) | human gut metagenome | biome: human gut; feature: ankylosing spondylitis patient; material: feces | host: Homo sapiens | place: China | collected 2015-10
ACGAGCTGATAGCCTGCTTCCGTGAAGTTCTTAGCGAGCTGCGGCAGACGAGGCTTGTCTTCTTCCTTAACGGAAATGAAGACGCGGCCGGACTTCGGAATCGCTGAGTCCGCACCTAACTGGCTCTTAAACAGAGCTTCGCCGAAGCTGCGGCCGACACCCATGACCTCGCCGGTGGAACGCATTTCCGGTCCGAGCACCGGGTCAACGCCCAAGAACTTAGCAAACGGGAAAACAGCTTCCTTAACGCTGTAGTGATCGAGATCCACTTCAACCGGCTGCTTCTGATCTTCCAGGCTCTGGCCGACCATGCAGCGGGCGGCAATCTTCGCGAGCTGCTGCCCGGTGGACTTAGAAACAAACGGAACGGTTCTGGAAGCACGCGGATTGACTTCGAGCACGAAGATTTCCGGATGATCGGAGAATGCGTGCTGAATCGCGAACTGAACATTCATCAGACCGACGACGTTTAAAGCACGAGCCATTTCGCGGGTCTGGCGCTTAACTTCTTCGACCAAGGCCGGATCCAGCGAGTACGGAGGAATCGAGCATGCAGAGTCACCGGAGTGGACACCGGCCTGTTCGATGTGCTGCATCACGCCGCCGATTCTGACTTCTTTGCCGTCGGAGACGGCATCGACGTCCATTTCTACGGCGTCATCCAGGAAGCGGTCCAAAAGTACCGGAGAATCGAAGGAAACCTTGATGGCTTCGCGCATGTAGCGTTCGAGTTCGCTCCTGTCGTGCACGATATCCATGGCGCGGCCGCCGAGCACATAGCTCGGACGAACCACCAGCGGATAGCCGATTTCGTCAGCCAAACGAATGGCCTCTTCTTCGGTACGAGCAGTTCTGTTGGGCGGCTGATGAAGACCCAGGTTCTGCAGCAGATGCTGGAAGCGTTCACGGTCTTCAGCTGCGTCGATAGAGTCAGGCGTCGTACCGATGATGTTGACACCGTTGGCCTCCAAAGCACGAGCGAGTTTGAGCGGGGTTTGACCGCCGTACTGAACGATAACGCCTTCGGGTTTTTCGACATCGATGATTTCGAGCACGTCTTCGAGTGTCACCGGTTCGAAATACAGTCTGTCGCTGGTGTCGTAGTCGGTTGAAACCGTTTCCGGGTTGCAGTTAACCATGATGGTTTCGTAACCGTCTTCGCGCAGCGCCATAGAAGCATGGACGCAGCAGTAATCAAACTCGATACCCTGACCGATACGGTTCGGACCGCCGCCCAAGATCATGATCTTGCGGCGATCGGAAGGATTGACTTCGGATTCTTCCTCGTAGGTCGAATACATGTAAGCCGTATCTGTCGGGAACTCCCCTGCACAGGTATCCACGCGCTTGTAAACCGGGCGAATTCCGAGTTCATGACGACGGGCTCGAACCTGATCTTCTTTGACCTTCAGAAGCTTAGCCAGACGGCGATCGGAGAAGCCTTTCTCTTTGAGGAAAAGCATTTCTTCCTTAGAGAGCTCGGGCAGGCTGTACTCTTTGAGGCGGTTTTCAATATCAACGAGTTCTTTGACTTGAACGAGGAACCAAGGATCGATCTTGGTAGCACGATGAGCTTCTTTGACGCTGTAGCCCAAACGGAACGCATCCGCCAGGTACCAAAGACGATCGGGGCCCGGTTCGCTGATTTCGTGGTGAATCGTGGCGCGATCGGTAGAGATTTCATTTAAGCCGTCTTTACCGGTTTCCAGACCGCGAAGGGCTTTCTGAAGAGCTTCCTGGAAAGTGCGGCCGATGGCCATCACTTCACCGACGGATTTCATCTGAGTCGTCAGACGCTTATCGGCTTTCGGGAATTTCTCAAAAGCAAAGCGCGGTGTCTTCACGACAACGTAGTCGATGGTCGGTTCGAAGGAGGCCGGAGTACGGCCGCCCGTGATTTCGTTCTTAAGTTCGTCGAGCGTGTAGCCCACAGCCAGCTTGGCCGCCACTTTGGCTATCGGGAAGCCGGTAGCTTTAGAGGCAAGAGCGGAAGAGCGGGAAACACGCGGGTTCATTTCAATAACGACCAGACGTCCGTCTTTCGGGTTCACTGCGAACTGAACGTTGGATCCGCCGGTGTCGACACCGATCTCACGCAGAATTGCGATGGAGGCATCACGCATGATCTGATATTCCTTATCAGTCAGCGTCTGAGCCGGCGCCACGGTGATGGAGTCCCCGGTGTGGACGCCCATCGGGTCGAAGTTTTCGATGGAGCAGACGATGATGCAGTTGTCCTTGCTGTCGCGGACAACTTCCATTTCGTATTCTTTCCAGCCGAGCAAGGACTCCTCAATCAAGAGTTCGTGTGTCGGAGAGAGTTCGAGGCCGCGGGTACAAATCTGGATGAATTCTTCCATGTTGTACGCAATACCGCCACCGGAGCCACCGAGCGTGAAACTCGGACGAATAATGGCCGGGAAGCCGATCTTAGCCTGGACCTTTAAAGCGTCGTCTAAAGAATATGCAATGCCGGAGCGAGCGCTGCTCAGTCCGATCTTGTCCATTGCTTCTTTGAATTTGAGACGATCTTCGGCTTTTTCGATCGCTTCGGGAGAAGCGCCGATCAGCTCGATATTGTATTTTTCGAGCACGCCGCTCTTAGCAAGTTCCATGGCGCAGTTCAGTGCTGTCTGACCGCCCATGGTCGGGAGAATGGCATCCGGTCTTTCTTTTGCAATGATGCGTTCGACCACTTCTTTAGTGATCGGTTCAATGTACGTTACATCCGCTGTCTGCGGGTCGGTCATGATGGTCGCCGGATTGCTGTTGACCAAAATAACCTTATAGCCTTCCTCGCGGAGAGCTTTACAGGCCTGTGCACCGGAGTAATCGAACTCACAGGCTTGTCCGATGACAATCGGACCGGCTCCGATGATCAGAACCGATTTAATGTCAGTGCGCTTAGGCATGATTTCTTATTCCTTGGATGGATTGGGTTCAGCCATACCGGCTTCGATCAACTCGATGAGGATGTGGATCACCTTGATGTGCAGTTCCTGCACACGGTCGGCAAAACGACCGGCAGGCGTAACGATGGCCACATCTGCAAGTTCGCAAATCGGAGTATTCGGTTTGCCGGTGAGAGCAACAACTTTGATTCCTTTCGCTTTTGCCGCCTGAGCTGCTTTGACGATGTTCTTGCTGGTGCCGCTTGTCGTAATACCAAGCAAGACGTCCCCTTCTCTACCCACTCCTTCAACAAAGCGGGAGAAAACGTATTCATAGCCGTAATCGTTTGCCACGCACGACATATGAGAGGGATCTGCCAGCGACATTGCCGCGTAGGCAGGACGGTCTTGTCTGAAGCGGCCGGAGAGTTCTTCGGCAAAGTGCATCGCGTCGCATAAAGAGCCGCCGTTGCCGCAGGACATAACTTTGCCGTTCTGCTTCATGGAGGCGACCATGAGATCAGCCGCTTCGACGACCTTGCGGAGCATTTCCTCGTTGGAAAGCAGGCTGTCTAAACCGCTGCGGGCTTCTTGGAGCGCTGCTCTGACTGTCTGAACTTTATCTGTCATAAAGACTCTTTGTACTTCTGAATATTGGCAATGAAACGATCAAACAGCGGCTGAATGTCGTGCGGACCGGGGCTGGCTTCCGGGTGTCCCTGGAAGCAGAAGACCGGAGCATCTTTCATTTCGAAGCCCTGAAGAGAACCGTCAAACAGCGACTTGTGCGTGACTTGAACATTCTCCGGCAGGCTTGCTTCATCAACCATAAAGCCATGGTTCTGACTTGTGATGTAAACACGCTTCGATGCCAAATCCACCACCGGGTGGTTAGCGCCGTGATGACCGAACTTCATCTTGAGGGTCTTTCCGCCGACAGCCAAACCAAGGATCTGATGGCCCAAGCAGATGCCGAAGAGAGGAATCTTGGCATCGATGGCTTTCTTGGCTACTTCAATCGCGAAGTCGCAGGGTTCCGGGTCTCCGGGACCGTTGGAAAGGAAGATACCGTCCGGATGAAGCGCCATGGCTTCTTCAAACGTTGTGCGCGCCGGAACAACATGAACGTGAATACCTCGATCGGCCATTAAGCGAAGGATGTTTTCTTTTACGCCGAAGTCCCAAGCGACCACGCTGTAGGGATAGTCTTCAGGCTGGAACGAACCGGGACGGCCGAGGCCATTGTCCATACGCCAAGTACCTTCGCCCCATTCGTAGCGATATGTCGTGCTGACTTTAGAAGCCAGTTCCTGGCCGACCATTCGAGGTGCTTCTGCAGCAGTTTTAGCCGCAACAGCGATTTCATGATCAGTGAGTTTGCCTTCGGCGGCAGCAACAATGCAGCCCGTCTGGGCGCCTGTTGTACGCAGAATGCGTGTCAGTCGTCGAGTGTCCACTTCGGCCAGTGCGACGATGCCGTTTTGTTTGAGATATTCCGTCAGGCTTCGCTGGCCTCGCCAATTGGAGACCACGGGAGACTCGCTGCGGATGACGAGGCCTGCCACATGAACATCTGAAGATTCCACATCGTCTTGGTTTACGCCGACATTGCCGATGTGAGGATAGGTAAGAGTAACGATTTGTCCTGTATAGGAAGGATCCGTGAGGATCTCTTGATAGCCCGTCATTGCCGTATTAAAAACGACTTCGCCCACGGCCATGCCGGAAACGCCGATAGATCGGCCTTTAAAAACAGCTCCGTCCGCAAGCACTAATGCTGCTTCAGGTCGGGCGTCATTAATAAGATGATTATGCACTATGACTCCGTATCGCCATCGAGACGCCGTTTCGGTCCCGATCGCAGTTAGAAAAAAGCTCGACTAAAGTTGAGTTTGAGACCGAGCGAAATTGATTATATCAACGGGTATTTAGCGGACTTGAAAGATGAAATACTGTTTTTAGATATAGAGGAAAGTTCCTAGATGACGCAATTTTTAGTTTGTTTTTAAGGGAGTTTTTCTATAATTTTGAAGGCACGTTGAAAGGCGAAAAAATTAGGCCTGAACGATCTTCTCTGCGGCCTTAGGCTCAACCCGAGGAAACAAGCCCCAGGGCCTCTTGCTGTGGTCTTACCGGTTGTTTTAATTGCGAGCCCCTATTAATAACTTTGCTTTTCGAACCTGTCTTGGATCTTTGACGCACTCGGCACAAGCCGAGTGCGTTGGAGCCAAGAAGTTACGTTTCACTTTTGTTTTCATAGGCCCACAGGCGTGTCTCAACAAAGCTAGGGCAATTCCCGATTGTGGACAAAATATCCAAACCATCACATCCTCAAGATTTAGAATTGGAAAATTTGAACCAACGCAGCAACAATATGAATCAGCTCGAACAATTAGCATCCCTAACAACCATTGTGGCTGATACCGGGGACATCGCGTCTATTGCAAAAATCCAACCACAGGACGCAACAACCAATCCGTCTCTTATCCTAAAAGCTTCTAAAGATCCCGCTTACCGGGCTTTTTTAACGGAAGCTGTTGAAAATTCCGTCTCCTTAGAAGACGCTGCAGACCGCGTTCTGGTGAACTTCGGTGCTGAGATTCTTAAACACGTCAAGGGCCGTGTCTCTACCGAAGTTGATGCCCGCCTCTCCTTTGATGTGGAAAAAACGATCGCCAAAGCACGTCGTTTAATCGAACTTTATGAAGAAAAAGGCATCGACAGAGAACGGGTTTTGATCAAAATCGCCGCAACATGGGAAGGCGTTCAAGGCGCTCGCGTGGCTTATCTTCTCCGTTGCTCAGGCAGAAATCGCAGCAAATGCCGGTGTTACTCTGATCTCTCCTTTCGTCGGCAGAATCTATGACTGGTTCAAGAAAAAAGCCGGCGCCGATTGGAATGAAGAAGCAAACGCCGGAGAAAACGATCCCGGTGTCCAGTCTGTCAGAAAGATCTTCGAACGTCTCAAAGGTTTGGGCGCAAAGACCCAGATCATGGGCGCAAGTTTCCGCAATAAAGGCCAAATCGTGGCACTTGCCGGATGCGACCTTCTGACAATTTCTCCTAAACTGATCGAAGAACTCTCGAACGCCGAAGAAAAATTCGAACAGAAACTCGACGTTGCTAAGGTCACTCCGATTCGCGCTGAACCTCTGACGGAAGCTCAATGGAGATTCGCAATGTGCGAGGACGAGATGGCTTCTTATAAGTTAGACGAAGGTATTAGAGCATTCGTAAAAGATACACTCACTCTCAAGGAGACACTACGCCAAATGCGTACCGAGACGGGTAAGATTTGGCCGCAGGATTAATTGCAGAACTTATTTTTAAAAGAGTCGCTAAATGACAAACCAATCTTTTAAACCGAGAAATGCAGGCTCGCTCTTTTTGGTATCCGCTCCGAGCGGCGCCGGAAAGTCTTCGCTGGTCAATGCACTCCTTGCAAAAATTCCGGGCATCGCACTTTCTATCTCTACGACAACCCGCGCCCCTCGTCCGGGTGAAGTCAACGGACGCGAGTACCACTTCACAACAGTTGATGAATTCATCGCTGCCCGCGAAAGAGGTGAGTTCTTAGAATCCGCAGAAGTTCACGGAAACTACTACGGAACCTCCAAGAAGTGGATTGAGGACACAATGGCCAAAGGCGGTGATGTTCTTCTTGAAATTGACTGGCAGGGTGCCCGTCAAGTGAGAGAACATTTCCCCGAAGCTGTAAGCATTTTTATCCTGCCCCCTTCCATTCAAGCCTTAGAAGACAGGCTTCATAAACGCGGACAAGACTCGGAGCAGACCATTACGAGACGTCTTTTGGGCGCCGGAGCCGAAATGGCTCATGCAAGCGAATTTGACTTCGTTATAATTAATTCAGTTTTTGAAAATGCGCTGGATGAATTCTGCGCAATCGTGACCGCAAGCCGTCTCCGTTTTGATAAACAGGCGGCTCGTTGTCGTGATATTTTTATTCAGCTCGGAATCCCGAACTGAATTTGATAGGTTAGATCAATGGCACGTATTACAGTTGAAGATTGTTTAAAAAAGATCCCGAACCGTTTCCAAATGGTTCTCGTAGCATCTGTCCGCGCTCGTCAGCTTTCTCAGGGTCATACCCCAAAAATTGAGTGTAAAGATAAAGCGACAGTCGCCGCTCTCCGTGAAATTGCTGAGGGCGTTACAGGCTTTTGAGTGTAAGGATAAGGCGACTGTTGCCGCACTCCGTGAAATTGCTGAGGGCGTCACAGGCTTAGAAATGCTCAACGGTATAAGATAATAGAAGTTATCTGCACAGTCGGGGTTCGGCTCGCAGCCGGACTCCTTTTTGTTTTTTGTTGAAGCGCAGAAGAAAACAAAGAATAAGACCTCAGCTAGGAGAGCAACCATGGCCCCGAATACCGCACCTGCAGGAAAAAGCTACGCACAAAAAGCCGCAGACTTATTCATGTCAGCCGTCGGCATGAAATCGGCGCCTAAGCCGGAACCCAAAGAAGACGTCTTTGCTCAGGAAAAACTTAATCCTGTTGCATCTGCCAATCTCCTAGCAGAACGCTGCCGCCAATATCTTTCAAACAGTGATGTCCAAAAGATTCGTGAAGCATTCCGGTATGCAGACCAGGCGCATTTAGGTCAATTCCGTAATTCCGGCGCTCCCTACATTACTCATCCGATAGCAGTTGCTGAAATCCTCGCCTCTTGGCACATGGACGCAGAAACCATTGAGGCCGGTCTCATGCACGATGTCTTAGAAGACACGGGCATTACCAAGATCGAAATGAGCGAAAAATTCGGAGTGAAAGTAGCTGAGCTTGTCGACGGCGTATCAAAGCTGGACAAGCTCAAATTTTCTTCCAATGAAGAAGCTCAGGCGGAAAGCTTCCACAAAATGCTGCTTGCAATGTCCCGCGATGTTCGCGTCATCCTAATCAAGCTTGCCGACCGCCTGCATAACATGCGCACCTTAGGTGCCGTCAAGCCGCACAAAAAGTTCCATATTGCTAAAGAGACCATGGATATTTACGCTCCGATTGCGAGCCGCCTCGGTCTCTTTTCTGTTTACAGAGAGCTCTCTGACATGAGCTTCTCTTACATGTACCCGATTCGCTACCGAGTTCTTGAAAAGAAAGTCGCCGAATCTCGTATGCGTAAGAAAAACGCTTTGGATCAGATTTATCACGAGACTTCAGATCGTCTGGCCGCCCGCAAAATCCGCGGGGACGTCCAGGGCAAAAACAAGTCGCTCTGGCGCATCTACTCAAAGATGAAAGAGCGCAAAATCCGTTTCAGCGAAGTGCTCGACGTTCACAGCTTCCGTGTTTTAGTGCCGACGAGAGACGACTGCTACCGAGCTTTGGGCATCATCCATGAGCTCTACAAGCCGGTTCCGGGTCGCTTCAAAGACTTCGTGGCGATTCCGAAAGCGAACGGTTATCAGAGCCTGCATACGACCGTCATCGGTCCCGGCGGCCTCATGGTCGAGTTCCAGATTCGTACCGAAGAAATGCACCACATCTGTGAGGACGGTATTACAGCGCACTGGCTTTACCGCGACCGCAACACATCCGACCAGCTGCAGCGCAATACGATGGACTGGCTCAACGGCCTGCTGGAAATTCAGAAACAGAGCGGTACTTCTCTCGAGTTCATGGAAAATATCAAGGTCGATATCTTCCCGGACCGCGTTTACGTCTTCTCCCCGCGCGGCAGAATTATTCAGCTGCCCAAGGGCTCCACTGCCGTGGACTTTGCTTATCAGATCCATACCGACCTCGGCAACTGCACTATCGGCTGCGAGATCAACGGTGAACCGGCGCCGCTCACGCGCGAACTGAGGAACGGTGAGATGATCAACATCATCAAAGGCGATAAACCGACACCTAATCCTTCTTGGCTTGCCAGCGTTCGTACCGGTAAAGCCAGAGCAGAAATCCGTCAGTACATGCGCTCCCTCTCCGAGGAAGGTAAGATCGAACTCGGCGCCAAACTGCTGGAACGCTCCTCTAAGAGCCACCATCTGCCCTACTCCAAAGTCACAGACGAAGACTGGAGTCGCGTCTGCAAATCCAACGGTTTTGCAGATAAAAACGCCGTATTGGACGCGATTGGCGCGGGCCAAAAAGACTCTCTCCTTCTCCTGCATCAGCTCACGGCTCCCTACACACTTAAGGGCAATGAAGAAATCACCGTCGCTGAGAAAGTTCAGGAACCCGTTTTAGACCTTAAAGGTCAGACTTGCAAACTTGCTCCCTGCTGCACGCCGGCAATGGACGATGTCATCATCGGCCATTACATCGCAGGCACCAATACGCTTCATGTCCACCGTAAAGACTGCAGCCACGTCCAGCGCGGAATGCGAGTTGATCCTGAGACCTGGCGCGACCTGCAGTGGAATCCCAAGTACAAAGGCGGCTATCCGGTCAAACTCGATATCGAACTAACCAATACTCATGCCACACTTGAAAGGCTGACCAGCATGATCGCTCAGCAGCACTCGAGCGTCACCGGCTTTGCCATGAGCCAGCAAAACGGCGTGGATAAGGTTGAGCTCACAATCCTGGTGAGCGACACGAAACATCTGCAGAAGATCATCAACGCCATTCGTACTATTGATACCGTCCGACTCGTCAGCCGTCACTTAGAAAGCACGCCGGCGATGAAACCTGTAGACGTAGAAGTCGACGAATAATTTTTGTACTTCTCAACGGCAAAACCCGAGCGATTGCCCGGGTTTTGCCGTCTCTGAAAAGGCTATCGCCTCTTTAACTTGTCGGCTTAGTACTGATCAAAAATCTTCTGGATTTCTTTAGGATCTTTGGTCTGAGTCAGAGCCAGCATAAGAAGAACGCGGGCTTTCTGAGGATTGAGAGAACCGGAAGAAACAAAACCGTACTTAGCGTCATCAACTTCTGCGTCCTTGGTTGTAGAACCGGTCGGAACACGAGAGGAGCGGACGATTGCAATACCGTCTTTTGCTGCTTTCTCAATGATCGGGAAAGTGGATTTATGCAGGTTGCCGTTGCCCACGCCGGCAGTAACGATACCGTCGTATTTAGCGTCAACCAATGCCTGAGCCTGGATACCTTCAACTCCGGCGTGCTGATAGACCACACCGACCTTCGGCAGCTTGTCTAAACCGTCAACCTTGAACGGTGTCTGAGTTGTGTGTTTGGTCACAGGAGCGGCATCCCACAGAACTTTTCCGTTGTGGATCGTTGCCAGCTGACCGGCGTTCGGGCTTTGGAAGGTTTCAACGCCGGTTGTGTTTGTCTTAGTAACATCACGAGCACCGAGGACACGGTCATTCATCACAACCATAACACCTTTGCCGGCAGCAGAAGGATCACCGGCAACAGCGACGGCGTTGTAAAGATTGGCGGGACCGTCGGCAGAAAGTGCATTCGACGGGCGCATCGCACCGACCAGAACGATCGGCTTATTGCACTTTGCCGTGAGGTTCAGGAAGTAAGCGGTTTCTTCCATCGTGTCGGTTCCGTGAGTGATCACAAAACCGTCTTTCTTGCCGCATTCAGCGTTGATCTTCTTAGCAAGTGTCAGCCAAACAGCATCGCTCATATCTTGAGAGCCGATCTGTGCAACCTGGTCGCTGGTGACATTGGCAATATTTGCAAGTTCAGGAACTGCCTGCACTAATTTGTCGACACCGACTTTGGCAGCAGAGTAATTGGTTTTGTCAGACGCCGCGGATTGCCCGGCAATCGTGCCGCCGGTCGCGTAAACTGCAACGTTCGGTAATGCGGCAAAAGCAGCACCGCATGCAGCGGCAAGAACAGTTCCTAAAACAGCCTTACGAATCATTCGTCTCCTCCTCAAATTAAGAAAGTAAGTATCACTATGTGGTCTTGACGCTTACCTTTGAATGATTCGAAGATTCTATTAACCACGTTGCTATCTAAAAATCGCTTGTTTGTGGTCATTGACTTTTCAGGGACTTAATTTATTTCCATCCAATTCTCTAACTGTCCCTATAAATCAATCAGTTATCTAATTCTTTAAAACTTTATCTTGACCAAAGCATTGAAAACTCATTTATTAATTGTCGTGGTTTCCACTAATGAATACGGATGATGGGTAACATGAATTTTCTATGCCGTAAATTTCAATTCGCAAGAGATTGTTGCACATGAAGGACAGACTCAAGAAAAATGTTTCAAATCTTTTCCTCCCGACGACAGCTACAAAAATGGGCGCCGAAGCGCCCACTGTTAACAAATTCTGAGGTTAGAGTTTTTCGCTCCTGCCGCCCTTCGGCTGCCACTTCATGAAATGATGTTCAGCCAGAGACACCATCCAGTCCAGCACCAGCGCAAATGCAGTCAGAACCAAAATACCAGCCATAACCGTGTTGATATCAAACGTACTTTCAGCCTGCAGAATCAGATAACCGACACCGCTTGCAGAACCTAAGTATTCGCCGACGACCGCACCGACGAAGGCCATACCGACAGAAGAATGCAGTGAGGAGAATACCCAGCTCATCGCGCTCGGAAGATAAACAAATCGGAGCAGCTGTGTCTTGTTGGCGCCCAGCATACGTGCGCTTGCCAGAACGTTCGGGCTGACTTCACGAACGCCTTGGTAAACGTTGAAGAACACAATGAAGAACACCAGCGTGATACCGAGAGCGACTTTAGAGCCGATGCCTAAGCCGAACCAAACACCGAAGATCGGCGCCAGGATCACACGAGGCATAGAGTTCAGACCCTTGATGTAGGGATCTGCAATGGCAGCAGCGGTCGGAGCTAATGCCAGCCAAAGTCCGACCAAAAGACCGGCAGCTGTACCGAAAACGAATGCTAAGACGGTTTCCGTCAGTGTGACGGCAAGGTTGGGATAGATTTCTAAGTTAACGACAAACCAGTCCCATATAACCTTTCCGATCTGAATCGGTTCACCGAAGAAGAACGCTGCCTGATTCTCGTCCTGGAACATGAACGGAGGAATGAGGCCGGGCTTGGTCATCAGCCACCAGAAGAAGAAAATCGCAACCAGCAGAAGCAGCTGGCAGGTGACTAACTTCGTTTTTGACTGAAGAATAGGTGTGCTTCCTTTTTTCATTTTTTACTTCACCCTGTTTCTCTGATTTTCATAGCCCTTAAGCACTTCTTCGCGAAGGTCGGCCCAAATAGCGTTGTGCAGTTCAATGAAGCGCGGTGTGACACGGACTTCGGCCACGTCACGCGGACGAGCGATGTCGATATAGAACTCACCGATCGGATGAGAACCCGGGCCGGCGGAGAAAACCACCACGCGGGGATGAGAACCCGGGCCGGCGGAGAAAACCACCACGCGGTCGGAAATAGAAATGGCTTCGTCTAAGTCATGCGTAATGAAAAGAACGGCCTTTTTCTTCTGTGACCACAGAGCCAGCACTTCGTTTTCCATCAGCTGACGAGTCTGAATGTCCAGCGCAGAGAACGGCTCATCCATCAGAATGATGTCCGGATCCATGATCAGCGTCTGGGCCAAAGCAACACGCTTTCTCATACCGCCGGAAAGCTCATGCGGATAACGGTCTTCAAAGCCGCTTAAGCCCACGCGAGAGAGCCAATGACGAGCTTGTTCATGGCGTTCTTTCTCAGGAACGCCCTTAAACTGCAGACCTGCAGAAACATTATCAATGGCCGTTCTCCAGGGCATTAAAGCTTCTGCCTGGAACATGTAGCCCGCTCGCTTATTTAAACCGACAAGCTCTTCTCCAAAGACTTTGACGGTTCCTTTTGACGGCGTTAAAAGCCCCGCTGCCATATTAAGTACGGTCGATTTACCGCATCCGGTCGGACCGACCACGCTGACGAACTCACCGTCTCCGATTGTTAAATTCACATCCCTAACGGCCGTGTAGTGTTTATTGTCATCACTGACAAAACTGCACGTCACATCGTCAAATTCCACTGCTGGCTGATTCATCTTGAATGCTGCTGTTAGTTGTTATTTGGTTTTTTCTCTTGGGCGGAGCGCTTGGGCTCCGCCTCTTATTTTATTTATTTAGCCGGATATTTCTTTAAGGCTTCATCAACAAATTTATTGGTATAAACCTTGGTTAAATCGATCTTGGCCGGATCGATTTTATCGTTCACGGTCTGAAGGGCACCCAGGGAGATCTTGGCACAGCCGTCCGGGAAGCGTCCGTCCGGAGACAGAGCATCACGGTTCCCTTCAAAACCTGCAAGATAGATACCACGGTTGCCCATTAAGTAAGAAGCCGGAACAACCTTAGCAACTTCTTCCGGAGTAGCTTTAGCCAGCCAGTCATCGGCACGGACAATAGCATTGGTCAGAGCCTGAACTGTCTTGGGATTCTTCTCAACGAAAGAAACCGGAGCGTAGAGGCAGCCGGCAGGCATTGTGCCGCCGAAGAAGCTTTCGGATTCTTTAACTTTACGGGTATCGGCGACGAGTTTGGCGTCTCCGTTCTTCAGAAGGATTGTGATAACCGGGTCGAGGTTAATTAAGGCGTCGATCTGGCCGCTTCTGATCGCAGAGACTGCGCCGGAAGAAGAACCTACACCGATGAAAGCAACGTCTTTAGGTCCGAGACCGCCCTTTTTGAGGATGAAGTTGGCAACCATCTGTGAGGAAGATCCCGGAGCGGTAACGCCGACTTTCTTGCCCCTCAGGTCACTCAGCTGTTTGTAGTCTTTCATTGTCTTATTGGAGACAACGAGAGCGAGCTGGGGAGCACGACCCTGCAGAACAAAGGCAGTCATGGGCTGCTTTTTAGCCTGCATGGAAATGGTGTGTTCGAAGGCTCCGGACACAACATCTGCACTGCCGCCGACAACAGCCTGAAGCGAACGAGAGCCGCCCTGGAAGTCAACGATCTTGACGTTCAGACCTTCGTCCTTGAAATAACCGAGCTGTTCTGCGATGGAAAGAGGCAGATAGTAGTAAAGACTCTTACCGCCCACGGCAATCGTCACGTCTTTCTTTTCCGGTGCTTGCTGAGCAAAAGACATCGGCGCGAAAGTCATAGCTGCAGCGGCACAGGCGGCTGCGATGACGGTACGGCGTGTGAATTTATTCATTTTTATTCCCCAATAATAAAAAAGGCCCGCTTGGCGGACCGTCTTTGAACTACGAATTTAGTTGATAAGAAACGATATATACAAAAACAGTCCTAGCCGACATTCAGGCGCAATCGAAGCAACAAGCCCAAAGCCAAGCTAAGACCGTTAAGAGAAAGGACGCAAACAGCCGCAAACCCCGGGACTGCCGGAGTGTTGTTTCGGTTGCCTGTTGTATTCGTCACTTTTCTTCCGTTTGTAAAATTGAGTTACAGATAAAGAATACCGCCTAAATCTCGTTTGTGCGGAAATCCAACTAAGTAATAACGCTTAGAAGAAAAATTTTTTCTCAAATTGCTAAGAACGCGTCTTAGTCGCTTTCACGAACACGTCTGTTAAGCATTGCCTGCGCCACGGTGTTGACATCCGTGTATTCGATTTCGGCCCCGGCCGGAACACCTCGGGCAATACGCGTGAGTTTTAATTGGGGATAGTGTTTGGAAAGAAGTTCCGACACGGCAAAGGCAGTCGCCTCGCCTTCTGCGGTAAAAGAAGTCGCAATGATGACTTCTTTAACTTCGGGTTCGCCGGCGCGCTCTAAGAGCTTATCCAAGCCGATTTCGTGCGGCCCGACGCCGTTTAACGGGGACAGGCGTCCCATCAAAATAAAGTAGCGGCCGTGATAAGAAAGGCTCTGCTCGATCACCATCAAGTCAGCCACGCTTTCAACGATGCAAAGCAAGGAGTCATCACGGTTATGAGAAGCGCAGAAACTGCACAGCTCGCCGTCGGTCAGATTGTTGCAGCGGGCACAGCGATGCACCGTCTTGGTGGCCTTTAAGAGCGCTTCTCCGAGACGATTCGCATCACTTCTGTCGCCATTTAACAGCTGATAAGCAATGCGCTGAGCAGCTCTCGGACCGACTCCGGGGAGCTTCTTCAGCGCATCAATCAGTTCGGCAATTGCTCCGATTTGTTCCATTGAATTAGAACGGGAGTTTCATGCCGCCGGTAGCCTTGCTGATCTTGGCGTTGGTTTCGGCTTCGACCTTCTTGGAAGCGTCGTTGATTGCTGTCAGAAGGAGGTCTTCGAGCATTTCGCGGTCAGCATCGGCACCGACCAGGCTGTCGTCGATCATGACGCGGCGGCAGACGTTCTTGCAGGTCATCGTGACTTTGACCATACCATTGCCGGCTTCACCGGTGACTTCAATGGTTTCGAGCTCTTTCTGAGCTTTCTGAATGTTCATCTGCATCATCTGAGCCTGTTTCATCATCTGGCCCATCTGACCCATTCCGCCAAATCCTTTCATTTTGATTCCTTTCAAATTTAAATTGTTCTAACTTTGCCTTCTTTATCTAAAAGATCCAAGTCTTCTGCCTTCGGCTCGACGTTAAAGACCTTCATGAAAGAAAGAATTCTTTTGTCTTTCTTCAGCTCGGAGAGCTTTTTCTGCTTTTCTGCTAAAAATCTCTGAGCGTAAAGCGTACGTAGATTCTGGTATTTCGTGGGTGCCGTCGTCACTGTGACGTGGACGTCGCTCCCAAGAACCTTCTTCAATTCGGCCGCAAGTTTAGCAACCATATCGTGCGCTGTCAGTTTTTCCAAATCTACGGTGAGCTTCATATTCTGACCGTCGAAACTCTCGAGCTCGGCACTCGTGACTAACGGCTGAGACGCCGGATCCAAATGAATTTTTTCTGCCGCTTCAAGCCATGCGTTCATTTGAACGGGCTCTGCGGGAATATATTCCTTCTGCTTTTCCTGAGGAGCGGGCGGAAGCACGGAGACCCCGGCTTCTTCTGAATATTCTTCGGGCCAAGCCGGCGGCGCCATCCAGTCGAGGTCATCAGCGGGAACGCTGTCAGTCTCCGGAACCCACGGCGCATCGTCATCCGGCATGTCGATGGAAGGGATCGCAGGAACGCCCGCTATTTCCGGAGGAAAAGGCTCAGCTTCCGACGCCTTCGGCTGAGGTTTGACTTCCTTTGCCGCGGGAGCCGATGCTGCCGGTTTTGTCTTTTCGGCCGCTTTCTTCTTTAAGTTAGGAACTGCAGATTCCGAACCTTGCGGAACAAACACAGGTTTGCCCGTCGCAATACTGTGATCCCAGGGAATGTCTTCCAGCTCCTGTGCGGATAAAGCCGATTTTGCAGAAGCCGCCGGAGCTTCGAGCGCTTTCGGCTGAATTTCCGCAGACTGAACTTTTTGCTGCGCCGGCAGCTCAGTCTTGGCCGGCTCAGTTTTTGGGAGAGCGGGTGCCTCTTCTTTGTGCGTTACGGCAGCAGGCAGGCTTTTCGGCATCTTTCCTTCTAGAGGAGCAAACGCCAGCATGCGCAGCAGCGCCATTGTGAAACCTGCATACTCATCAGGTGCCAGCGCCATGTCGTTACGGCCGTGAATCGCAATCTGATAGAAGAGCTGGACTTCATCCGGAGAGAACACGCTTGCTAACTGACGAAGCTCGGAGGCATCAGGCTCTTCATCGGTGAGAATTTCCGGCAGCTGCTGCGCCATCGCAATGCGGTGCAGAAGAACGGCCAAATCTTTCATCGCCTGCGTGTAAGACAGGCTGCGGGCACCGATCTCGTCAGCCACCTTCATGATCTCTTTCGGCTCATGATTGGCCAAGGCGCCAAGCAAGCGGATCAAGGTTGTCGAGTCGATCGTGCCGAGCATCTCGCGCACGGATTCCAAGGTAACGTTGCCCGCGCTGTACGCAATTGCCTGATCAAGCAGAGACAAGCCGTCACGCATCGAACCTCTGGCTCCGGAGGCCAGCATACGAAGCGCCGGCTTCTCGAACGAAATTTGTTCCTTATCCAGCAGCTCAGCCATATGCGAAGAAATGAGCTGAGGAGAAAGGCTCTTCAGATTGAACTGCAGGCAGCGGGAAAGCACCGTTACCGGAACTTTCTGCGGATCAGTCGTCGCCAAAATAAATTTGACATATTCAGGCGGCTCTTCCAAGGTTTTGAGCATCGCATTGAATGCCGCGGAGGTCAGCTGATGGACTTCGTCGATCATGTAGACCTTAAAGCGAGCGTTCGTCGGAACGTATTTGGCGCGCTCCAAAAGCGAGACCATGTCATCAATACCGCGGGTGGATGCCGCGTCCATTTCGATGTAGTCAACGAAGCGGTCTTCGTCAATGGCTCGACAGGCTTCGCAAACGCCGCAGGGCTCAGCGGTAATGCCGCCCTTTCCGTCCGGCCCGACACAGTTCAGACATTTGGCAAGAATTCGGGAAATCGTCGTTTTACCGACACCGCGCGTACCCGTAAAGAGGTAAGCATGGTGAAGTCGATTTTCCGTCAGGGCATGCGTCAAGGCACGAACAACGTGATCTTGTCCGAGCAGAGAAGAAAAATCATGAGGCCGCCACTTGCGTGCCAAAACTTGGTATGACATTAGGCTATTCCGAAATTTATTGTTCAGCCGATTCGACAGAGCGTTTCTCCCCGGTCATCAGCTTTTTAAGCATGACAATAATCCTATATCAATTCGGCTCGGATTGTCTTATCCGTCAGCGAGTTAGGAAATACTTCTTTACGTGAAAATAGACGACAGCTCTTTCCAATTAATCCGGACGCGTCTATCCGGACAGATAGAAATGCTCTAGAAAAACAGAGCGCCTCAAAGGACGCTCTATACAAAAGTAGGTTTTGCTTTTTACTTGGCCGGTTTAGTCTCGGCAAACTGCTCGAGTTTCTCACCGGTCAGGCGGCAAATACGCCATTCCTGCATAACCGTGGCACCGATGCTCTCATAGAAATCGATCGCCGGCTGGTTCCAATCGAGAACAGACCATTCAAATCTGCCGCAGCCGTCTTCGACTGCTTTGGCCGCAAGGTAATTCATCATCTTCTTGCCGATGCCGCGGTGGCGATATTCGGGAAGCACAAAGATATCTTCTAAATAGAGACCTTTGCGGGCAAGAAATGTGGAGAAGTTATAGAAATAGAGTGCAAAGCTTACGGGCTTTTCAGTTCCGTCTTCTTCGGTTATCCAGCCGACAACGGCATAGCATTCGGGCTTATCGCCGAAAAGACATTTTTCAAGGAGTTCGGGAGTGACCTGGCACTGGTCATCGAGTTTTTCGTAATGGGCCAATCCGCGGATAAGTTCGGCAATAACCGGGCAATCCTGAGGACGAGCATTGCGAATATTGAAATTATCCATTTGAGCACCTTATTGAAAAGGAAAGGCGAACCACACCTCGGCACTGCTAGTTTCGCTATGGCTGCTTCGTTCCCGACCTGACCAGATTCACGACGTTCACATGCGAGGGGGCTCGCCGGGTACGAATTATATATGAATTTGAGTTTTGCGCCAGCCGGGAAGAACCGTGCTTCATCGAAAAATGGCCTTTCTCAATCTGCGGTGGTAACATCTGTTTACCACCTTTGAGGAGGAGAAATTGATCAGATTCTGCGTTCCTTTAATCGCGTTGATGCTCGCATTCTCCGGCGTGGCCAATGCCAAGCTCGTCGGCCGCTGGGACCCGGCAGCTTACGCTCAAGGTAAATTTAAAGTTCAGAAAACGGCCGTTATCCGTAAAGCTCCCGCCCCTAAGAAGATTCACGCACAGAAAAAACGTGTTGTCGTCAAGGTTGACTACACGGGCAAGCTCTTTCAAAAAGAGGTTGAGCTGGTAGAAAACTAAACTCCTCTCTTGAAGCACCGGCGCCGTCCGGAGAAGACCAATTGTCTATCTCCTCGGCGCTGTTTCTTTTTCGTCAACGAATTCGGAGCGTTTATCTTTAATTTCGTGCCTGAGATGTCTTGATACCGAACCTTACAAATCCTTGTTATGGCAGACAGCGCCGACGCTCTCACTATTTTCGATTTGTCTGACCGGATTTGACATTGCACGAGCACGCGCTCAAGTCTCTTTCAAGTGTGTATAGTTACAAGAAATTTGTTTCACCTTTTTGGGGCTTTTGAATTAGCTCTAAGCCCTCTCGGTGATAGTATCCCATCATCCGTTGGAGCCATCTTGGTTCCGGGGAATCAATAATTGGAGGTAATTTAAAAAATGGCCTTAAAACAAGTTACAGACGCCAGCTTTGTTGACGACGTCCTGAATCAAAAAGGTGTTGTAGTCGTTGACTTCTGGGCTCCCTGGTGTGGTCCCTGCCGTATGCTCGGACCGGTTCTTGAAAAAGCTGCCGAATCCCTTCCCGACGGTGTTCAGATCGTTAAATACAACGTTGATGAATGCCAGGATGTCGCTTCTCAGCTGGGCGTTCGCGGTATTCCTACTCTTGCCGTTTACAAAGACGGCCAGCTCCAGGCTCAGCAGGCCGGCGCTATGAATTCCGCTCAGTTCTCTGAATTCCTCAAGAACTTCATCTAATTTTGCTTTACAACGGTTCGATTTCCTCTTTATCGGACCGTTGCTCTCTTCCTTTCTTCGTTCTTCCTCCCTCTTTTATTTAAACCTCTTCGTTTGGGATTATTGTGCAATCCTCATTCGCAAGAGCTTCTATTCCTATGCATTTATCCGACCTAAAATCCAAGCACGTTTCCGAGCTTCTTGACATTGCTTTAGAACTCGACGTTGATAACGCCAGCCGCCTTCGCAAGCAGGAACTCATGTTCGCCATCTTGAAGAAGCGCGCGAAAGCCGGCGAACAGATTTTCGGTGACGGAACTTTAGAAATCCTTCCTGACGGATTCGGTTTCCTTCGCTCTCCTGTTTCTTCTTATTTAGCCAGTACGGAAGATATTTATATCTCTCCGTCTCAGATCCGCCGCTTCAATCTTCATACCGGCGACACGGTTGAAGGTGAAGTCCGCATTCCGAAGGACGGCGAGCGCTATTTTGCTTTGGTCAAAGTCGACAAAGTCAACGGTCTTCCTCCCGAAGCTCTTAAACACCGCATTCTTTTTGAGAACCTGACTCCGCTTTTCCCGAATCAGCCGCTCAAACTTGAACGCAACATTTCCGGCGACGAAAACCTTACCGGTCGTCTGATCGATATCCTGGCTCCGATCGGCAAGGGACAGCGTGCTCTGTTGGTTGCTTCTCCGAAGTCCGGTAAGACCGTTTTAATGCAGCATATCGCTCACGCGATTACCGCTAACTATCCGGACGTCATCCTGATGGTCCTTCTGATCGACGAACGTCCTGAAGAAGTGACAGAAATGGAACGCTCCGTTAAAGGCGAAGTCATTGCTTCCACCTTCGACGAACCGGCTACTCGCCATGTTCAGGTTGCTGAAATGGTCATCGAAAAAGCCAAGCGCCTGGCTGAAAGCAAGAAAGACGTCGTTATTCTGCTTGACTCCATTACGCGTCTGGCCCGCGCCTACAACACCGTGGTTCCGACATCCGGTAAAGTGCTTACCGGCGGCGTAGACTCCAACGCCCTGCAGCGCCCGAAACGTATTCTCGGCGCAGCCCGCAACCTGGAAGAAGGCGGCTCTCTCACCATCATCGGTACCGCTCTGGTTGAAACCGGCAGCCGTATGGACGATGTGATTTATGAAGAATTCAAAGGCACCGGCAACATGGAAATCCATCTGGATCGCCGTCTTGCTGAAAAACGCGTCTACCCGGCCATCAACGTTGCCAAGAGCGGAACCCGTAAGGAAGAACTGCTTCTGGCTCCGCAGGAACTTCAGAACATTTGGATTCTCAGAAAGTTCCTTTACGACATGGACGAAATCCAGGCAATGGAATTCCTGCTTGATAAGATGCGCCCGACAAAGAACAACGCTGAGTTCTTTGCCATGATGCGCCGATGAGCGACATCTGTTTGCTTTAAAAAGAAATTTGGGTATAATTTTGCCCTTGTTTTTATTAACTTAGGCACGTTCTGACATGCCGGATGTAAGACTCACAACGGTGAGCGGTCTCGCAAGGTTGGTGGCGACCGACATTTTTTGGAATACACATGAAACCGAATATTCATCCGCAGTATCGTGAAGTTGCCTTCACCGATATGTCCATCGGCAAGACCTTCATCATTCGCTCTACTGCCGACGCTCGTGACACCGTTGAAATCGACGGCGTTACCTATCCGCAGGTTAAGCTTGATACCTCCAGCGAATCTCATCCTTTCTACACTGGCGCTCAGACACGTATCGTCGAAGCCGGCCGTGTTGAAAAATTCCGTCAGAAATTTGCTGCTAAGTCTGCTGCCCTCAACGCTTCTGCTGAAGCTGCCAAGGCTGCTAAGGCTAAAAAATAATTTTTCAGTTTCATACTGATCCGAAGGGCAGCCTTTTGAGCTGCCCTTTTTCTTAGTAAAATCGCACCTTTCAGGTCTACAACCACACTGCCTCGATGTTAAGTAACCATTCCTCTCCGGCCGTCGTCAGCGCATCGGCTGCCGGCAAACTTCCGAGAGCGGCATTAATTGCACTTTTAGCTGCGTTCGTGCTGCCGTTGTTCTTTTCTACGGATGTATGGAGCGGAAAGTCTCTGATTTCGTTCGGTGTAGCCTGGAACATGGCCAACGGCTCTTTAGCCGATTGGCTTCTCCCGAACGTCAACGGATTCCCGGCTTCCGACGTCGGTCCTCTTTCTTTCTGGTTTGCAGCGCTCAGCATTAAAGTTTTCGGTCCCCTCTTCGGCAACGTAGAGGCCTTCCATATTACTGCCGGTCTATGGTTTGCAGTGACCACGGCCGCGATTTGGTACTCCACCTATCTTCTTTCCCGTCGCGACGAAGCCCAGCCTGTGAGCTTTGCTTTCGGCGGAGAAGCCGCGCGAAAAGACTACGGACGCTTAGTCGCCGACATTGCCGTTCTTCTGACCGTGGGTACCTACGGCATCATCGCCGCCTTCCACGAACTGACTCCGGTTACGTGCCTGCTCGCCTTCTCGGCTTTAGCTTTCTACGGCATCGTTTTAAGTCTCGAATATCTGTGGCGCGGTTCAATTATTGCCGGTCTTGCCATCGGCGCCATTGCCTTGGCCAGCAGTCCCGGCGCCGGCCTTTGGTGTTTCTTCGGAGCCTGGGTCGCAATTTTCCTGACGCCTGATTACACCAGCCGCTCCAAGCGCGCCGTGCTAACTTTATCTGTGGCTTTTGCGACCGCGATGCTTTGGCCGATTTTAGTTTTTGCCTGCTTCCCGGCAGAAGCGACCGAATGGTTCAAGAGCTGGATTTCCATCAGCCTTGCCGCGCTTTCTCCGCTACCGGCTGACGAATACCTTTGGCTTCTCAAGAACATTTCCTGGCTGACATTCCCGCTGTGGCCTTTGGCCTTATGGGGCATCTATGCCTGGAGAGATCAAATTCGCCAGGCTCCGCTGATTATTCCGCTTTCCTTCTCGGTTGTTGCACTATGCTCCGTCATTTTTACAGGGACGGAACTCAACAGCACGCTGCTTTTCTTAGTTCCCTCGCTGTCGGTTTTAGCTGCACTCGGCGTGGTCAGCCTTAAGCGCAGCCGAGAAAACTTTCTGGATTTGTATTCCGGCATCATCTATACGCTTGCCGTGATTGCTGTCTGGGTTTACTTCTTTGCCTGGACACAAGGTGTTCCGGCCAAGATGGCTTTCTCTATTACTCGTTTGGCGCCGGATGTTGAGCCGCACGGAACTTCCGTCTTCCTTTTTCTGCTTGCCGTTATCGCCACCCTCCTGTGGATCGCAATTGTCTTCTGGCGCCTGTTCAAGCACCCGGTTTTTTCCTGGAGAGGCGCTTGGATGGCAGGAACCGGGCTGACTGCGGTTTGGATTATTGTCATGAGCTTATTCGTCAATTTGATTGACGGGGCTCGCTCTATGAAGCCTATTGTCGATAACTTTAAAGCGGTTGCCGTTGAAAACAAAATTCCGCTCGACAAGATCGGTGCTTCTCATTTAACTTTGAGCAATATCGCTGCTTTTAATTACTGGGGCGGCGTCAACTTTGATAAGCAGGCAGATGCACCTTGGATCCTGCGTGCCGTTGACAGAGATTACGATGAAAACACCCTTGATCTTCGCTATGAAGTCGTCGATGTTTTCCAAGGACGTCCGAGAAGCAGCGAAAAGTTCCTCTTAATTCGCAGAAAGTAGTTTCTGCCTTTTTGGTATGTCAACTCGAATTTTGAGCCGGCTTCAACCGCCGGATACTTCCTATTGGGCGATTATTAAGCTCTCGCTCCCCGTCTGGATCTCCAACGTTGCCATTGTCGGCGGAGC
>OOBU01000364.1_pt1 | contig 22935 bp, 5 predicted proteins | sample 1671501 | NCBI WGS metagenome assembly OOBU01 (sample SAMN06348163, study PRJEB24527) | human gut metagenome | biome: human gut; feature: ankylosing spondylitis patient; material: feces | host: Homo sapiens | place: China | collected 2015-10
TTGCATAAAAATTCTAGAATAAAAGCAGACAACGATTTAATCAGCGCTTCCCTAGGCGAAGAATCTCGGTACATGCCCCGTTTGAGACAATCGGTGATAAATACCGGTCGGCGGGAAGGGTTGTGGTATCGACTATGGGGCCGCTCCGCGGCCCGGGTTCAAAAGGTTCAGAAGGTTCTGCCTGCCTTTGGCAGGCGGGTTCAAAGGGTTGTGGTATCGCCCTGATGGGCGATGAGTATAAAGTCAGGGTTACGGGATTTCCCGCCCCGCAAGTCATTCTGAGCCTCCGGAATGGTACACCGCTGTATGGCTATGATTTATGCAGAGCAAAAGAGCAGATAAATCGCCCGACCGATGCCGAAGACCGGTTGTATGGTTTTCCCGTCGTTACTGCCGTAATCTCCATTGCCGCAGCTGCCCGGCACCCATAGTGTCCCCGGCTTCCGCCGGCAAAAGTGGCAGTGCATCTGCCCGGCGCGCAGGTTGCTTCCCTGGCTTCAGGATATTTTAATTATATATTTATTCAACGTATATAAATTCGCAATTTTGCAAATTTTATGATTTTTCTATGTTCCTATTTCTCCTGCCCCCTTTCCTTCAGGAAGTGCTAATGTAAAGTTTGTGTAAAAATAATTTACTTTGCCCTGTAGCCTTTATACGCTAGACCATATATAATAGGTTTGTATTCTCATAGATCATAGAACTTATGTGTATATTTAAAATAGATATGACTTGGTCCCATAAGAATCTCTTTTCTTCCGGGAATTTTAATTTGTGAATTTTTATTCATTAAGGAGTTTGTATGACGCAGAAGTCATTGACCTATATATCCATTCTGGAGCACGCCATGGACGGTATGCCCGGCGGTGTCCTTGTTTACCGAGCTGATGAGACAGAGGAAATTCTTTATGCCAATTCCTGGCTGATCCATACGCTGGGCTGTCTTGATATGGACGATTTCATGGCAGTCACCGGCGGCACTTTCAAGAGCTTTGTCCATCCCTGCGATGCGGAAAAGGTGGAGAAGGATATTGAGCGCCAGATTTCTTCCGGCGCCGATGTGTTCGACTACGTGAATTACCGTATCGTCACGAAGGACGGGACAGTGAAGACGGTGGAGGAGTTCGGCCACCGTCTTCAGGTGCCCGGCATTGGGCCTGTGTTTTATGTGTTCTTCCTGGACAGCAGCGCCAGGTATGTGCTTCACGACATTGACGGCATTACCGGCCTTCCGGGGCAGACCCGCTTCCTCAAGGAGGCGTCCCTCCTCCTTTCCCTTTCCGGGGAACCCGAAAGGAAGGTCATGCTGTACATGAATATCCGCAATTTCCGCATGTACAACCTTCTCTACTCCAGCCAGCGGGGCAATGAGTTTCTTCAGGAAACGGCCCGCATCCTGAAGACCGCTTTCCCGGACGCCCTGATTTCCCGTTTCTCCGATGACCATTTTGCCATTCTCACCGGCAGGACCGGCGTGGAGGAAAAGATCGACAGGGCCTATAAGAAAATCATGGCCCTTCGGAAGGATGTGGACCTGGCGGTGAAATTCGGTCTCTACGTCATAGTTGACGGCTCCATGAAACCGGAAATTGCCTGCGACCTGGCCAAGACAGCAGCGGACAGCATCAAGGACAATTACCAGCTCCATCTGCAGGTCTACACCGACAAAATCGGCAAGAAAGCATTCATCAAAAGCTATGTCATGGACCATCTGCAGGAAGCCATGGACAAAAAGTACATCCAAATCTATCTGCAGCCGGTGATCCGCACCATTTCCGGCACCCTTTGCAGCGCCGAAGCCCTGTCCCGGTGGATTGACCCGGTGTACGGACTCCTTTCGCCTGCCGATTTCATTCCCGCCCTGGAAGAATCAAGGCAGATCCAGAAGCTGGATCTCTACGTGCTGGAAGAAATCTGCAAGACCTATCGCTCCCGCGTGGATAAAGGACTTCCGGTGATTCCCATTTCCTTCAATCTGTCCCGCATCGATTTCTACAGCGGCTCCATTTTCGAAGAAGTGGACGCCATTGTAAGGAAATACCAGGTGCCCCACTGCATGATTCATGTGGAAATCACGGAAAGCGTCTTCGTCAAAGACGGCGTCAGCATCAGCACCCAGATTGACAAATTCCGGGACGCCGGCTTTGAAATGTGGATGGACGATTTCGGCAGCGGCTACTCTTCCCTGAACGTCCTGAAGGACTACCATTTCGATGAAATCAAAATCGACATGGCCTTCCTGTCCAGTTTCACCCAGAAGGCCAAGGATATCATCAAGTCCACCGTGCGCATGGCCAAGAACATCGGCATCCATACCCTGGTGGAAGGGGTGGAAACGGAGGAGCAGAGAGACTTCGTCCGTTCCATTGGCTGCGAAAAAATCCAGGGCTGGTACTACGGCAGACCCATGCCCCTTTCCGAACTGGAAAGCTGCATCCGGGAAAAGGGATGGATTTTAGAGGACCGGGCATTGAAGAATTACTACAATCCCCTGGGCTCCGTGGATTTTCTCACCGATGAGTCCATGGCCCTGGTGGAAATGAATGAAGGAAAGCTCTCCTACCTTTTTGCAAACCATAAATTCCGCCAGGCCCTGGCCACCGGCGGCAGCAGCACGCCCCTCCATTCAGCCAGGGAACTGAACAGCTCTTCCTCCTCCCTGGGCAGGAACATTCGCGCCTTCTTCATGAATATTCTACGCACCGGCCAGGACCAGACCCTGACCTATCCGAAAAACAACCGGTACATGCACCTCACGGGGCACCATATTTCCACCCTGGCCGGTAAAAACCGCCACCTCTTCCGGGTCAACCTGTCCAACATCACCATCAGTCCGGAAACAGGGGAAGCGGATACCATGGATGACATTCTGCGGAACCTGTACTACCTGTACCAGAGCATTACCGTGGTGAACCTTAAGGACGATACGGCCACCCCCATCATCGCCAACACCCCCTTCCGTCAGTACCTCTCCAAAAAGACAAAGGGCCTCGAATCCCTCCGCAAAGCTGCGGAAAGCCAGATCCACCCGGACGACCGTCCCCGCTACCGCCGTTTCACCGAAAGACAGCACCTTTACCAGCTGCTGAAGGAAGACCCCGGCGGCACCGCCGTCAGTCTCTTCCGCACCCTGGGGGAAGACGAGAAATACCACTGGTCCGTGCACACCATCATGGCCGTGCCCAATACCGGCTTTATGACCTTCCTCTACGCCATCAAACGCTCCTTCATGAACTACAAAGATTTCCGGGAACCCATGCTGGAAATCTGTCGGGAGTGGATGGAGTAAGTTCAAAGGGTTCATGGACACGCCCTTTGACACGCCTTTGGAGTGAAGGTTGACGGGGCCTTTGGCCCCGAAGGTTCTTAAGGTTCTGAAGTTTGACAGCCCCTCCGGGGCTGAGGGTTGTGGTGGCGGCTGGCGCCGCAGTTTATAGTCAGCGTTACGTTCTTGCCTCCCCCTGCTTGCCAGGGGGAGGGGGACCGCGTGAGCGGTGGAAGGGGATGGCTGCAAAGCAGCCATTCTCCCGCCCCGCACGGTCATTCTGAGCCTCCAGCGAAGAATCTTGGTGCCTGCCGCATTTGAGTCAATCGGTGATAAATACCGGTCGACGGGAGGTACCCCGCTTCGCTTTGTGTATCATCATGATTCTTCCCATTCTGCTGAATCGGCCGCTGACGCGGCCACCCCCTATCCGGCTCCGCCGGACTTCCTCCTAAAGGGAAGCATGTCACTGGATTTTCGGGTCGCTGCGCTTCCCTACAAATCCAGTTCCTTTGCCACCCTATTCAAGGGGCAGAATAAACCTCTCTACGTTTAACTTCAGAGTCATGTGACATCAATGCCCAGCACCCATAGTGCCCCCTCGAAGAGGGGGAAAGGTGGTGGCGCCAGCCACCAAAGGGGGGCGCTGCCGAAATGCAAAGCGCCCTATTGACACGCTGCAGCCTCTTTCGTCTATCGTCTATCATCTATCGTCTACAATCTCCCCTCTCCCACTCAAAAACCCCTGTGATTTCATTTCACAGGGGTTCTTTCATTTGTCGGTTGGCAGGTGGCTCAGGAGAGCCAGGAGGGGTTTCCGGAATTCCTTTTCGTCCAGCGGGGAGTTCCGGATGATGTAGAGGAGGTATACCTTTCCCTTTCTTCTCACCGGAAGGATGGAGTGGATATCCCAATGGTACTTATGGTCATTGCCCAGGGTGCGGAAGCAGCCGATGATGGTGCCGAAGGGATCCCTCTTCACCCTTTTCAGAATGCTGGAGAGGTCATTGAATTCCATGAATCGTTTCCTGTCGTCGGGGTGGATGATGGCAGCGGCATACTGCAGCACCATCTCCCGGATGCCCGCGCGGCGCCGGAAGAAATATTCACGGTAGGGCGTATTGTTCACCAGGGGAATGGCCGTATTGTTCTCCGGATCCACAAGTGACACGGTCTGGTAGAGGTAGAAGAGATTCCTCGTCACCCAGTCCAGAGCACCCATGGTTTCCTCTGCTTTATGGATGGTGATATTGCTTAAGTGCAGCACCGCCAGATGGCGCCCGCCGTCGGCGGCCATATATTTCGCATCCAGTTTCATGTACTGCCCGTTTTCCGTATAGGTGAGGGATTTATCGGTGTGGGAAAGGGCGATGTCTTTCATGAAGCTGCCCAGATTCTTACTGATAGGGTCCGCCATGGCATTGATGAGATCTTCTGAATGTTTCAGGCTTTCCAGTCCTGCCGATTTCAGGGTATTCCTGAATTCCTTATTAGCAAAGAGATAGTGAAACCGGTTCTTTGTGAATTCTGCCACCGCCATGGATTTATCGGTGAGAAAATCCACACCGCCAATGGAACCGTAGTACCGGCGCAGCTGGGGCGTTTCCACCTGCCAGCCCTTCTCCCGCCGTACGTGCTTGAATTCCGCAAAGGGCATGGGCTTTCCGTAGTAGTAGCCCTGGATGAGTTCGCAGCCGATGGAGCAGATGAAATCACGCTGCTCCTCCGTCTCCACCCCTTCCACCAGGGTATGGATGCCGATTCCCTTGGCCATGCGGACGATGGCCTTCAGGATATCCTTGGACTTATCCGTAAACTTTGACAGGAAGGCCATGTCGATTTTGATTTCATCGAAGCTGTAGTCCTTCAGCGTATTCAGGGACGAATAGCCGCTGCCGAAGTCGTCCATCCACACCTCATAGCCCGCCGCCCGGAAGCGGTCGATTTCGTTCCGTATCACGTCCCCTTCGTGGACAAAGGCGCTTTCCGTCACTTCCACGTACAGCATATTCCGGGGCACCTGGTATCGCTCCCGGATTTCCTCCACGTCCTCAAAGATGGAGCCCTGGAAGAAATCGATGCGGGACAGGTTGAAGGACGCCGGAATCACCGTCTTTCCGTGGTCCACCTGGAAACGGTACAGACGGCAGATTTCCTCCAGCACATAGAGGTCCAGTTTCTTAATCTGCCTTGACTCCTCCAGAAGAGGGATGAAGGTGCCGGGAGAAATCATGCCCAAAGTAGGGTCGTTCCACCGGGACAGGACCTCCACACTGGCCAGGGTGCCGGAAATAGTGCGGATAACAGGCTGGAAATAGACCTCAATCCACCGTTTCTCCATGGCTTCCCGCAAATGGTCGATAACGTAGCTCCGGAGAGATTTCCGCCGGCTCATATCGCTGGTATAGAAGCAGATATGCTGGTCCGGCAGCTCCTTGATGCTGTCGCAGGCCATCTGCGCCATGCCGCAGGCGCTTTCCACGGGAATATGGAGATTTTCCACCCGATAAATGCCGAACTTCACATCCAGCCGGCTGGCGTCGTAGAGGGCATGAATCTGGTCGGTAATAACGGGAATCAGCTTCTCCAGGGACGGCAGGGAAGAAAGCACTACAAAATGGTCGTCGGTAAAGCGGGAAATCAGATTGTTCGGGAAATTCTTCCGCAGCACCTCCGCCATTTTGATGAGGAACTGATTTCCCTTCTCACTGCCGTTCCGAAGATTATAGAAACTGAAATTGTGAACATTCACATAAATAAAAGCCAGCTGCGGCGCCTGGGGATCCAGGGACGCCATGGCCACGGTCATAGCTGCGTGCTGCAGGAAACGGGTCTTCCCCGGAAGACCGGTGAGTGCATCAATATCGTAAATCCGGTACTTCGTATCATTATCCAGGAAGAACACATAAAACACAGGTCCCACGGAAGGAATGAATACACGACGGCCGAACTCCTCCACCCGTTTGATGGAGCCATCCTTCCGGCGGATACGGTAATTCACGAAATCCATCTTGTCCCGGCTGCCGGTGACCTGGTTCCGGATATCCTTCTCCGCCCGCTCCACATCGTCGGGATGGACAAGCATGTGAAAAGAACCGCCCGTCACTTCCAAAAAATCATCAAAGGAAGAACAGCCGAACATATCTATCAGCCAGCCATTGGCATATAGGATTTCCTCTTTCTCACTATCCCGATAAATCATCACCCCGCCAGGCAGGTGCTCCGGCATTTGAGAGAGAAGCGTCGAAAGCATGCCGCTTTCTGTCATACCCATCACCGCTCCTTCGGAACCGGATACTCACTTTCCGGGAGAACCCTGAAATACTCGATGGCCCCCAGCGTCTTCTCACCGCTGAAAAGAGGCTCCGTGTGCACCAGCACCGGCACACGCTTCCCTGCCTTATTCTTCAAGAACACCGGCTGTTCCCTGGAGTGACCGTCAAAAATGGTAGCCATCATGGGGCAGAAATCATGGCACAGATGAAGCCCGGTGCTGTCAATGTGGTCAAGGCCCCCATTAAAGCAGTGCTTCCCCATCATCTCCTCTGCGCCGTAGCCCGTAATCCGTTCTGCTCCGCCGCTCCAGAAAACAATCTTCCGCTCCGTATCCAGCACGTACATGCCAAAGGGCGCTTCATCCACCATTTTATGGAGAAGATCCACCATCTCAATGTCCATATCGTTTACCCCCCCCCGTAAATTTATAAACGTCTATTTACTCATGGTAGTAAGGTTTATACTAATATTATAATTCTATCCAGTAAAAAAAGCCATATGAGGGCATAGAGCGTATCCTGCTTTTATAACATCATAAGAAGGAAACAGCGGGACTGAGGGCTCTTATAGGGCCGCTTCGCGGCCGGGTTCAGAAGGTTCATGGACACGCCCTTTGGGCGTGAAGGTTCAAAAGGTTCAGAAGGTTCTGCCTGCCCCTGGCAGGCAGGTTCAAAGGGTGGTGGTATCGCCTGCGGCGATGAGTATAAAGACAGCGTTACGGGATTTCCCGCCGGGCACGGTCATTCTGAGCCTCCGGCGAAGAATCTCGGTACATGCCGTATTTGAGTCAATCGGTGATAAATACCAGTCGGCGGGAAGGCATGGATACGCCCTTTAGGCGTAAAGGTTCAAAAGGTTCAAAGGATTGTGGTATCGCCTTCGGCGATGGGTATGTGTGCCGCCTGTCGGCGGCACACACCGTTATAACCGTTACTGCCATAATCTCCATTTCTGCAGCTGCCCAGCGTCCATAGTGCCCCAGCGGACAGCCGCCTGCTGTTCCTCTTATTTCACCACCGTTTTCCGTTCCACTCCGGATGCAGCGGCGGGGACTTGCTTTCAAAAAAAATCTCGTGTCAGAGACTCATGGAAAGTCCCTTCACGAGATTTTTTATTACAAAGGATTTGCCTGATTATTTTGTATAGACGTAGACCGCACCGATATCCTCCAGCGAAGCGCCCAGCTCTCGTACGGCTGAGGTCAGGCTGCTCTGCAGCAGAAGCTGTTCGTCTTTGCCTTTAGCCTGTACAAGGCGATGGGCTCTTTCATTCTGCGGATAAACCTGCACGATGCCGTCGGCATAGGCCACATGGTACTCACCTTCGCCGCCTTGATAGGGAACGCGCATCCCCCTGCGGATTTCCGAGCTCACAGGCCTTTCCTTCAACCGGGGAACCGAGACATCATCCGAAGCGGGGTAAATCACCACATGATTATTTTCATAGGCAAGATGATAACGGCCGCGGACATCCTGTTTCCGGCCATCCGTATAGATGACAGGAACAGCCTGCGTGACTTCTTCCTTCAGGAATTCCTGACCAGGGCGAGCGGGTAAACCGGGCTTCTTCATGATATCCGGTGCCGCCTGAATGCTGTTTGTCACATCCTTATTGAGGATGATTTCTCCAGCGTATGGCGGTTTCTCTGTACCGGCCCAGCGGTTGATGCCCTCGCTGCCGTTGACTTTGAAATACATGACGTCAAGAATCGGACGGCGCTCCGGCTGCACGGCATAGTAGATACTGGGCTTCATCATGCGGTCCGGCAGGACATGATAAATCGTATGGCGGTGAATAATGTAGTTCCCGTAAATGTCTCCCGCAAAGCGCAGGTCCAGATAGCCGGAGCCGTCAAAGCCCGGATAGTCCCTGGCCGCAATGACCTGCGGTGCCGTATCGATAATCTGCATATCCGCGAGGAAACGGCCCTGATGCGCCTCAGGCACATTGCGCATTGTCATGGGCTCATCCATGCGCACCGAACTCGGCGAACCCGACATACGGCGGCTCTCCATGTAGACGTCCACCGGACGCTTGTCGATGGTAAAGACCGTGTCGTACGTGAGCTCGTAATTGCCGAGCTTGAAGCCATCGCCATGCAGGGTGCTGTCCTCGAAGCCAAGGATGCCCTTGCCATCGCTCGAATGATACTCGCCTGCATTGCTGAAGCGGTCCCCCGTCTCCGCACTGTGCAGGACAGTGGCATCGTTGAAGTCAATCGTCTCGTTGTTCCGGAGACCAGACGCAGAAACCGTATAGTCCCTGCCTCTGAAGCTCGTCGGGTCGCCATAGGTCTTCTCGCCTGTAATCTTAATTTTCAGGTCGCGAGGCTTGACCGTATGCGTGCCCCGATGCAGCGTGACAGCGTAGTTGCTGCTCTTGAACCCGGTATGGCCCGCATCCTTGAGGCTGTCTGCCGCAACCGCCGTGATTCCATTGTAGGTACTGTTCTGAGGATTGTTAGAGGCATCCGTGTAGCTCGTACCAGCTGCTGTATGCGTATACGTACCGGCATCGGACGCCTCTGTGATATCATCCGACACTTTGATGTCCGTCGGATTGAACGTCTGATTATCAACAAGGCCTTCTTCTGCATTGCCAGTCGGGCTCAACGCTGTGGCCGTATAGGTATAGCCTGTATCGCCATATACTGAAGTGCTCGTGATATCGAGCTGGAGCGGACGCGGTGTAACAGAATAAGTCGACTTGAAATCTATATCATAGTTGTTGAAACTAAAGCCGGGATTCTCCTCGACGTACACATCAGTAACACCCAAAGCCTTGTCTTTGTCAACTGTATGGCTGTTTCCATCCGCATCCTCATAGGTATAGCTTTCCGCAGGCACATTGCCGCCCGCATACATCGACCAGTTATGATGATAGGTACCGACATCGGTGAGCGGTCCCATATTATCAGAAATGGTCATACCAGCAAGGCTGTCACCATCAGCCAGTTTTCCAGACGTGATACGCACATTGTTATCCATAGTCAGGCTGTCAGTCGGCTGACTGCCGTAGACCTTCGTGCCATCAATGGTAATGGTGAGCTTCTCGGGATTGATGACCTGCGTCGTATAGTAGGTGATATTGTAGTTGTTAGAATTGAATGTGGAAAGGTTGCTGCCATCTATATTCTCGCCCGCTTTGAGCTGCACCGTATAGATGCCCTTATCGGTATATTCACCATCAGTAGTTGTCTTGCGATTGCGGAGCTTTGCGGTGTTCAGGTACTTACCGGATGCAGCAGTCGCTTTCGAGGTTGTTGCACCGGTCGTATCGGTCCACTCATTGGCCGTATAGCTACCGGCGGCCGAGTTCGCCACGAGATTCGACAGCGTTCCGCCGTCTACAGTCATGGTCTCACCATTCTTGGCACCAATGCTTGTGACCGTATACTTGGTATCGGTCTTGCCATAAGTGCTCTCGCCCTTGATATCGACGGTCAGGTCGACGGGGTTGATGGCGAGCGTATGCGTGCCATCGTTGATGACATAGTCGTAGTTATCCTTGTTCAGCACATTGAAGCCATGCTCCTTGTCGGAGTCATTCGCATGTTTAATGGAGACAATCTTCTCTCCGTCCTTGGTGACATCAGATGCCAGCGTGATGGTGCTGCTGGTATCCGTGCTGCCGACATTGAGGCTGTAGCTGTCAATTTTCGACTTGTCATTTGCATTGCGCTTAACATCGGTGTACCTGCTGATCTTGCCAGTCTCGCCGTTGCTGTTCTCGCGCGTAGCGTCAGTATCATTTTCAAGGGACTCCAGCATCTTCTCCACATTGTCCTTATTGAGGACGCTGCCTGCTGTCTCTCCGTTGGCAAAGTCACCGGTTACGGAAATATTGTACTGGTCCTTCCCTGCCGTTCCATCCGTCGTATAGCTCTGCGCATTCATGGAATCGCCATAGTCGCGCTGGCCGATGACGGTAACGGTCAGGGCCAATGGCAATGGGTTGATCTTGAAGGAACTATTGTTAACTGTGATCTTATTGACCGTATCGGTCGTTGCCTGCAATGCACCATTGCCATCAATCTGGTTGGTAGTAGCAGTTGTATAGACTTTATCTAGCTTATTTGAGTCGCCGCCCTGTTTCCAGACGAGGTTGTAGTTCTTTGCCAGCGTCCCCGTTGAATCCTTGCCGGCAATCTTCGTACCGAGGGAATCGAGCGTATACGAGAGGATATTGCCATCCTTATCGACAATGACATGCGAGTAGCCACTGTTCTTGCCAATGGATTGCGATGTATTACGCTCAGATTCAGCGATATTCGCAGCATTATCTGCCGATTGGGTCCCTGCATCCTGAATAGCAACACCAGTCATGGTATAAGCCTTGCCATCACTATTGCCATCCGCATTCGTCACCGTCAGCAAATCCTTTTTCAAGATATTGCTGCCGTCCGCAAGGACGCCGCTGTCCCAGGACTTCAGATAGCCGCGGACGCTTTCCTTCGACGAGTCGCCATCCTGACCGACAATCGTATACGTATGCGTTGCCGCGGAGTTGTCCTGGCCGTAGCTGCGCTCGCCGTCGTAGGTGTAGTAGAGGTCCGCCTTGTCTACCTTGTAGGTAGTGGTGTAGTGGATGTTGTAGTTCTTGGCGTTGAAGCCTGAGCCGTTGACCGCCTTCAAGGTAATATTGGTGATACCCGCCGCGCCATTATTGTTATAGCCTTTGCTTGTATCATCATTGTACCAGTCATGTTGATACGTCCCTGCATCAGCCTGAGCGAATTTATCCGACAGGGCGACAGTGGACTGCGTGAAGTCGATCGTCTCGCCATTCTGCAGGCCATTTGCATCGCCTGTGATACCCGTCGCATAGGAAGGTGTCGTACCGGATGCCTTGGCATCGCTCTTGTAGTCGCTGACAACCTGCTGGTTGGAGATATCGCCATATTTACGCTCGGCTGTGATATTGAGGTTCAGGTCATGGCGGTCGATGGTCAGGGTGTGCGTGCCATCCTGGAGCTTGTAATCGTAGTTGTTCTTGGCCAGCAGGTCGTAATGGTTTGCGCTAGAAGTCTCTGCCGTGCCCGTCTTGCCTGTCACAGTGATCTGGCTCCCCGTATAGTCACTGTTCCCCGACTTCTTCGTCAGTTCATAGGCGTAGACCTTCTCTCCCTGATAGTCAATATCCGTCGCAAGACTGCCCGACTGTTTGACCGAAGTGTAGCGGCTGATCTTATCAACAGCAGTCGAGTCGCCTGCATCGATACCGCCCAGAAGGTTTTTCACAGCATCACCATTGAGGACACTCTCACCGTCGCCATTCTTGAGGCCATCCAGATTGATGTTGTAGGTTTCGTTTGTCAGGCCAGAAGTATTAACTACGCCTGTGCCATCGGCATTGAGCGTGGTATGGGCCGGATTCGTTGAGACAACATATTTATCTCCCATCCTATGGCCATATTCACGCTTGCCCGTGACTTCGACGGTCAGGGCAACCGGGTTAATGGTCAGCGTGCTGGCACCGACATTGACTTTTCTTGCGTCATTCGTGCTAACCACATTCGTAGCAGCATCTTTGACCGATGCAGTCGTCGTCTGCGAAGACAGGATGGTTCCCTTGCCATCTGTTCCCGCCTGTACCTGCGGTTTCCAGACGAGCTTATAGTTGGAGTTGGTCTTGAACGCAGTGTTCTTCGCTGTGTCCGCCAAGCTGAGCTTATCATCCGACGACAATCCAAGGGAGCTCAGGTTGTAGCCGATTACATTGCCATCCTTGTCGACGATTACATGGGAATACGTGCTATCGCTGTTGCCACCTGTGATACTGCGGATAGTATCGTCTTGCTTGTTGGCTGCATCATTGGCCATGCCGCTCATGGTGTAGAGTGCATTCTTGTCGTCGCCGACTGTGGTCAGGGAAATCACCTTATCAGAACCGACACCGTACTTCGACGCATCCCAGGACTTCAGGAAGCCGCGGACGCGCTCATCAGACCCGGAATCCGTGCCGTCTACACCAACCAGTTTGAAGGTACTCTTCGTCGTGGTATTGTCCGCACCGTAATCGCGTGAACCTTCATAGGTGTACCAGAGCTCAGCCTGGCCAATGGTATAGGTCGTATCGAATGAGATATTGTAGTTGGCTGCGTTATAGTCGTTCGCGTCCGTGTTTGCCGTATCATCGGTCAAAGAGATTGTAAAGGACTTATCAGCATCCTTTGGATTGGACGAATCATAGGTATACGTTCCCGCATTGCTTTTCTCGTCGAGCTTGTTAGCAATGACGACATCCGCCACCTCGCCGGTCTTCAGTTTGACCTGTCCGGTCTGCTTCCCATCATATGTCTTGCCGCCCGATACACTGGACGTATACGATACACTGGCCGTATAGTCGGTGGCCGCCTGCGAAGTGAAGTCGCCATACGTCTTGCCGCCACTGACCTTGACATGGATATCCACCGGCGTGATTTTGAGCTGATGGGTGCCGTCCTGCAGGATGTAGTCGTAGTTGTTGGACTTGAGGATAGAACTGGAATTGTCGTATGTCGTGGTCGATGTAGTACCATCCGTGGTCGTAGTCGACGTAACGTTCATTTTATCGGTAGATGCATCACCATTGACGACAGAAATCTTGCTCTTCTCGAAATCATTGATATTCTGGGCTTCGGCCGTCCCAGCAGCATCACGCTTGACATTCGTATATTTGTTGATTTGCGTTCCTGCATCTGCGGCGGATCCATCTTTTTGATCGATTTTCTTCAATAACGCCATCGTCTTATCCTTATCCAGGATATCCGTCGTGTCACTATTCGTCAGGCCATCGATGTTGATATTGTACTTTTTAGCCTCATTACTCAAGCCGGCAGTGATGCTGCCGACAGTGGTCGAATACGGAGTATCCGATGAAGTAGCTGGTGTAGTGCTCATCGTGTCGCCATACTGGCGATTTCCCGTAATCGTGACGGTGGCTGTCTTGGGCAGGATGGTGAAGGTGCTGTCGTTGACTTTCAGCCCGTCTGTCTCCGTCTTGATACCGGCATCGCCGGAAGGCGTCGGTTTTTCCGGATCTCCGATGGTATATACTTTGTCGTATGTGCCGCCTTCTTTCCAGACCAGCTTGTAGTTCTTATTGAACTTGTCCACAGCGGCCTGCATGTTTTCGTCGGCAGTATTGTTGGTAGTATTTGTCGTGCCCGATGATGCCTTGAAATAGAGCTGGATGGTGCCGTCTGCGTCCTTGTTACTGGAAGCAAAGGAGGTCACCTTGTAGCCGATGGGCTTGCCGTCTTTATCGACCAGGACGTGCGTGTACATACCGTCATTTACCGCACCATCACCATAGCTGCCGATGACCTTTTCTGTGTTTGTGCTGGGCAGATTGATGCTGTCTTTATTGATGGTGCCCGTCATGTTCGTATAGATATCATCCAGGGATGCCGACTTTGTGTCATCCTTTGATTTCACTGTCGTGCTCTTTCCTGTGGTGACGTCGGTGGTTGTGGTCGTCTTTTCTGCCGTGTAGCCGGTTACGCCGATATTGTCCTGATTGATTTCGTAGGTATCCCCGTTTTTCTTGAAGAAATCCGTGTACGGATTCGTTATGGTCGTCTCTGTACCGTCATCGTTCTTGATGGTGATGGTCTTATCATTGAGGTCCCAATATTTCAGGAAACCATGGGTGCTGGTATACTTGTCGGTCGTTTTATCCTTACCGGAATCGACGCCAACCAGGGTATAGGTATGCTCACCGTCTTTATTCTGCGCGCCGTACTCACGCTTGCCGTCATAGGTGTAGTAGAGCTCGGCCTGTTTGACGGTGAGGGTGCCGCCGTAGTTGATGGTGTAGTTCTGGTTCGTCGCGGTGAGGCCGGTAATCTGGGCGTTCGTGACATTGTAGATGCCTGCGTCAAGGTAGGTATCGGCGGTGACGCTGCTGAAAAGATGCTGGAGGTTGCTGCCAGACGTCGTGGTTGTGGAGCTGGAGTTTGACAAAGTGGACACAAGTCCTGTAATCAGCTTGCCCAGGTTGTCGACACCTTCGCCGTTAATGAAGCCATTGAGCTCCAGGACATAGAAGCCCTTTTCTTCTGCAAGCTTCAATAATCCATCTTCAGTCTGCTCATAGTCGCCAAAGAAATCTGTCAAGGCCTTATCCGAATCAGTGTCTTTAAGAAGCGTATACCCTTCTTTGTCTCTTTCCTCTACGGGCTTGTAGAAGGAATATTTTTTCGTGCCGTTTTCTGTGTACGGCACGCAGACATAGTAGCCGCGGGTATTAAAGATATCGCCGTAGACGCGGGTGCCGTAAAGGTTGGCGCTCATGTTGACCGGGTTGATGACGAGCGTGGACTCCGGGTCCATATAGTAGCCGTGCTGCGGCGACCAGATGGAAGTGTTGTCGTAGGTGTACTCACTGGAGACGCCGTTGCTGGAGAGCTGGTAGTTGGACAGCTGCACATCCTTGCCGGCGTCACCGTCGAAGTCGGCACGGCCGTAGAGGTTTGCCACATCGTCGGTCTTGAGGTTGTGGGTGGTGCCGTCGTAGCTGAACGTACGGCTCAGAGACGCCTTGTTGAGGAAGGCCGTGAGGAGCGGACGAGTCTGGTCTTCGTAGATGGTCCAGGTCTCATTGGCCGTGCGGGCTGCCAGGACCGCATTGAGCACGACTGTCGCAGCCGTACTTGACGAACCGCTCACCGGCGTCAGGACAATCTGACGTGTTGCCGTATCATAGGCTGCTGTATAGGTATTTCCACCAGCATCCTGGAATGTACCATTCTTCTGTCTGGTATAGGCTGCTGTTGTGGAACGAGTGGATGTATAGGTGGTCTTGCCCGTAGAAGAATCCGTCGTCCCCGTCGTCTCGATTGGATAGATATGGCTGATGCTGTCCATGGAGCCTGTGCCATCGGTGTAGAATGAGCCGTTCGTGCCGCTGGTGTATTCGTAATACGTCGTATTCTTGCTGTCGGTCTCACCTTTTTCGGTCAGCGTCTTCTGCTGAACGCCGGGGAAGTTGGTACGCGTGCTATTGCTGCTGACATAGTATTTCTTCTTGGAGCCTGTGACATCCAGAAAATCGGTATTTTTAATATTTTTGTCCTGCGCGCTCGATTTGCCAACAGCCTTGCTGTCCGTATTCGAATACGTATTACCATTGGCCCCGTCGGTCCCTGTGACATAGAAACTGTCATTGATGAGGGATACATCGTCTTTCGAGCCGACTAATGCACCTGTCGTTGTCGTATCGGTCGCGCTGCCTGTTATCGTACCGGCGTTGTAGGCCGAGTCGATGACGGAGCCGGCGCTATACTTCTTAGCCGTCGTTCCATCTGTGGTTGTCATACTGCCCACAAGGCCGCCGGTATTCTTGCCAGTTCCCGTGACATTGGCGTCTTTGTTGAAGGTACGGTTGAAATAATAGCGCTCTTTCGTAGATGGCAGCGATGCCACCGGACTGCCGTCTTTATCCACATAGATGCCGCCGGCGCCCTTCTGTGTCGTGCCGCTCGTGGTCGATACGGGAATAAAATAATAATACGTGCGGCTGCCGCTGTCGTCTACTGTGAAGAAGCTGTAGTATTGCGTCAGGTCCTGATTGCTGCAGTCGGACACTTTTGTATCGCTGTATTTATAGGTCTTGGAATTGTCACTGGTATCTTTTATCTCGGCATTCTTGACGGCATCCGGTATCGACCCCTGCTCGCGGAGCACCGTATTGTTGTCGGCATTGTAGACATTGGACAATGTGCCGCCCGTCATCTGGCCCACAAGGCCGCCGGTGTTGTCGCCGGTGCCTGTAATATTGCCGGCATTGTAGCTCGTATCGATGACATTGTTCGTGATGGGAGCATCTTTGACCGCTTCTTTGGTGGTCGTTCCATCTGCATCCGTCTTCGTCGTTGAGCTGACATTGATATTGGTGACCTTCTGGCTGAAGTCCGGTGCATCTTCCAGATAACCCACAAGGCCGCCGGTGTTGGTGACACCTGTGACTTTGCCAAAGCTGCTCTGCAAGGCAGCATCCGTAATGCTCGTACCGGCCTCACTCGTCGTGCCGTCGCCGCGCTGGATGACTTTGTTGTTATCATCAATGATCAGCTGGCTCTTCTTGGACAGCAGTTCATCTTCGTTCGTGTTGAACACACCGTACATATAGATGCCCTTGGCATGGCCGACGATGCCGCCGGTATCTGTCGTGCCATTCACTGTGCCTTTGTTGTAGGTATTGGCATAGTTGTAGATAGCCGAGCCGGTGCCGATGATGGTGCCATTCTCCACATAGCCTGCAATGCCGCCCACGTCTTCCGTGCCGGAGATGATACCGAAATTACGCACATCTGTGAGAGTGCTCCCATTTCTAAGAGTTCCGGCAATGCCGCCAATTTTCTTATCCGTGCCATCTGTACCTTTAACAGCTGCATTATTGTAGATGTCCCACATGGAGCTGTTGTCAACGAGGCCGGCGAACCCGCCGATACTCTCACCCTTGCCGGTCACGGTGCCGGATGTACTGGACCAGCTGATATGAGAACCGTTCTGCAGGGTACCGGCTATCGCACCGACCTTGTTCCTGCCTGTAATGGAAACATTACTGAGAGACAAGTTCACAAATTCGGCAGAATTACCGGACGTCCCTGCTGCAGCGACCAGGCCCACATTATCCTCTTCGGGGCGGTTGATTGTGAGATTGCTGATGCCAAAGACCCTTTCACCGCTGAAACCGTCGATGGTGCCGGTAAATGGATTCGTAGTGTCGCCGATGGGATTGAAGCCCTTACCGCCGTCCCACTTGTCCGAGTGGATGTTTTTGATTTCCGTATCGTCAAGATGCGTACTCTGGAATTCATCATAAGCCTGCTTGAGTGGGGCTTCCAGTGCCTTGTTGTCACTGATGGCCTTCTGCAGGGCATTGTACTGCGAAAGGGCCGTGGTCGCATTTGTCAGGGCAGCCCTCGCCGTATTAAACAGACCAGTATCCTTTTTTAACTGATTGGCTGCATTGCCAAAATTCTCCAGCACCGTTTCAGCCGTGGTAGATTTATCCCCTACCTCTTTGAGCATCTTAATGGCTGCATCCAGCGTGTTGGTCAAACTTTGCGCTTTGGCAGCGTCTGTGGTGTAGCCGCTGTAAATGCTCTTCGCATTGGATAAATCCGTCTTTGCATCAGAAAAGACGGTAAGGACATTCGCTGCATCCTCGCCTGTAACGGTGATTGTTTTCCCTGTGGTGCTGTCCGTCGTAGATATGGTGCCGTCTGAAACTGTATATTTCTGGCCATTGTATGTGACCGTACCGGCTGTGTCACTTGTGATGGCCGCAGTGGTATCCCCTTTGGTGACAGTACCTGCACTGGTATCAGCCGACACTTCGCCCATGGTGACTTTTGTGCCTGAAATAGACGCTGTTGTGGTTCCCTTCGTATAGGTGACAGCATCGGTACCTTTGGTAATCCGATAGGACGTTGTTCCATCGGTGACTGTCCTTGTCGTGCCGTTTACGGTGACCCTATCGCCTGCAATGGTGCCCTCCTTGACAGCATCCGCAGCGGTACCGTCGTTTACGACAACAGTAGTCACGCCGCCCGTCGTGACGGTGTTTTTATCGGTGGTGACGGCGCTGCCCTGATAGGTCACTGTATCACCGACTGTGCCATTCGTCACCGTATAGGTGATGCCATTGATGGCAATGGTGCCGGATGTACCTGCGGCAGTGTCCGTGCCATCTGTAACCTCGGCTGTATAGCCAATATCCGACGTGCCTGACGGCTTGGTGACGGTCTTGGCGCTGGTATCGGTGACACTGTTATCGCTTGTATGGGTAACGGTGTTTTTGCTGATATTGGCTGTATAGCTGTTGCCGTCCGTGACCGCTTGTGCTGAAGTATCGGAAGTCAGTCCGTCTTTGTCGACGACGCTCGTCTTATCCGACTGAATGGTATATGTGCTGCCCGCAGTCTTGTCTGTGACAGTCGACACGCCTTTGGTCGTGCTCCACTGCGTATTCTCTGCATGGGTTACTGTGCCGTTATTGGACAGAGTTGTTTCCTCAGAAAGTTTTGTGCCATCGGACAGCTCTGTATCCTTTGCCAACTTCGTTGTCGCTTTATTCTCATCCTTCGAATAGCCAATGGTGGTGCCGCTGACTGTCTTTGAGAGATTGCCGCCCGACTTGGTGCCGGTGATTTCCACGCCGTCTGCCGTGGACCACTTTTTCACGCTGCCGTCCGAATTCTTCGTGTAGAGGACGCCATCATCGATATAGGAGTGTGCGTCATCGGTGGCGTTGATATCACGGCCCGGTACATAGCGGCCGTCAAGGTTGCCTGTATTTTCGTCTTCGATATCCTGCAGCTGGTCCATATTGTTGACCAGGAGGGAAGTCGTAGTCTTTGTTTCACCATTGCCCGCATAAGAATTACTAATCTTATTCTTGTTCGTGTCACTCGTGTCATTGCTCAGCTTGTCAGCCGTTATGCCCGGGCCGTCTACGGACACACTGGTACCGTCTGTATAGGCATCCCCCTTAATATCAAAGGTCGGAATATTCTTGTAGTCGTGCTTGGTGTAGTATGTCACCGTGGCGCCATCGCCGGATTCCGTACGGCTGACAGCTGCATTAACACCGGGTTTCGTACTATCTGCATCAACCTGGTCTGCATTGGTGTAGATACTGACGCCATTGACGCTCTGCATGACGGGAGCATTGGTCTTCTCACCATGGGTGATGATGACCTGGCCATAGTCGTCGGCATCGCGGTCGGAGCGGATGTAGATTTTCCCTCCCATTCCGATAGCGCCAACGCCTACATTGAAGCCCTCATCGCCAACGGACGCATTGGGACCGATGTAGGTATAATCCTTGGTGGTCAGTGTGGAACCTCCCTGGATTTCCACATTGCCGTCGGCCGCCAGATGGATGCGGTTGGTATAGCCGTCTTCACCGGTAGAGTCGATGGCGATGGCATAGTCCTTGGGGTCGATGTTGAGCGCCGACAGATTCTTCAGTGCTGCGCTGACACCGGCATTGATGGTCGCACCGCTCTGGATTTCAATGCTGCCTTCTTTGCCGCCGCTGGCGAGAAATTGTTTATTCGCCGCATCGTAGCCGGTGGCATAGACGCCAAGGCCGCCCACATTGACCTGGGCGCCGTTCATAAAGATGACGCCGTTCGGGTTGATGAGGGCCACGTTGCCCGTCGCATTGAGCTTGCCGGCGATTTCAGACATGCTGTTGCCGCGCACGGCATTGACGAGCAGGTCAGCTCCGCTGTGCTGCTTGATATTGACCGTGGCATCTTTGCCGATGTTAAACGTATCCCAGCTGATGAAAGCCCTGTTCTGGCCTTTCGTCTGCTCGATTGTCATGACGGGTTTTGCCGAATCAGTCGTAACTTTTGCGTTTACTTCACCCCTATTACCCGTCGGCAAAGCCGTCGCCGCCGGTTCTGCCCATGCCATGTGATAAAGACCGCCCACCAGTGATAAGGTCAGGGCAATCATGCGCTGCAATTTCTTGATATCCTGCTTTTTCATCATTGCTGCCTCGCTATCTATTTCTTATCCTTGCTATATATCGCTTTGGATGAAAGTACGATTGAAATATCAAAACTGCTTGACAAGCCTCAGCCATACGGTTCTGTTCACGTCCCTGCCAAGGCTTTCGGAGTAATGGCTGCCAAGGGGCGCGGCCCAGTCAATTTTACCGTACCAGTCCCGCGACTTCTGGTAAATGAGGCCAATGCCTGCGCCGGCAAGGTCATTCGTGCCATTGCCCATGATGCGTCCCGCATCGACAAAGGCAGCGGCTGTGAGGCCCGAACTGCCGAGCATGCGGCGCAGCTCCAAAGTACCCAGGAGGCCGCTTCTGCCGCTGGCTTCGCCCTGCGGGAAAGCACGCACGGCGTCGGGACCGCTGATGTAGAACTGCTCGGAGGAATCCAGCGGCGTCCAGCCATATTGGCCGCTCATGGAAACGTGCAGCTGCCAGCGGGGGTCTATTTCATGAATGTAGTAGAAATTTGCCAGGGACTTGTGATAATTGCCGACGGCGTCCGGTGCGGAATAATCATTGCGCTTTATGTGCAGATTGCCGGCCACATGGCTCAGGGTATAGGAAAACGAATTGCGGTCATTCCGGTAATAGCCATAAATATCGCCTTCTACGCTGTCGGACGTTTTCTTCGTGCCGTAAGATCCCGACAGGATGTAGTCGTGGATGTCGCGGTGGCGCAGATTAATGGAGTAGAAATGGGACTCCCTGTAGGTGCGGCGCAGGGGGACGGATACGCCGAGTTCGTAGGTGTTCATCATGCCATCGGCATTGAGGTAGTCATACTGCCCGCCGAGCACATAGTCCATATGGCCTGCCGTCAGGTGCATACTGGCGCCGCTGCTGCCCACCGGTACACTGTAGCCCATCTGGAAATTGTGCAGGTCCTGGGTACTCATCATGCCGGACAGCGAAATCTGGTCCCCCACCTTCGTCAGGTTGTTGTAGTGGTACTCCATGCCGAAGCGATTGCGCCCCGTCGTTTTACTGCCGTAATTATCGTAAGACAGGTAGCCTCCCTGACGTTCGAGGTCGAAAACCTTGAGCAGAAGGTCCGCCGAGCCATGGCGGCTGCCCGGCTGCATGGAAGCTGTAACCTTAATGCCTGGAATATCGTTGAGTGCCAGGAGCGTCTTTTCGAGCTGCTGCGACCGTATGAGCTGTCCCGGGCGGATGCTCTTCACATAAGCAAGGAGCCGGCTGTCAAGGAGCGCTGAAGTGTTGTCGATATGCAGGTCGCCGATGCGGCCGATGATGACCTTGATTTTCAGGGTGCTGCCTGCAATGTCCTGTGCCGGCACGTAGGCAACGGCAGTCATGTAGCCATGGCGCCGCAGACTTTCCGTAACCTTCCTGGCAAGTTCCTGCATCTCCTCGAAATCCATCTCCCGGCCGAGGTCAGGCTTCATCTCATCCTTCAGTACGGCGGCGACGTCGAGCTCGTCGCAGATGTAGTCAACTTTGTCGATGCGGGCCCTGAGCTCTTTACTGCCCTGCTGCACCGCCGGAATCTTCGTGTCGATTTCAGGCCTTCCCCTCCACGGCGTAATGCGGCGCTCCGGCTCCAGTTCATTAAGAATACTGCCGGAATCCGGCAGCCCCTTTACATTGATTGTGGACGGATCCGGCGCTGCTTCTGCCGCCAGTGGCAGGCTCAGCAGGAAAGCCAGAGACAAATCGATGGTCCAATTCTTTTTACCGCTGTTAATTCGTTTCATATTACAACACTCTCCCATTTCCATTTCCCCGTGTCGCTTCACTGCCTTAAGAAAGCACCGATTGATTCATAAAATCTGATTTCATAAGAAATTTGATGCTGTTTCGTTCTGGTATTCCTTAAACGGCTTAACAAAAAAGACACATGACGTCTTCGACCGTCACGTGTCCCGGTGTCCTGATACTGCGATATGATACATGGCTGACTCATAACCGCATTCCCCCATGACGATTCGTTCCCCTTCTTTCGCAATTGTAAGATGATTCAGCTATCCCGCTCCCCAGATGAGGGATAAACCACCATAAAATCTATGCTGAGATTGAGTCCAATCGACCACTTTACCTTTTATCATTAATCCAAAGGATTCTCTCCAGCTCCAATCATAAAAAACAGTTTTGTGATGACTTTTTCGCAAGTCATGTCCATGACTTCATCCCATGGCATCAGAAACAGTTCTCCCGTCAGACAGGGTTCCCTTTTATCTACTGATGTAATGAATAATGATATATTTTTATATTACTTTATTTGGATTTAAATGTATACACGCAAAAGTTTCCCCATACCTCCTAATTTTTAAACTGTTCTTGAAAACGCTTCGTTACCTTTGATAATTAAACATTCTTCAATCTTCGGTATTCAGCAGGCTTTTATCACATCCAGGCTCATGAATATATTGAGAAATAAAATTGACCACATCGTTTTCTATGCATTATACAAGTTTTTTATATGTTTGTTTTTGCCTATTTTATAAGGATTTTGGGCGTTTTTAGTCTGGTTATAAAATATGACCGGACATGTTTAAGTGGTGCAGGCGGGACCAAATAACCAGCAGCCTGCCGGTTATGCCTTCCCCGCCTTCCGGCCCGCCGGTATTATTTAGTGAGCTGGTGGGCTAGTGGGCTGGTGGGCTAGTGAGACAGTGGGATAGTGGGACAGTGAGCTAGTCAGAGTCACTATCGGCGTGTGCCATGGTTCCTCGCCTGTGGCTCAGAATAACGAATATGGCGGAAGGCTCCATGGCGTCTGACGTCTGAAGGTCTGCCATCTGTCGTCTGCTATCTTTTTCCCCACGCAAAAAGCGCCGCCTTTTTTTAGGCGGCGCTTCCTTAATTTAATTAGTGGCTGTTAAAAAACCACCCTTTGCAAAAATACCCTAAAACGCTCTCAAAAC
>OOBU01000372.1_pt1 | contig 22205 bp, 14 predicted proteins | sample 1671501 | NCBI WGS metagenome assembly OOBU01 (sample SAMN06348163, study PRJEB24527) | human gut metagenome | biome: human gut; feature: ankylosing spondylitis patient; material: feces | host: Homo sapiens | place: China | collected 2015-10
TGGATAAAAATACATATGAAATTCGATTCTGCGAATTAATCAGTGCTTCCCTAGGTTCAGAAAGGAAGGTGGACGGCCCTAAAGGGCCGAAGGTTCTTAAGTTTCAGAGGGTTGACAGCCCCTTGGCCTGAGGGTTGTGGTATCGCCGCCTTTGGCGGCGATGAGTATATATGCCGCTCCGCGCCCACTGCCTTTCGGCAACGAAATCATTCACCTCCGGGATGAGGTTCACGGGACTCATAAGCATCTCAAAATATAGCACTGCAAATATCTCCCCCTCCGGGGTGGCAAGCGAACGTGATTTGTAAGGGAGCATAGCGACCTGAAAATCACGTGAGACGCTTTCCCGTGGAGCAGACGCCGCCGCAGGCGGCAGAAGGGGTGCATTTCCACGCGCGAAGCGCGGTTGTTTGGTTTTCTCGCTTTATCGTCATAAGCTCCATTGCTGAAGCTGCCCAGCGTACATAGTTCCGCGCTATAGTGGGTAGAAAGATGGTGGTGCCAGCGAAGAATCCCGGTGCTTGACGTTTATGAGACAAACGGTGGTAAATACAAGCCAGCGGGAAGGCGCCGGTGCACATCGCTCAGCCCCATCTATCTTCTCCCCTCTATCGTCTAATTAATGACCACCGGTCTAAAAGACTTGCTTTATCGCTCAAAATTTCATATAATTTCTTTTATGCAGTCTCATATAGCACAAAAACTTATGCATTGAAAGGAATACCACAGTGATCGAAGTCATTTATAAAAGAAGAAGTATACGTCATTTCCTCCAGAAACCTATCCCCGAAGAAGACCTGAACCAGATTCTGGAAGCAGGCATGTGGGCCCCCTCCGAAAAGAACGCCCAGCCCTGGAAATTCATCGTCATCCGCGGCGCCGAAAGGAAAGCCATGGTGAAATGCCTGAAAGAAGGCATCATGAAAAACAGGAAGGGCGAAGAAAACGCCATCTTCGGAAAGAAATACGAAAAATTCATCCCCTCCGCCATCTACACCGCCCGGGTGCTGGAACAGGCGCCGGTCATCGTATTCGTCATGAACACCAAAGGCCTTAACTACCGCGAAGACCATCCCAAGGACGAATACCTCATGGAACTGGCAGACATCCAGTCCATCAGCGCCGCCATCCAGAACATGTGCCTCGAAGCCACAGACCGCGGCATCGGAAGCCTCTGGACCTGCAACGTCTTCTTCGCCTACGACGAACTGAAAGAATGGCTCCATGAAGACGGAGAAATGGCTGCCGCCATCGCCTTCGGCTACACCGACAAAGAAGTCCGCCCCCTTCCCAGAAAACCAATGGATGAGGTGGTAGAATACCGCGGCGACTACCCCGACGAATGGAAAGAAATGATGAAATAAGAAAAGCAGTGGATCCGCTCCACTGCTTTTTTCGTGCATTTTCTCCTACCGGGCATAGTCATTCTAAGCCGCAGACAAAGAATCCCATTAAGAACAGCTAGGGAAGCACTGATTAATTCATAGAGTTTGCTTTTATAAGAATTTTCATGCACTGCTTCGTCATGAGGCTCCTTAAATAGCTCGCTATTCGCGTCGCCTCATTCCTTGCATTGCATAAAAATTCAAGAATAAAAGCAGGGAGCGATTTAATCAGCGCTTCCCTAGTGCAAAATACTGGCAGCTGCCAATTGACGGAAAGTCCGTAACCCGTCGGTAACTATTGATTTACATCGAAACCTTACTGTTGTCTTCCATCATTTCTGTGGTATAATGAGCATAGAAAGAGACAGCCGGTATCCTTGCCTGGGAAATGGCTCTCTCATAATTGTTTTAATTTGAAAGGAGCCTTCCAAGCCATTGGATGGCTTTTTTCAATTGCTACTTTTTAACAAGCGCAATAATGGCGACCACTAAGGCCGCGAAGTTGATAATGACCATAAAGGCCTGATACAAATCTTGGCTCATAGTGAATCACCCCCTCTTACAAGAAGTAAGAGAAAGCCACACCAGCTGTCTCATACAAATATTATCATGTTATTTAACGCTTTGGCAAATGTTTAAAAAAGATGAATATTTTCTAAAAAGCCCTTCCAATTAGAAAAGACTTTTTATTTTTTCATCAGCTCCTGCTTGAATCACCTTCCTGATTCAGAATGACCGGCAGAGCCATGCGTAACGTTGCCCATATTCTCCGACACTCCTTCATTGCAGAGCACCACCCCCACCGAATAATTCCAAGAATGCTGTCTATTATTTTTTCCCGTCGATAGTGCCTTGATAGCTCATAAATACCAGTCGCGGGAGAAACACTCCACCCAATTACCAATAAAAAAGCGGCACCCAAGGCGCCTCATCCATCCTCCAATCTCAAACCTCAAATTTCAAATCTCAAACTTCAAACCTCAATTCTCAAATCTCTTTCCTCAAACCTCTCATTTTCCCCATGGAAAAACGCCTTCGTCTGCGGGGAACGAAGGCGTTTTCAGGAACCACGAGGTTCCTTTAAAATACTGCCAGGGGAAAGGAGGGGATTCATTGCCCTGCCGCCATCACTAACGAGCTCAATTCCGGATCCACATTTCATCTGACTATGAAAAAAGACGAATCGTTGAGGTTGTGATGCTAATACGAATCTACAAACGGGGTTTATATGCAGACAGCAGCAGGATTTCCTCTGGCAATGTGGTGGAGATAAGACCTTTCTTACCTCTGGCCTTAGTATAGCAGAAATAGCAAGAGAGTCAAATATCAAATAGTAAAGTTTCAATGTTTGTGGTTGCAATAAAGTCATATTTACGCGGCGAAAGGATTGGACGATAGAAGGTAGAAGATAGATATTAGATATTAGATATCAGATGTCAAATTCCCTGATCCACACAGCATCGTTCAAAAAATATGACTACGCTGCCTTCGCCATTGTATGCCGACTAAAAGATATTCATTTATCTACAATTGAAACCTCTGTAATCATGGTTTTATCAGCTTTTTTAAAATTCAAGACGTTCAAACACTTTTAGGTCAATCTGTGGAAGTGGTTTTCCTGATTTTATAGCTGACTGCAATTTCTTCGCAGCCTCTTGGATTTCTTTTACATCTATGCGTAAAGGATTCATCAAAATAACCGTATCAAGAGAATCCTCTCCAAATTTCTTAATGTACTCGTCTTGTACCGTCTCGAATGCGTCTAATGCTTCGTTTTCCTCTTTACTCATTAAATGAATCTTCATTTAATATTCTCCTTATGCAAGAACTATTAATCCTATAGTCAAGTGCATATACTCTTCAAAATAACCATCAACGGCACCAGCTCTTTTCCAAACTGCCTATGCGGCAGTGAACCTTCCATGCTGTCCCTGCGGATGTTCTTTACAATTTCTAAACTGCCTATGCGGCAGTGAACATAAGAATGACAACCGAGAAAATGCCGACAGTTTTCTAAACTGCCTATGCGGCAGTGAACACGAAGCCAAAAATGTGCGTTCCTGGCTTGACGTTTCTAAACTGCCTATGCGGCAGTGAACTTGTTCAATCAAGATGTGGACAGAGTTTGAAATTTCTAAACTGCCTATGCGGCAGTGAACTCCTCATCGGAGAGCTGGCGAAGATTCTCAGGTTTCTAAACTGCCTATGCGGCAGTGAACTCTGACGCTCTACTTCCTGCCAATCAGTAACATTTCTAAACTGCCTATGCGGCAGTGAACAAACAGCCATGATGACATCAGCCCCGCCTACATTTCTAAACTGCCTATGCGGCAGTGAACGGCCTCCAAGCTGGCGCCCAGGCCGAAAGAAATTTCTAAACTGCCTATGCGGCAGTGAACATCCCATGGGCAACGCCCATCATCGTTCAAAATTTCTAAACTGCCTATGCGGCAGTGAACCCCAGAATGGGCACACGCTCACTTTTACCAAATTTCTAAACTGCCTATGCGGCAGTGAACTTGGCGTCCGCTTCAGATAGTTTACCCGTCAATTTCTAAACTGCCTATGCGGCAGTGAACCAGAATGACCTCATCTACAAAGCGGGCCAGCTTTTCTAAACTGCCTATGCGGCAGTGAACTGAAGATGTGCAGGAAGAAATACCGATAGATTCGCGCCTTTTTTACATTTTTCCAAAATCAACCAATATTTTCCGACCACATGAAAAGATTACGTATTTATCGATGTTTTTCCGGCTGCTCTTTTATCATTGGTCAAAATTCAGGCAGGGATGCATCTCGGCTCAGGCCATAAGTACTGAAGAATCCTCTCATCTCTTTGGCTTGAGGAGTCTTTTCTATGAACAGATTAAATTTCTGACCACCGGACAAACTCTTCATGTGAATGAAGGGTTTTCCATAGTCTTCTTTTTTCTGTTTCATCAGGGAAAGGGCTTCCTCATAGGATGTACTCGGATGCCTAGCAGAAAATCTTCTGGCCTTCTGCTCCACCGATGAGTCTGGCTGATAACGGCTGAAAGACGCATATCCTGTTATCCTGTTCATCGGCACTTTTCTAATGAACGTCAAGTGAACATAATCCTTAAGTCTTTCCAGGGATCCTTCCATATCCAGTTTTTCCAGCTGCTCTCTGCTTTCTGCAAATATCCTGATTTTTGCGCCCAGGCTTTTTTCTTCATACTGCGGAAAAGAGATGCCAAAGGGCTGGCTGCCGGTCTGGTTTTTCCAGTTTCCCAAGGCCAGGTGTATCTGCACAAACACTCTGGACATAAGGAAAAAGGCCGGTGTTTCTCCATCCGGAATCAATGTGATTTCCTGATAATATACATTCATCAGTCATTATCCCCTTCGCCAAAGACTCCTCCTCTTACCAGAACTGCCATAACATAGTTCTGGTCATCTACGCTGTCCGGTTTATTTCCTTCTGACCATGCATCGAAAAGGGTATAGAAATCTTTTTTCTCCTTTGGCGGCCTGTATGCGATGCCGAGATTTGTAACTGCACCATAGGGTTCCACCGCAATGGGGCCATTCTGTTTCCCATCATACTCCGGATACCAGGTATCAATGGTCCGGATGGCATTTCCCAGCTTCTGGGAATGCATAGCTGCTATACCGTTCACCTGATAAAGGACTTTACTCTTTTTGCCTTTGCCCTTATCCAGAATCAATTCTTCGCTGGGATACACTTCCTGCCCTTTTCCTACTTTTGCAAATGCTTCTACTTCAATGAGAAGGGACATTTTCTCTCCAGACAGAGTGTCCGCAATCAGTGCAGCTAATTCATCAACAGAAGAAGCCTCCTCATCGAAATCTTTCAACGAATACCGGTACCCATCAAATACCCAGTTTTTATTGTATTCCGCAATGTGCACCCGAATTTCCAATGCTTCCGCCCCAACTCGGTTTCTCCATAAAAAGCGGCCGTTTGCCAGATTATATGCGTACCTATGGGCCAGTTCCTTAAATCCCTGTTCTTTAATAAATTCTGTTCCCATGGAGCGAATTCCCTCATAGTGGCTGGCACTGTTGCAGGCAGAAGGACGCTGTACACCGGAAAGCACTTTCACCGTAAACACCAGCTTTAATGTATCCTGTCCCAAAGCCAGAGAGGCACTGTCTACAGTCTGAAGATTCGGGTTTTCCACCTGTGCATTTAATTTTGCCGGATCATTTTTAACCGCTTTTTTAAGCCTGTTAGAAATCGTGCCTCGAACCGATTTCTCAACCAGTTTGATTGGACTGGCATCATGGTCACGATTTTCCCAGGTAGTGCCATACATATACCCATCCGATACCACCAGTTTCTTTTCAAATGCCAACACAGATGCCTTTTTAAAATTTTTGTCAACCATCATGTTTTCCTCCTTATTTATGATTACTGCAGAGATATAAACTATTTTTACTATCATATTCGTAATGCCACAGGATATCATCCACATGTTCAAAGCGATAGGGCATTCGGAATTCTCCCAGAGTCACCGCATTTTCTACAAATTGGTGAGGAGTGGAAAAATCTCTCTGATTTTTTACTTTTCCAAGTTTGGAAATTCCTTTGAATCCAACAGAAATAGGGACCAGCCATCCATTTCCTTTTCGGGAATATTCCCATCCGGTAATATCGCCTTTATCATCCCTTCGAGCAGTTCTGGTAACCTTCAAATAATCAAGAAGGGCCTGCAGGCTGTCAGCTCCCTTCTCTGTCATCTGCCGAATCAAATCTGCCCTTTCAATCAAGACAAATCCGGGCATTAAGGATGCCAGTATTTTCTTCTCTTCCCGGGGATGGTCCTCATCTGCATAGCTGAGGCTGATTTCCCCGATATTGAGAATATCCCCACCGGCCATTTTCATGGATGCCAGCAGCTGCCGAATACAGGCAGGAAATTTTTCGTCATTATCTCCATCCAGTCCCTCCACTTCCACCAAAAGGGATATATCCAGATGGATGCGAGGTTCTTCAATAAAGGGAGGCCTCTCAAAACCTGCGCCTTTCTTCCGCAGTGGATTGGCCGTTCCAATGATAGAATAATAGGAATCGCCTATTCCTTTGTATACCTGCAGGCTGCAGTGATGAAATGAAATGCCCGCGCCGGGAAAGCGGATATGATTCCATGTTTCCTGCTGCCTGATTTTTCTTTCCAAGGCATGCACAGCCCCCATCCAGGCTGTCACTGCCGGTACGCCTATAGTGAGGGTACTGCTCATGGCATTGGCATTATGGACTTTCATATGTCGAATCAATAAATAGGATTTCATAAGGCTGGATTCACTTCCTTTCGTAAGGCATCTTCCATCACTTCAGAAAACATCTTCATTTCTTCATCTCCCAAAGCAGCTTTTTCAGAGCCCTCTATGCGGCCATAGAGTCGGATAATCCATTTTCCGAACTGCTTTCCCACTTCATGACGCCATTCCTCATTCCCCCATTCCTTCTCATAGGCACCATCCAGCCAGATTTTCTGAGCCAATGAAAGGTTTCTGTATTTTTCCTCAAAGCTCCAGCCCTCCTGCTGTATTCGTATAATTTCTGCGGTTTCTATACAATAGTCTGCCACATTTTCTATACACAAGCGAATCTTTGCCCGGATGTCCATATTATTTCTATCCGTTGTAAATAGTTTATGCAGCTTTTTGACAACATCATTGCAGATACCATAAGGAATACATTCCATAAAGACATCATGCCTGGGAAGTCTGGTATGCTTATCACTGATTATCGGCGGCATGGAATACAAGAGGTAAGCTTTTCCTCCGGAATTTGCATTTAACGTGCTGATATTCTGAGGCTTGGTTCCCCCAAATCCTATAACCGTTAGGTCATTTATATGGCTGGCAGATTCACCATATACGTCTTTTTTCCTATCGTTCGTATCAAACCATCTATGATTCATCACTTTTATCCTGCTGCTCATGGTTTCCATAAGAGAAGAAGCCGGGAGCACCGTCAATAAATGATAATCATAATCTCCTACCGGGAAATAGACCTGTCTCAGTCTGCCGTCAGTTTCCAGGCTTTGCGCTTTTTTTATCTCATCCAAGGCTTCATGGAGACGTTCCTTCTTTATTCCAAACTGCCCAAATTCTTCATATACATCACTTTCACCTGCCTGCAGGTGTTCAAGGCAGCTTTTACCATCCTCCATAGGTTGGAGCAAAAGTTTTGTGGATGCCATATAGGCTGCAGAGGAGTAAATCATATCTGTTTCACACGCAGAGGAAGTGGTAGTGACAAGGCCGTCCATACCTGATTGCGAATTATCATAAATAACAACCTTACTGTCCGGATTTGAAAATTTCCCGACATGCGTTGCCAGCGTGCACTTGGAGAGATTAGCCAGCACCCCCTCCAGCCAGACTTCAGGCGTTTTGTTTTTCTTCTTTGCCTGTTCCTGTATATATTCACTGAGCTTTCCCAATTTCCGATTCCTCCTTTTCCAGTTGAAATAATCCCAGCTGATCAGAATATAGAAGTGTTTTTGTACTGTTTTCAAACACTGGAACTGTTATTTCGCCAAAAATTTCAGAGTATTTTTTCATCAGTTCTTCTTTTGGCCCATCCTGTCCTGCTGTCAAACTTTCAAGAAGTTTTATGTAATTCCGTTCTTCATCTGAAAGCCACAGTCTTTTCTTCATGTCAGGCGTCATACCTGTATACGGTTCGATACTATGCACCTTGCTGCAGGATGTTTCTGCATCCCATTCACAGAGTATGACTTTCCCGTCAATATATTTAGCATAGAGCTTGACTTCCTCCATTGTTGATTTCCGGAACCGGTTCATTTCCTGGGGCAAAGCTGTCATCCACCAGGATTCCCGGTTCCAGCCATTCATACACTGGGGTCCTTTATCGGTTCTGCTATTGAAATCAACCATGATTTGCTGTTCCAAATCCATCAGTCTCTTCCGCGGTTCCAGCGGAGTATTCTTACGGATTCTGGGCACCGCATCAATCTTTTGGGCCAGTCTCTTTCCATCTATCAGTTCTTCCATACGATGGGTCTCCAGCACATACTTACCATCCTCATAGCCCGGCCAGATAAAGGCTCTTTTCTGCTCTTTCAGGCCCCGTATGTTGTAATCCATGACGGCTATGTTGGCGCTGGAAATATCTTCCGCCCGCTTTCTATGGCGGAGCACTCTGCCTGCCAGCTGGATGATGGAACGCCCGGAAGAGGGCTCTATGACTGCCCAGTCAAAATCATGGTCCCTTCCTGTTTCTTCCACCGGCGTAGCCACAAGGATGAAAATAAGATTTTCCTTTTCAGTCCCGTCTATATGTTTCCTCAAAACGGAATCCTCTATGTCCACCGTCCGGCTCATTTCCCGATTCCTCTTCAGTACAGCATCCAGATACTTTTCCTGTTCATGGCGAAGCAGGAGTATCTGCCTGCTGTGGTAGGTCATGATCCGGACTGCCGTATTTTCCGGCCAGCTGCACTGCAGAAGGTAGATGCTGAGCGCCACGCAGGGGTTAACATTAGCCACCCTGATGACGCCTATGGAAATATTCTTTCCGGTCTTTTTATCTACCACATGATGATTTTCATGGAGCCAAAGCACCGCCTGCCGCATATGGCCGAAATATCCTTCTAATAGCCCGTTTCCGTCCTCATCGGTCGATTCTTTCCCGCAGGGGACAATAAAACCTCTCCGTTTGGCAGGCTGTTTCTTCAATTTTTCTATTCGACCGCGAATGAATTTATCATGATTTTCCGCGAAATCGTTATCTGCAGGCCCCATGGACTGCACCTCTGTTTTGAATTCATCACACCAGACCAGGGCTGCTGATTTTTTATCAGAAAAGAACGCATTCCGACAGGATAATCCGGCCCTGTAGGATCTATACATCCCCTCTGCCAGGTCCGGAGGAATGGTGGCAGAGGAAATAACCACATTTCTGCCGTACATACCTGCCAGATGAACCAGCCTGGCAATGGCTGTCAGGTCTTCTTTATTGAAATCGTCGATTTCATCAATAACAAGGTCCGATGACATGAGGCGCAGGCTGGGAAGTATATACCTTCCGCCCCGCTTCGTTTCCACCGCTCCCATAAGATGGTCAATGGTGGTCACAAGTACCGGCTTATAGAGAAAATTCTTATTCTTCTGCGCGCTTTCCGGATAGTCCGGATTGAAAAAGATATCCAGAAACCGATTCTGCCTTTCGGACTGTGTATCAACGCAGCAGAGTTCCTGCTCCATTAACGGACCATCCTCATCATAAACAGAGAAATCATCAGCCTGCTCCATGCTTTGGTTATGCAGCTTCATTACAGCATTGGAACCTATGATGACAGCCATTTCATCTCTGGATAAGCCGATTCTCTCCCTGTATTCATCGCCTGTCTGCAGGGTAAGGGAGCGGAGCCCCAAAGCAAGCACGTACCGAAGAGAATCTCCTTCTTCGGACACTGCCTCCATGATTTTCGCATTGGCCATGGTTTTTCCACAGCCCGTGCTGGCCATATTTACAATAAACCAGGCCTGCTTCCTTTCACTGCCTTCTCTATATTTCCTGATTTTCGCCACCGTCCTGTCCTGCCAGCGGAACGGAAGCGGGCTTGTCTTTCTGAGAGAATGCACATCATACGCTTTTTCCATGCGGCCCGCAAAAGCAGGCTGCCCATGGATAATACCAAGGGCCTGTTTCATCACTCCCACCAGATGCTCTTCCAGAAACTGTCTGGGCTTTCCCGATTTCCTGTCCGTATTAGCCCACAGAGAACGGGCTCCCCAGCGGCTTCGGTCTGACGAAGCAGGCAGGGAAGAAATATAATGGTCCCCCAGCATAAGTCCCAGCCTTGCATCCTGAAGACATCTGCGAAGCGCCAGATTCACGCTTTCACCCTTCATCAATCCTGTAAAGTCACCATAAGATTCCATCGCGCGGGTGCACCATTTCCTCACCGCCTTCTTCCAAAGAGGTGCATCTTCCCAAAGAAGGCCGGATGAAAATGTGAAACAGTCCTTTTGCCCATTCTGCCCTTCAGGTTTTGTATTCTCATATCCCCAGGTACTGTTAATCGTATGAAGAACACTCTCAATGGTCATTTTTTCTTTGTCTTCATACCTAACCCGTTTTTCCTTATCCAAATCCGGCAGACGATGATGGGATAAAATCAGCCAGGCCAAAACGCCTGCCAGCGGCGGCAGTGGTGCTAATTTTTCCCTGTCATTATCCACAGTGGAAAGTACCTTCTCGATTTCCTCTGTATTAAAGCGGTCTTCCGCAAGATATGACAGCCACTTTTTATCATCGTCCCAGGCGCCGCTGCACCGGACCACTGCCTCCAGTATTTTGCAGGATATCCACTCATGCCGGAATGGATCGGCCGTCAAAGCTCCTTTTGCCAGTTTCCTTTGGAAATAGTCAGAGGCCTTCCCCCAGTCATGGAACAAGGCTGCCAGTGCAGCCAGGATAGATACCAGCGGAAGATAAATCCAGTCATTTTCCCACTCCCTATGCATGAGCTCTCTGGTAGTAGAACTTACAGGAACCTGTCCGTTTTCATCAAAGGCATTCCTATGCCCTACAATCCATAATAAATCATCCCGATTTCTGGAACGAATCCAATGGCAGGCCACTGCCGTATTCTTAGATGCATTTCTTTTCAACAGCACCTTCACCGTTTCCAGTCCATCTGCTGTGATAACCGTTCTCCACACATCATTTCCCACACGGCTGGCATACTGGTCCAGAATGCGGCGTACCACAAGCTGTGCCTTCTTCGTGCTCTGACTGATAAAAAGTACCATCATGAGAAATCACCTGCCCCGAGGCTCACCCTTTTGACCACGTCAAACATGAAATCCAGCACCCGGTGCTCCGTAAACTTCTCCAGGCACTTTTCACGGAACTCCTTATCCCTCCAATCCTTGGACGCGCACACAAAGCTCCACGGAAGTACAATGGAGTCTTTAATCAAATCAGCCACATCAAAAACCAGCGCCCCCTTGCGGGTCTTTCCATGCATAACCGCAAAACCGTGAGGAATCCCCAGTACCCACAAGGTGCAGGCCCCCAGGCCGTAGGCAAGATAATTGCCATGATTCAGAAAAACATTAGCTTTGTCATCGGCTTCCCTTTTTCTCACAAAGCCGGTCATGGAAACATTAGACGCTGCGTATTTATAAAGATTCTTTGTAAACTCCGCTTCCGCCGCCAGCAGTTCCGTCACATCCGACGCTTTCTCAATTCTGGCACGATAAAAAGCCAAAGCACCTTCAACCTCTGCATCATCTGCATAAAATCCCTCATCCTGGAGCTCATCATCCGATGACCAGACCCTCTCCAAAAATCGGCATCTTTCCCGTTGAAACACTTTGGCCGCCTTCAGCCGTTTCCCCTCATCATACCAAAAAGACATCCATCCCTGCATATAGGCAGTCGGCCGATACTCACTCTGTGGACCAAGCCATTCTATATCAGTCCCTGCAAAAAGAGGCGTTCCGCCTCCTCCGCAGAATCCCACCATAACACCGGCCCCGCAGAGAATGCGCATAGCTCCCTGGGTAATGGATGTACCATTTCCGAGAAGAATTACCGTCGTATTCGCCACAGGAATATTCCAAAACAGATTTTTATCCTTACTTTGTGTCAGATAAACAACCCGCCCATCCTTCTGCATGACCCTGCATTTCTCAAGATAATAAACATTGGCACGTTTCGAATGAAGAATAACCTTGAAATCTGACTTTGAAAGCATGTTGTTCATAGCACTCATCACTTTCGCTCATCACAAAGAGATCAGATACTTATATCTTCATCTATTATACCATCCAATGGTGACAGGACATGACACATAACAGAAGAATTTTTAAAAAATATGTGACAATCAGCAGAAATTTCACCGCCTCTTGTCCTTATGCTGCAAATGACAAAAGAATGCTTGTAAGGCAGTGAACCCTAAAGGCCAGGAAGACAGCGGAGGAGGTGATTTCTAAACTGCCTATGCGGCAGTGAACGGGTTGCCCCGGTTTCGGCTCATTTACGTGCATTTCTAAACTGCCTATGCGGCAGTGAACGATTACGGACCGAACACATCCTGCGAGCGTTGTTTCTAAACTGCCTATGCGGCAGTGAACAGCAACGCTGCAGATTTCGGTTTTACCGAGGATTTCTAAACTGCCTATGCGGCAGTGAACATTCCCTCCACAATGCCGGAGCCCACGTTGAATTTCTAAACTGCCTATGCGGCAGTGAACATGGTAACGTAAACATGAGACGAAAGGCCTCAGTTTCTAAACTGCCTATGCGGCAGTGAACGGAAATGTGTCCTCTGAGGAGCTCTCCGTGGATTTCTAAACTGCCTATGCGGCAGTGAACAAATAAGGAAATGCCGGGCATCCTTCAGCGAATTTCTAAACTGCCTATGCGGCAGTGAACATTTCCTGCTCCTGCCCCTGCACGGTGTATCTTTTCTAAACTGCCTATGCGGCAGTGAACTAAGACTCCACCATTGTCAACCACATGGGTATTTTCTAAACTGCCTATGCGGCAGTGAACCGTCTTGCTCACGGAGATTGAGCGGCCAAAAATTTCTAAACTGCCTATGCGGCAGTGAACAAATCCTTCATGACACCTGCAGATACCTTCATTTTCTAAACTGCCTATGCGGCAGTGAACCACGGAGTTATCGGATGGAAAAAATTGACTTTTTTCTAAACTGCCTATGCGGCAGTGAACTAAAGGGTACAGGCAACCGTGCTAAAGGGTACATTTCTAAACTGCCTATGCGGCAGTGAACTCGGCATACTTTTTGCAAAAAGTATCCTGGGATTTCTAAACTGCCTATGCGGCAGTGAACGTGTTGAAAGCCTTGAAGAGCAAGAAGGTTGATTTCTAAACTGCCTATGCGGCAGTGAACAGGTTCTTGGACGCTAAAGGGATGACGCACAATTTCTAAACTGCCTATGCGGCAGTGAACTGGAAACTAAACCGGCAGCAAATCGACGCTATGGGCGCAAACCATTCCACACCCTTATTTTACCAAAGTTGTATCTTCTTTTACAGGCCCCAGTCTTTATGGGCATTTCCGGTCTTCTATCCATTGATTGGTTAAATTCTGGCAGGCTATGGGACTTTATCCGAAAATCAGATTGTCAGCCGCCATTCTGTTATTTCGAGCGACATGCAGCCCCCTCGAGATGACAGGGCCGCGGGTTGGGTGACCGTCATTATGAATTTTTGTGGACGCAATATTTCATTTTCATCGAACCTGTCAGAATTTCCGACAGGCTCGTTGGTGCCATGCAGAAAAAGAGCCGCCAGCTGTAATGCCGGTGGCTCTTTATATTTCCCAGCCCCCAAATCCACGCAAAAAACTCCCTGAAATTCTCAAAGCGGGCACGCCGCTAGGCTTTGGGATTTCAGGAAGTTTTTCTATAGAGTTGTCAGCCGGCTGATGGAGAAGCGGTCATGGGAGGGCTGGCGGTCCTGCTTTCCATGGATGTGCGCAGGCAGGACATGATGGCCGCCCTTCCGGGCTCCCCGCTTCTCTGTTTACAGAGTCGCGATAGGTCAGGCGGTGTCTCAGGAGCTGTCGCAAAGGGCGCGGGGAAAGAGTATAATAAAGTAAATAATCTTTTAGAGAAGCGAGGAAATATTATGAAAATTGCCATTGCCGGTACCGGCTACGTGGGACTTTCCAACGCCATTCTCCTTGCCCAGCACCATGAGGTGACTGCGGTGGATGTGATTCCGGAGAAGGTGGACATGGTGAACCGCGGGGAGTCTCCCATTGCGGATGCCTATATTGAAGACTACCTGAAGCATAAGAAACTTTCTCTCACTGCCACTCTGGACGGAGATGATGCGTATCGGGAGGCGGAGCTCATCATCATTGCGGCGCCTACGAATTATGATGATGTGACAGGTCATTTTGACACGAAGGCGGTGGAGTCCATTCTGTCCCAGATTGAACGGGTGGGGTCGAAGGCCCTGGTGGTGATCAAGTCCACCATCCCCATCGGCTACACCCAGCGGATTTCCGGCAGATACCCCAGCCTTTCCATCCTCTTTGCGCCGGAGTTCCTGCGGGAGGGGAAGGCGCTCTATGATAATCTCTATCCTTCCCGCATTATCGTAGGCATTCCGAAGGGCAAGGAAACGCTTCTCCCCAAGGCCCGTCTTTTCGCGTCCCTCATGCAGGAGGGGGCCATTAAGGAACATATTCCGGTGCTCATTACAGGTTCTTCGGAAGCGGAGTCCATCAAGCTCTTTTCCAATACTTTCCTGGCCATTCGGGTGGCTTATTTCAATGAAATCGACACCTACGCCGAAGAGAAGGGGCTGAAAACGGCGGATATCATCAAAGGCATGGGCTATGATCCCCGCATCGGCGATTTCTACAATAATCCTTCCTTCGGCTACGGCGGCTACTGCCTGCCCAAGGATACGAAGCAGCTTCTGGCCAATTACCGGGATGTGCCGGAAACCATGATTCGTGCGGTGGTGGAGGCCAATGAAACGAGGAAACAGTACATTGCGGACCACATCGCTTCCCTTTCGCCCAAGCTGGTGGGCATTTACCGTCTCACCATGAAGAGCGGCAGCGATAATTTCCGTTCCTCCGCCATCCAGGGTATTATCGAAAGGCTGAAGGAAAAGGGCCTGGCCCTTATCATTTATGAACCCACTTTGGATAAAGAGACCTTTGAGGATGTACCGGTGACCCATGATCTGGAAGAGTTCCGAAAGAAATCGGACATCATCCTGGCCAACCGGGTGAGCGAGGAACTGCTGCCGGTGAAGGATAAGGTGTATACCAGGGATTTGTTCTCCAGAGATTAGTAAAAAGGTTCAAAGGGTTCAGAGGGTTCAAAAGGTTCAGAGGGGAAGGTGGCGCCTGGCGGCGCAGATAAGAAAAGACGGGGCGCCGCTTCGCGGCAGGTTGTGTAGAAGGGTTGTGTTCGCTGGCGCTCAGGGGGCATTTCGCGGCTCCTCCCTTTGGCGGCGATAAGTTTTATATGCCGCGGGCGCGGCAGGGAGCTCTACGCTCAACATTTGGTTTCATACTTCATGAACAGAATGCCTGTGATTAGCCGCCTTCGGCGGCTCTCCCCCTTTGGTGGCTGCGCCACCACCTTTGCCCCGGTGGGAAGCGTGTCACACGATTCTCAGGTCGCTATCACTCCCCTACAGCACGGCTATCACCGACTCACGATAATTTGCGCGTCGCTTTGCTCCTTCAAATTATGTTCGCTGGTGTGACTCGTGTTCCCTTGCCACCCCTAACGGGGGCACTATGGACTCGCTGCATTACATGATACCAAGAAAAGAATAAGCAGGAAACCGATTTGGTTTCCTGCTCTTTTTATTTTCCCTGCCAAACAGGGTCGTCTTTGATTTTCTTCTTTCTTTCGAAGGTGGTGGCGTTGTCCATGGTAATGGAGTAGTCCTTGGAGGAGAAGTCATACTTGGACTGGTAGAAATTGGTCCTGGCCCGCCAGATGCCAGTGACGGTGTCAAAGGCCAGGTCGTTGGTGAAGACCTGCTGCTCATGGGCTTTCAGCGCGGGCATGAGGTCGGGGTGGGCAGCCTGGTAGTCCGGGGAAAGGTAGACGAAGAAGGGGATGTGCACCATATCATAGTAGAAGGGGGATGTGGTGTGGTAGTGCTTCATGTTTTCGCCGTGGTCGGAGAAGTAAATCATGGATTTCAGGTTCAAGTTCGCCTTGGCGTATTCGAAGATTTCCTTCATCACCTGGTCGTCGTAGGCGATGGTAAGGTCGTAGTCATGGTAGGGGTCTTCTTTGGAGATGCCCAGCTTATCTCGGAGGTTCACCGGCACCCGGGCGATGTAGGTGTAGTGGCTGCCGTCGATGTTGATGAAGATAATGCGCTTTTTGGCAGGCGGCAGTTTCTTCAGCACTTCCAGGGTGTAGCCGTCGTAGTTCTTTTCCCAGTAGGAGTCGTCGCAGCGTTCTGCAATCATGGTGACTCCGGCGCTGGACATGGAGCTCCGGTTATGGAAGGAAATCCAGTCGGTGCGGTAGCCGGCGGCCTTGGCCACGTCCACCATGCTCACCACGTCTTCGAAGGACATGTCACTGTACTGGTTGGCGCTGGTCATGGCGTAGGAAAGGGAGAAGAGGGTATTGGGGAAATTGGAATAGGCCTTATATCCCAGGGCGAAGTCCTTTGATTTCGCCATTTCCGAAAGCCAGGGAGTCGTATTTTCAGGATAGTCCGGCGTGAAGGCCTTCATGTGGTCCCTGTTGGCACTTTCCCCGATGATGACGATGTGGGTGCCTTCGTCGATTCCGCTTTCCGGGTCCGGAGGCAGGAAGGTCATGGTTTTCACGTTCCTATCCAGGTTGTCATTCAGTTTCTGGAGAAGCTGGAATTCGCTGCCCGAAGAGTTCAGCGCTTTGAAAATGGAGGCAGGAAATACGTGGGTAATCTGGCGATAGAAGCCTCCGAAGAAGAGGATGGAAATGACAGCAAGGCCAATGGTAAAGGGCTTGCCGCTGCCCCGAAGGATGTTTCCTTCATAGCTCCGAGCCCTTTTCATCATGGACCGGGCGAGACCCAGGGCACAGGCAATCACAATCAGAAGGGCTATGACCGCCATCACCAGATGGGCGGGAGAGCCCATGGTACGCAGGAAGTCCTTGATTTCCTTCAGATGGGTGGAGCGGACGGCCATCATGGCAAACATATCCATTTCTCCGCCGAAGAGGACATAGTAGCCGATATAAATGAAGGGAATGAGCACCATGAAGAAGGTATAAATGCCGGCAATCACCGTCCACAGGGAGGAGAAACGTTTCGCCTTTGCGGTGAGGGCGGTATACACATAGGGCAGCGCCATGAGGAGGGCCCCCAGCACGTAGTAGTCCCCCAGATGTTTCTTCTCCGGCAGGGAGGCAAAACCGTAGGCCCAGGTGAAGGTGCCCATCCAGAGGAGCGGCAGAATCACCGCCCAGGGAAGGAGCCGCTTCAGATATTTCCTGTCCAGCACGGAAAAAAGGCCGAAGGAGACAATCAGAAAGACCAGGAGCGCCGCCCCCAGCCTTGGCTGCACGTAGCTGTGGATGTCGGGAAAGTCCCCGCCCAGATGGAGCACTGCCATAATGACCAGCGCCGCAGATACCACCCAGGAAAGGGCGGATAGAATCACTTGTTTCACGATGCACCTCATGTAATAGTTAGGTAAAATAAGATTGAAATTTCTATAAATTATACCACAAATTGACCGGCAGTTCACATGAAGAAAATATTTTAAATTTTATTACTTGATTTCCCTGTCCGTAAAAAGAGGAAATGAATAACACCGGTGCTGCCTCCTGCCGTCAATTCAAGGGGAGCCCTGAAATCCCCCGCAATGGCGCACGCGGCATTCCACCTCCACTGTCATTTCGACGGTCGGCAGCGGAGCCCCGAAATCTCTCCTCAAATGGTACATGCCGCAATGAAGCAGGAGATCTCTCGACTCTGTGTCAATAGTGCCGATGCCTCTCTCGCCATCTCGGCATGCAGCCCCGCTCGAGATGACAGGGCAGCGGGCAGCGTCAAAGGCAATACCTTCCCGCCTTGCACACGTCATCCTGAACGCCAGCGAAAGATCTCGGTAAGCATGGTAAATAAGGGTAAAGGCAGTCAATACCAGTGGGCGGGAAGGAGCGTACCGGACCCTGGCATGACCAGCAGCAGAGTCATTCACGGCATGTACCGAGATTCTTCGCCTGCGGCTCAGAATGACCGGCGGGGCGGGAAGGAAGGCGGGCAGCGTCTTTGTCCCACCTGTAAGGAATGAAAGGGTGTCCCTCTCCCCCGCTCCGAGCAGGAAACCTTTTGCCAATAGTTTCCTGTCGGTATGCATACCCCTTTCCCCATGCCGAGTAGGAAACCTTTTGCCAATAGTTTTCTATCGGTATGCATACCCCTTTCCCCATGCCGAGTAGGAAACCTTTCGCAAACAGTCTCCTATCGGTATGCATACCTCTTTTCCCATGCCGAGTAGGAAACCTTTCGCAAACAGTTTCCTATCGGTATGCATACCTCTTTTCCCATGCCGAGTAGGAAACCTTTCGCAAACAGTTTCCTGTCGGTTTGCATACCATTTCCCTACGCCGGACAGGAAACTATTGGCGCATGGACATAGCAAAAAGACTGCAAAGGAATGATTTCCATTTCTTTGCAGTCCTCTGGGATGCTTGTTCCTATGACTTTTTATTTCTCCAGATTCAGGTCCATGGCAGGAGCGGCGGGTGCCGGTTTTTCTTCCGGCAGGCCATGCTCAAGGATGTGCATGAACTGGTCTCCTGTAATGGTTTCCTTTTCGTAGAGGTACTTGGCCAGGGCGTCCAGTTTGGACCGGTTGTCTTCCAGGAGCTTCACTGCCTTTTCGTGCTGTTTCTTGATAAGTTCGGAAACGGCGCGGTCGATGCGGGCAGCGGTTTCCGGCGAGCAGGCCAGGGTGGTGTCTCCGCCCAGGTACTGGTTGGTCACGGTTTCCATGGCCACCATGCCGAATTCGTCGCTCATGCCGAAGCGGGTAATCATAGCCCGGGCCAGTTTGGTGGCTTTTTCGATATCATTGGAAGCGCCGGAGGAGGAGGTGTGGAAGACCACTTCTTCCGCCGCCCTGCCGCCGGTTAAGGTGGCGATCTGGTCCAGCAGTTCTTCCTTGGTCATGAGGTAATGGTTGCCCTTGTCCACCTGCATGGTGTAGCCCAGGGCGCCGCTGGTACGGGGAATGATGGTAATCTTCTGTACTGGCGCGGAATGGGACTGGAGGGCAGCCACCAGGGCGTGGCCGATTTCATGGTAGGACACCACGCATTTTTCTTTGTCCGACAGGATGGCGTGTTTCTTCTCGTAGCCTGCGATAACCACTTCGATGGACGCTTCCATGTCTTCTTCCGTGGCGTAGCTCCTGTGGTCGCGGACGGCACGGAGGGCCGCTTCGTTGACGATGTTGGCCAGTTCGGCGCCGGAGGCACCGGAGGCCATGCGGGCCACCTTATTGTAGTCAATGTCGGGGGCATGCTTGATTTTGCTGGCGTGTACCTTCAGGATGGCTTCGCGGCCCTGAAGGTCCGGCAGTCCTACGGGTACCTGGCGGTCGAAACGGCCGGGGCGGGTAAGGGCGGGGTCCAGGGATTCGGGACGGTTGGTGGCAGCCAGGATGATGACGCCGGTGTTGTCTTCAAAGCCATCCATTTCCGTAAGGAGCTGGTTCAGGGTCTGTTCCCTTTCATCGTTGCCGCCGATGGCTGCGCCGCCGCGCTTCTTGCCGATGGCATCGATTTCATCGATGAATACGATACAGGGCGCCTTTTCCTTGGCCTGCTTGAAGAGGTCTCTCACCTTAGCGGCGCCCATGCCTACGAACATTTCCACGAATTCAGAGCCGGAAATGGAGAAGAAGGGAACCTCCGATTCGCCGGCCACCGCCTTGGCCAGCATGGTCTTGCCGGTGCCTGGCGGTCCCACCAGAAGGATGCCCTTCGGCATTTTGGCGCCGATTTCTTTATAGCGGCTGGGGTTGTGAAGGTAGGACACCACTTCCTTCAGGCTGTCCTTGGCTTCGTCTTCGCCGGCCACGTCGGAGAATTTGATACCGTCGGTGGGCTTCACGAAGATTTTGGCATTCGATTTCCCCAGTCCGAACTGCATGGCCCCGGGGCCGCCCATGTTCTTCATGATTTTCTTGTTCATGTAATGGCCGATGCCGAAGAAAATCAGGATAGGAAGAATCCAGGTCAGGGCGAAATCAAGGAGCGGGTTTATAGGCGTTACGATTTTGCCGGTGAAATCGGCTCCCGACTTATGGAGCCTGTCCACCAGCTGGGGGTCATTCATGGGGGCCGTCTTATAGGCCTGCTTGTCCCCCTTCTTGGTGAAAATAATCTGGTCCTGCTCCACCTGCACCTTGTCGATTTCCTTATTCTCCGTCATGGTCATGAAGCTGGAGTAGTCCACGCTCTTCACTTCATTGCCCTTGAACATGGGCATGATGAGGGAGTTAAAGAAGATAATCACCAGGAATATGATGGCATAGTAGGCCAGTATGGGCCGTTTGGAAGGTTTGACTTCTTTCAATGTGTATCCTCTCTTTCTTCATTACCGATTCCCTGAAGGAAAAATGTTTCCCAGTACTCCGGCAGGCTGGCGGAAGCCACCCGGCCATGGCATTCTCCTTCAAAAAGGGACCACATGGCCCCTGCAAAAAGCTCTGTCATCACGGAGGCGGGGATGTCCACCCGGAAATCGCCGGATTTCTGTCCTCGAAGGAAGAAATCGGTCATCTGCCGGCTGTAGGTCTCCTGACACCAGTTATCCACGCTTCCCGTCACATTGCCGTAGCAGAGGAGCATGAGATATTCCTTGTTATCGCAGCAGCAGCGGATGATTTCATGGAGCCTTTCCCGGGGATTTCCTTCCTCCGTCACCAGCTTCATCAGAAGGGAAATCTTCTCCCTGGCCCGCTCGTTCAGGATGCGGGACAGATTCTCCCGGGACGAATAGACCCGGTAAAAGGTGGCCTTGCTGATGCCCGCCGCCTCCGCCAGCTCCCGGGCCGTGCGCCTTGGATTGGTACAGAAGGCAAGGGCCAGTTTCTTCAATTCCTCTTCTCTGCTTTCTGTGTCCATTATACACCTCTTCCATTTGATGTGAATCACTTGATACCATTTTGAGACTTTATTGTCTCTTATGATTATGATTCTATCACAGACATAGAAAAAGGTCAATCAAAAAAGCAGGAAAGGAAATACCCTTCCTGCCTCTTTTTATTCTTTAATCGTATAGGGTTCCATGAGATTCATGATATCAATCCGCATATAGTCCAGGGAGTCCTCTGCCAGGTTGAAGGAACCGTTCATCATGCACCAGATGGTGAGGGCGCCGAAAAGATGGCTCATCATCAGCTTCGCCAGCGTGTCCACCGGCGCATCCTTCGTCAATTCCCCGGGGCCTTCCCCCTGATGGACAGCGCAGATGTCCATCAAAGCATTGTAAATATTGTACAGGGCGGATTTCGCCTCCGAATCCTCTTCCTCTGACTCCATGGTCTCCCGTATCCACTGGCGCACCAGACGCACCCCCGCCCAGGCGGCGTCTTTGCAGAGAGCGGTCATATAGAAGAAACAGCGCTCCGCCACCGGCCCGTCATAATGGATAGACCTTTCTGTAGTAGCCTCACAGGACTGGAAAGAAAGCTCTCCCACCACATCTTCCTTACATTTGAAATAGTGATAGAACGTACCCTTTGCCACGCCGCTGTCTTTTGTAATATCCTCCACCGATACCTGGTCAAATCCCTTTTCGCCGATCAGCTTCTTCGCCGATGCCAGCAGCCGGGCCTTCGTTCTTTCCGCTTTCTTCGTTAATGCCATGACTTCCTCCCAAACATAGTGATTCCCTGACCCATTTTCAACCATGGGTCACTTTTGTATAGTATACAGGAAATGGACCAAGGTAGCAATATAAAATTGTGACGAACGCCGGAGGGTTCAGAGGGGGCGCGGCTTTGCCGCAGGTTATGGCCTGCTGGCGCAGGCAGGGTGTGTAGAAGGGTTGTGAAAGAAAGGTTCTTAAGATGGACCGGCCATTGGTCGGAGGGTTCTTAGGTTTGACAGCCCCTTCGGGGCTGAGGGTTGTGGTGGCGCCCAGAGGGGCCGCTTCGCGGCCCAGGTTCAAAGGGTTCAGAAGGTTCAAAGGGTTCAAAGGGTTGTGGCGGCGCCCTTTTTGACACGCCTTCGGCGTGAGGGTTCTGGAGGTTCAGAGGGTTCTCAGGTTTGACGGCCCTTCGGGCCGAGGGTTGTGGTGGCGGCCTTCGGGCGCAATTA
>OOBU01000393.1_pt1 | contig 21249 bp, 20 predicted proteins | sample 1671501 | NCBI WGS metagenome assembly OOBU01 (sample SAMN06348163, study PRJEB24527) | human gut metagenome | biome: human gut; feature: ankylosing spondylitis patient; material: feces | host: Homo sapiens | place: China | collected 2015-10
AAGCGCAATGGTGCGAAATATTGTTCGCACTATTGCGCTTGATTTTTCTACGTAACTAAATAATAATTTATACTAAAACTAATCTCCCTAACTATTACTAAACTCAAAGCGAATCCATAGTAAAATAGGGAGTAAAATTCCCAACACAATTTTGCACAGAAGAAATTATTTTAGGAGGATAAAATGACACTTGACGTAGAGTTACATTTAACCAGCGAAAACGATGATCCAGCAGGGGAAAATAGTTTTCTATACAGAGAATGGATGAAAATAAAAAAGGAACAGGGCGGATACTTTATTCTTGCTAATAACATCCTACAGTATCTACCATTGCTAAAGAATTCGGCTGCGATAAACCTATATTTGTATTACACAGAAGTTGCCCGAAACCTAGAAGGTTTTTCATGGCATAGTATTTCAACCATATCAAAAAGGTTACAAACTAGTGAAAGAACTATCAATAATTGGAATAATGTTTTACTAGATGCTGGACTTATTCTAAGAAATTCTGGAACTAAAAACTCTTACGTAACTCAGCTTCTACCACTTGAAGATTTTCTCCTTAATATTGATCACTTAAAACGAGATAAGGTAGAAAAGTACTTAGATAATGCTGGTTTTAAATTTAAAACATCGATTTCTATTAACTTAAAGTACCTAAATTCAAACCATAAAACTTCATTTTCTCAGAAAAGGTATAGTATTTATGCTAAAGAGTGTTACAGCAAAGGAAAGGAAAACAACAGTTTTTATCGTTATGTCGTATTAGAAGAAACATCAAATGGTAATTCTGAATTATTCAAGAATAAGGAATTAAAAAAAGACGTCCTATATTGGAATGATGATAACGATAAAAATAATTCATTAACTTTTCTTTGCAATCTATCTAAAGAAGATGAATTAAATTACGATAAATCACTACGCCTAGCTTTGCAACTGACCAGAAAAGGACTAATAAGTGAGTACAAGGCAACACATAAAGAAAAGAAAATTATATTATAGTTTGCTATAAAAAAGTGCACTGGCTACCGCCAATGCACAAGTTAGTCTAAGGAGCTGATACCCTTGAGGATGTACTCTGCAGCACTTAGCTGGTCGTGTATTGCCGCACACCAGAACAAGAGTGCTACCGTTAAGCTATCAGCATGATTATTGAATATAATATATTCTCTATTATGATTATATTATAGTATGGTTTAGCGAACTTGACGACCATCTGGCTTTTTAAGTTGGTCGGTTTTTAGTTTTAAAACGATTTAGGCCTATGTCTATGCTCGTGGCTATTAATAGTTCGATCCAGATCTTTTCTCTCTACAAAAAAAGAAAAAAAGCTTTTATCAAGATGCTTATATAATCCAGCAAAAACAATCATAGAAACTATCAATTCTACTGCCATAATTAAAGTAAAACTGTTAAGCAGCGTATTGTTTGCTTTTTCTGACCAATAGCTTACTGTGCCCAAATCTATTTGTGGAACCACTTTTTTCCCATAGGTCTTGCTTACAGCGGTTAGTATCTGTTTGTATGTACTACTTTTACTTTCAAGTTTTACATTCACCAAAAGCTGCTTCGACAAGTACATAGCAATGCCATATGCTAAAGCAACATAAGCAAATAATAAGTCTATTAACCCAATTACTATCTTTCCGCTTGAGCTTATTTCATACGTTAGATTTATATTTGATAAGTAATGATCTTCAGCATAGACACTGCTAAAAATATACGGTATTAATTGTTTTAGGAAAAAATGTGTTAAAAAAGCAATAAAGCTTCCAACTAAAACCGCTAAAGTTTGCGATCTTATTACAGTAAGTATAATCGGTGTCGAAAACAAAAAAATAAAGCTCCCAATGGATAATGCCTGAGCAAGCATTGAATTCTCAACTTTCTCAAAGAAAATTATTGCTAACACTATAAATGCAATTAACGCTAACATACTTAGTATCACGAAAACAATAAGTGAATATTTAGCACTCAACCATAATATTAAGCCACCATAAATTAAAAAAAATATTGAGGCAAGAAGAATTATTGTATACGTAACCACTAAATAAGTCCCTATATAATGAGTAAACTTTGGGAACCAAACAATTAATACTATTACTGTACAGATAAACAAAATAGATATAATGATTACCTTACTTTTATTAACTTGAGAAAAGTATACCATTTAAAGTAAAAATAAGTAATAATGTCACCGATAATAACAGAGAGCCAGAATTGTAAGTTTAAAATCAATGATATCTTTATACTATTCCATTTAAACCTGTTTTTGATTTTGATATGCTTTTGTTTAACCAAGTTCAATCACCATCCTTAAGTACAGATATATCATCTTTATTCATCAACTTAAAAGTACCTGAATAAGACTTCCAATCCAATGATACCGGAGTTACTCTGTGTTCAACAAGTTTATTCAGAAAGGGATTAAATAAAATGACTGAATATGGATACGCTAGGGTATCAACTAAAGGGCAAAGTCTTGATGATCAAATAAGCCAATTGAAAGAAGTAGGTATAAGTAGTAGTAACATTTATTCCGAAAAATTTACTGGTACGACAATCAAAAGACCGGTGTTTGATGAACTTACTAGTAAAGTAAAGAATGGTGATACTATTACTGTTACTAAGTTGGATAGATTGGCTAGAAATACAAGGGAAGCCTTAAATATTCTTGACCCTCTAATGTCTCAAGGTGTCAAGTTCAATGTGCTAAATATAGGGATGTTAGAGAACTCAACTATAGGTAGGTTGGTTAAAACTATCTTGCTTGCAGTAGCAGAGATGGAAAGAGATATGATTGTTGACAGAACACAGGAAGGCAAAAGATATGCAAGACTACATAAGAAGGATTATCATGAGGGGCGTCCAAAAAGGATGATTACTCCACATTATCAGGCAGCCTACGATTATCTTTTAAATCACACTTATAAAGATACTGCTAAAGCTTTTAACATTTCTGTCTCTACCTTACAAAGAGTAAAGAAACAGGTTGAAAAAAATGCTTCTTAAAATTATTGGGAGTACTACACATGTTCCAAAATATGTGTAGTACTCTTTCTTTATGGGGTGATTGTGAAAAAAGATATTGTGAGTATGGTGTCAGGTGTGTCAAGTTCCTTGGAGAAACTATATTTATTATTACCTATCCATTATTTCACCTATTTTTTACACTATTTTCTTTAAAAAATACTTATTTGAAAAAGTTAGGCTAAAAATCTGACACTCATGACACGTTGTTAAAGAAACGTTGATATAACAGTATTTCAAGCAATAATTATTGCTGACACACTTTTCCCTTAATTTTATGTCAAAATTACTCTTATCCTTACTCTCAGTAAGCTTCAACTAAGTGTTAGTCTAAATGTCAATTTTCACCAATAAAGTGACACAGACAAATGAACCAAGAATTTGGTCTAAAAAACAAGAACTACCAACTATAATTAGAAATCTGACACATAAACTGACACGCTTATTTATGCTATTTTAGCTGCACACCAAAATAATATACAGAATATCTAACAGCTAACATATTATTCCCACTACTTTGTTCTTCCACACCTTATTCAATTTCATTTGAATTTGAATAAGTTTTTTTATTTAGATTATTGGCATCAAAGAAACAAGGAGTGAAATAGTATGACAAAATATGGCTATGTTTCTGGCTGGCTAAAAGATAACATTAGTAAGCAAGATGATTTTGAACACCAGGCAAAAATACTCTTAAATATGGGTATTCCCTATGATCATTGTTTTGCAGACGTGTTCAGGAATAAAAATAAAGAACGATACCAGCTATTTAAATTTCTAACAACAGTCGCACAAGAAGGAGATGTACTAGTAGTCCCTACCCTAACCTGTCTATATAGCAACATTAGAGAACTATGTTGTTTGATGTACATCGTAGAAGATACAAGTATTATCATAACAATCAAGTGATATGGATCTTAGCGACGATAGTGATAGTAGCAATTGGATCCTTGCATCGCAATTAGCCCACCTTGACTATCTACATTATTTGCGCCAGAAACGTGCTTCTAAGGCAATTAAAAAAGCTAAGTATCAATCAACATTGAATACAGGAGGACGCCATAAACGCGTTATCACGCCCATTTATCGTCAAGCATATGAATACTTGAGAACTCATACTTATAGTGAAACACAATTGAAGTTTCATCTTTCAAAGTCCACGTTGTATCGTATTAAACGGCAAATCAACAATAAGAAGCAGCCTATTAATATGCCACAGAGTTATGATGCCAGTCGAGGTGATTTAGATGAGCAATAAACAAACATTAATATATTGGGTTGATCTTACAGGTCCAGCAGTTCTAGATGAAATAGTCAGGCTAACTATTATGGACACTAACGATAATGTGTTATTCAATCATATGTTTAACACCAAGCTAGTTGATTGGTGGTATTCTGACTTAAATGGCATAAAACCCGAGGAAACATTTAATCAGCAACAATTTGAGAATTATAAGAACAAAATCCAAACAATATTTAATCATGCCAGCAAGCTAATTACCTTCAATTCATCAACCTTTTTTCTAGACAAGCAGGGTATTAAATTATCAAATAACCGAATAGATGACTTAGCTAATCCATTCAGAGTCACTGGGGATGAAAATGATACTATAGATAACCTATGTGCCTATTATGGATATAACTTACCTACTAATATCTATGAGCGATCAGGTATTGACTACGCAAAAGCAGTCAATTATTGCTACCATGAAATGGAAAACTATCGTCAAGCTCAAGAAAATAAATAGTAACAATAAAATAAAATAAAAATAAGCTATGAACATATCAAATAACGTTCATAGCTTATTTTCGTTTATCCTCAAATTCATGTTTGACTTCTGTTAATAGCTTTTAGCATTCTTTTTTACCTAACTATTTTTCTTGGAATAAAAAAATTATTTCAAGAAAATTTTTTCTTAGAACATAACTAAAGGAGGAAACAAATATGACTAAGAAGAATAAAGATTACACAACTTCAGTCAGTCTAACCAATGTTACCCGTAATAAATTGATTGCTTTAGCGAACATTAGAGGAACAACTCAAAAACAGTTGTTAAGCAAACTTGTTGATAAAGAGGTTACACAGTTAAGTTCTACTGATACAAGTAATTTTTCGCATATTCTTAAAGCAATACAGATCAAAGACAACTTTAAAAACACAGAAAGAGGTAATTACAATGAGTAAAAAGCATGGAAATATTGGAGTTAGTATAGACGTCCAAAACGAAATTAAGGCATTAGCAATGGTATCCGGCCATAAGTTTATCCGTAGTTATATGAAAGACCTTATAGATAATCAGATAAATCATCTTAGTGCTGGTGAATATGAAGATTATCGCTGTTTCCTGAGACGCATTGAAGAACAGGAAAAGAAAGGACAGCAGAAAAAGTCAAAAAAGTAAATAAATCGAGTAGGAGGTAATTGATTAGTTCAATTATCGACCTCTCACACCACCGTACGTACGGTTCCGTATACGGCGGTTCGACAACTTAATCACATTGAATTGACTGGAGCGTCTTGGACATATTCATAAGTCCAAGTTGTTCCAGTTTTCTATTAGTTAGAGAATAGCTCAAGGTCTTACTATGTGCAGTTCGCCAGTAGCCCTTGCGGGTACTAGCGAAGACATATGCATCACGCTGGGACAGCCCCAACTTCTGTAAGTTAGTTACCTTAGTTTTAAACTTTTTCCATTGCTTCCAAATATACTGCCTTATTCGGACCCTCAACCACTTGTCAAGGCGTTGAATAAAGTTAGTTAGTTTCCCAATTGAGTAGTACTGAAGCCACCCACGCATTTTTCGATGAATTTCTTCAAACATTCTTGTCAGAGATATTCCACGATTACGTTTAGTTAATAACTTCAGTGCTTTCTTTACTCGTTGTTGCGATTGTTTAGCTGGACGGGCGAGGCCCCATTGTGGTCTACACCCAACGAAAAGCCAAGAAACTTCAACCGTAGCGGGCTACCGACTTTGGTTTTATCTGAGTTCACTTTAACTTTCAAGCGCTTTTCTAGAAACTGGGTAATGCTTCGCATTACTCGTTCTCCGGCTCGTTGACTTTTAACATAGATGTTACAATCATCCGCATAGCGCACAAAGTGGTGACCACGTCTAGTCAACTCTTTGTCCAACTCATTTAGATAGATGTTCGCCAGTAGTGGTGACAATGGCCCTCCTTGTGGGGTTCCTTTTTCACTCTTAGCGAAAAGCCCATGGTCTAAGACTCCGCTAGTTAGAAACTTACGAATGAGTCTTAGTGTCCATGGGTCATCAATATATTGTTGGAGATACTTAATCATCAAGTCATGATTAACGTTATCAAAATAGGCTTTTAGGTCTAAGTCGACAACTCTTCGATAACCTTGATTATAAAGATCTACTACTTTTGCAATAGCGTCGTGAGCCCCACGGTGAGGTCGGAAGCCAAAACTATTATCAGAGAAAACACGCTCAAAGATAGGTGTAAGAATTTGGGCCACAGCTTGTTGAACCATTCGGTCCACCACTGTTGGTATTCCGAGTTTTCTTACTCCACCATTAGGCTTCGGAATTTCTACCCGTTTGACTGGTGCTGGTTTATACTTGCCCTCACGCAAACTAGCGATCAATTCCGTCTTATTTTCTCTGAGATATGGCAGAAGGTCATTGACTGTCATATCGTCAATGCCTGCTGCCCCTTTATTTCTCTTAACTCGCAAATAAGCCTGATTAAGGTTATTGCGGTCCAAGACTAAGTCTTGGATAGTGACACTCATACCTTTACCTTCACCATAATCGGTACTACGCGCCCTTGTGTACTTTCGGTTTTCCAAACCTATCCTCGACAAGCGGTCAGCTTGTTGTTCTGTTTTCTGCGATTGTCGCACCTGATTACACCTCCGATATAAGTTACAAGTTATTGTCGTTCAGTCCTTCATCTGATTACTCAGACTACTATGACCTCGGCTGACTTCTGGCTTACTCAACGCTACATCACTGCACCGCTTGTTTCTGTGGAAATTAAACTTATTCCTCTTGTCGGAAACGTGTAGGCCAGCTCTCCCCGGGTAAGGATATTAACTTTCGTACCATGTCACCGGTAGCTTTACTGAAAGTAACTTCGAGTAGTGTTGGACTTTAACTTGTCATGCAGTCTTATCCAGTTAGTTCCAGCCTTATAGCTACTTCTTGTTCATCGGTGCAGTACTTTGCCTTAGACTTCCTTCAGATTCCACCTCACAGTGGACACCCTTGTCCTCAGCTCATGGTTCCGACTACTACGGTCCATAGCGGACTCTCACCGCCTAGCTAATACCCATGCCGGGCGCACATGATAAAGGGAACCAAGATAACGGCCGTCACATGACCATATCTTAGTTCCCTTTTTGCGTTAAAAATAACCCGGGAAATAATCAATTATTCTACATATGGATTCTCTTTAATGATTCGTGCTGGATTACCGGCAATAACAACATTATCACCAAACGACTTTGTCACTACACTTCCAGCACCAACAATTACATTATTACCCAAAGTTACACCTGGACAAATAATTGCCCCACCACCAATCCACGCATCATCCCCAATAGTGACATCCTTACTTTGTCCATAAGCTCCATTGCGTCGTAATCGTGGGTCCAAGGGATGATTAACAGTATAAATCTGCACTCGCGGTCCCAATAAACAATGCTTTCCAATCCGAATTGGACTTACATCAAGCATGACACAATCATAATTAGCGAAAAAATCATCATCTACATAAATGTTATAACCATAATCACATTTGAATTGCGGATGAACTTCACACTTTTCGCCAACGTGTCCAAACAATTGACGAATCACAGTATTGCTTGCAGTCGAATTCATCTCGCCAAGAGCATTGAAGCGCTCAACTAATTGACGGGCATATTGGCGCTCTTTAACTAATTCGGGATCGTAAACGTTAAAAACTTCCCCTACTAGCATTTTCTCTTTTTCAGTTTTCATTTTTCCATCTCCTGATAAAAAATGGTTCTACTCGTCTCGAGGTTTGCCGAGTAGAACCATTTTGCGGATTTTTAATTAAAATTGACTATTCAATAAAATCAACTTTAACATCTAACATTCCGAAAAGATCTTTAATTTGTTGTGGTTTCAAGCTGAAACTCAAGATTGTGTGGTGACCACCACCAGCATGCATCCAGCGTTCAGCACCTTCCTTTAAGCCAACAGTTGGTGTCCATAACTGCTTAGCAACTGGAAGATGAGGCGTTTCAGCTTCTGGCTTGTGACAATCAACTGAGTAACCAATAACCTTGTAACCATCGTTGAAGTATGAAAGGGTAACATCGACAGCCTTACCTTCACGACCAGTAAATACTAACCGTGCTGGGTCATCTTTACCACCAATGTCTAATGGGTGAACTTCAACCCGTGGCTTATCTGAAGCAATTGTTGGGTCAACTTCAAGCATGTGTGAACCAAGAATTGCTTGGTGACCTGGACGAAGGTCTAATGTGTAGTCTTCCATAAAGGCAGTAGCAACATTATCAGCAGCAATCTTCAATAAGCGATCCATTCCGGCAGACTTCCAATCACCTTCAGCACCAAAGCCGTAGCCATCACGCATCAATAATTGAGCAGCTAACCCAGGTAATTCTTCAAGGCCATGCAAGTCTTCAAAGTTGGTGGTAAATCCAGTGTAGCCTTTTTCATCCATAAACTTCTTCAAACCAAGGTATTCACGAAGTTGGTAACGAACTGAGTGTTCATAGTGCTCCTTAGTATTATCACCTTGGACCATTTCGTAACGACTTGCTAAGTCCTTGTAAGCAGCATCAATTTCATCTTCACTGATACCATTTACATATTCTACTAAGTCACTTACTGGCCAGTAGTCAACAGTCCAGCCAAGGAACATTTGGGCTTCAACTTTGTCACCTTCAGTAACGGCAACGTTCCGCATTGTATCACCAAAACGAACAATCTTAATGTTGAAGCTTTCGTTGTAAGCAACCGCAACATTTTGCCAGTCAGCGATTTCTTCTTGAACTTCTTCATCTCCCCAGAAGCCGTAAACAATCTTGTTATGCTTTTGTAAACGAGCGTTAATGTAAGCATATTCACGGTCACCATGAGCTGATTGGTTTAAGTTCATGTAATCAAAGTCAATGGTGTCATATGGAATCTTGTTCAAGTATTGAGTTGCTAAGTGAAGCAGTGGCTTTTGTAAAAGCTTAGTTCCTCGAATCCAGTTCTTTGCTGGTGAGAAGGTATGCATCCATGTCATAACACCGGCAACGTTGTCATTGTAGTTAGCTTCCTTCATAAACTTAGTGATTCCTTCAGCAGTTGTCATAACACCCTTGAAGACAACCTTGTAAGGTAATTTACCACTTTCGTTTAACTTATTAACAATATCTTCAGCATCAGCAGCAACTGACTTTAATTGTTCTTCACCGTAAAGGAATTGACTACCAGTAACAAACCAAAATTCGTAATTCTTAATATCCATGAGATTACACTCCTTTTATCCTAAAAAAATTTTTAAATGTAGCTACCAAATTAATTAAGCGTGAACTGCATGATCTTTTGAATGCGCATTATTTTGTCCGTAATATGCATTCGCACCATGCTTGCGGTAATAGTGTTTGTCCAATAAGTATTGTGGTAAGTGAAGGTCTTGGTGCGTTAATTGCATTGCATGATAATCTTCTTCTGCCACAACTTCTAACACCTTAGCATTATAAACTGCTTTGTCAGGTGTAGGGCCCCAGGTAAATGGACCATGTTGCATTACTAATGCCGCTGGGGTTGCTTCATAGTCCAAGCCCCGTTCCTTGAATGAACGAACGATTACCTTTCCTGTATTACCTTCATAGTCTTCTTCAATTTCTTCCTTCGTCAAAGCATCAGCAGCTGGGACATCAGTATAGAAAGTATCAGCGTGAGTGGTATTCATTGCTGGAACATCCATCCGTGCAGCTGCAAACGCTACTGCCCATGGTGAATGAGTATGAACGACTCCACCAATCTTTGGGAAGTGATTATAAAGGTAAGTGTGAGTAGGAGTATCACTGGATGGATTCAAGTCACCCTCGACTACCTCACCATCCAAGTTGACAACAACCATGTCTTCCGGCTTCATCTCTTCATATGGAACTCCAGAAGGTTTAATAACAAACAATCCTTTTTCACGGTCAATCCCTGAAACATTGCCCCATGTAAAGGAAACAAGGCCTAGTTTAGGAAGCCGCATATTTGCTTCATAAACTTCTTTCTTCAAATCTTCTAACATGTACTATTTACTCCCTTTCTCTTCACGTTCTTTAATATCATCACCGGCTAATGCTTCAACAGGTAAACCTGCTTGGTAACGAGTAATAAAGCTTTCATATCCCTTTACACCAGCAGGTTCTGGTGTAAGGGTCATGCTTTCTGGATTCTTAAAGACTTTTTCGTCAAGGTAATCTGCTAGGGATTCTTTTCCGTAAGTCTCAGCATACTTAGCAAGAACCGCCATTCCCCATGGTCCACCTTCACTGGCAGTATTCATGATTGTAATTGGGATATTTAAGGCATTCGCCAAAACTTGTTGCCCAATAACTGGTGTTCCAAAGAGTCCCCCTTGTGCAACCATGACATCGGTTTGAACATGTTCTTCATTTAGTAAGATATCCATCCCAATCTTCAATGGCGCAAATGCTGCATAGAGTTGAGTAAGGAAGAAGTTGGCGAGGTTCATCTTACTATTTGGAGTACGGACAAATAAGGGACGTCCTTCTTGAATCTTGGTGATATTTTCACCAGAAAGATAACTATAATTAATCAATCCGCCAGCATCTGGGTCGGAGTGAACCGTTGAATCAAATAGGGTCTCGTAAAGCGTATTGGTATCGATCTTGGCTCCAATTGCATTAGCAAAATCTCTAAATAATCCAACCCAGGCGTTGATATCAGAAGAACAATTATTGATATGAACCATGGCTACTGGATCACCGGTTGGCGTAGTAACAATGTCAATATCACGGTGGAGTTTCTTTAATGGAGCATCCAACACATTCATTGAGAAGGCTGAAGTTCCAACTGAAATATTTCCTGTCCGTTTTCGAACACTGTTAGTTCCAACCATTCCAGTTCCTGCATCCCCTTCTGGAGGTGCCATCAAACTACCGGCTTGTAAAGTTCCACTTGGATCAAGTAATTTTGCTCCATCAGCAGTTAAGTGACCTGCATCGCGTCCAGCTACCAGGACTGCGGGTAAAATATTCTTAAGTTGCCATGGATACTGTTCAACTTCTGGTAATGAGTTGAATTTTTCGATAAAGTCTTGACGGTAGGTTAATGTTTGATCATCGATTGGAAATACTCCTGAGGCATCCCCAATTCCTAAAACTTTTTCACCTGAAAGCTTCCAGTGAACATAACCAGCTAAAGTTGTAATGAAATCAATATCTTTAACATGCGGTTCCTTGTTCAAAATTGCTTGGTAAAGGTGAGCAATACTCCATCGCTGTGGAATATTAAAATCAAATAAATCAGTTAACTTATCTGCGGATTCTTCAGTGATGTTATTCCGCCAGGTTCTAAATGGAACAAGTAATTGGTTATTTTTATCAAATGGTAGGTACCCATGCATCATGGCACTGACACCAATTGAACTAATTTCATCCAAGCTCACATGGTATTTGCTTTGGACATCTGCCTTAATCTTGGCATAAGCAGCTTGAATCCCTTCCCAAACTTGATCCAGCGGGTATGTCCAGATTCCGTCTTTCAATTGGTTTTCCCAGATATAACTCCCAGAAGAGATTGTTTCAAAATCCGGATTAATCAAGACTGCTTTAATTCGGGTAGAGCCTAACTCAATTCCTAGTGAAGCCTGACCATTTTTTACTTGTGTCGCTGTTTCACGTAAATTCATAGAGTATTCCTCCTAGTTTTCAGGATTGCTGGCCTTTACTCGGCCATGGTTTGTTCCTTGCTCTTCAATTTCTTCAAGAGTGTGACCACGAGTTTCTGGAACACAAGTCTTAACAAAGATAACTCCTAAGATACAGATAATTCCGAAGATCGCGAAAACAGCTTCTTGTGGCATACTTGCCGTCATAATTGGGAAGATAAGACCAACTAACCATGATCCAATCCAGTTAAATGATGAAGCTAAACCAGATGCACGACCCCGGATAGCTAGTGGGAAGATTTCACCAACAAGCACCCATGTTAACGGAGCCCATGTGAAGGAGTAGAAAGCAACATAGATACATAAGAACACAACAATTGTCATCGGATTCATATTTGGCATCATCCAATTAATAACGGCTGGAAGAATGAAGGAAAGTCCCATGACAGCACCACCAACCATTAACAATGTTCGCCGATTAAATTTATCAGCAATCCACATGTAAACCAGGGAACCAACAACTAAGATAACCCCTTGAACAATTGGCCACATTAAGTTTGAAGATGCAGCTTGGCCAGTTGCCTTTTGAACAATTAATGGAATGTAGTAGAAGATCGCGTTTGCACCTTGGAATTGTTGGAAGGCTGCAACCCCAACCCCCGCAATAACTAGGTAACGATACTTGCCACTGAATAAGGTTGACCAACTTGTCTTTTGATTTGCTTGTCGCTCTTCTTTAGCAGTTTCTTTAATACTTGCTAATTCTTGGTCAATCTCAGCTGGATTTTTACGAATGTAAGAAAGAACTTTCCGCGCTTGTGCTTCATCACCTTTACGCAATAAGAAACGTGGAGATTCTGGCAAACGAAGAACACCAAGGAATAAGATTAAAGCAGGAACAGCTGCCAATCCTAACATAAGACGCCATGCCCATTCACCAGGAAGGTCTTTCAATAGGAAGTCAACAATATATGACAATAACATTCCGGAAACAATCATTGTTTGGTTAAGTCCAGATAAACGTCCACGCGCTTTAGCTGGTGCCATTTCGGACATATAAGCTGGTACCAAGGCTGAGGCAGCCCCAACCGCTAAACCTAAAAGCATCCGAACAATAATCAGATAGTAGGCACTTGCTTCGCCCATGTCTGGTGAAACACCAGATAAAACGGAGAATACCATGAATACAATTGCAGACATTAAAATCATTTTCCGCCGACCAAACTTATCAGAAAGCTGTCCGGCTAATGCGCCCCCGAAGATTGCCCCAAACATAACTGCTGAAGTAATCCAACCAACGAGAGAAGCCGCATTTTCAAGGTGCCAATCAGCTTGTAAGAAAGGTAAGGCACCAGTCATAACACCGATATCGTAACCAAATAGGATGCCCCCAAATGATCCGAAGAAGTAGATAAATGCACTTGATATTTTCTTCTCGGCTTTAGCCATTACATTCATCCTCCTTAAAAATTAAAAAGTAATAGTTTTTCATGAACATGAACGCGCTTTCATTGAACAATTATTACTATAGAATATTTGTACGGATAAATCAAGTGGATTATTTAAAATTAGTCATAACTAATTGTGAAAAATCATTTTATACATTTAACAATTTCATGTCTATCTTGTAGTTAGAAGCAGTTATGCATGTGAAAAATATTTTTATTTTTTTACTATTCGCCGTTTGTAAAATTAAGTTAGAAAAAATAAAAAGCCATTTGTGATAGACTTTTGAGTATCCCTAATCAAAAGAAAGGCAATCACAAATGACCTATAAACATCTTACCACACGCGAATTAACTCTCATAGCTGATTTTTGGTATCAAGGTACTAAAGCTTATCGGGCTGCTAAATTACTTCAGCGTAGTCAAGAAACCATCTATCGTGTTTATCGTTTCCTCAACGACGGTAAAACCATCGACCAATATCTTCAGACTTATCAGCGACATAAGCGTCGTTGTGGTCGGAAGCAGACCCAACTGCCAACTATCGAAGTTAACTATATCCATGCGCAAATCAAGGCAGGTTGGACTCCTGATACTATTATTGGTCGTCATGAACACCCGATTAGCTGCAGTATGCGCACCCTTTATCGCATGTTTGCCCGCAATCAGTATGGCTTTTCCGTTAAACAGCTACCAATGAAAGGAAAACGCCATCCCAATGGCTATGTGGAACGTCGTGGTAAAGCTGGCCAGTTAGGACGCAGTATCTATCAACGATATCGTGATTTTCCGCATTACCAACATGAATTTGGGCACTTTGAAGCTGATACAGTTCAAGGTAAAGCTCACCGCGGAGCGGTAATGACGCTAGTAGAGCGACAGTCCAAAGTAATGGTTGTCCTTAATATTCATCATAAAACAGACGAAGCAGTGAATTGCCAGCTTGATCAATGGCTCGCTAAACTGCCACGTCACTTTGTTAAATCAATTACTTTTGACAATGGTAAAGAGTTCGCTGGATGGCGAGAGATAGCCAATAAGTATGATCTTCATACCTATTTTGCAGAAGTCGGTGCTCCCAATCAACGAGGGTTAAACGAAAATAATAACGGCATCTTACGTCGTGATGGTCTTAGTAAGAAGCTAGATTTTCGCCATTTACCAAACGAACTAGTCACTCAGCTAATGCACCGTCGCAACAATATCCCACGAAAGTCTCTTAATTATCGTACACCACTAGAAGTATTCATGAGTTATGTCACAGAAGAACAGCTTTCAACTTTTTTCTAATTTAAATTGACATTTCGGGAAATAAAAGGCTCCGATTCCCTAATGTAGAATCGAAGTCTTCTTTTTTTGCCAGCTTTTTTACTAATTCAGTTTATTTAAAAAATGGTGTATTTTTGGTGTACACACACCAAGATTACTAACTTTTTACAAGCTAGTAACTAAATTTGTCTAAATTCACAGTGTCGTCGAAAAGCCGTCATATCAGGATTTTAGACTACTTTTTCTTATTCTTCTTCCCCTTCTTGCTATCCTTAGTTTCCTTTTCTGGACGCATTGTTGGGAAGAGAATAACGTCACGAATCGACTTGGCATCCGTCAAAAGCATTACCAAACGGTCGATACCGATCCCCAGACCACCCGTTGGCGGCATCCCGTATTCCAAAGCCTCAACATAGTCCAGATCAACTGGTTCGGCCTCATCGTTACCATTAGCCTTTTCCTTGGCCTGCATTTCAAAACGATACTTCTGGTCGATTGGATCGTTCAGTTCGCTAAAGGCATTGCCCATTTCACCGCCAGCAATGTAAAGCTCAAACCGGTCTGCCATTTCAGGATTTTCTTGGTTCCGCTTAGCCAGTGGCGATACCTCAACAGGGAACTCATAGATAAACGTTGGCTGAATCAGGGTGTCTTCAACGAATTCGTCAAAGAAGGCACTCAAAATATGACCCTTTGACCACCATTTTTCATACTTAACGTGCTTTTCTGCCGCCAGCTGACGAGCTTCTTCATCGGTCTTGATTTCCTTAAAGTCAATACCGGTCTGTTCCTTAACGGCATCGTTCATCGTAATCCGCTTAAATTCGCCGCCAAGGTCAATCTCAGTGCCTTGATAGGTAATCTTGCCATCATCAGAGACTACCTTGGCAGCTGCCTTAATGATCCCTTCCGTTTCGTCCATGACATCCCACAGATCCCAGTAAGCGGCATAGGTTTCAATCGTTGTAAATTCTGGATTATGCTGCAGGTCCATCCCTTCATTACGAAAGACCCGTCCCAGTTCATAGACCCGTTCAAAGCCCCCGACGATCAGCCGCTTCAGATAAAGCTCCGTCGCAATCCGCAGATACATGTCAATGTTTAAGGCATTATGGTGCGTAATAAATGGCCGTGCATTGGCACCACCAGCCTGGGTATTCAGAATTGGCGTTTCGACCTCGGTAAAGCCATGGTCATCCATGTACTTACGAATTGCCTTGATAATCGCCGTCCGTTGGTGGAAACGCTTAAAGCTTTCTGGGTTGGCAATCAGATCCAGGTAACGCTGGCGATAGATGGTTTCTGGATCCTTAACCCCTTCCCATTTGTTTGGCAGTGGCCGCAAAGCCTTGGACAGAAAGGTAATCTCACGCGCACGAATCGTTAGTTCACCGGTGTTGGTCTTGATGACGTCACCTTTGATACCCATGAAGTCGCCAAGATCGGCCCGCTTAAAGATATGGTATTGTTCATCGCCAACCATATCCTTGCGCGCGTAGACCTGAATTTTGCCCGTCCGATCAACGAAATCCGCAAAGCCCGCCTTACCGCTGCTGCGTTTGCGCATCATTCGGCCGGCAATGCTGACCATGTTTTCTTGTTCAAGCAACTCATCTTTATCTATCTGATCAAATCGTTCATGCAGATCCTGAGCTAAGTGGTCGCGATGGTAGCGACGGCCAAATGGCTCAATTCCTGCTGCTTTGAGTTCATCCATCTTTTCGCGACGAACGCGCATTTGATCCAGTTCTTGTGACACTAGTCTTCCTCCTCAATTTTTGCCTGGCGTTGAGCACGATGCATCTCTTGCTGTACCGCCCGCTTTTGTGTTTCCTCCAAGAAACGATCGAAAATATCAATCATTTCCTGCTGCGTTTCCGCTTCAACCAACGCTGCCTTTGTTCTGGCCGCCCGGGGAATTCCCTTGATGTAGAAGGTTGATTGTCCCCGGAACTCACGAACGCCAACATGCTCGCCTTTTAATTCTACCAAACCAGCCAAATGCTCCTTGGCCATCGCAATTTTTTGCTCTGGCGTAGCTTCTGGAAGCAGTTCACCCGTTTCCAGATAATGAGCCGTCCGCTTAAGCATCCATGGATTACCCATTGCGGCCCGGCCGATCATGACTGCGGTTGCTCCCGTCTCATCCAGCATCCGTTTGGCATCTTCTGGCGTTTTAACGTCGCCATTACCCATAAACGGAATCGTCAATGCATTAGCCACTTCTTTTAGGATATTCCAATCCGCGTGACCTGTATACATCTGTTTGCGAGTCCGACCATGCATGGCGATTGCCTGGGCACCAGCACGTTCGGCTGCCAATGCGTTTTCGACGGCATAAATGTGCTTATCATCCCAGCCGATCCGCATTTTGACCGTAACTGGTTTTTTAACGGCATCGACGACATAAGAAACCATTTCATAAACTTTATTTGGATCCAACAGCCATTTTGCTCCGGCATCGGTGTTAACGACTTTGTTGACTGGACAGCCCATGTTGATGTCAATTACATCAGCTTCGGTATTTTCATCGATGAATTTGGCTGCTTGAACCAAAGTCTCCTTTGTACCGCCAAAAATCTGAATGCCCATCGGATGTTCGATCGGCTCAACCTTCAGCATCGACAGGGTCTTTTTGTTGTGGTACATAATGCCGCGATCAGAAATCATTTCGCAGACCACGTAGCCAGCGCCAAACTTTTTACAGATGACACGGAACGCAGAGTTGGTAACTCCAGCCATGGGAGCTACTACGACTTGATTTGGAATCGTAACATTGCCAATTTGCCATTCCACAAAAATATCCTCCTTAAAATTGCAATCAAAACGATTGTAGCCTAATCATTGCCAGATTAGCAAGCCAGACCCTCAGCAATTCCAATTTAATCATAGGTCTGCAGGCTGCGACGTAAAATCAGCAGCACTATTCCGATCATCATACCAACAATCAGATCAGCAACCGTACAGACTGCAAATAACTTGAGATAGCCCAGTCTTTCAATGACCAAACCGCCAAACAGCGGCCCAATCGCCTTGCCAATCGATGAAAATGCATTGACCATCCCTTGCCCGCGACCTTTTTGAACAACCGGCGACAAGCGATTGACATATGCGGGCACACCTGGAATCAAAAGCGACTCGCCCAGCGTCAGCACAACCATCGCCAAGACAAACTGCCCATAGTGAGCCGCAAAAAGCAGCAGCATAAACGAGCCAGCCATAAAAAAGGCTCCCAGAATCACTTGAAGATCAAGCGTCGCATGGTAGCGGCCAATCCAGTCAAGCAGCAGCTGAAAAATAATGATCAAAATGCCATTGATCGTCCAAAGCATGCCATAACGCCCCGTTGAAATGCCGAACCGTGCCAGATAGACTGCCAGATTGCTCATCCACTGTTCATACATGACCCAGACGACCACCAGCCCGAGCAGCAAAACGATGATTACGAAAAGATTGCGCTTGCCAGTCAAGTCAGCCGATGCGTCAACAGTTTGTCTGACTGGGCACTCACCATGCAGCTCAACTTCGGCGAACTTAATGCCAACGATAATCAGACTGACCAGATAGATCCCGGCAATCAGCACAAACAGCCAGCCAATTCCCTGTTCATAGATAAAGCCAGTGAGTCCCGTACCGACTACCAGACCGATGTTTTCAGCCAGATAAAGCTGATTGAAGACCTTAACGCTGGGATATTTTTTGACTCTGGTCCCCATTGAATTGATCAAGGTTAAAATCCAGCCATTGCCAAAACCAAAAATACATAACAAAATGGGATAGCTTGGCCAGCCATGCATAAAGATCAACAGCGTTACGGCCAGAAGCGTAATCAGCTGGCCAAAAAGGTTCAAGCCAAACGTATGCCCGCGATCAAATCGGCTGCCTGCTGCAATACTGCCGATTACGTTGGCACTGGAATAGCACAGTAGAACCACCCCGGCCAGAACCAACGACTGATGCAGCTGATTATGCATATAGATCGTCGTCACCGGCCATACGCAGCTATAGCCAACGTTATTCAGAAAAGCCAGTCCACCCAGCCATTTAAACAAATCGTCTTTCAAATCCCTCACCTATCTTTTGACAATTGCCTTAATTTTCAGTGGTCGGATTCAAAATGTCAATCAGAGGCCGGCAGCTGGCTGGTAAAAATATCCAAAACTGCAAAAAATCCCGGGCTCAGCTGATGAGCACGGGATTTTGCTTGACTATGCCTGGTCGCTGCTGGTGGCTTGCTTTAAGATCACTTCCAAGTCCTGCTTGTCAAACTGATACTTCTTGCCGCAGAACTGACAGACGATTTCAGCACCTTCGTCTTGTTCAATCATTTCCTTTAGATCAGCCGGTTTGATCGTTGCCAGGGCATGTGCAAAGCGATTTTTGTTGCAGTGGCAGGCATATGATACCGGCATCGTCTGCAGCATCTTGAGTTCTTCATCAGGGAACAGCAGATGCAGGATGTCTTCTGGCGTCTTACCTTCCAAAAGCAGATCCGATACTCTCGGCATGCCTTGAATGGCCGTTTCCAATTTGGTAATGGCCTCATCGCTGGCACCGGGCATTACCTGGACCATAAATCCACCAGCTGCCTTAATCGAATCATCTTTTTCAACAAAGACCGACAAGCCGACTGCCGAGGGAATCTGTTCCGACTTGGCCAGATAATAGGTAAAGTCATCACCCAGCTCGCCTGAGATCAGATCAACCTCGCCAGTATAAGGCGTCTTGTCGCCTGGCGTCATCGTTGTTACCGAAAGCGTTCCTTGGCGGCCAATCGCACCGGCAACATCAATCTTGCCAGCATCGTTTAATGGCAGATTGACGTGCGGGTTTTTCATATAGCCCTTAACCTCGCCGTGAGCCGTACCATCAGCGACAATGTAGCCAACTGGCCCATTGCCTTGAATCTTAACCGTCATGCCGGCTTTTTCATCCAAGCTGGACGTTGATAATAGCAGCGTGCCGATAAGGGTGCGTCCTAAAGCTGCCGAGCTGGCACTCCAGGTATCGTGAATCTCATGGGCTTTTTCAACCAGGTTGGTAGCACGCACTGCATACGCACGAAACATTCCATCCTTGGTCATGCTTTTTACTAAATAGTCATTGTTTTCCATCATTGGTCACCTTTTCTAGTTTTGATTCCATAATAAAACAGGAGCGGCGACCAGTGGTCAAAAACGCTCCTGTTAATTGGCAATTATGCCTGATCATCATGATCGTCATGGTGGTCATTTTGATCGTTTGAAGCTGAGCTGTCTGGCGTTTGTGAAGCATGATCCGATTCAGCATCGTTGTCATGCTCGTCCTCTACTTTTTCAGTTTCGCGACGTTCCAAAGCACGCTTGGACTCTTCAAAAGTTGCGGCATGCTGTTCATCTTCAGCAGCTTCAACATCGGCTTCCGGCATCTTCCCAGTCTTGTACAGACTCAGAATCTGCTTTTCGTTCAGCGTTTCGTACTTGAGCAGCGCCTCGGCAATCAGCTTGTGCTGTTCACGGTGCGTCTCGATGATATGAAGCGCTTGTTCATGACCTTCATTCAAGATCCGCTTGATTTCTTCATCAACCAAGGCAGCCGTATGTTCTGAGTAGCCTGCCTGATCATAGCCTTGGCCAGCAAAAACCTGTCCAGAGCTCTGCAGCTCAACCGGACCGATCTTGTCGCTCATCCCATATTGGGTAACCATGGCCCGTGCAATCTGCGTTGCCTGTTCAAAGTCATTGGAAGCCCCGGACGACTGTGAATGGAAGATGATTTCTTCAGCTGCCCGGCCACCCATCAGACCAGCAATCTGCTCTTCAGCATTTTTCTTGCTCATCAACATCTGGTCTTCACGCGGCAGCATGATTGCATACCCGCCGGCGCGGCCACGTGGTACGATCGTTACTTTATGAACGACCCGTGCATCGTTTAAGACCAGCCCAACGATCGTGTGGCCGGCTTCGTGGTAGGCAACGGTTTCGCGTTCCTTTGGCGAAACGACCCGATCACGCTTGGCTGGACCAGCGATCACGCGGTCTTCGGCTTCATCAACGTCAGCGGCTGAAATCTCGTTTTCATTGCGCCGGGCAGCCAGCAATGCCGCCTCATTCAGCAGGTTGGCCAAATCGGCACCCACGAATCCCGGCGTCTGCTTGGCAATTTCCTTTAAGTCGACATCTGGTCCCAATGGCTTGTTGCGGGCATGAACGCGCAGAATTGCTTCACGACCCTTGACGTCAGGAGCACCGACCAGAATCTTCCGGTCAAATCGGCCTGGCCGCAGCAGTGCTGGGTCCAAAACGTCAGCCCGGTTGGTGGCAGCCATTACGATAACGCCTTCATCACCATTAAAACCGTCCATTTCAACCAGCAGCTGGTTCAGCGTCTGTTCACGTTCATCGTGACCGCCGCCCATGCCAGAGCCACGCCGCCGACCAACGGCATCGATTTCGTCGATAAAGATGATTGATGGCGCGGCCTTCTTGGCTTGGTCAAACAGGTCACGAACCCGGCTGGCACCAACCCCGACAAACATCTCAACGAAATCAGAACCTGAAATCGAGAAGAATGGTACGCCGGCTTCACCCGCAACGGCTTTGGCCAGCAGCGTCTTACCAGTACCTGGAGGCCCTTCAAGCAGCACACCAGATGGAATCT
>OOBU01000396.1_pt1 | contig 20911 bp, 16 predicted proteins | sample 1671501 | NCBI WGS metagenome assembly OOBU01 (sample SAMN06348163, study PRJEB24527) | human gut metagenome | biome: human gut; feature: ankylosing spondylitis patient; material: feces | host: Homo sapiens | place: China | collected 2015-10
CCCTTCTACACAACCCGCCGCCGCAGGCGGCCATAACCTCCAGCCCCGCAGGGGCTGGCCACCTTCCCCTCTGAACCCTTTGAACCTTCTGAACCCTCTGAACCCTCACGCCGCAGGCGTGTCCTATCCTTATCCCATATGGGCCCCTGCTGCCTGGAAGACGGGGAGCATGACGGAGAAGACCATGAGGGCGGTGACGGCGCCGGTGAAGAGGAGAAGGGAGGGCTCCAGGATGGCCCGGAAGCGGCGGATTTTACGTTCCGTCTCGTGGGTGAGGATTTCCTCTGCCTGCCTGAGGAAGCGGGGGAGTTCGCCGCTTTCCATGCCCACCCGGCAGAGGTGGTGCACCAGGGGGAGGGAGAAGCCGCTTCTCTCCAGGACATCAGGGAAATCCTCTCCCCTTTCCAGATGGTCCGCCACAAAGGAGAGGGCCCTTTGGGCATTCCGATTTCCCAGCACATCCCGGGAGTCCCGGAGGGATTCGGAGAGGGTGCGTCCGCTTTCCAGGAGGGCGGACAGGGCGGCGCAGAAACGGACCAGAAGGAGGCGCCGGTAGAAACGGGAACGGTAAAGCAGGCTGTGGCCCATTTCCCTGCCCTGTTTTGAATAAAAGAAAAGGATGGCCCCTGTGATGGAAAAAAGGAGAGCCCCTGCCAGATAGAGCCCATAGTCCTTCAGCCAGAGCCCCAGGGCCAGGGCCAGGGACGCGGCCGGCGGGAAGGGGATGGAAAGGGAGTCAAAGAGGAGGGCGAAGGAGGGGAGGATGAAGGTCAGGATAACGATGAAGAGACAGAGGGCAAAGAAGGTAACGAAGAGGGGATAGGCCAGGGCGCCTTCAATGGATTTGATGAAATGGTCTTCCTTCAGGTAGTACCGGGAGAGACGATGCAGCTCCTCCGGCAGGGTGCCCGACAGCTCTCCCACCGACAGGAGGGAGAGGAAGAAGGGCGGAAAGCAGCGGGCCCTTTCAAAACTTTCGCCTACGCCGTGGCCGGTGGAAATGGTTTTTCTGATGGAAGAAAGGAGGGCCCTTTCTTTTTTATCCATCTGCTTTTCCAGAAGGGAAATGGAATCGGTCATGGTGAGCCCCGCGTCAAGGAGGGATGCCCACTCTTCCGCAAAAAGAGCGAGCTTCTGCCGGGAGCTGAAGGGACGGCTCCATGAAAAAAGGGAGGCGGGCTCCTTCTTTTCCTCCAGATGAATGAGATGGAGCTCCCGTGCAAAAATTTCCGCCGCCGCCTCCCGCTGCGACTCCGCCTGCACACTGTCCTCTATGACAGAGCCGTCGTCGCTGTAGGCTTTAAAGATAAATTCCTTCATGGCTTGCTCCTTGTCCTTTTGCTGCCTGCCATCCGCTATGTGACTGCTTCGCCGTCACCGCTGCCTGCGGCAGCCCCCCTTGGTGCCTTACGGCACCACCTTTCTCCACGGGAAAGCATGTCACTGGATTTTCGGGTCGCTTCGCTTCCCTACAGATCTGGTTCCTTTGCCACCCCTATTCAGGGGGCACTATGGGTGCTGAGCAGTGGCGTCAATGTGAGTGAGTGGTTTTCCATTCTGCGAAGCAGAATTATAAAACTCATTGCCGCGAAGCGGCAATCCACTCTCCTCTGAACCCTCTGAACCCTCTGAACCCTCTGAACCTTTTGAACCTTCTTGAACCCTCACGCCCGAAGGGCGTGTCCAATGGCGATACCACACCCTTTGAACCCTTTGAACCCGGGCCACGCAGTGGCCCCACAGCCGCCACCATACCCCTCAGCGGCAAAGCCGCTGTCAAACTTTAGAACCTTAAGAACCTTCGGCCCACCAGGGCCGTCAACCTTTACTCCGAAAGCGCGGCCCCTATAGTTCCAGTATCCTCATCATCTTGTCCCGTTCCCGCTCCGACAGGCCCTTCAGTCCGTAGGCGGCCTGTTTCATGGTTCTCATCTGGTGAAGTCCCATTTCCATGTAGGAAGGAATCTGGGCTTCCTTGCCTTCCCGGATGAGGTGGGCGGTGGCGGGGATATTGGTGAGGATTTCACGGAGGAGGAAGGTGTCTTTTCCGGTGCGGTAGAGGCGCTGGGAGGAGACGGAGCGGAGGGTGGCGGAGAGGAGGCTCCGGATTTCCTCCTGCCTGTCGGCAGGGAAGGCGTGGATGATGCGGCCGATGGAGTCGGCGGCCCGGGTGGTGTGGAGGGTGCCCAGCACCAGGTGGCCGGTCTCGGCGGCGGTGAGGGCGGCGGAAATGGTTTCGCTGTCCCGCATCTCGCCCAGGGCGATGACGTCCGGGTCCTCCCGGAGGGCGTCCCGCACGCCGGAGGCAAAGTCCGGCACATCGGCGCCCACTTCCCGCTGGTGCACCAGCGCCTTGTCTGACGGAATCACGTACTCCACCGGGTCCTCCAGGGTCACCATGTGGCAGGGCCGGCGGCTGTTTATGGTGGACAGGATGCGGGCCAGGGTGGTGCTCTTGCCGCTGCCGGAGGGACCGGTAACCAGCACCAGGCCGTGCTCCAGGGCGGCGGTTTTTTCTATCCATTCCCTGTCGGGATCCGGAGACAGGTCCGCCAGGGAGGGCAGGATGCGGAGGGCCGCCGCCTTCCGCCCGAAGGAGTGGTATAGGTGGATACGGAGGCGGCAGGATCCTATGGTGCCTCCGCCGTCGCAGGAGCCGCGGCGCTCCCATTCCTCCTCCTTTTCCTCTCCCAGAAAATCGCGGAAGAGGGAAGCAAAGAAATCGTTATCCGCCGTTTCCTTTAATTTCTTCAAACCGCCATAGACGCGGATGGATACCGTTTCTCCTTCAGTCACGTGGATATCCGTCATGGCGGGATAGGCGGTCATTATTTTTTCTATATCCATAGAAATCAATCCTCCCCTGCAGCAATCATGGACGCTTCCTGCGGCGTTATCATACCTTCCGTCATGAGGCTGAAGGCCGCTTCTCCCATGGAGGGCTGGCCCTGACGTTTCATGCATTCCCGGAACCGGTGGGCGGAAAAGCCGTGGTGGATGATGTCCCGTTCCTTACGCCCTATGGAAATCATTTCAAAAACGCCGGTGCGTCCCTTGAGTCCTTCGTGGCAGGCTTCACAGCCTTTCCTTCGATAGACCGTACGTCCCTTGTATTTCTCCGGCAGTCCCAGGGCCTGCTGTTCCTCTTCCGTAAGGAAATAGGGCTCGCGGCAGTGGGGGCAGAGCCGGCCCGCCAGCCGCTGGGCCATGACCAGGGACAGGGAAGCGGAAAGAAGGTAGGGGGCAATGCCCATGTCCATGAGACGAAGCGGCGCGTCGGAGGCATGGTTTGTATGGATGGTAGAAAGCACCAGGTGCCCGGTCAAGGCGGCGTGCACCGCGATTTCCGCCGTCTCCCGGTCACGGATTTCCCCGATCATCACAATATCCGGGTCCTGCCGCACAATGGAACGGAGGCCCTTCTCAAAGGTAAGCCCCGCCTTTTCATTCACCTGCACCTGGGTTACCCCCGGCAGGCGGTACTCCACCGGATCCTCCACGGAAATAATGCTTACCCCCTCTTGGTTCAGCATTTTAAGGGCTGCATAAAGGGTGGACGTCTTTCCGCTGCCCGTGGGGCCGGCGGTGAGAATCATGCCGCTTTTTCCGGCAAGGCATTTCCGGAAAACCGCCTCCTGCATGGGAAGCATGCCCAGCTCGTTCTTCTCTATGAAATCCACCTGCCCCGACAGGAGGCGGATGACTATGGTTTCCCCATATAAAGAGGGGAGGATAGAAATACGGAGATCATAGGGCACACCGTCGAATGAAGTGCTGCAGCTCCCGTCCTGGGGCAGCCGGCTCTCGCCCACATTCATGTGGCCGATGACCTTGGACCGCACCGAAAGACCGGAGAGCATGGGCAAGGGAAGGTGGAACCGCTCATAAAGCACGCCGTCCTCACGGAACCGCACCCGCACCATGGACGTCTGGGGCTCCATATGAATATCACTGGCTCCCTCTGACACCGCACATTCCAGAATCCGTTCCAGCACTCTCTCCGCCGAACCTGTCCTGATTTCCTCCATACTATCCTCCCATAGAGAATCGCAAAGAAATGGTTTTATTCTATTATATCAATTTATAAGCAAGGACTGCCACCGGTTTGAGATTTGAGATTGTCTGCTTACCGCTGTCCGCTGTCCGCTGTCCGCTGGACTGTATTCCCGAAAATAGGGAGACATTCAGACATCAGACTTCCCGCCTCCCATCTGTCATCCTGAGCGCAGCGAAGGATCTCGGTACAAGGCGTTAGTGTCTCTTTCGCTGGTAAATACTGGTCGGCGGGAAGACATCAGACTGTTAGACGGCAGACATCAGACATACATACATTATTCCCGAATGCAAGGGGGGAGGCGCCTTCGGCGCCCGGGTTCAAGCCGCCGCCGGGGCTTCACCCCCTGGGCGCCTCCGGTTCTGCCCGCAGAGCGGGCTGGTTCAGAGGGAGTTATTGTAGTATCGCTGCGGCGGGAAGCTGTATTCTCGAAAGCAAGAGGGGGGCACCCGCCTTTGGCGGGCAGGGGCTCAGCCCTGCGCTTTCGCGCAGGCCGAGGGTTGTGTAGAAGGGTTATGAAGGCTATGACGGCGGGGAAAAATATCCCGTAACGCTGACTTCATATTCATCGCCCGAAGGGCGATACCACCACCCTCAGCAGCCGAAGGCTGCTGAGGCCCCTTGAGCGAGGCGAACACAACCCTTCTACACAACCCGCCGCCGAAGGCGGCCATAACCTCCAGCCCCGCAGGGGCTGGCCACCTTCCCCTTTGAACCCTTTGAACCCAGACCGCAGAGCGGTCTCCCTATTCTCCCAAAACCTCCCGTATCAGTCGGTCCCATTCATCCCATACCACTTCCGGAGCGAAGGGTTTCATATTTTCCTTGGCCCTTTTGCCGAAGGCGGTCCGCTTATCCGCATCTTCCATAAGCTTTCGGAGGGCCTCTGCCAAGGGGGCGGCGCCGTCTTCTGTGAGGTATCCATCCTCACCGTCATGAATCAGCTCGTTCACCGCCGGGCAGCTCCTGTATCCCACCGCCGGAATGCCTACGCCCATGGCTTCGGTAAGGGCCAGGGGGAATCCTTCATGATGGCTGGGAAAGGCGAAAATATCCGTTTCCTTCCACACAGAAGCCATATCCTTTGTGGTGCCCTTGAGAAGCACCCGGCTTTCCAGCCCGGCCTTCTTAATCATGCCCTTCAGGGTGGCAACATAGGTTTTGTCATAGGTGTCGCCCCAGAGGCAGACCTGCCAGTCCGGGAAATCCTTTGCCAGGAGGGTAAAGGCCTCCACCAGCAGATGCTGCCTTTTGGTGCGGCCGGTGACACGGCCCACATTGGTGATGGTGTGGATTTTGCGGCTGGCCCCGGGCCGGGCGGAGACGGCAGGAATGGACACGGCGTTGGGAATGTAGACGAAATGGTCATGATGGAGATATTTCTCCGCCTTTTGGATGAAAGACGGCATGAGGGCCTGGATACGGGCACTCTTTTCCAGCGCTTTTATTTCCTTCGCCGGCGCGTGGGCAAAAATTTCATCGGGGTCATTATGGAGCATGGAAATCACGGGCACCGTGGTGCTGAGCCCCTCCAGCAGCAGACGGCCTGTGGGCTCCCGGAAGGAAATAATCACATCCGGCTTCTCCAAAGCCAGCACCCGCTCCAGCTGGGGCGCTGCGGCGGAAAGCATTTTATAATTCCGCTCCCTGGCGCCGGATTTGCTGAAAAGGCGGGTAATTTCCCGAAGTCCCTTGTCCAGAGAACCCATATGCACCGGCTTCATGCCGGCCATGTGAAAAAGATTGTAGAAATGGCAGTCCTTGGGAAAGGGATAAAAGGGAGCCCCCTCCTTCTCATCCGCCATGACCACCGACAGGTGATACCCCTTTTTCTCCATGGCAAAGGCCATGCGGGACAGCACATGCTCAATGCCGCCGCTGTAGTTTACAAATTTATGAAGATCCGCCAGTAAAAGATTCATAAGCCTCTCCCTGCTGTAGCAACCGTAAGATAAACCTGCCTTTATTATAGCAGATGGAACGCAGACAACAGGGGGATGTGATAAAATAATAAGAACTGATTCTGATGCTTTACGAAATTTTTTTCCATGAAATACAAGGAGATATCCATGAGCAATGTTCTTTCCCAAGCCATTACCGACACCCTTCACCTGGGGAGAAAGATAGAAAAGGAGGACTTCCACATCGCCCTCACCGGGACGGAAGACTACATTCCCCACATGGGCATGGTGGCCCTCACCGTTCATGCCCACAATGAGGACATGCCCATCTGCTACCATTTCTTCGTAAACCACCTGACAGAAGAGGAAAAGGCAAGGCTGGAAGACGCGTCACAGATGATGAAAAGTCCGGTGGAGGTACATCTGATTGACGACAGCGCCTTCAAAACACTGCTCCTCTCCGACGGCGTGGCCGCTTTCTTCTACCGCTTCCTGGTGGCTCCCACGGTGGCGCCGATAACAGACCGGGTCCTTTATCTGGACGGCGATATGATGTGCCGCGGCTCACTGGACTATCTAAGAAATCTGGATTTCCAGGGAAACGATGTGGCCGTGGTGTCGGACCGCAAGGAAGAACTGCAGATGAAACGAGTTCATACGAAACGCTACTTCAACGCCGGCATGATGCTTATTAACGTGAAACAGTGGACGGAAGAAGGCCTCTTCGATGATATCGTCCGCCGGGCGGAAGAAAATGTGAAACGGGTGGGAAACCGCCTCTCCCATCACGACCAGGATATTCATAATGAAATGCTGGACGGCAAGTGCCTCTACATCGAAAAGAAATACAACTACCTCTACAACCTGGACCGCCAGTCCCTCTTCAAAAAACAGCCGGTAAACGAAGACTACCATAAACAGGTGATCATCCACTTCGCCGGCCACGCCAAACCCTGGCACAGCTGGGTACAGGAATGGCCGGTGGTAAAAGAATACGCCGCCATCCAGAAAAATTCCCCCTGGAAAGACGTCTCCCTGGTGCCGCCCAGAGGCCACAAAAACCTCCACCAGGCTGCCCGCACCGCCAGAATGCAGGGAAAGTACGGAGAAATGATTTCCCTGTATTTTAAATACCTGAAGGATAAGGCTTAAATCTAAGGAAGCACTGATTAATTCGCAGAATCGAATTTCATAAGTATTTTTATCCAATGCTGCGTCATAAGTCTCCTTAAATAGCTCGCTATTCGCGTCGACTGATTCCTTGCATTGGATAAAAATACAAGAATGAAATCCGATAACGATTTAATCAGCGCTTCCCTAAGAGACTGCATGAAAATTTAACTTGCTTTTCACTTGCATAAAGGAGAAATCAATGAAAACACAGATTACATTAGAAGAAAAAACCATATTTGTCACCGGTTCTGCCGGATTCATCGGCGCCAACCTGGTGAAGCGGCTCCTCACCGTTCCCCATGTCCATATCATCGGCATCGACAACATGAATGATTACTATGACGTATCCCTGAAGGAATACCGCCTCAAGGAACTGGAAAAAGCGGCTGCCCCGGCAGAAGGCAGGGAATACCATTTCATCCGTGGAAACATAGCCGACAAAGACTGCATTGCAGACATCTTCAGCACCTGGCATCCGGACATCGTGGTGAACTTGGCTGCCCAGGCCGGGGTGCGCTACTCCATTACCAACCCTGACGTGTACATCGAATCCAACCTCATCGGCTTCTACAACATTCTGGAAGCCTGCCGTCACTCCTATGACGGAGGCGCCAAGGGTGTGGAGCATCTGGTTTATGCTTCCTCCTCCTCTGTGTACGGCGGCAATACCAAGGTCCCCTTCAGCACCGACGATAAAGTGGACCATCCGGTCTCCCTCTACGCGGCCACCAAAAAATCGGACGAACTCCTGGCCCACTGCTACGCCAAACTCTACAACATTCCCTCCACGGGCCTCCGCTTCTTTACCGTCTACGGCCCTGCCGGACGGCCGGATATGGCTTACTTCGGATTTACCGATAAACTGCGGGCCGGAAAAACCATACAGATTTTCAACTACGGCCACTGCGAACGGGACTTTACCTACATCGATGACATTGTGGAAGGCGTCATCCGCGTCATGCAGGGTGCACCGGAAAAGAAAAACGGCGGCGACGGTCTTCCCCTTCCGCCCTACGCCGTCTATAACATCGGCGGCGGACGACCGGAAAACCTCCTTCGCTTCGTAGACATCCTGCAGCAGGAACTCATCCGCGCCGGCGTTCTTCCAAAGGACTACGACTTTGAAGCCCACAAGAAACTGGTTCCCATGCAGCCCGGTGACGTTCCCGTCACCTATGCGGATACCGTAGCCCTGGAAAAAGACTACGGCTACCGCCCTGCCACCACCCTCCGCGAAGGTCTCCGGAAATTTGCGGAATGGTACAGGGAATACTACCATATCTGATACCAGCGCCACCCTAAAAAACGGCACCCTGAAAAGGGGCCGTTTTTTATTGGGAAAAAACAGATTTGAGGAAAGAGGTTTGAGATTTGAGGGGTGGACAGATGTCAGCCTTCCCGCCGGCTGGTATTTACTGGCATTCCATTACTTACTATTCTTACTGCGCCCATTCTGCATAGAATGCGCGAGTCGACCAAAGTTGGCCCTGTGTAGAGCAGCAATGGAGCAACATTGTCATTCTTAACCTCGTACACCCTTTGCCGCTTCGCGGCGTTCGCCCCGGTGGGAAGCGTGTCACTTGATTCTCAGGTCGCTATGCTCCCCTACGAATCAAGTTCCCTTGCCACCTCAAGGGGAAACGAGAAATTTAGCATCGCCTTCCTTTTAGTTGGTCGACCGACCATCCTTCGCGTGCGCTCAGGATGACAGGTGGAAGGCGGGAAAGGGATGGCGGAAAGCTGTAAGCGGCAGGCGGACAGCGGCCTCTTTGTCCCACTATCCCACTATCCCACTGTCCCACTATTCTCTACCATTGAGACACAGCCTTCCTTCTCCGGACTATGTCATCAGAGAAGCGCAGAGAGCGCAGCCGGCCCGGGCGGCGGCTCCAGGAAGCTTCTCAGGTAGATTTATTTCAGAAAGGAAGGATACCCATGAAAAATCTGGTACTCGTATTCAACACCAACGGCAAGTCCACCATGACCATTACCCTGGCAAACCCCAGGGACAATGTGACCCTGGACGAAGCCAAAGCGGCAGCGGCCAAAATGATTCCCGTCCTTGTCACCAAGGCAGGCGTGGATGTGGCGGGCCTGGAAAAAGCCGCTGTTATCACCACCTCTGAAGAAGAGCTGGCGTAATTTCATACATGTAGAAAGGAAGTCATACTATGGCAGCAAAAAAGAATGTTTCCGACGTAAAACTTCAGATCCGCTTCAATAACGGCACCACCGCCTCCGGCAAGACCGCGGTGAAGTCCATGTCCCTGGGGCAGATTAAAGTGGACGCCACCGACCAGCAGCTCCTGGATGCAGGCACTGCCCTGGCAGGCCTCTCCTCCCTCCCGCTGGAAGGGGTTCGGAGAATCGACACCGGTGACCTCACCGACGAAGCCTGAAGCATAGGCAGCAAAGGCCGCGGAGAAATCCGCGGCCTTTTTGCGTGGGGAATCCATGAGACAGCCCCGAAACCCTCCGGACTATATGGACAGAGAAGCGAGGGGAGCCATCCCCGGTCACTATGTCCCGCCGGCGCGCATCCATGGAAGGCGGGATGGCCGGGCACGGAGTGTCCGCTTCCTATCAGCCGGCTGAGAAATAGAAACGAAGCAAAACTTCCTGAAAACCTCAAAAACCGGGCCTCCCTGTGCACGGGCCTGCGCCTTGGGGGATTTCAGGAAGTTTTTGTGCTTTCAGGGGACTTTTGATTTGATATGTACAGAAAAAGAAAGCAGACTGCTGTAAAAAATAGTATAATAAAGAAAATGACCGGGTGCTATGTGACGGTCATTCGGCATTCGTTTCCTTAGCTTACATGAAGCGCATGGGAAAAGTCGCTTCCCTCGCGGGAAGCGTGGATTGAAATCCGGATATGGCTGCGGAAAAGGGGTTTGTCCACGTCGCTTCCCTCGCGGGAAGCGTGGATTGAAATGATGTAGCAAATGGCAATCCTAAGGAAGCACTGATTAATTCGCAGAATCGAATTTCATATGTATTTTTATCCAATACTGCGTCATCAGTCGCCTTAAATAGCTCGCTATTCGCGTTGACTGATTCCTTGCATTGAATAAAAATACAAGAATGAAATTCGATAACGATTTAATCAGCGCTTCCCTAATGGCGATTCCGATTGCCGCCCTTGCGGGAAACCGTGAGGAGCAGAAACTTCCTGAAACTCTAAAGGCAGGTCACTGCCACAGGAGATTCAGGAAGTTTTTGTGCTTTCAGGGGAATCCTCTGTATATAGAAAGGAGATAGATCAGGCTGCCGATTTCTTCTGCAGATGAGGATTATAGGAATTCCTTTTATCCGTAAGATTAATTTTTGATAAAAATTCAGGATTTTTTCGCGGAGCGACAGAGTGTGTCATGCCTCTGAGTATAATAGAAGTAGAAGGTAACATGCTTTAGGTAGAAGGCGTAGACCGGTCACTCATGATATAATAAGTTTAATGATAAAATGAGTTCATAGGAAATCCTTTTTATATTAATTATTAGAGAAGGAATGATTATGATGATGGATAGAACAGCAGGGAAGGCGGCAAAAGAGGCTTTTTCAGGCTCTGTTATTTCATGTCTTTTAGGATATGAGATAATGGGGCCTTTTATTGTGGCTCAACCCGGGCAAATAAAAAGAACTCCCGAAGGAGCTCTTTTATCCACACACTGTGGGGTCACCGAAGTGACGATTTGAATAAATTTTTATTTGAACTCGTGTTGTGATCGGATAGTGGTAAGTTATCCTGACATCTACAGGATACTCCATTTCAGGGAGGGTGTCAATGATGAAAGAAATTAGAAATTATTTTATCGGTCTGGATATGGGAACGACTTCCGTAGGATGGGCAGCAACAGATGAAAATTATGAAATTATCAAGAAAAATGGGAAAGCTCTTTGGGGCATCCGACTTTTCGATGAAGCCCAAACTGCAGCGGATAGAAGAATGCATCGGATTGCGCGCAGGAGAATTGATCGGAGATCCCGGCGTATCGACCTGCTGCAGGAATTGTTCGCCCAGGAAATCTGTAAAAAGGATCCGGGATTTTATGAAAGGCTGAATGAAAGCGGCCTGTATGAGGAAGACAAGACGGTCCATCAGAAAAACAGCCTTTTCAATGATGTTGATTTTGATGATAAGGCCTATTACAAGGAATATCCGACCATCTATCATCTTCGGTATGATTTGATGACAAAGGATAGGCCCTTTGATGTGCGGCTGGTCTATCTGGCTGTTCATCATATCCTGAAACATCGCGGACATTTTTTATTTGATCATTTTCAGGTGGATGAAAATGGCGTGTCTGGGTTTGAGGAAAGTTTTGCAGCCTTTGGCGATGCATTTGCCCATATCAAAGGAGAATCCTTCGATATGGGCAAAGAGGAGGAAATGAAGGCTCTGTGCCGAGACAAGAAACTGGGGGTGAGACATAAGGCATTGGCACTGGCACAGTGCCTGGGCAGAAGTAAGGATAAGGATTTTAAAGCCATGATGACTCTGGCAGCCGGTGGGACAGCCCTTCTGAGTGAAGTATTTAAGGATGAGGGACTGAAAGATTTTAGTAAGAACAAGGTAAGTTTTTCCGACAGCCAGTTTGAAAACGATAAACCGGAAATCATAGCAGAGCTGGGAGACCGCTATGATCTGATTGCCGCTCTGCATGGTCTCTATAATTGGTCTTTTTTGGCTGAACTTATGAGGGGCCATAAGTATATCTCAGAAGCTAAAATTGAAATTTATGATAAGCATAAAGAAGACCTTGCATTATTAAAAAAAGTGCTCAAACAGGACCGCAGTGTTTATAATCTGATGTTTAAAGAACCGGGAGATAAAAAACCTATAAATTATAGTGCTTATGTAAAAGCCTGCAAAACAAATGGCAAAAAATTACCATTGCCGTATGGGAAATTCAAATATGAAGAATTTATAAAAACAGTGAAATTCTGCTTGAAGAATTTACCTGACAGCCCGGATAAAAAAAATATCGAAAATAAATTGGAAGAGGGAAGTTTTTTGCTTAAAGCAGTTTCCGTAGAAAATGGGGCTATTCCCTATCAGCTGCATCTGCAGGAATTAAAAATCATTCTCTCCAAAGCGGAAGCTTATCTGCCCTTCCTGAAAGTAAGGGATCAATACGGTACCGTGTCCGACAAGATTATCAGCCTCTTCACCTTCCGCATTCCTTACTATGTAGGACCTATCAATGAACATGCAGGCAGCTGCTGGGTGGTGAAAAAAGACAAGCAGGGGAAAGTGTACCCCTGGAACTTTACTGAAAAAATAGACATTGAAAAATCGGCAGAAGGTTTCATCCGTAATCTGACCAATAAATGTACCTATCTCATCGGTGAAGATGTGCTGCCGAAAAATTCACTGCTTTATTCTGAATTTACAGTTCTGAATGAGCTGAACAATGTAAGAATCGGAGAAACCATGCAGAAACTGCCGATCAGACTGAAAGAGAAGGTGATGGACAATCTTTTCAGACGCCATAAGCATGTGAGCAGGACGAAATTTATTAAATACCTGGTATCAGAAGGCATAGATAAAAAAGAGGCAGAATCCATCTCCGGACTGGATAGAGACTTCAAGAGCAGCATGTCTTCCCTGATTGACCTGACAAACATTTTGGGTAATGATTTCAGTCGGGAAGACGGGGAGCAGATGATTAAGGATATCACCATATTCGGAGGAGACAGGAAAATGCTTAAGTCCCGTCTTCACCGTGAATTTCCCTATCTGACTCCGGAGCAGCTGACCCGGTTAATACATCTTTCCTATCAGGGATGGGGAAGGCTGTCCAAAGAATTACTGGTCAACCTTCTGCCGGCGGAAAAATCTGCTGGTGAAGTTCTGGTGGATAAGGGGTCTGGAGAGGTGCTGAATATCATTTCCGCCATGGAACAGACCTCCTATAACCTGATGGAACTTTTAAGCAGCCGTTTCGGTTATGCAAAGGCCATTGAAGAGAGAAATCGGGAAAAAGAAGGCAATGGGACCATCAGTTACCAGGATGTAGAGGATATGTATATCTCTCCGGCAGTGAAAAGGCCGCTCTGGCAGGCACTGAAAATCGTCCGGGAAATCGTAAAGATTCTGGGAAAAGAGCCTTCGAAAATCTTTATCGAAATGGCCAGGGAAAATGGAGAGAAAGGCAAAAGGACGATTTCCAGAAAAGCACGCCTCCAGGAGCTTTATAAGAAGTGCAGGGACGATTCCAGAGACTGGGCAAAAGAACTGGAAGGGAAATCGGAAGAAGATTTCCGAAGCGACCGGCTCTATCTTTACTATACCCAGATGGGCCGCTCCATGTACACGGGGAAACCCATCGACATCAATCAGCTCTTTGACCGGAATGTATATGATATAGACCATATTTATCCCCAGTCCCTGACCGGCGATGACAGCCTGGACAACCGGGTACTGGTGGAAAAAACGGTGAATGCGAAGAAAGGAGATACCTATCCTCTGGGAAGCGCCCTGGACGGATGCCATATCGGCGGGCAGATTCATATCCAGGATATCCAGAAGGAAATGAGACCCTTCTGGCGGATGCTTCTTGAAAAAGGATTGATTTCCAAAGAAAAATATAACCGCCTTTTAAGAACCACACCGCTTTCCGATACGGAAAAGGCCGCATTCATCGGCCGCCAGCTGGTGGAAACCAGGCAGAGCACGAAAGCCTGTGCAGAGCTTTTGAGCAAAGCCTACCCAGAGACCCGGATTGTCTATACCAAAGCAGGCAATGCATCCCGCTTCCGCCAGTATGGCGGCTTCATCAAGGTACGTGATATGAATGACTACCACCATGCCAAGGATGCGTACCTGAATATTGTGGTAGGAAATGTCTTCGACACTCGTTTTACCTCCAATCCCCTTCATTTTCTGAAAGGAAATCATCCGGTGTACAGTCTGAATACAGAAGCCCTGTATGGACACAAAGTCAGCCGCGGTGGCGTGGATGCCTGGATTCCGGCAGAAAAGGACGATGAAGGACATATCATGGCTGGACACGAAGGTACCATGGGAACAGTCAGAAAATGGATGAGAAAGAACAATATCCTCTTTACAAGGATGCCTCTTGAGGGTAAAGGCGGACTCTTTGACCAGACCATCATGAAAAAAGGAAAAGGGCAGGTGCCCCTTAAGGGAGATTCGCCGGTGTCGGATATAGAGAAATACGGCGGATATAATAAGGCGTCTTCCGCCTATTTCGTATTAACAAGCTCAAAGTTAAAAGACGAAACAATATATACCATCGAAACGATTCCATTAATTATAAAAAGAATGATTCAGACAAATAAAGACAAGGAAGATTATATTAAACGACATTGGAAAGACCATGGAAAAAAGATGGTAAATCCACATATTTGTTATGGACATATCCCGGTACAGTCTCTGCTGGAAATCAATGGCTTTAAAGTCCATCTTACCGGAAAAAGTGGCAAAGACTTTAAATTAAGAAACGCAGAACAGCTTTGTATCAGTAATGATGACGCAGCTGTCTTGAAGAGAGTCCTTAAATACAATGAACGCTCAAGTTCATCTAAAGGGAAAGAGGCTCTTTTGATTACTCCCTTTGATAACATACAGGAAGTAGATTTAAATCGGCTGTATCAGGTATTTGAAGACAAATTGACAAATCAGGTGTATAAAGTCAAATTGGGTAAACAGGCATCTGTGCTGAAAAAAGGGGAAGATAAATTTAATGAACTTCCCTTAGAGGTTAAATGTAGGGTTATTGGAGAAATTCTTCATTTGTTTCAGTGTAATGCAGCAATTGCGGACCTAAGGTTAATTGGTGGAGCTAAAAATGCAGGTGCCTTAACGATGAATCCACGGGTTTCTCCTGAAGACCACGTCTATCTGATAGAGCAGTCCGTCACCGGATTCTTTGAAAAGCGCATCTTACTGGCACCTTATGGTGAAAAATGAGCTGGCGCACAGTGGTTCTGGCCAACCGGGCCAAGGTGGAATACAGCATGGGGTACATGGTTATCCGCGAAAAAGAGGTACACCGGATTTTTATGGATGAAATCGGCACTATTCTGATAGCCACTCCGGCGGCCGCTTTTACGGGCGTATGGGTAAGCGAATGCCTGAAGCGGAAAATCAAGATTATCTTTTGCGATGAAAAGCGGAATCCGGCCGGAGAAGTGCTGCCCTACTGCGGCAGCTATGACTCCAGCCGCCAGATTCGATCCCAGATTCATTGGGAAGAAGGAACAAAGGCCCGGATATGGCAATCCATCATCAAAGAAAAAATCAGGAACCAGGCCCAGGTGCTTGAGGAGTATGACCATGAAAAAGAAGCAGCCATGCTGCAGGCCTACCGGGATGATGTGGAGGACGGAGACCGTACCAATCGGGAAGGCCATGCGGCCAAGGTGTACTTCAATGCCCTCTGGGGCAGGGAATTTTCCCGACGCGAACCGTCTACGGTGAATGGGGCCCTTAATTATGGATATGCCATCATCCTTTCTGCCTGCAACAGGGAGGCGGCAGCATCAGGGTATATGACACAGCTGGGCCTCTTTCATGATAATATATTCAACCCCTTTAACCTGGGAAGCGATTTAATGGAGCCCTTCCGACCTCTGGTAGACAGGGAAGTGTTATCTATGACATTGGAGAGTCAGCTTACCTCAGAAAACAAAAAGAATTTGATAAACATATTGAACCATAAGGTCATCATACAGGATCGGCTCACTACCGTCACACAGGCTATCGGTATATACAGCCGCAGCGTATTCCGGGCCATGGAAGAAAAAGGCCCGGCACTTATCGCCTTTTATCGTCTGCCCGATGAAGGGTAGATTCATGAGAGTCATGGTGCTGTTTGACCTGCCTGTGGAAACAGCAGAAGAAAGACGGGCCTATACGGGCTTCCGAAAACAGCTGATTCGTAAAGGCTTCGTAATGATGCAGGAATCGGTGTATACCAAAATCGTGCAGAATCCTCCGGCGGCCAGGGCGGTGATTTCCTATATCCGCTCTGTCAGCCCGAAGGCAGGGCTGATACAGGTGCTGGTGATTACAGAAAAACAATATGCCGGTATGGAGCTCATTATAGGCAAAGTGCAGAAAGAAATCATTGATACCAATGAAAAGCTGGTGATTCTATGAAACTGGTACATCCGGATTGGGAAAAACCGGTGATTCTGGATGGCACAAAGGTACCGCTCATTTCCATAGAAAATCCTCAGTACCTATACCATACGCTGAAGGAATTGGAGGAAGAAAGCCGGACGGGAATAGGAAATTTCGTGCTCAGTCATGGTGGCAGAATCCTGGATATGAAAAAACAGTTCCTTTTTGTGCCCAGCCCCTGGGATATGGACCTGAATGACCGCAAATTGACTACGAAACTCCTGGCCTGCCTCATCGGAAAGGCACAGGATGAAATATATTATCGGAAATCAGAAGAACTTTGCGGCGCAGTCCAAAACTGGCTGGAAGAAATTACTACGGAAATTCCCCTGCCCGTGGTTTATGACCTGGATGTGGATATGGAAGCCCTCTTCAAAGCCCTTCATGTCCATCTGGAGGAGCAGGGGGAAAGTTTGGCGGAAAAAATGCTTACCTTCATGAAGTCCTGGGACATCCTCTGCGGAGAAACGGCCTTCGCCTTTTATGGGTTTCGTAATCTCATGGCTCTGGAAGAAAGACCGCTGTTCTATGAAAACGCCAAAGAAGAAAATCTCAACTTTGTTCTCATAGAAGGACCCTGCCATGATACAATAGAGGCGGAGGACCTCTTCATTATTGACAAAGATTTATGCCAAATCTTTGAATAATGATACACTGACAAGAGTCGCGCCGCCCGGTGTAAGCGGATACACTTGTAGAGAACCGATGCATGAAAATGCAATTTGAGGTTTGAGAGTGTTGTGATTCTTGATAGTGGTAAAACTACTTTAGGAGTACCGTCAACAGGTTTGTCGTTTGAGAGTGTTGTGATTCTTGATAGTGGTAAAACTAGCACCGCCCGGCCAATTACACTACTTGAGTTTGAGAGTGTTGTGATTCTTGATAGTGGTAAAACTGCGGCACCAGATAATCAGTAGAGGCACCGGGTTTGAGAGTGTTGTGATTCTTGATAGTGGTAAAACCCGTCTTCTCCAGAAAGAGGAACACCAACAGTTTGAGAGTGTTGTGATTCTTGATAGTGGTAAAACCATCAGCAGCTTCAGAAACAACTAAATAACGTTTGAGAGTGTTGTGATTCTTGATAGTGGTAAAACTGTCCCGGCGTATATCCGGCATGGTGTGCAGTTTGAGAGTGTTGTGATTCTTGATAGTGGTAAAACGGGATTGAAGAAATAATCAACAAGACACTGGTTTGAGAGTGTTGTGATTCTTGATAGTGGTAAAACAAATAATGGCGCGGATATTGCTCTTTGCAAGTTTGAGAGTGTTGTGATTCTTGATAGTGGTAAAACTACCAGCAGCAGGAGGCAGGCAATGAGTGAGTTTGAGAGTGTTGTGATTCTTGATAGTGGTAAAACTTCCGGCACACTCTGCAGGGGCCTTGACTCGTTTGAGAGTGTTGTGATTCTTGATAGTGGTAAAACAAATTTCCATTAAATGTAAAATATGCAGGAGTTTGAGAGTGTTGTGATTCTTGATAGTGGTAAAACTTAAAATGCAGACATAATCGTCTTTTAGGAGTTTGAGAGTGTTGTGATTCTTGATAGTGGTAAAACTGGGATGCTCACACCGCCTTTGAGTCATAGTTTGAGAGTGTTGTGATTCTTGATAGTGGTAAAACTGGAAAGCATCTCGATTCTGCGCGATTTGCGTTTGAGAGTGTTGTGATTCTTGATAGTGGTAAAACAATGCGCCAGTCCTTCCCACCGGCCCGCCTGTTTGAGAGTGTTGTGATTCTTGATAGTGGTAAAACCTTATCACTCTAGAAGGGGTTGTTAAAATGGTTTGAGAGTGTTGTGATTCTTGATAGTGGTAAAACCACATTGTTCACAATGATATCTTCAAATGCGTTTGAGAGTGTTGTGATTCTTGATAGTGGTAAAACCTCTTTCCCGCACCAGGGCTTTCAGTTTTTGTTTGAGAGTGTTGTGATTCTTGATAGTGGTAAAACGGCTTCCATTCGACTTAAAACCGACGATGTGTTTGAGAGTGTTGTGATTCTTGATAGTGGTAAAACCTTCCCGGCCAGTTTGAAGAGGTCATCAATGTTTGAGAGTGTTGTGATTCTTGATAGTGGTAAAACGTAGTTGCCGGCACAAGTGGAAATGTGGCCGTTTGAGAGTGTTGTGATTCTTGATAGTGGTAAAACCCACGGCCAGATGAGGGACCTTCTGAAGAAGTTTGAGAGTGTTGTGATTCTTGATAGTGGTAAAACTAAGATGAATTTCTGGGACTACATTGTCTAGTTTGAGAGTGTTGTGATTCTTGATAGTGGTAAAACTTGTAAAGCGATGGCCGTCCTGTTGTAGCCGTTTGAGAGTGTTGTGATTCTTGATAGTGGTAAAACTCCTCCTCCAGCTATGAGAGCCCGCAGGGGGTTTGAGAGTGTTGTGATTCTTGATAGTGGTAAAACGGACTTCCGTTACCATCGAAGCACAGTACAGTTTGAGAGTGTTGTGATTCTTGATAGTGGTAAAACCCCGGAAGCGGCTGAGATGTATGGCGTATCGTTTGAGAGTGTTGTGATTCTTGATAGTGGTAAAACCGGACTGTTTCTTTTCGGCTTCGGTCGGTAGTTTGAGAGTGTTGTGATTCTTGATAGTGGTAAAACCATTAGTGAATACAAAATCATAGGTCGTATGTTTGAGAGTGTTGTGATTCTTGATAGTGGTAAAACTACAGGTTTTCCATTTTCCCATGGCTGCGTGTTTGAGAGTGTTGTGATTCTTGATAGTGGTAAAACACCATGGCCCATTGCGTAGGAAGCGGCAAGGTTTGAGAGTGTTGTGATTCTTGATAGTGGTAAAACAACTCAACTCAAAAAAGCACAAACAACTCAGTTTGAGAGTGTTGTGATTCTTGATAGTGGTAAAACAACAGCATAGCATGTCTAGCTAGCACCAGAGTTTGAGAGTGTTGTAATTCTTGATAGTGGTAAAACCACCGCATCCGGTTGAAGCTCTATGGAGTTTTTACAAAACGGCGGCATGGACAGCAGCTGCTTTCCCCGCGGGAAGCGTGGATTGAAATTTCTGTAAACAAAAAAGAAGCGGTGCCCCAACCATCGGCAAGCCGGTGGGGGATTTACAGGGGCCAAACGCTTCTTATACTGTAAGTGCAGCAGATGCACTCATAGGAGGCAAGGATAGAAAAGGTAGATACTACGTCAAAGACGTCGATTCCTTCGCGGGCAGCATGGATTGGAATGATTGATGGTAAAGTTCTGTATCTAAAGTGAAATGTATGATGGCAAGGAAATGAAAGTGATGTGTATAGGCTCGTCCCTTTGAGGGGCTGGCGGTATAAATTTCTTCATTATCAAGAATCCCCCCATTTTACAAAAGTGCGGCATGCCGCATTTTTGTAAAATGGGGGATTCTTTGCATCGGAAGGCTTTATTTCCGCCCTGGCTATTTAAGGAGACTGATGACGCAGCATTGGATAAAAATACTTATGAAATTCGATTCTGCGAATGAATCAGTGCTTCCCTAGGGTTTCTGCTTCTTCCACGAACCAGAGGGGGTGGGCTTTTTTGAGTTTGGCTCTAAGAGGGGCGGCTTCTTCCCTGTTTTCCAGCACCAGGAAGAAGGCGGAGCCGGAGCCGGTCATGAGGACGGGGCGGGAGAGGGAGCGGAGGGCGGCGGCTGTTTCTTTGAGGATGGGGTTCAGCGGGAAGAGGGCGTCTTCGAAGTCGTTTGCAAGGGAGGAAAGGAGGAGGTGGCGGTCTTTGGTTTCCAGTGCTTTCACGCAGTATTCGGTGCTGTCTTTCCGGCGGCGAGGGAGGGCGTCTATGGCGGCGTAGGCTTTGGCGGTGGATACGGAGGCCCCAGGGCGGACGATGAGGAGGGGAATGGCTTCCCATGGGGGAAGGGCGGTGAGTTGGTCGCCGATGCCCGTGCAGCGGGCGGCGCCGCCGATGACGCAGAAGGGCACGTCGGCGCCCAGGGAGGCGCCCATGGCTGCAAGGGATTCCGGGGTATCTCCTGTTTCATAGAGGGCAGACAGTCCCCGAAGGACAGCGGCGGCGTCGGAGGAGCCGCCGCCCATGCCTGCTTCCGAGGGGATTTCTTTGGCAAGGGTCATGGAGACGCCGCTGGAAATATGTTTTTCTCGAAGGAAAAGTTCCGCTGCCTTCACCATGAGGTTATCCCGGCCTGCCGGGGCGCTGCCTTTCACCACGGCGAGGGTGACGGTGTCCGCCTTTTCCAGGGTGATGGTGTCGGCAAGGGAGATGGAGTGCATGACGGAGTCAATGTCATGGTATCCGTCCGCTCGCTTCCTTCCAACGGACAGGGTGAGGTTGATTTTTGCATAGGCTGTTTCCTGTATCATTTCGTGCTCCTTGTAGAAATAGATTTTCTTTATTATATCCTATGGCGGGGGAGCTGTCCGCTGTGGGCTGGAAAATGGTAAATGGTAAATGGTAAATGAAGGAAGGCGCCTTCGGCGCCTATATAAATGCTGCCTGGCGTCAGCCCCCCCCTTTGGTGGCTGACGCCACCACCTTTCCCCCGCAAGCGGGGGCACTATGGGTGCTGGGCGGTGGCGTCAATTTGAGTTTATGGCAGCAGCGGAGAGAAAACCATACAACCGGGCTTCGCCCGGAGGAAAACAAGCCAACCGCCCTGACGGGCG
>OOBU01000401.1_pt1 | contig 20764 bp, 14 predicted proteins | sample 1671501 | NCBI WGS metagenome assembly OOBU01 (sample SAMN06348163, study PRJEB24527) | human gut metagenome | biome: human gut; feature: ankylosing spondylitis patient; material: feces | host: Homo sapiens | place: China | collected 2015-10
CAAAGCTGCATTCCGGCCGGAATATTCGCGATATACATGACAGATGGGAATAGAATCCTTCCATGGAGTTTCCTGATTTCCTTCTCCATACATTTATATTGCATAAGCACCCCTTTTTTACAACCTTCCTTGAAAATTTTGCTTTGAAATTAAGATAGCGACATCATGATTCTGTCATTTCCAATAACAGAATGACGATGGGACGGATAGGGAAGCACGTAACGTCAGGCTCCTTCCTCAGGTGGCAATCCTGCATAGGATTGCCAAGTCGGGCAAAGTTGGCCCTGCATAGAGCAGCAATGGAGCAACATTGTCATTCTTAACCTCGTACACCCTATGTGGTCAGACACCGAAAGGAAGGCCCTTTTATGGGCAGGCTAAGGGCCAATTTGTTTGCCCTTGGAAATCCTTTGCAGGATTTCCACTCACTCAAGGGGCAACGAGAATTAAGAGGGGCGCCTTCCTTTTGTTTGCCCGACCGGGATGGAGTTGCCAGATAGGGCTGAGGAACACCGAATTTTTAGCAAAGAACTGACGTCCCTATCCTCCGTCGCCTAACGGCGCCACCCCCTTCCTGTGGAAGGGGGCTTTTACTCTCCGTCATGCAGCACCGGTGACACATAAGAAAATCTCGTAACGTTAGGCTCCTTCCTCAGGAAGGAGCTGGGCGGAGCCCTGAGGATAGGTCCAAGAATTTTTTAAAAATTTTTTCCTTCAGGGGGTCTAAAAATCGAATCTTCTGCGATATTAATATCAGAGGGATGAAAAGACCTCATGAGATGATGAATCCGATTTCCAAATTACCCTTCTCCATATCCGCGGTAAGGAGAAGGGCAGGGGAATGAAGAAACATCAGGGAATTCCACTTTTTACCCCTCCCTTCTTCTAAAATCGGCCGATGATAGACAGAAGAAAATACAGTACCCAAAAACAGAAGGCAGAAAAGCAATAAGGAAGAGCGTTCGCAGGACTTTCCTCTCTCTGATGTGCGTATCCTGCACAGGATACGCAAGTCGGGAAAAGTTGGCCCTTAGTCTGCACATAAAAGGGCCTTCCCATGGCTTTCCCGACCGTCCATGTTCCGAGCAGCACCCATGTATGTGGGAGGGCCAAGGCGCGGACGCCTGATTCATTGGTTGAACTTACCTGGAGACTCCCCTGATAGGCTTTTCTGTTTTTTGCGTGGAAGGAAAAATGCTTTTGTTCTTTAGGGAAAGGCGCAGATTTGTATTCTGTGCCTTTTTTGTATATTTTTGGGGCTAGTGAATTTGGGGTGCTATGAAGGTTCACAGTGGATTCGTGGTTTATCCTGACTGCGGTTTATCGTTAAAGAGGCTTAGGGGTGCGGATACATGACGGATAAAGCGGCGCCGGTTTCGGAAAGCGGCACCGGCGCAGAGAGAGGAAAATACGGGCAAGCACTTGACCGTTTAGAGGAATTATTCTTTGACTAATGCATAGAAAAAAGGGATAATATAAATTAGATTTTACACGTGAAAATTGATTTGGAGGAAGGGGCAGGCAGATGATTGTATTCAATAATACCACCAAAGTGGTCAAAGATGATCTGGTAACTAAAATCAAAACAGGAAGCCGGATATCCATTGCTGCTGCCTGTTTTTCCATTTATGCATTTCAGGAGCTGAAAAAAGAGCTGGAAAGCTGTGAGGAGCTTCGGTTTATCTTTACATCGCCTACGTTTATAAAGGAAAAAACACCGAAGGAACGTAGAGAATTCTATATTCCCCGTCTGCAGCGGGAGAAAAGTCTGTATGGTACCGAGTTTGAAGTGCGTCTTCGCAATGAATTGAAGCAGAAGGCTGTGGCAAAGGAATGTGCAGCTTGGATGCGGAAGAAGGCTCATTTTAAGTCCAATACCACCAACGAAGATATGAATAACTTTATGGTGGTTAAAAATCCTGAAGACACCTATGCCTATATGCCCATGAATTCCTTTACCACCGTAGATCTTGGCTGTGAACGGGGGAATCATCTGACTAATATGGTGACCCGTTTGGAAAGTCCTGCTAGTCTGGAATTCCTCAAGATGTTTGACCAGGTTTGGGAGAATGAGGAAAAGCTGGCTGACGTGACCAATGACGTGGTAGATATGATTTCCTCTGTGTACCAGGAAAACGGGCCGGAGCTGATATACTTTATGACCCTTTATCATATTTTCAGTGAATTTCTGGAAGACATTTCGGAGGATGTACTTCCCAATGAAGCCACCGGGTTTAAAGACAGCCGGATATGGAATAAATTGTATAATTTCCAAAAGGATGCGGCCCTTGGTATCATCAATAAGCTGGAGCAGTATAATGGCTGTATTCTGGCGGACAGCGTAGGTCTGGGGAAGACCTTTACAGCCCTGGCGGTCATTAAATATTATGAAGGCCGTAATAAGAATGTACTTGTCCTTTGCCCGAAAAAGCTTTCAGAAAACTGGATGACCTACCGGGGCAACCTTGTTAATAATCCATTGGCCAAAGACCGCTTCCGATACGATGTGCTGTATCATACAGACCTTTCCAGAAACAGCGGGCAGACAGTCATGGGCCTTCCTATAGACCGTATCAACTGGGGAAATTATGACCTGGTAGTGATTGATGAAAGCCATAATTTCAGGAATGGGAACGGCACGAACAGCCATGGCGGCGAAAAAGAAAACCGTTATATGCGTCTCATGAACCGTATCATCAAACCCGGCGTCAGAACGAAGGTACTCATGCTTTCTGCTACGCCGGTGAATAACCGCTTCTATGACCTCCGAAATCAGCTGGCCCTGGCCTATGAAGGAAATCCGGAAGAATGGAACGGCAGGATGAAAATCAAATCCGATATAGATACCATTTTCCGACGCGCCCAGACTACGTACAATGCCTGGTGCAAGCTGCCGGAAGATGAGCGAACTACGGACAATCTTCTCTCCCGACTGGATTTCGATTTCTTTGAAGTGCTGGACAGCGTCACCATCGCCCGGTCCCGCAGACATATCCAGTCCTATTATGATATTAAGGATATTGGACCTTTTCCAAAGAGAAACAAGCCCATTTCCCTCCGTCCAAAATTGACGGATCAGAAAAATGCCATTAACTACAGGGAAATCTACGAAAGCCTCTCCGGCCTGCATCTAACCATTTACACCCCCACCGCCTTTATTCTGCCCAGCCGCCTTCCAAAGTATCTGGACAAGGATGAAACAGAAAGTTTCCGCAAAGGCCGTGAAGCCGGTATCCAGCGCCTCATGAGCGTGAATCTGCTGAAGCGTATGGAAAGTTCAGTCCATTCCTTCCTCCTTACGGTGCAGCGCATCCATGACTACCTCAGCCATACTGCCGGAATTATCGAGCAGTTCCAAAAGAAAGGTACCGGAAATCTGGACGAAATGGATGATTTCTCAAAGGCAGCCCAGGACTTTGATGAAGACGACCAGAATACGGATTTCTTCACGGTAGGAAAGAAAGTACGCATTGATATCCGGGACATGGATTATATCTCATGGAAACGGGATATGGATGAAGATATCGAAACCCTGGACCTTCTGATTTCCATGGTGAAAGATATTACCCCTGTCCATGACTGCAAGCTGAATGAATTAATCCGCATTATCAGGGAAAAGGAAAAGAATCCTATCAATCCCGGAAATAAAAAAATCCTGATTTTTACCGCCTTTGCGGACACGGCAGAGTATCTCTACGAGAACATTGCACCGGCGGCCTTGAAAGACGGTCTCCAGACAGCCCTTATCACCGGCTCCGTAGAAGGCAGGACCACCATTCCCGGATTTAAAGCGGAAATGAATCACGTGCTGTCCTGCTTCTCACCAAAATCCAAAGACAGGGATATCCTCTATCCGGAAGATAAAAATCATGACATAGATATCCTCATCGGCACTGACTGCATTTCCGAAGGACAGAACCTGCAGGACTGCGACTACTGTATTAACTATGATATTCACTGGAATCCGGTGCGTATTATCCAGCGATTCGGACGTATCGACCGTATCGGCAGTCATAATGATGTCATCCAGCTTGTAAACTTCTGGCCGGACCTTAGTCTGGATGAGTACATAAACCTGAAAGAGCGGGTGGAAACAAGAATGCGGATTTCCGTCATGACCTCCACCGGCGATGATGACCTCATCAACCAGGATGAAAAGGGAGACCTGGCTTACCGGAAAGAACAGCTGAAAAAGCTGCAGGAAGAAGTAGTGGATCTGGAAGATATGACTTCCGGCATTTCCATTACGGACCTGGGACTCAACGAATTTCGCATGGACCTTCTGGAATATATGAAAGCGCACAAGGACATGGACCATATCCCTCTGGGAATCCATGCTGTCGTCCATGGCGATAAGCCTGGCGTCATTTTTGTGCTGAAAAATGTGAATGAAAAGATTAATGTGGAGCACAAGAACCGGCTCCATCCATTCTACCTTGTCTATGTGGGTATGGATGGCACCGTCATAGCGAACCATCTCCAGCCGAAGGACACACTGGACACCATGCGGCGTCTGGCCCGGGGCAGGGAGGAACCGGACCGTGACTTCTGCAGCCGGTTTAACAAAGATACAAAGAATGGACGGGATATGGGCTCCATCTCTCACCTGCTGGAAGATGCCATCCAATCTATCATCGACGTTAAGGACGAGGGAGACATCGACAGCTTCTTCTCCGGCGGCATGACCACATTCCAGGATAAAGGATTCTCCGGACTGGATGATTTTGAACTGATTTGTTTTATGGTGGTGATTTAAATGCTTGCCTTTCCCCAGTCTACAACAGTGCACAGAAAAATTCCCAAGGAAGCCTTTTATAAGCACATGACCCTCAGCGGTGCCTTGAAAGAAAAATTTGTGGCTCAGGTAGATCGAATTTTTGTGGAAAACAGCTTAACCCAGAAAAACCTGAATCTGGGAGAAGCGTCTCCTATTAAAGAAATCCTTCTCCTTGTCATGACTCTGAAGAAACAGGAATTGGATGGGAAAATTGCGGAAGCCATAGCTCGGCAGAATCCCCACAAGCTGGTCTTTCTTCTGCAGTTTGAAGGGAAAGGTCAGCTGGCCATTTACCATGGCAGGATTTACCGCACGGCCTGGGTGAATGAGGAGGACCTGAAGCTGAACCTGGAAGGAACTTCTCTTGACAGCATCTGGGAGCATATGATTGAGCAGATCGCGCTGAAAGAGGAGAGGCTGGGAAAGACAGAAATCCTTACCATGGATGAAAGACTGGCAAGGCAGGCAGAATTAGAAAGATTGACCGCTCTCATAGAGAAAACGGAGCGGGCGGTGTGGAAAGAAAAACAGCCGAAAAAGAAGTTCGCTTTATATCAGAAATTGCAGGAATATAAGAAGAAATTGGAGGAAACAGCCCATGGATAAACTGAAAATGCATACGGTAGACCTGGCGGAAGAAAACTACAGGAAACTGGCCGCCCTTTTTCCCGATGCGGTGACGGAAACGGTAGATAAGGATGGCCGTGTAGTCCGTGCCATTGATAAGGATGTGCTTATGCAGGAAATCAATACCACCGTGGTGGATGACGGCCAGCAGCGCTACCGGTTTACCTGGCCCGACAAAAATAAAGCCATCCTCCTGGCCAATGAACCTACCACCAAGACTCTTAGGCTGGAGCGGGAAAAATCAGTAGGCCGCGATGGAACAAATGGCAGTGTAGACTCTGAAAATATTTACATCGAAGGGGATAATCTGGACGCCCTGAAAATCCTGCGGGAAACCTATCTGGGCAAGGTGAAGATGATATACATCGATCCACCTTACAACACGGGCAATGACTTCATCTATAAAGATGACTTTTCTCAAAAAACAGCGGACTATGTAGAAAACAGCGGGCAGACCGATGAAGAAGGAAACCGGCTGGTGCAGAATACGGAGAGCAACGGGCGCTTTCATACGGATTGGCTGAATATGATATATCCAAGATTGAAGATTGCTAAGGATTTAATAAGAGAGGATGGGGCTATTTTTATACATATTGATGAGCATGAGGAATCTTCTCTTCAATTCATATGTAAAGAAATTTTTGGCGAAGTAAATGAATTAGGAACAATAATTTGGGATAAAAGAAATCCTAAAGGTGCGGTTTCGGGGATAGCTTATCAACATGAATCAATAGTAGCATACTGCAAAAATAGGGAATCATTTTCAAAGGTTCCTTTTAGCAAGGAAAAGGAACATGCGTCGGCTATGATGGACAAGGTGAGAAATCTTGTGAAAAAAGAAGGAGTAGTCACAGAGCATGTTAGAAAACTATTTAAAGAGTATATAAAAATCAATAAAGACGTATTAACAGGTGGAGAGGCAGCATATAATTTAATTGATAATGAAGGAAATATATATCAAGCAGTATCAATGGCAGCGCCAGATAAGCCAGAGACTCGTTCACATAGACCTTTAATCCATCCATTAACAGGTAAAGCATGCCCTGTTCCTTCCAAGGGATGGAGGTATACGGATGAGACTATGGATTGCTTACTTGCCTTAAATAAAATAGAGTTTGGGAAGGATGAAACCACACAGCCGAGGCAAAAGTATTATCTAAAAGATAATATGACTGAGTCTGTGTCTTCATTATTGTATTATGGAGGGAATGGTGATTCATTAGGACTTCCGTTTGATAATCCGAAACCGGTTGCTGTGGTGCAAAAAGTAATAAGTACATTATCAAAGGGAAAAAGAGATATCATTCTTGATTTTTTCTCGGGATCTGCAACTACAGCGCATTCGGTTATGAACCTTAATGTGAGAGATGGTGGAAACCGCAAATTTATTATGGTCCAACTTCCAGAGCCGACAAGTAATAAATCAGAGGCCTACAAATCTGGCTACAAAACCATTTGTGATATTGGCGAGGAACGCATCCGCCGGGCCGGTAAGAAAATCAAAGAAGAAACGGGAGCGGACATTGACTATGGCTTCCGCTGTTTCAAGGTGGACTCCGGCAATATGGAAGATGTGTACTACAGCCCCAATGATCTGAAGCAGGAAGAAGTGAGCCTGTTTGCTGACAATGTGAAGCCCGACAGAACGGAGGAAGACCTGCTTTTCCAGGTGATGCTGGATTTGGGCATTCTTCTTTCGTCAAAAATTGAGGGAAAAGTGATTGCAGGGAAAAAGGTATTCTCCGTGGCGGATGGGTACCTTATGGCCTGCTTTGATAAGGATGTGACGGAAGAAACGGTGACGGCCATTGCCAAAGCGCATCCATTCTATGCGGTGTTCCGGGATGGCGGCATGAACAGTGATTCGGTGATTGCCAATTTCGAGCAGATTTTTGAGACCTACAGTCCTGAAACCCAGAGGAGGATACTGTAATGGGAGAAATGAAATTCAAATTTACCATACAGCCCTACCAGACGGAAGCTGTGGATAGCGTAGTTCGTACTTTTGAAGGACAACCCTATAATGACCTTTTCACGTACCGACGTGACATGCCTCTTTCTATGAAAGGCTCTCTCTTTGATAATGATAAGACTATCGATGAAATACTTATGGGCTATGGAAATGCAGCTATTCGTTTGGATAACAATCAGCTCCTTGCTAATATTAACCGCATCCAGCAGGAAAATAACATCAAGCAGGATAACACATTAATTACCGGCGGTTTGGGGGCCTGTTCTCTGGATGTGGAAATGGAAACGGGCACAGGAAAAACCTATGTGTACATCAAGACTATGTTTGAACTGAACAAGCACTATGGCTGGACGAAGTTCATGGTGGTGGTGCCTTCCATTGCTATCCGGGAAGGAGTCATGAAGAATTTTGAAACCACGGCGGACCATTTCATGGAGAGCTACGGAAAGAAAATCCGCGCCTTCATTTATAATTCCCAGAACCTGACGAAATTGGATGACTTCAGCAAAAGTTCAGACATGAACTGCATGATTATTAATATGCAGGCCTTCAATAGTTCATTTAATGAAAGTAAAAATGCGGAAGGTCGAAAGGGAGATGCGGCGGCGCGCGTAATCTTTTCAAATACTGAAAAATGCTTTGACTACAGGAGACCTATTGATGTAATTGCAGCCAATCATCCTATCATCATTCTGGATGAACCTCAGAAAATGGGCGGCGAGAAGACACAGAAGGCACTCCGCCAGTTTCATCCTTTATTCTGCCTGAACTATTCCGCCACCCACCGGCAGCATCATAACCTGGTGTACGTGCTGGACGCCCTGGATGCCTACAACATGAAGCTTGTGAAGAAAATCGAAGTGAAGGGCATTACCGTCAAGAATCTGCAGGGTACCCATGGCTACCTGTACCTGGAAAGCATTGAAATTTCCCCGAAAAAGCCGCCTATGGCAAGGCTGGAATATGAAGTCAGCCACAATAAGTCCATCAAAAGGGAAATCCATACGGTGGGAGTGGATGATGATTTGTATGTTCTTTCCAAAAATATGGAGCAGTACCGGGGATATCACATCAATGAAATTGACCCATTGAAAAATACGATTTCCTTTACCAATGGAGAAAGCCTTCATGTAGGGGAAGTGGAAGGTGATGTGACAGAAGAAGATCTCCGGCGGGCGCAGATTCGTGAAACCATCCGTTCCCATTTCATCAAGGAAAAGGAAATGTATGAAAAGGGGATTAAGGTGCTCTCCCTTTTCTTCATCGATGAGGTGTCCAAGTACAGAAAGTATGATGAGAACGGGGAAGAAGTGAATTCCCTTTACGGCACCATGTTTGAGGAAGAGTACAATCACGTGCTGGATGAATGTCGCACTCTTTTCAGCAGTCCCTATGAAGAGTATCTTAAGAAGATTGATGTACATGAAACCCATGCCGGTTATTTCAGCATTGATAAAAAAGGACACAAAGTGGACAGTAAGGTGAAGCGGGGCTCTGATATCAGCGATGATGAGTCTGCCTATGATCTCATCTTGAAGGATAAGGAGAAACTGCTTTCTCTGGGCAATCCGGTCCGCTTCATCTTCTCCCATTCCGCCCTTCGGGAAGGATGGGATAATCCCAATGTCTTCCAGATCTGCGCTTTGAAGCATGATAGTAATTCTGCTGCCCAAAAACGTCAGGAGGTGGGTCGAGGGCTCCGCCTATGCGTGAACAGCCAGGGAGACCGTATGGACAGGAATGTGCTGGGAGACCGGGTGCAGCAGGTGAATATACTGACTGTCATAGCGGAGAAGGAATATGACGCATATGTGAAGGGGCTGCAGGAAGGAATCCGTGAAAGTCTCTACGAACGGCCCACGAAGGCGACGAAAGAATACTTTGTGGGAAAGGCCCTTATGGTCAATGGTGTGAAGATGATAATTTCCGAAAAACAGGGGCATGATGTTTACCAGTATCTTATCAGGAATAACTACATCGATACTGATGACAAAGTGACCGAGAAATACAGGGAAGATGCTGCCAATAATACACTGGCGCCCCTGCCGGAAAGCTGCAGGGCTGTGGCAGAAGGCATCCATGCCCTGGTGCGGAACATTTATGATGAACATGCACTGGACGGCATGATCAGCAACGGTCTTGATACCAAAATCCGTGAAAACAGTCTCAATGATAATTTCTATAAGAAAGAATTCCAGACGCTGTGGAACTATATCAATCATAAGTATGCCTATACCGTAGATTTCGACAGTCAGGAACTCATCAAAAAAGCGATAGCCCATGTGGATGACAAGCTTTTTGTGTCCCATCTGCAATATACCGTGACCACCGGTACACAAGGGACCGACTGGACTATGGATAAACTGAAAGAGGGCAGCGGCTTTATGGCGGAAAAGAGCCACACCTATGACTTGAGGCACAGCCCGGTGAGCCATGTTTCCTATGACCTGGTCGGTGAAATCGCTAAAGGAACAAAGCTTACGAGACGTTCCGCAGCAGCCATCCTTTCCGGCATCAGCCCTAAAACCTTTGCCATGTATAAGGAAAATCCGGAGGAATTCATCAAGAAGACCATTCTTCTGATTAATGAAGAAAAGGCGTCCATGATTGTGGAGCATATCTCTTATAACCTTACGGCCGGAACCTATGACAGCGCCATTTTCACGGCAGAGAAGAACAGGGACTTTGGCAAGGCCTATCTCGCCAAAAAGAATGTGCAGGATTACGTCTTCACCGACGGCTATGCACAGAATGGGGAAAGTGTGGAAAGAAAATTTGCCAGGGACATGGATCTGGCAGATGAAGTCTGTGTATACGCCAAACTGCCAAAGGGATTCTCCATCCCCACACCGGTGGGGAATTATTCTCCCGACTGGGCCATCGCCTTCAAGAAGGGAACAGTAAAGCATATCTTCTTCATCGCCGAGACAAAGGGCACCATGGAATCATTGAACCTGAAGCCCATCGAACAGGCTAAGATTTCCTGTGCCAGGAAGCTCTTCAACAGCCTTTCAAGCAAAGACGTGGTTTACCATGAAGTAGACAGCTACCAGCACCTGCTGGACATTATGGGAAAAATGTAATGGTTATCAAAAATACCGGACTGCAACAACTGCGGTCCGGTGTTTTTATTTCATTAAATTTTGAAAAGAGACAGGTAATGACATGGCCTTTCTGTATAATAAGAATAAAGGTAAGTCTGTAATGAAAGTCTTGTAAGCAGCAATCAGCGTGAGATTTCATCTGCGAGGGTAATTTTTATAACCGCAGGAGAAATATCTATCAAACACCTTTATTTTGCAGTCAAGGGGAGGAAGCATTTATGAAACGGAGAGTTGTAAAATCGATTTCCACATGTCTTTGCGTCAGTATCCTGACCTGTTCGGCACCCTTTGTGCCGCTGGCTTTTGCAGAGCAGACTACAGCCAGCAATGAAATCCCCATTATCAAGGCGGAAAACGGGGAAGATGAGGCTGCAGATATCAAAGCAAGAACGGCGGCCATACTGCATCCGCAGAAAGAAATGGAAGTGTCTACTATTCCGTCAGACCATGCGTATATTCCCAAGGATACAATACTGACGGTGGAATTGATGCAGGAAATCAGCTCAAAAAAGGGATGCCCGTACCGCTTACATTAAAGGAAAACCTGATTGTGAATGATGTGGTGGTAGCTCCGGCAGGTACAGAAGTAAAGGGGATAGTAACCAAAGCAACGAAAAGCGGATTCTTCGGGCGTTCGGGGAAATTGGAGTTCAAGATTACTTCATTTGAAACAATCAATGGCGTAAAGATACCACTCCAGTATGTAACTAAGAAGGAGGCCGGCAGCGATGGCGGTGCAGTGGCGGTGGCTACGGCTCTTTCTGTAGTAGGTGGTTTCCTTATGAAGGGGAAGAATGTAACCTTTAAAGAAGGAACACTGTTTGATGCAAGGGTTACAGCGGACACGGACCTGCAGACCACCCTTGACGGGCTGGCAGCTGCTATGGACACAAGTAAACCCCATGGAACAGTCATTGTTATCAAAAGGTAGGGGTTAAGAGTCTATTACATAACTGCAAGCAAAAGAGCCTCTCTTTTGAGGGGCTTTTTAACGTGGCTTTATCAATGTGAAAACCATGGGATAGCTTAAGGGAGTGCCTGCAGCGGCAGGAGATTTCATGGGTGCTTATTGTAATTTACATATTTACAACTTAATAATTCTACGATATAATAAGTAATGTTACAACGATTGATTCATGAAAACAGGAGGATTTCATATGAAAATGAAGATAAAAATGGCAGCGCTTACCATGGGGCTCGCTCTGGCAGGCATGGCGGCTGCACCGGCGCTGGCAGCTGACGGGGTGCCGGCTTTCAAGAGTAACAAGCAGATGGTGGCTTATTTCTGGAATGAGGTGTTCAATAAGCACAATACGTCTGTAATCCATACCATGGCATCGCCGGATTATATCCAGCACAATCCGGGCTTTGCCGATGGCCGGCAGGCTTTTGAGGAGGGTGTGGAAGGTTTTCTGAAGGAGTTCCCCGACAGCAGGGCGGAAATCAAGCATATCGGAGCTGACGGGGATCTGGTATTTATCCATAACCATATCACGCTGAATGCATCTGACCGCGGTCAGGCGGCAGTGGATATTTTCCGGGTGAAGGATGGAAAAATCGTGGAACACTGGGATGTGATTCAGGATATTCCGGAGAAGTCGGAAAACAATAATACCATGTTCTGAGACAGCAAAGCTGTGGAGAGTGGTAAATTATAAATCGTAAATGAAAGAGGCGCCCTTCATGATTAAAGGGCGCCTCTTTATATTGCTAAAGGCAGCATTATAAAATTCATGGCCGCAACAGAGGTTGCCCACAGCTTCTCAGCCTGTGCATCCCCGGGCTTTACAAGTCAGTGAAAGTGGGTCCCTGGTCTGCCTAATAAGTCTGCCTAATAAAGGGATTTTTTATTGTTCGCTGACCGATAGGCCGCCAATTTTCCGGAACCTCTATGGCATGTTTTCAAATCACCCGCAGGGCGTTGGGGAGGCGCACGTACTGGAGGTGTTCGGACATGTCCATGTAGAATTCTACGTCGGTGTAGAAGGTGTCCATGACTTCGTGGAAGTGGGTGCCCAGGTCTTCTTTGAAGGTGTATTCCAGGTAATAGGGAGTCCAGCCGGCTTTCATGAAGAAGTATTTCATGGGGTTCAGTCCTTCGGGGCAGGTGAGATGGCTGGCCGCAAGGAGGTCTTCGCCGGTGGCCCGGTCGAAGCCGAAGTAGGAGGCCATGGAGAGGACCAGAAGTTTCAGTTTGTAATCTTTTTCCAAAAGGTTCAGTACGTCCATATTGACGTAGAGGTCAGAGGCGATGGAGCGAATTTCTTTTTCTTTCGCCCTGTATTCTTCCTCTGTCATGGTGATGGGGTAACCGTTCTTCATTTCATAGAGTAAGCCTTTTCCTTTGGTATCCATGATGGACCTCCTTTTTGTAAAATATAATAGTTTCTATATCTATATTTTACTATATATATTCAGAAATATCAATAGACACGCCCTTCGGGCCGAGGCTTGACAGGCCTGCGGCCTGAGGGTTCTAAAGTTTGACGCGGCCTCTGGCCGCGAGGGTTGTGGTGGGCGCCCTTCAAAAATAATTGGGCGCCAGTATGATAAAACCAAACAACCGCCCTGGCGGGCGAGGGAAAACATGCAAACCGCCTTTCAGGCGGAAAAACCATACAACCGCCCTTCGGGCGATGGAAATGCACCCCTTCTGCCGCCTACGGCGGCGTCTCCCCCGGAGGGGGAGATTTTCTCTCCGCTTCTCTTAGTGCTAACTTAAGTCGCTCAGTCTATAGCGGCGCTAGGACTTCCCCCTCCGGGGGAAGTACCGCCGTAGGCGGGGGTAGGGGTGCATTTCCAACGGGCGAAGCCCGGTTTGCTTGTTTTTTTACGCCCGCCAGGGCGGTTTTTAAGGTTTTATCATAAGGGGCGATTTGTTAAAGGTAAAACTTATTTACGCCCACCATCACCCTCAGCCCGAAGGGCTGTCGCCCCCTGAGCGAAGCGAACACAACCTGCCGCCGCAGGCGGCCATAACCTTTGGCCCGCAGGGCCGTCAACCTTCCCCTCTGAACCCGGGCCGCAAAGCGCCCCTTTGAACTTGGTCCCGCTTGTTATATAATTATATTGACTCATTGTTTATTGAAGTACAGGAGATGTATGGAGCGTTACAGGAATTATTCTGATTATCTGAAGGAGCGGTACGGGGAGAAGGTGTACAAGATTCCCGTATCTCTTCCGGTGACCTGTCCGAACCGGGACGGGCAGCTTTCGTCGGCGGGCTGCATTTTCTGCGGGTCCATCGGCGCCGATTATGAGACGAAGGCGGTGGGGATGGGTATTACCCGCCAGCTGGACAGGAGTATGGCCCATGTGGGGCCGAAGTACAAGGCGAAGAAGTTTATTGCCTATTTCTTAAATTTTACGAATACCTACGCACCGCTTTCCGATTTCAAAGGCTGGGTGGAAGAGGCCATGAGCCATCCGGCGGTGGTGGCGGTAGATGTGTCTACGCGGCCGGACTGTATTCATGAGGCGTATCTGGATATCCTGAAGGAGGCGTCTTTGAAGTACGGGAAGGATGTGACGGTGGAGCTGGGGCTCCAGAGCAGCAATGTGCACACCCTTGCCATCCTGAACCGGTGCCACGGGCTTGCGGAGTTTATTGACGCTGCTATCCGCATCGGGCGGTATGGTTTCGATCTCTGCACCCATGTGATTGCGGATCTGCCCTGGGATGACCGGCTGGATGTGGCGGAGACGGCGAGAATCCTTTCGGCCCTTCCGGTGACGGAGGTGAAGCTCCATTCCCTTTATATCGTAAAGGGGACGAAGCTCTCGGACATGTATGAGAAAGGGGAGGTTTCCCTGCTTCCCATGGAGGAGTACATGGAGCGGGCAGTGCTGTTTCTTTCTTATCTTCGGAAGGATATCGTGGTGCAGCGCATGGTGGGCCGGGCGTCGGGCGGAAATACGATTACCGTAAACGGCGGCTCTCCCTGGTGGGAAGTGAAGGATGCCATCGATCGTCTTCTGGAGGAAAGAAATATTACCCAGGGCTGCCGGTGTGATTATCTGGACGGCAGTGCGGTGAGACGTTTTTTGAAATGAGAATTGTGTGACGAAAGGAAATATGATTACGGAACGGGTAGAAGAAATACTCATCAGGGACCAGCAGGAAGCGTCCCATATTTTTGAAAGAGACAGTTCCTATCTCAAGGTCATCGGTGACCATTATGGCATCGACCTGTCGGGCCGGGGCAATCTCATCCGCATCAAGGGAGAAGACGAGGCGGTGAAGAAGGCGGCGGCGGTGGTGGAGCGTCTCCGCCACATGGTGCGTGAGCGCATCCGGCTGTCGGAGCGGCAGGTGCGGCTGGTGATGACTCTTCTGGACGAGGGGAAGGAGCATCTTCTCCAGGAAATGGAAGAAGATATCATCAATTTCACTAAAAGCGGCAATCCCATCCGTCCCCGTACCCTGGGGCAGAAGTTTTATGTAGACGCCATCCGGCATCATTCCATTACCTTCGGCATCGGGCCGGCGGGTACAGGAAAGACCTATCTGGCGGTGGCGCTGGCGGCCTTTGCTCTTCGGAATCACGATGTGCAGCGCATCATCCTGGTGCGTCCTGCGGTGGAGGCAGGGGAGAAGCTGGGGTTCCTGCCCGGCGATATGCAGGAGAAGGTAAATCCCTATCTCCGGCCTCTCTTCGACGGCCTTCTGGATATGTTCGGGCCGGAAGAGTTCATGCGGCTCCAGCAGAAGGGGCAGATCGAAGTGGCGCCCCTGGCTTATATGCGGGGACGGACACTGGAGAAGTCCTTCGTCATTTTGGACGAGGCCCAGAATACGACGGTGGAGCAGATTAAAATGTTCCTCACCCGTCTGGGGTTCAGGTCGAAAATGGTGGTGAACGGCGACGTTACGCAGATCGACCTGCCGCCCCATGTGAAGAGCGGGCTCATCGATGCTCTTCGGGTGCTTGATGGTGTAAAGGATATCGGACAGGTTCATTTCACAGAGGACGATGTGGTGCGCCACGACCTGGTAGCCGCCATTATCCATGCCTATGAGGAAGATGCAAAGAGAAGAAATAAAAACGGAGGCAGCAGCCATGGAAATCACGATTAATTACAGCGATATGAAATTTTACAGTGAAGAACTGGAAGCACTGATTCACAGGGTGCTGGAAAAGGGGGCGGAGCTGCAGAAGGTGCCGGAAGATGCGGAAATCAGCGTGCTCATCTGTGACGGCGAAACCATTCATGAGCTGAACCGGGACTACCGCCACGTGGATGCTCCCACCGACGTGCTCTCTTTTGCCCTGAATGAAGGGGAAGACGACATTCCGGAAGAAGAAAAGGCGCTGGGCGATATCGTCATTAACCTGGACCGGGCCGTGGACCAGGCTAAGGAATTCGGCCACAGCAAGGAAAGGGAAATGGCTTACCTTTCTGTCCACGGTTTCCTCCATATTCTGGGCTACGACCACTATGATCCGGAAGAAAAGAAGGCCATGAGGAAGGCGGAGGAAGACATCCTGGGTGCCTGCGGCATTACCCGCATGATGACAGAAGGAAAGCTGGAAGCGGAACATGAAGGCCAGTGACATCAAAGGTCTTCTGGAACAGGCGGAGGAAGCAAGGAAGAAAAGCTACTCTCCCTACTCCCGCTACCCCGTGGGGGCGGCGCTTCTCTCGGAAGACGGCACCGTCTACAGGGGCTGCAATATGGAAAATGTGTCATATCCCGCTTCCCTCTGCGCCGAAAGAAATGCCATAGGAAGCGCCATTGCCGACGGAAAGCGCAGATTTTCCGCCATCGCCATTATTGGGAGCCATGAAGACTACACCATGCCCTGCGGTATCTGCCGGCAGGTGATGGCCGAATTTCATGTACCCCTCATTATCTGCGGCAAGTCGCCGGACGACTACCGTACCTATACACTGGAAGAACTATTTCCTTCTTCCTTTAAGGCAGAAGAACTGATTCATAAGGAGAATCCATGACAGAAACAGACAAGAAATTTCACTCCGGCTTCGCCGCCCTGGTGGGCCGTCCTAACGTGGGGAAATCCACCCTCATGAACGCCCTTCTGGGAGAAAAGATTTCCATCGTCTCCGCCCACGCCCAGACTACCAGAAATAAAATCACCGGCGTGTGGAACGGCGACAATTCCCAGGTGGTGTTCCTGGATACCCCGGGCATGCACAAACCCCAGAGCAAGCTGGGCGAAGCCATCCGCCAGAGCACCATGGACGCCTTGGACGAGGTGGACATGATTGTCTTCCTCTGCGCCGTGAACGACCCCCTGGGTGCCGGCGACCGCTACATCCTCTCCCTCCTGAAGGACAGGAAGGTGCCGGTGATTCTGGCCCTCTCCAAGACCGATCTCATTTCCAAAGAAGAAGTGCTGAAGAAAATCGTGCAGTACAGCAGGATTTACCCCTTCGCTGAAATCATCCCCCTTTCCGCCAAGACCGGTGAAAACCTGGATGAACTCATGAAGTGCGTGGTAAAGTACATGCCGGAAGGGCCGAAATACTTCCCTGATGACATGGTTACCGATCAGCCGGAAAGAAATATCGTCCAGGAAATTGTGAGAGAAAAACTCCTCACCCGCACCAGGGACGAAGTGCCCCATGCCATCGGCGTATTCACCGAAGAATTCTCCGAAAGGGACAACGGTAAAGTCTACATCCGCTGCACCATTTACGTGGAACGGGACTCCCAGAAACGAATCATCATAGGCAAAAAAGGCAGCGTCCTCAAAGCCGCCGGCCAGGAAGCGAGAGAAGAAATCCAGAGCCTCATCGGCGCCCCGGTGTTCCTGGACCTCTGGGTCAAGGTCAGCAAAGACTGGAAGAATAAAGATTATATATTGAGAGAACTGGGGTATAAGGAACATAAATGACACGCCTATGGCGCGAGGGCTGACGGCCCTTCGGGCCGAGGGTTCTTAAGGGGCTAAAGTTTGACAGCGGCTTCGCCGCTGAGGGTTGTGGTAGGCGCCTGCGGCGCAATATAAAGAAAACCTTTACAACCGCCCTGGCGGGCGGGGGAAAACAGGCAAACCGCCCTTCGGGCGGAAAAACCGTACAACCGCGCCTGCGGCGCGAGGAAATGCACCCCTTCTGCCTGCGGCACCTCCCCCGGAGGGGGAGGTTTGCTCTATGCTTCCCTGTAGAATCATGTGGCACATTGCTTAGTATCCATAGTGCCACCGCACAGCGGGGTGGCAAGGGAACTGGATTCGTAGGGAGCCCTTGGGCGACTGAGAATCCAGTGACACGCTTCACACCGTGGCAAAGGTGGTGCCGTAAGGCACCAAAGGGGGAGAGCCACCGGAGGTGGCTGATTCACCGTAATGCTTAGCGGGACTTAGAAAGAAAAGGAAAGCACGTAACGTTCTTGCGCCCCCTTGAGGGGGAGAGGGCCGCGTTAGCGGCGCGGGGGTGTACGACGCTGCAAGCCGGATTGATACTCTATGCCTCCCTGACTGCCAATCGGCATCCTTCCCGCCGACCGGTATTTAATAGCATTTGTCTCATAAGCGGCTTGTACCGAGATTCTTCGCCTGCGGCTCAGAATGACGATGAGGGCGGGAAGGGAGTCCCGTAACACAGGCTCCTTTCTCAGAAAGGAGCTGGGCGAAGCCCTGAGGATAGGTCCGAATAATGCACTTTATACTTATGAGTCAAATTAGGCCCTTTCAGGGCCTCGGATTTTCTACGAAAATCCTGCTATCCTCCGTCGCCTACGGCGCCACCCCCTTCCTGAGGAAGGGGGCTCCAACTCTCCGTCATGCAGCACTTGAGACACAAAAGTAAGCACGTAACGCCCTTGCGTCCCTTTTAGGGGAAGAGGGCCACGAAGTGGCGAAGGGGTGCACGAGGTGACATGCCGAAAAAGACACTCTACGCTGCCCTGACTGCCAATCGGCAGCCTTCTCGCCGACCGGTATTTACTACCGATTGTTTCATATGCTTCGAGTACCGAGATCCTTCGCTGTCGCTCAGGATGACAGTTGGGGCGGGAAGGCAATCCCGTAACGCAGACTTCATACTCATCGCCCGTAAGGGCGATACCACAACCCTCAGCCCGAAGGGCTGTCAAACCTAAGAACCTTAAGAACCCTCGGGGCCGCAGGCCCCGTCAACCTTTTTATATACAAGGAGGAATGTCCTATTACTACCGATATACAGTGGCTGGTCCTATGCATGGCAGCAGCGCTGGCCGCTTCCTTTTTTAATTACAAGAATACGCTGGTCAATTTTTCCTTTGCTCGCATGCGGAAAAAGTACATTGAAGACAATGACGAGCAGGATCCTGAGCTGATCAGGAAGGTAGCCCCCTTTTACCAGCGTACCAGCCAGATTCTTGGGGGCACCCAGGTGGCTTTTGTCGTATACTGCGGTATTTTTTCCCTCAGCCTTCTGGGTATGGTGGAAAGCGGCAGGCACCTGCTTTTAGCTCTCATGGGTCATGAGCTTTCCTGGGCGGTGAATCTCATCCTGGCGGCAGCGGTGGTGGTACTGGTGACACTCTTCTGGACGGGCACGGTGCTCTACCCCGGCACCCATGCCCTGGTGGAGCCGCTGCCTATTCTGGCCTCCCATCGGTGGGTAGTGCACTGGAACCGCCATCTGTTCCGCCCCTTTGTGCAGGCCGGGCTTTTCCTGGTGCGCCGCATTTTCCGCCTCCACAAGATACCCTTCCGGAACGAAGTGAATTTCACCTACACCGAAGATGAAATCCGCTGCATCGTGGAGGAAAGCAATCGGAGCGGCAGGCTGAATGCCCTGGAAAATACGCTTATCAAGAATTCCTTCGATTTCTTCGACCTCATGGTGCGGGATGTCATGATTCCAAGAAACAACATGGTGGTGCTCTATTATAATGATGACATGGAAACCATGCGCCGCGTGATTTCCAAGGCCCACCACACCTGCTATCCGGTGTGCATGGATGATAAGGACCAGATTCTGGGCTTCATCCATGTGAAGGATTTCATGGAAAATTTCCTTCACGGGCAGGGAAATGTGAAGACCATTATGCGTGAAATCCTGACGGTGCCGGAGGTCATGCCTGCGCCGTCGCTCCTGCAGCTCATGAAGAACCGCCGCATTTATCTGGCGGTGGTGGTAGATGAGTACGGCGGCACGTCGGGACTGGTGACCTTAGAGGACCTGGTGGAAGAGCTTATCGGTGAAATCCCCCAGTCTGTGGATACCACGCCCTATGAAATCCTGCGCATGAAGGACGGTACCTACGAATTCGACGGCACCGTCATCCTGGAAGACGTATCGGACCGGCTGGAAATCGACCTGGCCGGAGAGGACATGAATGCCACCATCGGCGGCTTCGTTTTCTCTCATTTGGAACGAATCCCCAAGGTCGGGGACCATGTGGATTTCTCGGGCTGGCGTTTCTCCGTGCTCCGCATGGACGGTTTCCGCATCGTCCGGGTGCGGGCGGAAAAGCTTTCGGAAACAGGAAAGGAAGAGCCCCATGAGGAAGGAAATTAAAAGCGGTGAAGCCATTGTGCTCCACAGCAGGGAAGGGAGAGAGGGAGGAAAAATCCTCTCTCTTTTTACCATGCAGCAGGGGCGGATGGTCATGTCCCTTCCAAGAGCTGTCATGATCCGCTGCGGCAGCGGCCTCACCGCCCCTTTTTCACTCATCCGCTACACCTCTACCGTGGAAGGGGAGTATGCCCTCCTTGGCCAGTACGAAGGACGGCTCCTTTTTGATATGATGAAACTGCCCTATGAGGACATGGCCTATTGGTTCTACGTCATAGAACTTTCTGAAAAACTCTTCCCCCAGGGAGAAAAAGATGATGGCGCCTATGACACCCTCCTCCGGGCAGGTATGGCAGGAGGCAAAAGAAACAGCCTTCCCCTCTGCTTTATGACAGTGGTGAAACTCCTCGCCCTTGCGGGCTTCGACGCCGCATCGCCGGAAGAGGGGGAGGGAAAACTGTCTCATGAAGCCCTGCTGCTCCTTACCGACTTTCGCGACTACCGCTGGGAGAAACCCTTCTCCAGAGCCATTCCCAGGAAAACATTCCACGAAGCGGCGGCCTACGTGGATGGATTTGTGGAGAAGGTGTGCGATATTAAGATGAATACGAAAGGGGCATTTCTGTAGGAAACCGCCAGCCGCTTAACGGCTGGCGGTTTCCGGGTTCAGAGGGTTCAAAAGGTTCACAAGGTTCAGAGGGTGAAGGTGGGCGGCTTTATGGACACGCCCTTTCGGGCGTGAGGGTTGACGGCCCTTCGGGCCGAAGTTTGACAGGCCTGCGGCCTGAGGGTTCTAAAGTTTGACGCGCCTAC